>ENA-ORRO01001417-ORRO01001417.1-human-gut-metagenome-genome-assembly--contig:-NODE-1417-length-17038-cov-4.224519_pt1 | contig 17038 bp, 10 predicted proteins | sample MGYA00242176_ERZ509136 | MGnify/ENA primary metagenome ERZ509136 (study PRJEB26280, sample SAMEA2338644) | human gut metagenome | biome: human gut; feature: human-associated habitat; material: faeces...
ATGCCCAGCGCAAAGATGCCGAGCCATTCCATCAGCGTCAGCAGGGCGATCAGGGGCAGGCCAACCAGTTTCAGCAGGAACGTCATGTTCTGCACCTCCGTATCGTTATCGGTGTTTCTTCCTGAGCAGCCGCATCAGACCGAGCAGGACGGAAGCCGCCATCATCAGCAGACCGACAATCATTGTCGGCGTAATCGGGAAGTCAACGCCGGTCTGAATGACGGGCGTGTTGGTGATGCGTGCGAGCTTCTGCGGCGGGATGTAGGATTCGTCAATGGTGAACGCGATTGCTTCGTCGGTTCTGGCATAGCCGTCCAGCGGGCGGGTTTCGCGGATCAGATAGCTGCCCGGAACGAGATTATCAGCGCGTACAATGCCGTTTTCATCGGAAATCAGCTCTCGAATGAACGTCCCCTTGTCGTCATACAGACCGAAGCGAACGCCGGAAAGCGGTTTGCGGCGGTGATCCGTTTTCTCGAACTCGTAATGGTTCGGGATGTTGACCAGCGTAACCGTCTGGTCGTTCTTCCAGTTATAACCGACGTGGAAGGGATAGTCGTTCATCAGGTTAAAGCCTTCCGGCGCTTCATCCTCGCGGAGAATCCAATCGCCGACTGTGAAGCCGGTGATTTCAAACTCGCCCTTTTCGTCGCTGACGGCGTGGGCGGCGACCGTTCCGCTCTGCGCGTCAATCAGGGTGAAAGAGATACCCGCCAGCGGGTTTCCTGCCGTATCGACCTTCCTGAAGGTCAGCTTCATGCGCTCGTTGGGAATGACGGCAATCGGCTCGGTCGGATTGACGAACGTGCCGTCAAGGGTCAATGACACCTGCACGCCGCTGGGCAGGTAGCCCGGAAGCGGTTTGCTTTCAACGACAGTATAGCTGCCATACGGGATTTTTTCAAACATGGCGATGCCGTCTGCATCGGTGAGCACCGTGGCGACGACTGCGTTACGTTCGTCTTTCAGCGAGAACGCCACACCTGCCAACGGCTCGTTATGCTCGCCGACTTTTTTCAGCGTAAAGCGCGTGAAGTCGTCGCGTAAAACGATATCCCCGGAAACATGCCCATCCTCGTCCACGGTAAAGGAGCAGGTCGTTTCGTTCAGCGCGTATCCTTCGGGCGCAAGCACTTCTTTGAAGGCATAGCGCCCCGGCGTAACGGGAATGTCGGGAATCTCGCCGTTTTCATCGGTAACGGCGCGGTAGATGACTTCTCCCTGCTCGTTCCTGACCTCGATTTCCGCGCCCGGAACGGTTTCCGCGCCGGTGATATCGGTTTTGGTCAGCGTAACCTTGGTGTAAATCAGTTCGTTACGCACCTTTTCATCCAGCGATACGCGGATGACAGGCGCATCGTCCGCCCGATTTTCGGGGGAAATCCATACATCAAAGCGACTCGGATTGAGCTTCCAGCCTTTCGGCCCGTCCAGCTCCCGGATGGTATATGCGCCGTGCGGCAGGTTACCGGAGAAGGTCAGCTTGCCGTGCATATCGGTCATGCCGACGGCGATAAGCGTATCGGCGGGCAGCATACCGTCCACATAATGGATGTCGTCGGCATTGTACAGACCGAATACGAAGCCCAGACCATAGGTCGTGGTCAGCTCTTGGCGGATATATCCATTCGCATCTGTATAGGGCTTGAGGACTTCCTTTTCTTTTTCAAGATGAATTTCGGCGGACAGATATTCGTTATGCGCTTCGACGGTGACGGTCACCAGCGGCGTATGTCCGTCGATGGATTTCAACTCGACTTCATACACCTCATCGCTGAGCGCGTATCCTTCGGGCGCGGCAATCTCCATGAGCTTGTACCTGCCAAGCGGAAGCTCCTTCGACCAATCTGCGCCCGTTCCGCTGGTCGTAATGGTATCCACCAGTTCATCTTTTTGATACCAAACTGTACCGTCACCGCCGACGATTTTCTCTGCGGCACGCACCTCAAAGACCGCTCCTGCAAGGCAGCGTTCTTCAAAGACAGGAGACTGATATTCAAAGCCCATTTCGGTTTTACTTTCAAAGCCGACGAGCTGCAAGCCCTTCTTTTCAAGGCGGATCTGTCCCATGACGGCTTCATTGGGAATCTCGATATCCAGCTCGTACACCTGATCGGCGGTATCGCCCGTCTTGCCGACAAACACGGGCAGGCTTTCCGTCCGAATCAGGTATCCTTCCGGCGATGCGATTTCCTCAATTGTGTACAGACCCCAACCGACTTCTTCGGGCAGCGTCACGCAGCCGGATTCATCGGTGGTGAACGTGTCGAGCGTCTGCTTTTTCGGGTAGTAGACGGTCTGCGTCACGGTGTTACCTTCTGCGTCCTTGAGCTTGAAAGACGCGCCCGCCAGCGTGATAACTTTGTCGGTTCTCGCATCCGTTTTGATGAGCCGCAGGCGGTAGAGAATCGGGCGGTCGTTGAGCGTCAGGATGGGCGGCTGAATGGGATTTTCCTCGCCGGTAATCTCAAAGAGAATCGGCTTCTTGATTTCAAACCCGTCTTTGCCGACCGTCTGCTCCAGCACATATACGCCATACGGGAGCAGCTTGGTTTTGGCATAGCCGCTTTTGTCGGTGATGAGATGGTCGCGCTCAAATTCGCGCGCGTTTTCATACGAACCGGCTTTCCGAAGGTAGACGTGGAACTCCGCGCCTTCCTCCGGGGTTTCGGTGTGCTGGTTGTCCGTTTTGTTGTCGCCCAGCACCTTGACAATAGCCTGCGCGCCGAGCTTGATCTCGTTCAGCTTGAGCGCGTCGTAGGTGACGACGGCTTCCCTGGACTGTGCGGCGGCGCTGGCGGTATCGACCAGCACATGCTCGCCGCTGGGCAGATAGCCGACAGGCGGCGCAATCTCGACGATCTCATACAGCCCAGGCCACAGCTCATCGGTGGTTACTGCTGCATCCTCGCCGGAGGTCTGGATGGCGTCGATGACCGTTGCGCCCTTGAGCCAGATCACATTACCCTGACGGTCAAGGACATCCGCGCCCGCCAGTACACGGAACGTTGCGCCGGTCAGCTCGCCGTCGCCGCGAACGGAGGGTGCGTCGGTCTGCGCGTATTCGTCCTTGTCGCGCTTTTTGATGCGGATGCGCGTCATGACGGGCTGATTGGTTGCGGACAGATCGGTGGTTTCATCCGATTTCACGGTCGCGTCCAGCGTGATTTCTTCAAAAACATAGCCCGCCGTTTCGCCATGTTCGCGGACGAGATAGCGTCCCTTGCGCAGCGGTTCGGATACGGCGACGCCGTTTTCATCGGTCGTCATGCTGCCGACCAGCGTATTTCCATAAGCGTCATTTTCGTAGATGTCGAAGGTCACGCCCGCAACGGGATTTCCGTTTTTGCGATCCGTCTTGGTCAGGCGCAGCCAGCCCTTTGTCGGCTCGTTCATCGCGGCGATTTCGTAGGTCTTGCCGCCCTCAAAGCAGTCGATTTCCGTTCGGAACGGCGCATCGACATAGTGCGCGGGCACGGCGGTTTCCTCGATGCGGTATCTGCCATAGTCGAGCCAGCCGGTTTCCGCAGCCCCCTGCGCGTTGGTGGTGAGCAGGATGGTTTCGCCAACGCCCGCGCCGTTGGCAGACGGCGGCGCAGACAGGTGCGTGATGATGAACTGCACGCCTGCCAGCGGTTCATGCGTCAGGCTGTCCGTCTTGACGATGCGGATTTTGCCCTGAATCATTTGGTTTTCGGCACTCAAACGGGTGGTTTCATCCGAATATATGGTCGCGGTCAGCTCGACGGGATAGCCCGAAAAGCCCTGCGGCAGTTCGTGCTCGCGGACAATATACTTTCCCTTGCGCAGAGGCATGGAGATTGCCACACCGTTTTCATCGGTGGTCATCGTCCCTGCCAGACCGGAGCCGTATTCGTCGTTGTAGTAGATGTCAAATTGAATTCCTGCAAGCGGAACGCGGCTTCCGGCTGCGGTTTTGCTGATGCGGATGAAACCGGGATTGGCTTCATTCGTCGCGGCGATTTCATAAGTTTTGCCGTTTTCCGTACAGTCAAGCTCAGCAGAGAACAGCTTGTCGGCGTAATGTTCAGGGGCTTGTACTTCTGAGATGCGATAGCGTCCCCATTCGAGCCAGTCCGTTTCTGCGCTGCCGTCTGCGCCGGTGGTTAGCGCGGCGACGACCGAGCCGACAGCCGCGCCGTTTGAACCGGCAGGCGCGGAAAGCCGGGTGACGGTGAACACCACGCCCGCCAGCGGTTCATGCGTCAGGCTGTCCGTCTTGATGATGCGGATTCTTCCCTGAATCGGTGCATTGGCAAAGGAAATCCGGGAGGTTGCACCGGCAGCGACAGTAACAGTCTGACTGCCCTGCACGGAAACCTGATATCCCTGCGGTGCGTTCTTTTCGCGCACGGTATATGTACCCGCCTGCACATTGGAGAAGGTCGCCGAGCCGTCCGCTCCGGTCGTCTGGGATTGCAGGACAGCGCCCGCGCTGTTCAGCAATTCAAAGACAGCGCCCGAAAGTGCCGCGCCGGAACTGGCGCTGGTTTTGGTGACGACGATTGCGCCATACGGCTGTTCAAACTCAATGCGCACAGCCTTGAATTTTGCGGGCAGACCGTACTGCGGAATGACGACCTTCTGAATGTCCGCGTCCGGGATGCCGATTAAAAAAGCCGCTTCTTCATCCTGGGAAGAAACGGACTCGGCGGTGATCGAGAAGGTACTTTGTGTGGAAGTGATAGAAATCGTGTCGCCGCTGTGCAGGTAGTAATATTCGCCGTCCGAACCGGCGCTGTTGCCGGTCAGACTGCCGACGCTTCGGCTGATGCGGATGAGGTCGGCATCCGTCGTCAGCGTGACCGTGCCGACGTAGCTGCCGTTCTGCATGCTCACCGATTTGCTGCTGATCCCGATCTCGCCCGTGATGCCCGCGCGCTCAATCGCGCAAGCCGCCAACCAGCGCGCATATTCCAGATAATCTGCGGGTGCTTGCCCGGATGCCCGGTAGAACTCGTCCATGCGCCAGTAGTCGCGCACATACCAGTCGCCCTCAAGCTGTTTGACAACTTCGCGGATGGCAAACTGCCCGGCGACGCGCGACCACACGTCGCTGTCCTCGTAACCGGTATCTACGATCATGTACGGGTAAGTGTGCCGCAGCACCCAGCCGATGGCGTGCATGGTGCGGCTGCTGTAAATATCACCGGAATAGCCCGGCTTGATCGCGTAGCCGTCCAGATCGACGACCTCAAACGGGCCTGTGGGGTTATCCTTTGCGCCGGGGCTGTTCATCGTATGCTCCAGACAGTAGACGGTCTGACCTTCCAGATAGTGCGGCGTGGCGTAAATCGTGCCGTAGCCGTCGAGTTTGGCAATCTGCTTGTACTCGCTGTCATGCCCGGAACTGCCCTGAAGCCCTTGCTGACCGGGATAGAAGGTCTTGACGCTGGCGTTGTGGTTCCGCAGATTGAAATCCGCGGACGCATACAGGGCAATCGGCTCAAACGGATAGGCGTAGTCGGTGACGGTCAATTCGTGCGCATCGGTGGGCGACAGATCGTCCATCGGGACAAAGAGCGTATCGGTGTCCGTCCAGATCAGCTTGCCGTCTGCGTCGTCCGCGCCGAACAGATAGCGCACCTCGCACCAGTCGCGTCCAAAAGCGTCCTTCTGAACGGATTCCACATAAACGACGGCATCGCGGGTGAACACGCCCTGCCAATCGTCGCCGTTATCATCTTCTGTCATGGATTCGTCGATGGACAGGTAGACGCGGGTTTCGGCGGTGACGACGGCATAATCCCCGGTTTGCAGCAGCGGTGCTTGCGGTTCGGGCGCAGGCGTTGCTTCCGGGGCTTCTTCGCTTATGGTCAGCTCGCCAAAGAGAACGAATGCATCCATGTAGCCGATGTCGGAGACGATGAAGCCGCAGGGACGCTGTTCTTTCAGTGTTTGACGGGTTTCCTCGGAGATGGAAATATCAGCTATATCCGATTTGGCAATGTAGCCGGAAAGCGGTTCGTCTGCATAGGTAATCCACCAGACCTTGAACGCCGTTTCGGTTTCTTCGGTGATAAGCAAAACGCCGCCGTCCTCTTTCAAGGTGAACAGCGGCGCGGTCAGGGCGGCATCTTCGTATATGACGGATTCTGTGTAAGCAGCGGCATACGCATAGCCGTATTCCAAAATCGCTTCGGATACAGAAAACGCTTCCTCATCGTCGGGAAGCGGGATTTCTTCGGGGATGAGCGTTTCTTCAACAGGCGGCTCGTCCGTCGAATCTGTGTCAGGCGTTTCTTCCGGGACTTCGGGAGAAGGGGTTTCCTCGATACCCGAATCGGACGGTTCGGGCGTTTCCGATTCATCCTGATCGGGGATATCGGGAGTATTCTCGTCAGCGGGGATTTCCATAGTTCCTGATGGCTCGCCGGATTCCGGCGTTTCATTGGGTTCTTCCGAAACGGGCGGTTCGGTTGGCTCGCCGGTTTCTTCGGTCGGGAAATCGGAAAGATTGGGTTCTTCGACGGTTTTTTCTGGCTCGTTCTGTTCGACGATTTCCGTCTGAATGGGGTTTTCGATAATCTCTTCCGAGAGGATGGAAACCGGAAGATGAGTCAGCAGGAGTGCGGCTGTCAGCAGCCACGCGAGCCGTTGTTTTCGATGGGTTTTGCGCATATCACAACCTCCTTTGAAATGGAAAACCCGCTCATCCGAGAGGAGAGCGGGCGGTTAATGTAGAGTTGAAACGAAAGAAAGACGTTAGAGCAATTCGCTTAGAATATCGGCATAGGTGATGAGTGTGACATTGCCCAGCACGGCGGCCTTTTCCATGCAGCCTCTTGTGAAACCAGTTTTTGCAAACAGATAGAGGTAATTTTGCTCATAGTGGAAAAGATGGCTGCGTTCAACAAGCGTTTCCAGCACATCGAGATCGACCTTTTCGTTTGTCCATTTACATTCGCCAAAGAGCGCGATATGTCGATCCTGTTCTGCCATAATGTCGATTTCGGTTTGGCCTTTTGTGCGGGGGTCTGTTCCCCACCAGCGTCCAATTTCGGAAAAATCGACAGGGCTTTTTCCATGCAGCAGGAGTGACCAAAGATACTGCGTACAGATATCCTCGAAGACATGCCCCATATAGCGGGGCAGATTGGGTTCAATCCGTTTATAGGCCAGATCGACAGCGCCGCGGGCAATAATCGAATTGTTTTCCGGCACAAAGCGGTACCAGAAACGGAACATATTATCCTCAATCGAATAAATGGTTCTGCGGGAACTCTTTTCGCCGTAGGGAGATTCCTTGCGGATAATGCCGAGCGTAATCAGGTTTTTGATGTAGACCGAGCAGATACTTGTATCTTCACCAACCTTAGCCGAAATTTCAGCCATCCGGGATGCTCCTGTTGCAACGGCGGTGATGATAGCGTTGTAGATTGACGGCTCGCGTACTTCCTGCTTCAGCAGACTGGACGGTTCTTCATAGATCGCCGAGTTCGGATTCAAAAATGTGTTTTTGATGTTCTCCTCAATGCTTAGACGGTCATTCATTTGCAGAAGATATTGCGGCGTACCTCCGACGATGCCATACATCAGGGCTTTTTCTTCCGGGGAGAAGTGCGGAAAACACCGACAGGTTTCTGAAAAGTTGAAGGGTAGAATTTTGAATTGCGCGCTGCGTCTGCCATAAAGCGGCGCTTTATAAGCCAAAACCTGATCTTCCATATAGGACATGGAAGAACCGCAGAGAATCAGCATCAGCTTGGAAGAATCTCTGTATCTGTCAATCAGCATTTGGAGTGTGGAAGCGAGGCTCTTAGAGGCACGGGCGACATAGGGGTATTCGTCGATAACCAGAATCAGGCGCTTTGTTTCAGCCAGCTTGAAGACATATTCCAGAGCAGCTTGAAAAGACAGGAAAGAAGTGTCCGCTTCAATTCCACTGCTGTATTCGATGATGCTTTTGCTCAGGTTTTCCAGATTTTGTTTAGAGCTGCTTTCAACGCCCATAAAATATATGGCGTCTTTATCACGAATAAACTGCGTAATCAGCGCGGTTTTTCCAACCCGGCGTCTGCCATAAATGACGGCAAATTCAAAGCGGTCGGATTCAAATAAACGGTTAAGCTCCTGCAATTCGCGTTCGCGGCCGATGAACATCGTAAACACCTCCCGTCTCTATATTATATTGCCGAATTACAAATTAGTCAATCACGATTTACTAAGATATGATTTGGCAATTCATCTTGAGGGGCGGATACACTTTCGACTCATCTTTGGCTTTTTATTTATTTGCTATCTTTGGGGCTTGATTTTTCATGGCTGGTTTCCTTTTAGCGATTTGTCATTACTTTTTTGAATGCTATAAGGTTGAGTATCGTTTAATCCTCTCGAACCGCCATTACAACAAACCGCCCATCCGCGCCGCCGTAGGTGCGGTCGCAGGTGATGAGCGTCAGAAGGTGGTCGCCGCCGGTTACGGTCATATCGTTCTCATGCAGATTTGCGGACTTCACAAAATCCATGAAGTGTGCAAAATCATCCGCGGTTTCAAAATCGGCTTTTTCCGGCGTGAAATCATCATAACGCATATTGAACGCGGCGAACACCTTGTAGATATAAGCGCCGTTCGACGTGTCCAGATGAATTGTCCGATGCGCCTGATAGAACTCCGCGTTCTTGTAGGAAAGCAGCGGGCTGAACATCACGGTCGGTTTGGAGCGGATATTGTGACCATAGATGGCGATGTTGCGGGATGGTCGGCTGAAGCTGGTATCGCCGGTGGCAAACAGCGTTCCCAGAGAGCTGGTGGAGCCGGTAAAGCTGTGCTTGAGATAATAGGCGGTATCGTAGGTGAACACGACAGGATAATTGACGGGCGTGTTCGGGATGCTCAGCCATGCGGCAAAATCGCTGTTCTGCGCTTTGCAGGCTTCAAGGTCAATGCTCGATGTGCGGGCAGGCGCGGAAGATGCGGGAATATCTTCGCTCAAAACATCGCCGTCAAGCGAGCTGATAAGGTCGTTCAAAACGGAAGAATCCGCTTCGGACGGCGTGACGACAGGCGGTTTGGATGCCTGCGGCAGCTGCACAGCGGAACTCAGCGCTTCGTACTCCGCCGATTCCTGATCGAGCTGCTTCTGCCAGCCGAGAATCGGCAGCAGGAATGCAAGCAAGCCAACAAAAAAGAGCAGCGCAACAGCTGCTCCAATCCACTTTTTCATGGTGTATTCTCCTTACAGGTTCATTTCTCCGCGGATGCGCTCGATCAGCGCACGACCGTCGAGCGCGGTAAACTGCGAAAAGCGCTTGGAGCAGAAAAACTGCTCAAGCTCCACGAGGTCATACCAGACTTTGGGATTGTGTTCGCCTTTGACGTAGACGCGGTGAAGCAGACGTTTATAGTCGTGGACAGCCTGCTCGACGACGGCGTTTGCCAAAAGCTCAAAGCCCTTTTCGGAAATAAAGGGTTTGAAGGTGATGATCGGCAGCTTTGCTGCATCCGTTTTAGGCATCGCCAGCCACCCTGCGGCAAATGATGCTTCCGCAGCGGGAAACCTCGCAGCAGGCATCATCCGACCAGAACGCCGCTTCGAGCTGATCGTTCAGCCATTTGCCATTGCTTTCAACGGGCTGCGTCAGCGGGTCGCCGTGGTCTTCCGGCTGATAAGCAAGCACCTGCGGATAAACGTGATGCGTGAGAAAGATCGTTTCGGGCAGGCGAGTCACGACGGCATCCAACACATCCTGATTGTGCGCGGCAGGCGTGAGCAGAACGTCGGTGATGATGAAGGTGTTCTCGCAATCATAACCGTGTGCCGTAAGCTGATCGACCATTTCGCCGAGCGGCTGATCCAGATACAGGCAGTCGTCAATCAGCGCGTCGGCATCTTCGTATGCCTGCGGCAGAAGCAGGCAGCCCGAAAGCAGACCCAGCGGCACCATTTCGGTGACTACGCCGAAATTGTCCCATGCGCGGCGGGCGGCGGTGTCCCGCTTATCGCAGGCATACAGGCTCAGGGTGACGGGAACAATGCCGGTTTCAACCGGCGCGGCAGAGCAATCGGCTTCATCCAGCACAAAGGAGTCTGCGCGGAACTTGGGTTCGGCTTTGATGACGATAAAATCGAGATGGTTTTCCATGATAAATCCTCCGTTTTTATATATGGTGAAAGAAAAATGGGTACAAAAATGCGCCGCTCGCGATGGGCGGCGCATGGCATCATAAACTGTATTGCAACAAGCGACATCATGCAGGCTGCTTGTTTTTCTGTGGAAAATGTAGAATAAACAATTTTTCTTGTACACGATCATCAGATGTCGGGATGCGCATTTCCCCCACGCAGGTGAGGCTTCCATCAGCCTCCTCATAGATATTCCTGCACGAAATCAAATGATCATAGGAGAAACTTTGCTGTAATTCTGTTTCTCCGTCGCTGGACAGATAAAACAGATTCAGACCATCGTCGGTATTTTCAACAAAATAGTATCCACCCTGTGAGGCGGGGCATACGGACAGAACATTCTGCATATCCGAAAACGTCTTGAAAAAGAGAATATGACCATCGAGAGCAACATGAAGAAAAACCACCGGAGCATGTTCATTGTTCTCAAATTTATAGCCATAGATCAGAAGCCCTTCATCCGTCGGCAACATACCGTGAATGTTAAAATTATCCAGTTCTGGCAGAGGAAGATTGCGGAGGAACTGCCCGTTTTGATCCAAAATCCTAAGATATCGCTTTTCCGGGGCTTCAGTCGGCTTTCTATAATATAGAATGATTTCATTCTGCCGCAATACGCCTTTTTGAAAAACGATTTCATTTTCGGAGTACAGCTCCGGGCTACAATATGACCAGGATATATGACCGTCTGTGTTGACAAAGGCGCTCCATGCTGCCACATGAGAAGAATCGGTCATGTATGCCCCTGTAACGAGCAAGCCACGATCACAAACATACACGTCATGCGGCAAGCCGGGCAATTCTTCCCTTTGAATGTTCTTACTTGCGATATTGTACTTCACGATATAGCCGGTGTCTTCAACGTATTCTGTTCTGTCAATGGATTCCGCGACAATCATGCACAGGCCTTCTGGGTTTTCTACCGCACCAAGGATGAATGGCGTGCCTTCCCAGGAAAGCAGGGTTTCGGACTTTAATTCTCCCATGTTGGAAACCCGCAGTATCCAGCCATCGCGTGTCCCGCCCGCCGTGCGCGAAGAAAGAGCAGGCGTACCCAATGTGCTGTCGGTTTGCGCCAACAACACGATGTCACCATTGGAAGTATGATAGGTCGAAGATAGGGATTCATCCTTGTTCCCACCCCAGATGGTCAGCATGGATGCGTTCAAAGATTCGACAACTGCCTGCTCCTCGCACCGGGCAGTTGAAAATGGGAACAGGCACAAGCAGAGCAGAATAATGAAGCACGGCATTTTATCACCTTCCTTGATAGTATTAAGACGAAACAGGTTGACACTTTCTTCCTCTGGCATTAGAGAAAAAGAGCTTTTTTGAAATGCTGCAAAAAAGGAAGCCGAGCAATAAACTCGGCTTCGAATACATGGAATGTGGTTTTATGCATATACGGGACGAGCAAAACCAATGATCGTGTAGCCATTGTGTTCCGTAGCAGCATCATCGAAGATTCTAACACACCTGGGGTTTCCCCAGTTGCCTTCAACAGTGGAAATTTTATTGTTGTAGTAATCATTTACGAGGCCGATATGGCTGACTGCATCTGCGCTACCATTCTTCTTGTAATAAATCCAGTCACCCAACTGAGGCTGGAAACCGGACGCGGCATAGTAACGCCTCTTATTCTCAAAGAATTCCTTGGAGTCGCGGCAAAGGGCTTTATTGAAAGCGGGGAAGTTCGAACTTCCGTACAGACCGGCCGCATTGCAGAGCCAGTAAAGGAACGTCTGACACCATTCGCCGCCAAGTTCCAAATTGCCACTTTCGATTTCCTTTCCGCTAAGGCTGCCGCCATTCTGAGCAAAGGAAAGTGCCATGTTAAGAACAGGGACAAGAGGATAAGAGGTGCTGACAGAGAGTTCTTCAGCATCATTCATAGGAACGTATGCATATTCTCGCTTATCTCGATTCCCCCAACGAATCTTAATCCAGTTGCCGGAAGTGCCTGCACACAGAAACATGTTTCCGCTGTAGAATCTGCCAATATAAGGATTAGCAGTACTCGGATCACGTCTAACCAAAGTGGAAGAACTCTTAATTCTAATCATTTTACCTGCTTCAAAAGCCATTTTTACATTCTCCTTTTTTGATATTTCTGCTAGAGAATGCCGGCCAGCTTTGCTCTCTTGCTGATTGAATTGTATCTAAAAATAAGATTTTATAAAAGTGAAAATAAGGGCAAGCATGAGTGAAAAGAATGTGCAACCAGCTAACAGATTATATATAAAGTTCTCTTTTCGCTTTTTTGTAATCACGATAAGCACGCGTATATTCATAAGCTGGTATCCAAGGAGCGGCGCAGGGCATTATACAGGGTGTGCGCGATACTCGGCGGTAAATTGGCTTTCCTGCGTAATCGGCGTGTTCATCAAGGTAGCAATCAGGTAGTTCTTGATGTTGCGGATATCGTTTTTCGTGCGGTCGAGGTTGTAATATACCGTCATCAGCGAATCGTAGGTGAGCTTTTTCAGCCGGTCTTGAATCGCCCATGCAGGCCATTCCCGCCCGCTGATCCGAATAGCGGCTTCCGGCGTGGTATGCAGCTCGACCATGATTTCCACGATTTCATCGAGCCGTTCCCGATTGTATTTCCACTGATTTTTCAGCAGATCGTCATACTGGATTTGCCGCTTGACCAGATTGCGCACATCCTCGAAGTCCTGACGGGTCGTAAAGGGTTTTCGGGCTTCAAGGTCGTCCCAGCACCAGGGTATGTACTCGTCTTCGTCGGGGTCAATCGGCAGGATTTCGTCCAGCCAGTCTATGGGCGCGGCATCCGTGCTGCCGCCTGCATCGTCTGCTGATTCCTGCTGCTCCATCGAATCCATCCCATCCGGGCTTTCGGGAAGGTCAACGGGTTCGGGATGGATAGGATGGATGGACGGTAAGGGTTTTCTTACGCAGGGTTTGGTGACGATGGTTTTGGGAACGATGGTATTTCTTTGCACGGGCTTTACCGTTGGCGGTGAAACCGTGGACGGCTTGTCCACGGCGGGTTTATCCAGTACGGGCTTTTCCGGTTTTGGTGCTTCCCGTATCGGCTTTTCGTAGATGGTGTAGGTCGCTGCGGCAAAGTGGCCGGCGGTGCCGCGCTCACGGCGGCGCACCACATAGCCCTGTGCTTCAAGCTCTTTGACGATGGCGGCAACAGCGTCTACGCCTTCTTTGCACTTGGCCGAAAGCCCCTTGATCGTGAAATTCCAGCCGTCGTGTTCGGAGAGCATCAGGGCAAGCAGCCCCTTGGCTTTCAGCGAAAGGTTCGTGTCGCGGAGTGCCGCGTTGGTGATAATCGTGAAGTCGCGCTCATGCGCGGCGCGGATGATAGCCATAGATAATCCTCCCTGTCAACTGTTAAAAAAAGTTTTTTGGAAACTTGACAGCTTTCAGCGTTCCGGCGCACGGGATTTCGTGCGCTTCATCCCTTCAAGCACCTTGCGCATACGGCGGTTTACGTCGTCGAGCGTGCTGTCCTCCGGGAAATAGGAGCGCCATTCCTTCGCCGTATCGAGCATGGAAAGAATCGAGGTTTCCATTTCTTTCGGCGTTGCGGATGGGGAGAAATATTGGGATATCTGTCTGCTTTGCAGCACGACTCTTTCGGTTTCCGGCTTTTTCTGCTCGGACATGATCGCCAGCACCATATCTTCGGTCAGTTTGCCGTCCTGCGAAAAGCGTTTCAGACGTTGCGCCTGAGAAAGCGACGGCGTGGACTGCTCGCTGTCGATGGTTTCCGCCAGCCAGCCTTGTTCTTTCGGGTTCAGATAGGAAACTTCAACAGCAGAGTTGAACGCCAGTTTTCGTTCGTCTACCAGATCGAGCAGTTCGGGAAGAAGCTCTGTCAGACGGATGTAACGCTGAATTTGGATGCTGCTCATACCAAGCTCTTTTCCCAGCGCATCGCGAGCATGGAACTTTTGACCAACTTGGTCAAAAGTTAAATCACGTCGTTTTCCTTGATGATTCATTGCTTCCAGTTTCATTTTGAACGCAAAGGCGCGTTCGCTGGGCAGGATATTTTCGCGTTGCAGGTTGGAATCCACCATCAGGATGACGGCAGCATCGTCGTCAAGTTCGCGGACGATGACCGGCACGGTTTCCAGTCCAGCCAGCTTTCCGGCGTGGCTTCTGCGATGACCCGATACAATCTCATATTTGCCATCCGGCATGGGGCGGGCGATGAGCGGAAGCAGAATACCGTGTTCGCGGATGCTCTGCACCGTGTCCATCATGGATTCATCATCAATGACTTTGAACGGATGGTCTTTGAATGGAATGAGCTGATCCAGCGGTATCTCGCGGATTTTTTCCAAACCCGCATCCTGACGGCTGGCTTCCGTCGAGAACAGATCGACGCATGGTTTCAGGCGTATACCGCTGGTATCAAATGCCATGCCCGATCACCTCCTGCACCAGCTTCTCGTAAGCGCGCGCAACCTTGCCTTTCGCATTATGCGCATAGATGCTGCATCCAAGCGCACTGATTTCCGAAGCACGGACGGAATAGGGGATCTGCGCATTGAAAATCGGGAGGGAATTTCCATAGGTATTGCTGATGAGGGATACCATGCCGCGCGCATAGCTGGTGCGTGCGTCTAACATTGTCAGGACAATGCCCTCTATGATAACATCAGGGTTGATCTCTTGCTTGATGAACATGACGGTATCCAGAAGCTGAGAAATGCCTTCGATAGACAGGAAGTTTACGGAAACGGGAATCAGGATGGAATCCGCGGCGGACAGTGAGTTCAGCGTGAACATACCAAGCGTCGGCGCGCAGTCGATGAGAATCACATCATATTGAGATTTCAGTGGCGCAAGCAGACGCTTGAGGATGGTTTCGCGGGAATTTGCGCCGGTCATCGTCAGTTCCAGACTGAATAATCCAAGACTGGAGGGGAGAAGATCAACGCCTTCGTCGTGGTGCAGGATAGCGGTGCGGATATCCAGAAGCGGTTCGTCCTTGCCGCGGCTTGTTCCACGATTCAGAAGGTTGTAAACCGCGTCTGTCAGCGTTACAGGCAGCTCGTCGGGCATTTGATAGCCCAGACTGATGGTCAGGTTCGCTTGGGGGTCAAAATCGACAAGCAGCACTTTGCGTCTCTGCCGAGCCAGACCGATACCGAGATTTACGCAAGTGGTCGTTTTTCCAACGCCGCCTTTCTGATTGGCGACAGCTATGATTTTGTGTTCCATAATGATCCTTTCCAAAATTCAATTCAAAAAGCAGAGTGACGATGGCATGTCCGAAAGTTAGGGTCTTTCGGGTGTGCCGGGTATCGGTCACTCTGCTTTTCTTTTTGAAAAAGATTCATTTCATGTGCAGGAAAAAGCCGTAGAGCAGAGAAGTGCTAAGCGTCTATTCCCACTTTGCATCTTTCTTCCCTGCGGCAATGAAGGAATACAAGGCTTTCTGGATAGAGGAAAAAGTTGGAACTCTGCTAATAGAGGTGTGCGGAACAACCACACAAAACCAACGATTAAACCGGTCTATCGTTTAGGAAAACTCGCGGAATTTCTTGACAAATCAAGATGAAATGCTAAGAAATCGAACAAAACGAGACGTACTAAAAGTACGACACGAGTTCTCCTAAGAATATGTTATGGCGACCGCCTTTGGAGCAAAAGTGATTGACAATGAGTTAGTTTAAGTCCATAATTGAATAGATTTTAAAGATGTTTCCGTAGCTCAGCTGGATAGAGCGACCGCCTCCTAAGCGGTAGGTCGGGTGTTCGAATCACCTCGGGAACGCCAAAAACTCCGCCGGAAAGCCCAGTAAAATCAAGGGTTTCCGGCGTTTTTTTATTTTTACGAAGAAACAACTAAAGCGAGAAAATCACAAGTTTTCATTAGCAAATTCTCCGTCTGCTAATGGAATTTAGGACTAATGTCGTCCGCCTTTCAGGTGGATGGCTTGCTAATGAAAATTAGCAAAAAAATCGCTGTTTTGCTAATGAAAATGCCCTCTCTGCTAATGACGGAAAAAATCGAGCCAAAAATCCTGCTAATGGACAAGGCGGTCGTTACCCTGTTAATTCGTTCATTTTCGAGAATGGAGGATTATTCGCAAACTACACCTATACCATTTCCTGTTATATAATTGCAGTACAGGAGGTGGTTGCTTTGAAAGAACAGAAATATCATTTATATCTTTCCGATGATGAATACAGACAGACTATTCAGTCCCTTGTTCACTTGAAGAACAACCTAATTGCACAAGGTAGATACACCGATGGAGTTGACGATGTTCTTTGCAAGGTGCTTTCTGCCAAGATAAGAAAGCTCAAAATCAAATATATATAAATGTGAAAGAATGTGCTTGATGAATGCTCTTGAACAGGACTTTACCATTTATTAAGAACAAAATAAACATCTAAATTATGAACATTTTTATCAGCCGTCTATTGACCTCTAATTTGAGGAGAATAGGCGGCTTTTTTTGCGTTCAAAAAAATATTTAAGAAATTTTGAAAAAACACCCCCCCAAAAACGCTCTCCCATTTCAAACAAGTGAAGGGGTTAATTCCGAACCACGAAAACGGAAGCCTTTCACTTGTACTTTGAAAACTGAATACACAGGTCACTAAGACTTTATTTCTGATGAATTTAGCCACCTTATCGGGTACGCCTTGACTTCTGCCTTGCAGGATAGCGAGAACTCCCGGTATAAGTAACAGGTTGCCCCTGTTACGGCGATGACAGTCAGAATGATAATGATACTTCTCTACGGAGCTGGCGGAGAACCCGGCAGAGGTGAAATTCCTATGATACAGATGAGCTGTCTGTTCCTTAGTGACTTCCCTTGAGCGTTTGCTCGGCAAGGGGTGTTGAGAACAAATATTGCCTGACCGGTTAGGAAATGAGCCGGTCAAGTACA
>ENA-ORRO01001420-ORRO01001420.1-human-gut-metagenome-genome-assembly--contig:-NODE-1420-length-17006-cov-3.335024_pt1 | contig 17006 bp, 16 predicted proteins | sample MGYA00242176_ERZ509136 | MGnify/ENA primary metagenome ERZ509136 (study PRJEB26280, sample SAMEA2338644) | human gut metagenome | biome: human gut; feature: human-associated habitat; material: faeces...
ATAGACATCATTAATGTCGAATATATTAACATGTCACCAATGTATCTGTTAAGCCTTTCTTTTTATATGGAATGTTTTTATTGGAAAGAACATTTGTTTTAAATTCTGGATAACTACATCCCATTCCATTAAATTTATTAGCTGCATATGCCATAAAAGGAGTCAAATTACCTTTCATCTGATTTTCTGAATGTAATGCCAAAACTTTATTATTCTGAGAATCATCTAATGATATAGAGATTGGAATAATATGATCAATTTCTGTATACTTTGGATCTTTAATGACTCGATTTAAATCTAATGGTTCTAAAGTGTATGCACTCTTGCCTCCTTGTTGCAAATATAAACTAATTTTCATTCTTGTTTTTCCATTAATTTTTGTTGGATCATACCCCTTTTCATTCAAAAATTTATCCATTTCTTTAGATCCATTCTCTCGATTTTTTTGGTAGTTACTAATTCTCTTTTTCTTTTCATCTGAATTCTTATCACGAGTCATCTCAACAACAATGGAATCGAATTCTCCATATTTCTTTCTCAATGCATTTACAACTTTAAAAGTTTCATTCTGCGCTCTTTTTGCCACTGGAGATAAAATAGCTTCTAGGTCTGATTCAATGTTCTTTTTTCCTTTATGAGAAACACGATTCTTGTCAAACAACTTCAATTCATGTAACAGCTGCATTTGATTCATTTCAGATTCAAACAATTCTTTATTTAATAAATTCAATGCTTTAAAAGATAATGAATGATAGCCTGTTATTCCTGTTGTATTTGCTAAAGTATCTACCACTGAATCTGAAAGTCTATACTCCAAATGATACAAGTAATCTTTTCTTTCTTGTATACCCTTTTTATTCGTAAGAATTTCAATAATTCTATCTAGCATTTCATAATCATTTAATGAAATTGAATATCCTTCTTTTTCTAAAATTGATTTAATTTTCTTATATCCCTTGAACTCAGTAAAAATAGCCTTCTGATTTTTGTCTATACGATAGCCTTTAATATCAACTTCATCCACATTTAATTCTTTTGCCAATTGACGTAAAGTAATATTCCCTTTCTGACTAACTATAGTTAAAATTCCCTTCTTCTCCTCTGGACATAACTTATTACCATCTACTGTTAAATTATTCATATCATTTAAGAAATTAAATAAATCTGCAGTTACCGCCATTTTAGGAGCTCTCAATTCATCTGGAAACACACTACATTTTCCGCGCATTTTTTCAATCAAATCTATTTCTTCGATTTGACCATCAACTTCTATAAAGCGTCCATATGGTGTTGGTGATTTTTCACTACCAGGTCCCTCATAATACGCTCTTCTTCGTGCAACAATATCAATTATTTTTTGAATTAATTGTTCATTCAATTCTTGATGATGTAATATCTCATTCAATTCATTTACATAATCTTTTGTCGAAAAATTATTTTCGTGACCGCGAATATGATCTTTATCATTTAAATTATCCAATTGAATTTGGCAAATATATTTTCCTTGTTTAATCAACTGCTCATTATGCTGTAAAGTAGCCTTTAAGCTTAATTCGTCGTCACTTTTTTTTACATCTTCTTCAACCGTTTCTATAACACTACCTCTATGTTTTGTAATATGCAAAATAGCAGCCGTTAATTCGTCATTTGTCAATTTTTCATTCAATCCTTTACAACGCAATTCATATACATTCTGCAAAGGATGATAGTCATCTGACATTATGCCGTTTTCCTTCAACAATTTTTGCATGTCCATAATTCGAGTATGACGTCTTGAAGTCAAACGTCTTCGGCTTCTAGCACCTCTACGCTTCTCATTCTCTTCTGCTGTACCTTCTTTAAACAGACGTACTCCATAGTCTACGAATTTACCTGTTTCAAGATCTATAACTCCATACCCGCAACTACTAATTCCTATGTCTAAACCTAATACATACTTATTATCCATTGTAATGCCCTCCATAAAGTGATTATGTTATATGCATTATATCACCAATGTAAGCCGTTTCCTATAAATTTCTATATAAAAACAAAAATGTACGCTCTCAGCATACACTTTATATAAAGTAGATTTTATATGTGTAAGTTATATTTTGACTTTACATCACAAAAGACATTATTCGATATCTTCATAGGTTAATTTTAAGTTTTTTCAAAAAGTTTTGAGAGTTAATGTCTTTTTCACATTGGACCTTTATAATTGAAATTGCTACTAGATATGGCAGGTGGTTTCCTCTGGATAAATCCTTGAGACTTTCGATCCCTGGGATGGAGGAATAGGCGTATGCAAATTCAAATTAATATTGATATAACTATTGTCTTAATAGCTATTTTACAACTCATTCGAGTGATCATTATTATTCATGAAGAAAACAAAAAGCGCTAACCACCTCTCACAAAGGATTTAGCGCTCTCGCAATATCCAGAGTGACCACCATATCTAGTAGTCTTTTCTGTACTTGTATTATAACGAGAAAGATGATAAATATCAACTTACCGATTTACACATGTATTTTAAAATATTTTGAAAAACTTTTGATTTTTAACAATCTTTTCACATTGGACCTTTATAATGGAAATGACTACTAGATATGTAGGGTGGTTTTCATGGATTAATCTACCTCCAAAGTCTTTTAACTCCAAAGACGTACGCGAATTCAAGTTTTTGTCTTAGGTACTCTAACATATCTAGTAGTCTTTACTGATTTACACCTCGATATAAAGATGTCATTTCTGAATTCCCCTTTAATTCTGAAGCCATATATTTAACTAAGAATAAGCCTTTATCAAAATTAGAAGCCAATTCTTTCTGGTAAATCATCATGTCCTTATCTTTATAATAAGCACCCTTTTTATCGGTAATTAATACAACTCTAAGATTTGGATATTTATTTAACAATAATTCTAGAAGTCTTTGTTCATCCTGAATTCCATTTTCTAATTTACTCGCATATTCTTTATTCACAAATATTGTATTTACTTTAGTCAAATCAAGATGTCTTACTTCTTTATCCACCATATGTAAATATACCGTACTTGATTCATTTAAATAGTTTTCTAAATTTTCATCATTATTATCAATAAATACTGTTTTACAATTCTCATTATGTTCCACTTGAAACTGTTTAAATAAACCTTTTAACTTTTCTTCTCTTACATTTAATTCCATACAATTAGCCTCCTTTTCTTGTACAATAGCACAAAATGAAAAAAAAGTTGAATACATTGTTTAGAATTTGTATAAAAGCGTATAATACATACAGGAGGAGTTTTAAAATATGCAACCATTTGATAAAGAATATGTCTGTGACATCGCCAAACAAATTTTGAATATTGATTCACCAACAGGCTATACAAAAAGAGCCATTGATTTCATGGACGAAGAAGCCAAAAAATTAGGTTATACAACAGGACGCAACCAAAAAGGAAACTTGTTGATCTATGTAGACGGAAAAGATTCTGAACACACACTAGGATTGAGTGCTCACCTAGATACATTAGGACTTATGGTTCGTTCCATCAAAGACAATGGAAAACTTGCCATTACTAAAGTCGGAGGCCCATGCTTACCAACATTAGACGGAGAATATTGTAAGATCTATACTCGTGATGGAAAGGTATATACAGGAACGATTCTTTCTTGTTCACCAAGCGTACACGTATATCCAGATGCTTCAACATTAGAAAGAAAAGAAGATACAATGGAAGTTCGCATTGATGAAGTTGTTCACTCAAAAGCAGATGTTGAAAAATTAGGTATCAACAACGGAGACTTCATTTGTATTGATACAAAAACACAAATTACAGAAAGTGGATTCATTAAATCTAGATTCTTAGACGATAAGATTTCAGCTACCGCTTTAATGGGCGTACTAAAATATTTAAAAGACAACAACATTACACCTCAAAGAGACTTAGTCATTATGTTCAGTACATATGAAGAAGTTGGTCACGGCGCAAGTTGTCTTCCAGAAGAAGTCGAAGAATTATTAGCCGTAGACATGGGATGCATCGGTACAGATCTTGCTTGTACGGAACAAGACGTTTCTATCTGTGCAAAAGATTCAAGCGGACCATACGACTACGAAATGATTACACGTCTAGTTGAACTATCAAAAGAAAACAAGCTTAATTATGCCGTTGATATCTACCCACAATATGGTTCAGATGTCAGTGCCGCATTACGCGGTGGTAACGACATCAAAGGAGCCTTGATTGGCCCTGGTGTTCATGCAAGCCACGGAATGGAAAGAACACACTATGATGGTGTAGAAAGCACAATGAAGCTTGTTGTTAGCTATATCACAAAATATTAAAATCCTTTAAAGCAGCTACAATTCCCTGTTCCACATTGGACTTGGTCACATGAGCTGCTTTTTCTTTTACATAATCCAAAGCCTGACCCATCGCAAAACTATGAGTTACAACACCAAACATACTCACATCATTTTCGCCATCTCCAAACGTGAAAACTTTATCCTTATCCCAACCAAACATATCCATCATACGAACTAAAGTAGCCCCCTTACTATATCCTTTAGGCAATACTTCAAGTTCTCTAGGACAAGTACGGAATACTTCATATTGATCTTTAAATTCATTTTGAATATCCAAAGCCAATTGTGTAGTTACCTCTTCATCCTCAATTGTCTGAATCTTATTTACAGGATATTGAATTTCACTAAGATCCTTAATATAAGTAATCTTAGGATAGCCATCACGCATATCTGCAAGCCAAGACCAAGGACCACCCGTCCAAGGAAAATCCTCTGGATATTCTTGTGAATTTCTTAATGCTTTTTTCTTTTCCATTATATGATCTGGAATATAATCAAATAATCCATCATTAAATACAGCCATTGTCTCACAGTTTTTATGCATCAAATACGCAAAAACAGGCTCAACATCTTCCTTATACATCTGCTTTAAAACATGACGCTCATCCTTTTGAACATCATAATATGCAATACCATCTACCTCTAACAAATAACCACCATATACATCCATCTCTAATTCTTTAGCATATGAAAGTAGTCTTGTATAACTTCTTCCACTGGCAAGCACAAGCTTTGTCCCCTGCTTTTGACAAGCAATCAAAGCCTCTTTTGTTTCTGGTAAAATCTTATTATTTGGATCCAATAAAGTACCATCCATATCCATTACAATCGCATCTAACATAGTTCATTCCCCCATTTAAAAAATAATATATCATAATTTTATAAAAAGTACTTGCATAACACAACATCTTTTGGTATTATATACAGGCAGTCAAGTGAAAAACAAATGCCTGAATAGCTCAGTCGGTAGAGCATCCGGCTGTTAACCGGCAGGTCACAAGTTCGAGTCTTGTTTCAGGCGCCACTTGATTATAAAACCAGCATTGCTGGTTTTTTTTATTATATATAAGGAGCAGTTATGACAGAATCCGAATGGTTTGAACAACTTTTTAATCGCTTATCCCACTCCAAATTTAGGAGTAGTTTTCATCTGAAACAAAAAGATAAAGAGTATATACAAGCCAAAGGAATGGCTACCATTGAAAAACATGCCATAGATTTTGTTGAAAAAAGATTGGCTCCAGCCTATATACCAAATGACGGTAAACAAACACCATTTAAAGGACATCCTGTATTCATTGCTCAACATGCTACTGGCTGTTGTTGCAGACAATGTCTATACAAATGGCATAAGATCAAACCCAATCAGCCACTAGGCCCTAGACAAAAGGCCTATATCGTTAAAGTATTAATGACGTGGATTCATAAAGAAGTTGATTAAGAAATTGACTTCTTTTTTTTCTTGACTATACTATTCATGGAATTAAATATCTAATATATATTTATACTATATGTATTATATATAAATGATATAGGAGATGATCTTATGAACAACCACATGGACATTCCATGGCATGAATATACGAATAAAGATTCAAAAGTTAAGATTGAAAATGCAAGTCTTACAGAAAAATCTTCCGTTATAGGAAGAATTGGATTGATGCTTCTAGCCTGCGGTACAGGAGCCTGGCGAGTTAGAAGTTCAATGAACACCATTGCTAGTGAATTAAATATTACATGTATTGCCGACATTGGACTTACAAATATTTCCTACACATGCATTGATGGAATTGACTCTCACGCCCAATCCTTGTCTTTACATAATACAAGTGTCAACACATCCAAACTTGCTCGTATGGAAGACTTTGTCTATCACTTTAAAGACGAATGTAAAACATGCACATGCAATGAGATTCACAATCAATTAGACCAAATCGAAAGCATTCACTCTAGCTACTCCCCCATTATTCTAGGATTAGCTGCAGCCCTTGCCTGTAGCTGTTTTACCTTTCTACTTGGAGGAGGCCCCATTGAAATGCTTTGTGCCTTTGTTGGTGCAGGACTTGGCAATACACTTCGAATGAAACTCATTAAACATAACTACACCCTATTTTTAAATGTCGCTGCCAGTGTTTCCTTAGCCTGTCTTGCATATGCCTTATTATTTAATTTTTTAGAAACTTGTTTTGGCATAGCCACACAACACGAAGCTGGATACATCTGTTCTATGCTTTTCATAATTCCAGGCTTTCCCTTCATTACAAGCGGTATTGACTTAGCTAAATTAGATCTTCGTTCTGGTATTGAAAGACTTGCCTATGCCATTATCATTATTTTAGCTGCTACACTTACTGCATGGATCTGCGCTTTAGTCTTACATCTTCAACCCGTTGATTTTGTAAAACTACACATTTCAACATCCACCAAATTACTATTAAGACTATTAACCAGTTTTGGAGGCGTATTTGGATTCTCCATTATGTTTAACAGTTCAAAAAAAATAGCCGCAAGTGCCGGATGCATTGGAGCCATCGCAAACACATTACGACTAACACTTGTCGATTTATCTTTACCCGCTGCAGCCGCGGCTTTTATTGGCGCATTAACAGCCGGACTACTTGCCTCTATGATCAAAGGAAATACAGGATATCCTAGAATTGCCATAACCGTACCATCCATTGTGATCATGGTTCCAGGCTTATACATGTATCGAGCTATTTATAATCTCGAACTTGCATCTACCATGTCAATTGGAGCTAACTGGTTCATTCAATCTCTATTGATCGTTTTGGCCCTTCCAATGGGACTTATATTTGCCCGTATCATAACCGATCCCTCATTTCGATATTGCACTTAAAAAATGGACAGAATTTCTGCCCATTTCTTTTTTATAGTACACTAGCTGCTTCATGTGCTGTATGAACCGCATTATATAGAGTTCCAATCCTTGTATTACAGTCCCCAATGTAAATCACTTCATTGGCACAGTCTTCAAATGTGCTTAATACTTCTGGATTTGGTCTTACTCCTAAAGATAAAACAACATGATCATAAGCTAAATCCATAGATTGTCCATTATGTTCAAAGCCTAATTGATTATTATTCGATACAAGTTTTACATTACCAATGCATTTCACGTGATTATCATTCAATAATCCCATCAATGCTACCTGATTGAATTTTGCTCCACCACTGCCAAAACTTTGTTCATCAATCATATCCACTAAAGTAACATTCTTACCTTGTTTTGATAAAGATAATGCACATTCACATCCAGTTAATCCAGCACCTACAATCACAACATCATCTCCAACAGTCGCATTGCCTTTTTCTAAATCTCCAACCCATACAACACTAGGATTATCTTTTACAAATTGAGGAATAATTGGCTCAGAACCAATTGCGACTACAACAACGTCGTATTCATTTAAGTCTTCTGGTTTTGCTTCTGTATTTAAATGAATCATAACATTATCACATGCTTTCACACTGCGAATAGACCATTCTAAATAGTTTTTAATGTCTGCTTTAAAATCAGGAGCCGCAGCCATATTTAATACGCCACCTAAACAATCTGATTTTTCAAACAAATCCACACTATGCCCTCTTTGAGATGCGGTTCTTGCAAATTCCATACCTGCAGGACCACCACCGATTACCGCAATCTTTTTAGGTGTCGTTGTTCCTACATTCATATAAATCGTTTCCATTCCCATTTCAGCATTTACTGAACAACGTACCGGAGCCAATTTATAATGCGTAATATTAATACAGTTATTACAACGAATACAAGGACGTGTTTTTTCTGGACAAGACATCTTTGCATTTTTCACCATATAAGGATCCGCCATGAGTCCACGAGCCATAGAAACCATATCAATATCTCCATTGGCAATGTGTTCTTCTGCTTGTTCTAAAGTTACAGAACCAACAACCGTAACAGGAATATGAATAGCTTTTTTAATTTTTGTAGCATCCTCAATATTAATACCATGAGGATAATATAGAGGTTGATTCATATATGGAGCTAACTTCTGTTCAGAATGCAATGCACGAGAAACATGTAATAAATCAATATATGGTTCAATACGCTTCACAAACTCAATAACTTCATCTAATGTTGGTGAGCCTTCCACCATATCACTCGCGTTGATACGATATTCGATCGCTAATTTATTTCCAATTCTTTCACGGATAGCGCTCAATAATTCAACTGTAAATCTAGATGCGTTATCCATATTTTCTGCACTATATTCATCCGTTCTTTCATTGATTCTTTTATTCAAAAAACAACCAGGAAGCTGACCATGTGCACCATGAATAACAATACTATCCACACCACATCTTACAGCACGATCAGCTGCTTCCACAAAATCTTCAATATATTCTTTGATTTGTTCTTTTGCCATAAATGTTGGATCCAACTCAACAACTGGTTTCGTTGAATTTGTATCACGTGTTTCAAAAGAACCTCCATACATATTGATTGCGAACAATTCAATACCAATTTTACATTGATACATATGAACTAGATCTGACAACATCGTCATCTCATTTACTGTTCCTTCTTCACTCATTCTTAATAAGTGAGTGACAAAGCTAGGTAGATTACGATTAACACATCCACATCCAATATTGATGCATCCAACTCCACCCTTCACAATATCTCTTACCCATTCGATCAATTCACGATTCACTCTTCCATCACTTGTTGCAAACGATGGCCATACAGGCGAAAAGGATACTCTGTTCTTTAATTTCATTGGACCAATTTGAATTGGACTTAATACATGCTTATACATAATGATTAGTTGTCCTTTGAGTGTCTTTCACCAATTTGGAATTCTTCTTGATGATCAAACATATATCTTACAGAAATTGGAGTAGCTCCTGTTAATTCTGTAAAATCTTTTGTATGAATATCCATTTTACCTTCACGAATAGCCTGGGCAAAAGTTACCATTCCATCTGATGAGAATGGAGCTTCAGAATCTTTTAAGAATACACCATCTGTTGTACGAGGAACTCCCATCGCATCCCAAATTTGGTAGTTTTCTTCATCTGTAACATTCACAAATGGAACATGATTTCCTGTTGAAACATCACCAATTGCGCAGAATGTTGAAATTGTCATTAATTCTAAACCATTGATGTTCCATACTTTTTTAGAAAATTCATTCGAACGATGCAATGCATACGCAACAGCTTTAGCACAATCCTTTCTTGAAATATAAGCCATTAAACCATCACCCTGAGAATTTGTTAATGGCGCATTCATCTTTGCATAAGTAAAATAGTTTGTAACCATTGCCTCTGCATATTGAGAGTTTCTCATGAACTGATAATCTAATCCTTGTTCTTGAATATATTTCTCAGTATAAATATGATCTTTCTTTTCTACAGAAGGATTTGTTTCATCATCTGCATTTACAAGTGATGTATAAACAATTTGTCTTACACCAGCTGCTTTTGCAGCATCTACACAATTTTTATGTGCATTCTGTCTTTTCACACCAACAAAAGGCATAGAAATTAAAGCTACAACTTCAGCATTCTGAAACGCTTCCTTTAATCCATCTGGATTATTGAAATTTGTTACGTGAGTTTCAATTCCCATATCTGCATATTTTTTCAATGAATCTGGATTGTATCCACAAAAAATCAAATTTTCTTTAGGTTCCAATTTCAACAACTCTTCTGCTGCAAATCCACCTAAATTTCCGTCAACACCTGTTAATAATAGTTTTCCCATATTTATGTTCTCCTTTATATTTATACATTTATGATAATCATTTCACAAACAATAAAATAGACATAAAAAAGTAATAGAGTCCATAAGTATAACTTATAGACTCTTAAAATAATATTCAATTTTACTTACTAATTCTCTCAACAATTCATCTTTACTATTCATCTCATACGCAATTGCGATAATTGATTCATGATGTGTATCCACTAATGGAATAGACACAATACCTTCTTCGTCATTCACAAGTTCTTGCACTGTATAACCGATTCCTTCATTAAATCGAACAGACATAAAGAAATCTTCTAAATTACCACACTCTTTAACAATTTTAGGCACATAGCCATCCAATTTAAAAGCATTCATAAAATGATTATATGTCTTTTTATTAATAACCTCATTTAATATCACGACTGGCTCATTTACTATTTGATTAACCGACAATTGTTTTTCATTTGCTAAAGAATGATCTTGCGACATAACTACAACAGGAATCAATGAATGAATTGGTACACTATAAATCTTAGGTTCCCCCTTATAAGATTCTAAGATTCCAAAATCAATATCAACAGCTTTCTTTTTAAGCTTTTCCACACCATCAATTGGATTATGATGCTTAATTTCAATCTTTACATCATGTTCCTTTTTAAATTCTGAAACAATCTTTAGTATGTGTTTTTTCTCATAATTATTCGATATACCAATCACAATTTTTCTTTGCACATCCGATAACTCAATTGTATTATAAACAATCTCTTGATACTCCTTACAAAGCTCTGTCAATTCGTTATAGTAATATTTTCCAGCTTTTGTCAAAACAGGCTTATAACCATTTCTATCAAATAATTTAGTCTTTATTTCCACCTCTAGCTTATTTATTGCCTGAGATACAGCTGATTGTGAAATATAATTCAATTTAGCTGCCCCACTAAAACTCCCCTGCTCTACTGTATCAATAAACAACTTAATTTTGTAATCAAACATTATTATTTCTCTGCTTTCCCTATTTCTTATTCTACCATAGAATGCCAATAAGAAAAAAACTGAACTTAATCGTTCAGCATTTTTTGTATACATTCATATAAGATACTATTTGAAACTTCAATATTCTTTTCTAAATTATGTTCAAAATGTGTAAATGGTAAGAATACACCTACACAATACTTTCCTTTAAAATCCCCACAATAGAAGAATGCATTATACAACAAATCTTCTAGCTTCATCATAGAATCCCACAAGCCAGAATAAATTTGTGCATCACTTAACTTTTCATGAACCTCTTCAGGCATTTCTTGGACAACTAAGATACCTAAATGCGATTCATTTTGAATAGTTTGAATGGACATGTCCTCTTTAAAGCTATGCTGTTCTAAAAAGCCATAAGCTAAGTATCGATTTTTTTCTACCAGCTTTTTAAACATATGCTTCTTTGATTCAGGAATGTGAATATCACTTTCTATAAAATTTCCATTTTCATCACTTAAAAGAATCGGATTCTCTTTTCCCTTATCGTTAAATCGCAATGGAATCAAAAATGCATTTCTCAATAAGTCAAACATACTATTGCCGCATACAGCCATTAAAAATGCCGATAGATCTTTGTTCTTGTATGCAGTAAATAAGGCATTGGTAAATACTTGTTTATCTACAAGTACCCTTTCTTCTTCTACACCTGAATCCTCATCACAGGCAACACCTTCATAAAAGGCATCCATTAATCGTTTACAGGCCCTAGGATCCTTGGCAATTTTATCAAACAAAGCCTCTGCCTTTTCTTCCCTAGGAAAAATTGTTGGCATGATTCTCACTTCTTTTCTAGTCCTTTGGGCAAACAGATACAAGAAGTCTTCCTTTAACACACTTTTTGTATCTGTTTTTGATGGCTTGCCTACTCAGACTAAATGTATTATACTAACACCTATAAAATATGTGAAATGTATATTTTAAATATGCGTTATATAAAAATTATATGGAGGTTATACAATGACACTAGACTATTACCGTATTTTCTATTATGTAGCTAAATATAAAAGCTTTTCAAAAGCCGCAAAAATCCTACATAACAACCAACCCAACATCTCGCGAACTATGAACAACATTGAAAGTGAATTTGGATGTAAGCTTTTAGTACGCTCCCATTCCGGTATTACCCTAACACCCGAAGGTGAACAACTCTATGAACATGTTGCGATAGCGATTGAACAACTTTACCAAGGAGAATGCGAAATCCTTTCAAATAAAACATTAGAACACGGACACATCTCAATTGGGGTTAGTGAAACGGCTCTAAATATCTTTTTATTATCCAAACTTGAACATTTCCACAAAGCCTATCCCCTCGTTAAAATCAAATTATCCAACCACTCCTCTATTCAAGCTGTTGACGCCTTAGAAAAAGGAATTGTCGATATTGCCGTAGTTACAAGTCCGATCAACATCAAAAAGCCATTACACGCAACTTCACTCTACTGCTTTGAAGAAATTTTAATTGGTGGAAAAGAATATGAAAGCTTAAGCAATGAAATTCCAGACATCCAACAAATCTCGCATTATCCATTTATTACCTTAGGCAAAAACACAAGTACATATACCTATTATTCAAACTTGTTCTTAAATCACAAAATTCCTTTTCATACCGATTTAGAAGTGGCTACTGCCGATCAAATATTTCCATTAGTCAAGCATAACCTTGGCATTGGATTCTATCCTAAAGAATTAATTTCTAAGGATTCTGATATTTTTGAAATTCAAACAAATATAAAAAATCCTGAACGAGATATTCTTCTTGTCCAGGATGCAAGTCGAGCAACCAATATTGCCACACAAAAATTCATTGATACGCTTTCTTTATAATTCAAAATTTACCAAATATGCATCACATGCTGCATGATAAGACTTACAATTGTGATTCCACACCAACATGTTGCACCAACCGCAATTGGTTTTCCACCCGTTTTGATCAACTGAATTACATTGCTGTTAAGTCCAATGGCTGCCATAGCCATAATGATCAAAAACTTAGATAATTCTTTAAGTGGTGCAAATACACTAGAGTCTACTCCTAAATTTACACATACAGTTGTAAAGATTGCTGCCAAAATAAAATAAAGTATAAACATTGGAAAGGCACGTTTCAAACTAAAGTTTGATGCTTGTCTTTCTTTTTTAGCACGAATAAAAGATAGTCCAAGTGTAATTGGAATAATCGCAAGAGTACGAGTTAATTTTACTGTTACTGCCTTATTTAATGTGGCACTACCAAGCCCCCACATACTATCCCAAGTAGAAGCTGCAGCCGTTACACTTGATGTATCATTAATGGCTGTTCCTGCAAAAATACCAAACGCATCCCCATGCATTGTATCAAAGCCAAGTGCTTTTCCTAACATTGGAAAGAAAATAGCGGCTAATACATTAAAGAAGAAAATGACCGCAATGGATTGAGCAATCTCATCATCATCCGCATCAATAACAGGGGCTGTTGCCGCAATGGCAGAACCACCACAAATAGATGATCCAACACCAACAAGAATCGACGTATTTGAAGGCACTTTTAAAACCTTTTTCATAACCCACGCAAGTACTAAAGATGTAGTAATTGTACAAATAATAATAGGTAAAGATTGTTTCCCTGTTTCAAATATAACGCCTAGATTCATCCCAAAGCCAAGCAATACGACAGCTGTCTGTAAAATCACTTTAGAAGTCCATTTAATACCGGCTTCTGCATTTTGTTTATCATTCCAAAACATCGCGATAATCATACCTGCAAGAATCGCAATGATAGCCCCACCAACAACCGGAAACATCTTTCCAATAATCCATGATGGAATCGCAATTAAAAGACAAATTAAAATGCCTTTTCCATATTTATTTACAAAATTCATTAAAAATTTCCTCCATGCGAAGAATTGTAACACTATACAACAATAAGGTAAAATTATATAATTCTATCGAACAATAATTATTTCTTATCAATAGAGGTACCTATGCTAGATTATCGAACAAAAACATTTCTTACTGTATGTAAGACTTTAAATTTTACAACAGCCGCCAAACAATTAAATATCACACAACCTGCCGTATCGCAACATATTCATTTCTTAGAAAAACAATACAATACCACATTATTTGCATACAAAAATAAAGAGTTATCACTAACTCCTTCTGGTGAAATACTATATAAGCATCTATTAGCTATGAAAAATAATGAACAAGCCATAATGAATGAAATCAACAATATCACATCCTACATTGAAACTCTCTCCATTGGAGTCACTATGACTATTGGTGAATATGCGATTATTGATAAATTGGCAAACTTTATTCAAAACCACCCTGAAATTAACATCCACCTTCACTATGGCAACACATCTAAACTGCTTGAATTACTCGATCAAGGTCAAATCAGTATGGCCATTGTCGAAGGTAATTATTCAAAAGAAAACTATTCCCACATAAAATATAGCACAGAAGACTATATTGCCGTCTGTGCTACATCCCACCATTTCACAAAAGAACCCCATACCATTCACGATTTAATATCTGAACATCTTTTAGTTCGTGAAGAAGGTTCTGGAACAAGAAATATTCTTGAACAAAGCCTAATTGCCCATGGTCTACATATTTCAAATTTCACACATTATACACAAGTTGAAAATATGCATACCATCATGAATCTATTGAAAAAAGATTGTGGAATTTCTTTCCTATATAAGATAGCTGTAGAAAAAGAATTAAAATCAAAAGAACTCAAAGAAATTACTTTAGATGATTTTAAACTACAACATGACTTTGACATCATCTGGCAAAAAGAAAGTATCTATGCTGATAAATATCTATCAATCAGTGAAGAATTTATTTAACTTCCTTTAAAATTTCTTCAGCAGTGACTCCAAATAGCTTAGCTAAAGCCATTAGATTCGTTGTACTTGGATCCGATGCACCACTTTCCCATTTTGATACAGCCTGTCTTGTAACACCTAAAGACTCTGCCACAAATTCTTGAGTCATTTTACGTTGCGTACGATATCTTTTAATCACTTCTCCAAGTGACTTTGCACTCTCTGCTTTCTCTTTTCTAACAGGTTCAGATTTAATATATTTCTTTAATGCCCTAACAACCAACACAAATAAGTATATGAATGCGACACCAACTACAAAATACATCAACAAAAAAATATAAGCTATAAATAACGTTGCCTTCATAATACATATTTCCTCCTTTTCACCATCATTATACGGTAATTCATTGCGGTTGCTCTACCAACTATTTGTCAACTTTATTATTTTATCTTTTATCACTATACAAAAAGAAAACACTACAAGTGTAGTGCTATTATTTCTCATATTTATCTTTCTTACAAAAGCTTTTAAAAGGACATCTTTCACATTCTGGATTCCTTGAATGACAAAGATAGCGACCAAAAAATATAAAGTCATGATGACCTTGATTCCATCTTGAACGATCGATTTTTCGTTTTAGTTTTTCCTCAACCTTTTCAACCGAATCATTATATTTGGCTAAACCCAAACGCTTACTGACACGATTGACATGGGTATCTACCGCAAAGCTAGGAATATCGAAAGCTACACTACGAACGACATTCGCTGTCTTTCTTCCAACACCTGCTAAAGACATTAAATCCTTATATGTGTAGGGTACTTGGCCATGATATCTTTCAACTAAATCTTTACTTAGATTTGAAATGGAGCGAGCCTTATTACGATACAAGCCAATTCTTTTAATGTATGGCTCTAATTCAGAAGCTGTAGCCTCTGCCATCTTTTCTGCCGTAGGATACGCCTTGAATAATGCAGGCGTTACTTTATTCACCATCGCATCCGTTGTTTGTGCACTAAGTACCACCGCAACAATCAATTGAAATGCAGATTCATGATACAATTCACACTTGGCATTCGGAAAGATCTTTTCCATTTCATCCAAAATTTCATTCGCATTCATCGTTTGCCATTCTCTATATCCTCAGTTGACAAACCTTTTTGTTGCCAATTCTGTAGAATTCTTTCAATATAATTTAAATCGCAAACTTCATTTATATTTATTTGTCTATCGATACGTTCTCTAAAATATGCATTTTTACAGATTATATAAGCGTTTTGTAATCCTGCTAGGTTAAAGCTTTTACTTGCAGATCTGAAGATTACCAGGTTGTCTTTTAGCTCAGAGGCAAATTTTGCAATAGAGTTAAATTCACTGCCATTAGCTCTCAGATCACAATGAATTTCATCAGAAATAATAATAATATTTTTTTCTTTGCAAATTGCTACCAATTTTTCTAGTTCAGAAAAAGACCAAAGTCTTGAGCCTGGATTTTGAGGATTGCACAATAATAGAATGCGAGCGCGAGGATGTTGTAACTTTTCTTTTAGATCTTCAAGGTCCATCTGATAGCAGTGCTTATCATCCAAAATAAGCTGGTTATCTACGGCTTCGAGGCCTTGGTTTCTTATGGAAGAAAAGAAGCAATTGTAAACTGGCGATTGAATGATTACCTGATCTCCAGGCAAAGTTAAGGCTCCTAAAGTTGCGCTGATAGCAGGTACAATACCCGGAATAGGAATTATCCATTCTTTTTCAAATAATAACCCTTCTCGTTTTAAATGCCAGTTCTTAATGGCCTCATAATAAGAATTCGGAGTTTTAGCATAACCGTATATGCCTTGTTTTATAAAATTTTCTAGAGCCTTGGTAATGGCTGGAGCTGTTTTAAAATCCATATCTGCAACCCAAAGAGGCAATACATCTTTAGGTACAATGTCGTATTTTAATGACAGCATATTACGGCGGTCGTAAACATTATCAAAATCAAAGCTCATAATCACCCTCGGTAATAATTTTGCAAGATGCAGGAGCCTTTTGGTTTTCATCCAAAATGAGATTGCCAATAGACTTCACTCTA
>ENA-ORRO01001443-ORRO01001443.1-human-gut-metagenome-genome-assembly--contig:-NODE-1443-length-16793-cov-5.373103_pt1 | contig 16793 bp, 21 predicted proteins | sample MGYA00242176_ERZ509136 | MGnify/ENA primary metagenome ERZ509136 (study PRJEB26280, sample SAMEA2338644) | human gut metagenome | biome: human gut; feature: human-associated habitat; material: faeces...
TCATACTGCAAGAAAAGAAAGAGGAAAGCCTCAAGAACAGATAGCAGAATGGGCTCCTGAGTTCCCAGAGGATATTCGTTGTTGGATGCGCTTTATTGGTGCGAAATCCATCGGACTTGAATCCGCACCAGAGTTTGCTCATGACAAATTGAGGTGCATAGGTAATCTGTTTATGGCTGCGAATGGACTTGCAAAGCCTACATTCAAAGGGTACATCAAGCACAAGTGGCAGGAGTTCAAGACAAGAACTGACAAGTGGGGTTGGTTCAAGTGGTACATGGTTTTTCTTTGCATTATGGCTATCATACTAATGCACGGACAGTATCAGAGCCGTGTGATGAAGTTGGAGCAAGTCAACCACATCTTCTACCGGCACATCATGAGCGACCCCGTCAAGGCGAAGGAATATCATGACATAGACTCTCTTGTAAATGCCCAGCCGGTCCTGAAGAAACTCTGGAAAGTTGACCCATGAACCCAATTTGGGGATGATGGTACACATTTCGGGAACAAAACAACCGACTGACCTTAGGCTTAACGCTTAAAATCAGTCGGTTATTTCGTATGTTGTCAATCTTGCGAAGATGTAAGCAGAGTTTACAAAAGACTCAATATATAGATGTTTATATTTCATAATACGAAATTTATTTCCAAATCATTTAATATATCGGAACAATTTTGTATCTTTGCACCCAAGTAATACAACTCCATTATGCCAAAAGAAGACTTAAACAGATTGAAAATCGTCTTAGCGGAAAAGAAGCGGACTAATAAATGGCTTGCAGAAACGATAGGAACGAGCCAAGCCACCGTTTCCAAGTGGTGTACTAATTCAGCGCAACCACCACTTGACATGCTAATAAAAATAGCAAGTTGTCTTGAAATAGATATAAGAGAACTAATACGTTATCCAAAAGAATAATATGAAGCATACAGTTTATTTTAAAGCGTCTCAGAATATGAGTCAGCTCAAAAATGAATCCGTAGATATTGTTGTGACTTCACCCCCATATCCAATGATTGAAATGTGGGATGATATTATGGCAAATCAGAATCCTGAAATCAAAACAGCCTTAGATGACAAAAAGCCACGAGAGGCTTTTGAATTGATGCATTTAGAGTTAGATAAGGTTTGGTCAGAATGTTGGCGAGTCCTTAAAAATGGTTCGTTCTTGTGTATCAACATCGGCGATGCCACCAGAACCATTGATGGAGAATTTGCACTTTACAATAACAATACTCGCATCATTCAAGCCTGTGAAAAGTTAGGCTTCATAAACTTGCCTAATATTCTCTGGAGGAAAACCACTAATGCCCCTAACAAGTTTATGGGTAGTGGCATGCTTCCTTGTGGTGCTTATGTGACTTTGGAGCATGAATGGATTCTGATATTTAGAAAAGGAAGTAAGAGAGCCTATAAGAAAGTCGATGAAAAAAAAGCTCGCAGAGATAGCTCATTCTTCTGGGAAGAAAGAAACGTCTGGTTTTCTGACGTTTGGGAAATCAAGGGAGTCAAGCAAACTATTGACAATGCTCCTTCAAGAGATAGAAATGCATCATATCCTCTTGAGCTTCCATACCGCCTTATCAATATGTATTCACAAAAAGGCGATGTCGTTCTTGATCCATTCATGGGACTGGGAACTACATCAATAGCAGCCATATTGACAGAAAGAAACAGTGTAGGATTTGAAATAGACCCTCTGTTGAAACCTCTTTTGAAGGATATACTTGGTACTGTAAGCGTTGTAAAAGCTAATGCACTTATCAATGAACGATACAAAAAGCATCTGGCATTTGTTGATGAACGAATCAAAATGAAGAAAGAAGTCAAATATGACAATGTTCATATGGATTGCAAGGTAATGACAGGTCAAGAAACTGACATGAACTTCCATTATCTGAAGGAAGTAAATGTCATAGATGAGAAGAACGAGCTTGTTATTGAATCCTCTTATTATCTTGATAATTCAATAAAAGACCTTCCTATCGCAGAGAAAGGAACGCTGTTTGAGTAACAAAGTCAAGCAAATAACTTTTGATCGAATTCATAAAAGAAGCCCTACCAGTGAGGTGGGGCTTCTCTAATTATTCTGATTTCATTGTTTCGTACAAATCAAGCAATTGGTAGTGCATTCTTGCTACACCTCTTCCATAACGATCTTCTGGTATGTTTAAGATTGTGTCTTTCATACTTAATACTTCCTTTAAGAAGCGTTCTTCTACACTTCCTGCAGAGACTCTGATTAAAAAGTATGTATAGTATGAATATGAACGCGACTGTGAGTCTATAACACTTTCATCAAAATCTTTGTCAACAAAAACTAATGGTCTTGGATAACCATCTCCAAATTCATCACAGCGATTCTTGTAAAGATTCCAATAATTAATAGTGACCATTTCCAATTTGTGACAATTAGTTAAATCTACAAATGGCAAATTCGCCCCTTGTGTGTTGATTCGTTTTAGATTTGGGCATTTACTAACATCCAACCATCTAAAAGAAGAGTTCAAGAATACTGATAAATCTTCCAATTCGGGATTGTTGGAGAAATCGAGTTCTATAACACCATCCTGTCCAGCCTTAACACATTTTAGATGTGGATTCCCCGAGAAATCTAATTTATGTGGAATACCTCCACGAGCACCCTCAAATCTAAGATATTCTAATTCTTTGTTGGCAGATACATTGAGTAAATCAATAGGGTTATAGCTACAATCAATTTTTTTAAGATTTGGAAAAGCCGAGAAGTCCCATTCTCCATGGTCATGACTCATTGTTTGGTCACTGGCGATGATCTCAACAACTTTAGATAATTCTTCGGTTGATGCTGTGTTTACATCAAAACCATAAGTGTCTTTCACATATGATTCAATGAATTTATTCATAACTTTTTAATTTGATTAATTACTTCAGTATTAATTATTTCACCCTTACTGGTAGAGATTACAGTTAGTACAGATGCTCCATACTTTTCTTTATAAGCTGCATACTTGTTTGCGTTTGCAGCTCTTGCTTTTTGAATATATGGAGCGTTACTTTGGTATGTCTTGGGCTTGATTTGGATGGCACAAACCAGCTTTCCAGAATTGAATACCTGAAAATCGACAGCATAGGTGTGATCCATTTCGCCTTCAGCCTTCTCAAATGTCAAATTTGGGAAAAGTCGTTTTAATGTTGCGACAGTGTTGTTCTCTCGCAAAATAATGCCGTTCCATGTTTCACAGATAACTCTGAATCGTACACATTCTATACATTCTTCAAGGGTCAGACCATAGCCATTGTTTTTGACTGCATCATAAAGAATCTTACCTTTGGTTCTAAAGTCCTCTTTTGTTCTTCCCTTTTGGGTATTTAGATTCTTTACGTCCCAACTTAATGCATAGTACTTAGCTTTGTTGTGTGGCACAGTCGTATCATTGAAGAATTCTTTTGTGTATCCCAATTTTGCGGCATTCTCTTCAATGAGCCTATTTCTAACTGCACCACTGGCATAATACGTCTCTTCCCATTCCTCCTTAGACTTCCAATTTGAAGCCTCAATGAGAGTGGAAACGTACCCGACAGACCAAGGGTCGTTCAGCATAAGTTCGTTCCACTTAGCGTTTGTCGAACGGAACTTATCTTTGTTTATTCCTAATACAAATTCATCCATTATTTAAACCAGTTTTCTTCGTAATCGAAAATAATGCTTTTATTTTCTTTGTGATAAAACACAACAGGGCATGTTGTAGTTTCATTATGTTTTTTGCCTGTTTGTTTGTAAGAATCAGCTTTAATTTGAACAGGTTTATTGTTGATAAACCCATCGATGCCTTGATGTTCCTCTTGAGCATTTGCCAACCGCCAACATACTCCAATTTTATCGGCAATCGCTTTAATAACAGCCTTCTGAACCATAAGACCATCATAAGTTTTATTATAAACGAAGTCTTCCATCCATTCCGCAACATTCTCTCTTGTGACAGCATTAAGGGACTCACGCATAGTTTGGAACTTCTCCCATGCTTGGTCTATAGCGCGGTTTATACCTGCTCCATTTTCATGATGTTTCAGATGCCATGTTTTCCAATCTTCCAAATTGTGTTCAGTAGTAGTATCATTGCAAAATTCTTGTATTTCTTGCGAAACCATACCAACATTCTTAGGATCCGTTGCATGTGCATATCCACTTGCAGAATTGATTACAGAGGATGAATATTTGGGCAATTGTGGGGCTTTTGTTCCATTTGCCTGCGAAACTTGACTAAAAGGTATCTTTTGTTTCATATATCATCTAATAAATATATCAGCATCGTATTCAATGTTAATGCCGTCTTTCTTCTTGTCGTAATAAACAATTGGCACATCAATTGTTTCTGACAGGTGAGTTTCTAATTTGTATGTTATAGATTTGATTTGAAGGGGTTGTTTTCCGACAAATCCGTCAATACAATGTGCTTCTTCTTCTACATTTGCGAGCCTCCATGTTGTGTTATAAATGGTTGCAAGATGTTTTAATATCGCACCTTGGAACTTTAGACCGCAGAACGTTTTTGTATATACAAGGTCTTTTACCCAAGCCTCTATCATATCTCGGTCGATTGCTGCAAATGCTTGGCTCATGTTCTGGTACATGTTATAAATTCGGTCAGTTGCATTGTTTACTGCATCTGGCTGACGTTCTGAATACCATTCTATCCATTCTTCAAGGGAATTACCAGGGAACTCTTGTATAAGTTCCGACATCTGACCAACAACATTTGGTCTGGTTCCTTGTGCGTTGCTATTAAGCAGATTGATAATCTGTGTAGCATACTTCGGAAAAGGATATTGAGAAGCATTTGACAACTTCTCTATATCTCCATTGAGAATTTTAATTTTCTTCATATGTATGTTGATTTAGAGATATTGAATTTCAGTTATGAAATCGACAAATGGAATATTGAGAACACGACAAAACTGTCGTAGCTCAATAATGTCAAGTCTGCGTTCGCATGTCTCGATCTTACTCAATGTAGCTTGGCTGATTTCTAAAAGTTCAGCCATTTTTTCTTGCGTAATAGAGCGTTCAATACGCTTATTACGAAGTAGGTTCATGACCGCTTTATAGCTATTGTTGTGAATAGATTTATCCATATTGTTATAAATTTGAGAATAAAGATAATATTCGACAATATAATATTCCAAAATCGAATAAATTACAAAGGAGCATGTTTGTATGGTTCTATATCATTGATATAAACCTAATTAGATATAACGAGGTACATCTGTTTATGATACATAAACAACTTTCTAAAACAGAATATTTATTAAATATTAACATGCTTGCATAGCAAATTCTTTATACATTTGCTAAAATACAGTCAATAAAGGCATTTCACTCTGTGCATAGAGTCTTATCAGACACAATGCCCAGAGAGTTTTTATCTAAGAGGTTACTGGCTTTTAACTTGAAGATCTCGATTGCTATTTGTCGGCAAACCGCCAAACAACGTGAACTGCAAGACCAAATCCATTTATCACTTCTCTTTTCCTTTCTCTTTTATCATATTAAACACCCTTACCTTTACATGAATGTAAAGGAATAATCATGACGTTATAGAGGGTCGTTTTCTACCATCTTTTTCCTATGTACAACATGGCTCAATCACCCATTACACATGAAAAATAGTAGTTAGTAAATGTAAATTCACTGTTAAAATATGTTTCGTGAAATTTCGGTAAAATCACGATTTTTGACCATTTTGAAAGGTTCTGTACGAACGAATTTAACTAACTACATTCTGGCTAACCACTCTTGGAACACTTTGGGAACATCGTATTTGTGCCAATCTTCTAAAATGCTAAATATCAGCGTACTAAACACTTCGCAAAATTCATTTTAACATAACATCGCTATGAACAATGAGGAGCAGGATGTCAAGAATATCTTAGTCCTCCAAAATTGGTTGGAAAGGATAAGAAAGGAAGTGACAAATAAAGTGCTTAGTATCAATCAAATAAGCGAATTTTTGAATTTTCCGATTCTTGCTCAACCGACTCTTAAAAAGATATAATAAAATGATTTTTGTTTCTGATTTGTTTCTCATATATGACTTGATTTTCATATCTTTGCACATGCTTTCAAAGGCATAATCACGATGCAGAAACGATATATCAGCATCCGAAAAGCCCAACCCTCGCAGACCCTCTGCAAAATTCATTTTCCCTTCTTTCGGGAGTAAATTACCAATAAAAAATATACAAGCATGGCAAGACCAAAGAAACAAGTCAAACTGAAAGAGCCGATAAAGATTCGTCTCAAACCTCTCGCAGATGGCAACAAGAGTATCTATCTTGACATCTACTGGAAGGGAGTCAGGAAGTATGAGTATCTGAAACTCTATATCATTCCTGAGGTCAATCCACTCTGCAAGGAGCAGAACAAGGAAACGATGGCAGTCGCAGAACGTATCAAGGCAGAGCGCATCAAGGCTCTCCATGGTCATGGAGTGCAAGACTGGGAAACCGTCAAGCAGGGTTCACAACTCTTGACAGGATGGATCAAGAAGTATTGTGAAGGTGGAGTCAGCACCAAGAAGTCAACCCTCCATTGTCGTGTTGAAATGCTTCACACCGTGGAGAAGTATCTTGAAGAGTCCAATCAGACCTTCATCACCCTTGAAGAGGTCAATGCTGATTTCTGCCGTGGATATGTGAAGTTCCTTCGCACCTTCCCAAACTCACACTGCAAGTACATTGAGCCAAGACCTATCAGCCAGAACACGGCAAGCCGTTACCTCGGCATGTTCTCGACAACTCTCAACAATGCCGTCCGTCAAGGTATCATCCGTAACAATCCTATGAAGGAACTGGATGCCAAGGAGCGCATTCAGCCAAAGGATAGCAAGAAGGAATACCTTACCATAGAGGAACTTAAAGCCCTCATGGCAACCGACAGTTACCGCCCAGAGGTCAAGCAAGCCTTCATCTTTGCTTGTTTCACTGGTTTGCGACTCAGTGACATGTACAAACTTGCACCGATTCACATCTTCAAGACTCCAGACGGCAAGGGCGAGTACATTGACATGGAAATGCAGAAGACGGAGAAGCCTGTCATCATCCCACTCTCGGAAGAGGCAAAGCGTTGGTTACCCAAACCAAAGGGAATAACAACTCCCTTCTTTGATATACCAACTACTCAGACCGTCATAGGCAGAGCCCTTCGCAAATGGGCAGAGGCAGCAGGTGTAGAGAAGCACATCAGTTTCCACTGTTCACGTCACACCTTCGGCACAATGATGCTGACACTTGGCGCAGACCTGTTCACCACAAGCAAGTTGATGGGTCACACCAACATTCAGACCACTGAAATCTATGCGAAAATCGTAGATAAGAAGAAGGAGGAAGCCATCAACCTCATTGATGGAATGTTCAAGTAAAGGAGGTGACTTGAAAGCACCCCCTTTGATAAACCAGGGTGGTGTTTTACCCCAGTGGTATAACCAATTATAACAATCATTGATATGACCATCACACTTCGACAAAAAGACCTCGAAAACGACAACAAGAGCCTGTATCTTGACATCTATGACAATGGCAAGCGCAAGTTTGAGTTCCTTTCCCTCTACCTAATCCCAGAGATTAACCAAGAGACAAAGGAACGCAACGAGGCTACCTTGAAACGTGCGCAGGAGATTCGTGCCGAGCGCATCATTCATCCCGAGACCATTCCCGAGAAAGGTCACTTGATGGTCGTACCCGACATTCCAGATGATGATTCTCCCGAGGTCATTGACTGGATCCAGACCTACATGGAGTGGATGGACGGCAATCCCGAATATTCCAAGAGGACTGTCGAGCAGACTCAATACCTTCAAGAACGCATGAAGGAGTTTCTGAAAGCCAAATGCAGACCGCACATCACTCTGATGAAGTTCGATAAGACATGGTTCAAGGCATTCTTTCTTTGGCTGAAGAATGACTATGTACCTCAGAAGTATGTGAGAGTCAAGGCAAAACCGTTGAGTAATGCCAGTTTGCGGAACATGCAGCAACGCATTGTCGCAGTATTCAACAAGGCAGTCAAGACTGGCAAGTTGAAGGCAAACCCCTTCTATCAGTTGGAGAAGGAAGACACTATCTCCAAGCCAAAGTCTGGTCACAAGCTGTACCTTACACCCGATGAACTCAAAATCTTCATGGCATCAGAAGAGACAAACGGAGTCAGGGAAACCCAGGTGGCATTTGGCTTTGCTTGCCTTACAGGACTTCGCATCAGCGACATAAGGGCTTTGCGATGGTCAAACATCATGAGGAACGAGGCAACCAACACCCTTGTAATCGTCCAGAAGAAGACCAAGGAACTCAATGCCGTCCCAATCTGCTCAACCGCAGAAGCATGGATGCCACCCAAGAAGGATGACAAGGTTTTCCACCTTCCTGCCCATGCCAATGTGGATGCAGCTCTCAAAAGAATAGCCAAGAAGGTAGGTATTACGAAGACAATCTCCTTCCATACCTCCCGACATACCTTTGGCACATTGATCCAAGCGGCTACTGGTGACATCGAGACCACCAAGAAACTCATGGGTCACAAGTCGCTCAAATCAACCGCAGTCTATGCAGACGTGCTGACTGAAGAAAAGGTCAAGGCTATCTCCAATACCAAGACGATATTCAGGAGTCGCAAGCCACACACCGAGAACAAGAAGATTCCACGAACCAAGCGAACGGCAGCGACCAACACGCACCCTCGCAAGGTCATAGATATACAGGATAACGAATAACGGCTAACGAGCCGATTCAGGATAACAACCAGTTTCATTTCATCAAAAGCAGTGCCCTGATTCAAGGTAGTGGTTTCCGCTACCTTTAGGGGCTTGCTATCTCAAAACCAAGCATTCAGGATAACGTAAACAACTAAATATCAAGATTATGAATAAGACTATAGACAACGAGAATCTTCTTTTGAAGGTAGAGTCATTTGAGCATCGCATCGAGGTTCTGGAGAACACTCTCAGCGCAGCTAAGGAGGTATTGACACTTGAAGAAGCAGCCCTTTTCATGGGCATATCAAAGAGCAGTCTCTACAAGATGACCCATCGTCATGAGCTTCCTTTCTTCCGTCCTAACGGCAAACTCATCTACTTTGAGAAGGCTGAACTTCTGAAGTGGATGCGTCAGAACCGCAACATGTCCGAGGCTGAGACCAAGGAGGCAGCAGCCCAGAAGCTGAATGAACTTGCCAACCACTAATCAATGAGTATTATGAATCAGGATTTCAATCAACAGCAGTACAACGACAAACTGGCTCAGGTAGCCAACCTTGCCGTTACCTATGCCAAGGATGGCACAGGCTATCACAGTATGATGGATGCCTTCAATGAACTGTGCGAGTTGTCTCATGCCAACAAGGGCATAGACCAAGAGAACACTATCGGCAGACGAACCCTGCTTGTGCAGAGTGTCTGCATCAAGGCTATCCATGCGCTCACTCCGTACCAGAACGAGCGACTTGAACAGCAGCTGAAGGACATCGCTTCGGACTATCCCGAGCATCGTCACCTGCATTTCCGCAGATAGTTTCTTCTTTCCTTTTTGTCATATCATAGACATATCAATGAGAGTCACCGCTTACATACGTCAGAAAGATACATCGAAGAACGACCTCGACAGCCGTGCTTCGGTGTACTTCCGTGTCCGTGACAAAGGGCTTGATGTCAAGTGCGCAAGCGAACTTCAGATCAATCCCAATCACTGGAGCCAAGAACGACAGGGCTACAAGAGCCGTGTCAATCTTGTGGATGAAGATACCAAAAACCTCTTTGACGCACAGGTCAAGGAGATTACAGGTATCATAACCAGGGAGTATTATATCGGAGCAAACTCCGACTGGCTCAGACGACTGATATTTGCCTATCACCACCCCAATGCCTATTGCATGGGCAGTGGCATGGCGGTAAGCAAATCCTTTGTCATCTGGGCAGAGAGATACCTTCAGAACAAGCATTTTGGCAAGCATCAGGAGTGTAACACCCGATGCCTGATTGACAAGGTTACTCGCTTTGAGGATGAACACAAACACCCGATGAACATTGACAGCATGACTGCCGATGATCTTCGTGCGTTTGCGGATTTCCTGTCTTCTGACTATGACATATCTATTAATACCATCGTCACTAACATGACCTTGATGCGTACCGTCTGCAACTGGGTACGAAAGCAGGGAGTCACAAACAATGACCCCTTCTTTGGCTATGACATGCCCAAGGCTCTCTATGGCACTCCATATTTCCTGACCATTCAGGAGCGTGACCAAGTTCTGGATGCAGACCTAACGGATGATGCAGAACTTGCTGAGTATCGTGATATGTTCGTGTTTCAGTGTATGGTCGGTTGCCGTCATAGTGATCTTGTGACCTTCACCCCCAAGAACATTATTGACGGTGTTCTGGAATATATCCCCATCAAGACCAAGGGCAAGTCAGGTAACGTTGTAAGGGTTCCTCTTATCCCCAAGGCTATGGCTATCCTTGATGGCCATGACCATGGTGATGATGAACCAATCTTCCCCAAGCATTATAACTCCAAGTTCAACGATGCTATCCGTAGAATCTTGAAGCGTGCCAAGGTAAATCGTGTTGTCACTGTGATTAACCCTAAGACACGGCTTGAAGAGAAGAAGCCAATCTCAGATGTGGCTACCTCTCATCTTGCACGAAGGACTTTTATCGGTAATCTTTACCGCATGGTTAAAGACCCTGATTTGGTTGCTTCTATGTCAGGTCATGCCAAAGGCAGCGTTGCTTTTGCCCGATACCGAGTCATTGATGATGACATGAAAAAATCCCTGGTTGAACTTATCCAGTGATTCTCTTCTTTTTGATGGCAAATTCCTTTTCCCTTTATTCGGTTTCATTTTTCAAATATCATAGACTATGGACGATAAAAAGTTACATCGTTGCTTCACCTTCTCAGAAGACCAGTTGAAGCATCTTCGAAGCAAGAAGTACAAGATTGACCGTATGGAATGCTTCATGTCGCTTGTGGATCTTGCAGAGCCAGTTCCAAAACTTGTGCAAATCAGCAAGACCAAGCAGGTAGAAATCTTGGCAGGTCAGGTTATGGTTGACAATACCCAACTTGCCAAACTCTGGGATAAAGACCGCAAGACGGTTCCAAAGCTGTTGGATGCTATGGAGGCTGTGGGCATTTTCTCTTCACAGGAAGTGGAAGATAACCGCATCTACACCCTTCATTGTCTCTCAGGCTGGTATGTGGATGCCAAGTTCGTGTCGAATACCTTTGCCCTGAAGCGCAACAATGACAGCACGGCAATCATCCATGCGGAAGTTCCTGCCTCAAAGGTCATCATCACAGAGGATCCTGATGACAAGAAGAAGGACAAGGAAGGTTCTGCTTCTGCCGATGACAAATCCAAGGACTCTGCCGAGGGCAAGCATCCTTCTGAATCTGGCAATGTGTCGCACCAATCACCACAATCTAATGATAGTGGCAATGTGGGTAAGTCTGGAGCAGATGGCAACAAGTCACCATCACCTCCTGAAAACAATTCCCCTCAGTCTGCTGACAGCCCTTCGCCCCAAGGTGAAGCCGATGGCAAGCAGAATGAAGGGAAGCAGCATGAGCAGACTCCACCACAACAGGGAGGACAGCAGTCACAACAGCCTAACGGCAATCAAAGACCGCCTTTCAACGGCTATCAGAAGCCTAACGGCTACTACAACCAGAACGGCAACAAATAGCCGCCTGAGGACTCAGGAATGCGACCTGCACCGCCAAACCATCCCAAAGGACGTTTACCGATACAGGACGATACGGCAAGCCGAAACGACCTTCTAAGCCCTGACGGGAACTTAGCAGGTAAAAGGACCGATTTTTAAGAGGTACTTTTCGAGAAATCCTTTTGTACTACATTATTTGTGACCAAATTTATGCAGTCCTAAAAGTTTCTCGGGCTACTCGCAGGCTCGCAGACCTTTGTCCTTCTTTTTAACTGATTTATATTCATCCCTTTAATCATATTCATAGATATGGCTAAGAAAAAGAAGATTATCAAGAAGACACCCACAAGGGTGCATTCCTTCCGCTGTACCGATAAGGACTGGAAGGAGTTGAAGAGACTCGCCAAAGAATGTGGTATGAGCATAGGCAAGTATCTCGTTGAGACAGGCAAGAAGCATCACCCACGTCAGCGACTCACTCCAGAAGAGAGCAAAGCCCTTAACTCTCTGACTGAGGCACGTACCGACTTGATAAAAGTCCGCAGTAAGTTGCACGATGCTTCACCCGAGGAAAAGCAGAAGATGTTCAGATCTGCAACGTTCATGAAATGGTGGATTGAAGCCGTTGAACGTCTCATCAAACACTGGTATAGCATTGAAGACAACCTTACTTCTCCTGTACTGACTAAAGTTCAAGAAGACGAATGATTATACTCGCAAGACCAGTAGCCTATGGCGGCAATGCCGCAAGGTACGCAATGGAGAAGGAGAATGCAACCGTGGTCAAGGTAAACCACATGCCTGACTATCTCGATGCCACTGAAATCTGGTATCGGATGAAGCATCACTGCCAGTTGCATCAACAGGACAGGACTGTTGGGCGAAAGTTGGAACGCTTCATGACCACGTTTGTACTCTCCCCATCCAAAGAAGAGTCTGAGAACTACACCTTGGATGACTGGGCAAACCTCGCTGATGAAGGATTGGAAGCTTTGGATTCAGTCGGACTTTTACCCAAGGGTTTCAAGGAGAAGGTCAAGACCAATTTCCGCAATTCTATGAATGTCGCTGCCTTGCATCGGGATTCCAAGTCTGGAACCTTACACCTGCATCTTGACTGTTGCCGTGTTGATAATGACGGCAAGACCAATGATGTTCACGATGTTCACATCAGGGCAATGAGGGCTGCAGAAATTATCAACGCAAGGCATGGTTGGGAGCAACCTCAGGAGGTTCGTGAAATGCGCCAACAAGACATTGCGGAGTTTTGCGAATATACCCTTCAGAAGATGGATAGTTTCGACATTGACCGTTACTTTGATATGCTTCGCATGAGGGGCTATGAGGTCAATCCAAGGTATGACACTACTAACGGCAAACTTGTGGGCTACACCATCGGCAAGAATGCCTCAGTGTTCAAGGCTTCTGCCATCGGTCGAAAGCTCATGGTATCACAGCTTGAAGCCACATGGAAGAAGATGCATCCTAAGCCTACTCAGGTCAAGATGCGACCTGCTTCACCTTCCGTTTCACCGGCTCGCCCTGCTCGCCATGTTGCTCAGACAACGAAACCTACCCAGTCCAATTCTAAGCCATTGCCAGTTGCTACCAAGACTGCCTTCAATATCAATGTTGGCGGTGAAAAGAAGAGAATCTATATTCCGAACACGGTCAAGGACATCTTCCTCAATGAGGTTCAGGTTCCTGATTCTGATATGACTGCATCAAGAGAGGACATTTCTCATGTAGGTATGCTTCTCTTCCTTGATATGATTGATGCAGCAACAACCGTGTCCGAATCTTGTGGCGGTGGTGGTTCTGCTCCTTCCTCTGGTTGGGGTAAGGATGATGACGAAGACGAGCGTGAGCGGGCTCGACGTTGCCTCCAGATGGCTCATGCCATGTGCAAGCCACCGCAGAAAAGACGTTCATTCCACCGTTAAACAAATCCCACATATCAATGAGAAGAACAAAACATGTAGAAGAACTCATCGAAGATGACGAGCAGAAGCCTGACTTCGATGACATGATGAACGAAGTCCAGGAAGAGATTGAAGAGCATGATGCCGAGGATGCTGTTGTCGGTCGTGCGCCTGAACTCAGGCAGTTGAGTGAGAACATTGACAAAGCGACCAACACTTGGATCAATGCAACTCTTCAACTGGAGTCTGCCATCCGTAAGTACAATTCAGCTCAAACTGCTCTTGGCAATGCCGTTGACACTATCAGTGGTAAGGTTGACACCATCAACACCCACATCGACAATGTTCTGAAGGATGCCCCAACCAAGTTGAAGGTTTCAGTCAGAGTCGATGATGTTGACTGGAAGAAGATTCAGGACATGTTCGACAAACAACATGAATGGATGACCACTCAGATGCAGAAGCATATCCGTGAGGTCAATCAAATGTTTTATGAAGAACGCAGAAGGGTTCAGGAAAGGTACAAGGAGTACGACGGAACCTACCTCGGACACTATGTGCAGTATTTCTTCTGGTTCTTCTTTGTCCTTGGACTCGTTATTTTCGGCTTGGCTATCTTCCTGATGCTCGACAGTCACTACCACTGGACGAAGTAATCTAATGTTCCCAACATGCCTTGTGGGATTCATTTTGGGAACAACAAACCCACTGACAATCGGCATTTCAGCTGAAAATCAGTGGGTCTGCTTGTTTTGTTGTCAATCTTGTTAGGATGAATTTTACAATCCATGTTGTGCAAAGAAATCATTGCCTGCATTTTCATAATCATGTAGTTTATGCCATGCAGCTAAATCCTCATAGGTCGGAAACTTTGCACACAAATCTTTCATAAATGGGGCAAGTAGTTGGCTAACATTTTTAATATTCGACAACAACTTTAGACGTTCTATTCTATTGCGAGCAAAATTCATTTCATTCTTTAGATACTCTAAATCATTGCAAACAATTTTTTCAGATGCACCATCAATAATACTAAGTACAATGGTTTGATATAGGTGTGCTTCTAAATAGTTAGGCTTCTCCAATGCGTAGATAAGCAAGTGATTTCTATCTAAAGGAATAACAAACTCCTCCAATATCTTACCGCGTTTACATTCTGACTTTATAGGAACATACGGAATGTCTCCAATTAACATTGGCTTATTCGTTTCCCATATTAGAAACTTTTCATGAATTTTTGACCAGTCATGTTTACGCACATTTTCTTCGTAAAAAACGGTCATAAAGGCTTTCTGGTTTTCAACTTTAGACTTAATGTCAGAAATTATTTGACTGACATCTTCGTCTTTACAATATTTATTTGTTTCAGAATTATAAAGTTGCAGCTCACCTGTAAGAAGGCCTTCATTCTCTATGAGTTCTGATACATGGTTAAGACCATTTGGCACTCTCCAATATAGACCAAGAACAAACTCAACAATGTCAGCTTTAGTTTGTACAGGCATGACATTTATATCGTAGGCATATTTATCATGCATGTCAGCGAATGCTTTAGCATAACGATTATCTTTTTCTTTAAAAAAATCAGTTTCTAAATCGATGAATCCGTATGCCCCCAAATCAATATTGTTGAGTCCTTTTTGGTAATATATGCCTGCAGGAGAAACATCTTTATATGTATTATATTGTTTTCTGTAATAGTGAAGTTTTTCACCTTCATCAACAAAACCATTAAGATAGAATTTTGGAAGGTAGTGATGATTCTCGCTCTTTGTATTATTTACTAAGTCGGCCATAAATGTTGAGTCTGTAATTAACCTTGATAATATGAATTTATCTAAAACCTTTTCTCTTTATTTTATTGCTATATTTAAGTCTATTTTCTTCTTTTGACTTTTTTATGTATTCAGAGCTCGATATTGCTTTTTTGTTTTCTTCGTCACGTAATTTGGCTTCTTCTGGAGAAAGTTTTACTATTCGCCCTTCAGAAACGGCAATATCTGTGCAGCATCTCTCTGTTGTACTTTCCAATTCTTCCAAGCTTATTTCACCTTTTACAAAAGCTTCTCTTGCAGATTTCCAGAGTATCAAATCTTCAGATTTGCTCGCGTCAAGATAAGACTGATCTTTTCTAAGTTCACTGGAACTTAAAAAAGTTTCAGCATGTAGAACTTCTGTACTTCCATCAGCATAACCCATGTAAGCTCCATTTACAGATATGAAGTTAATTTGCCTATGGTTTATATTAGTTCCGTAGATCTTACTCATATCACCAAATAGTCTTGGTCTGCTACAACCATTTAGGAACATGTGTTTACACACATCGAGAAATGCCATCTCTATATCCAGCCCCATGCGCTCTTTATATCTTCGAACAGCATGGGCACTGTACATGATAACATGAGGTTTAGAGTCAGTAACAAACACAGGAGTCTGCTCTCTTAGGTCTTTCATTATCAGGAAACAAGAGAGAGACGTGACTTGAAAATTAACCTTTGCAGGTTTAATGCCTATTGGGAGCATGTAAAGAGTTGCTTCTTGCAACTTTAACATGCCCCAAATAGGAGGAATCTCTGCACCCTTTTTTAGTAACGCAAGAATCGTTCGTCTATGTTTGTTCAACAGGAGACCACTAAGTCTTTTAGCAAGTTCGTCTCTATGTTCATCAAAATAACGATGAAAATCTCTATTATTACTTTCAGATGTAAGCATAGACATACTAAGCTTTGTGAGCCATTAAGAAATCAAATGAGCATGTTCTGTCAACAGAATCATGAGGAAGGAGGATATATTGCCACGGCTTTCCCCCATTTTGAATGTTGTATTCAGTCGCATATTTGCAGTATTCTTGGGCAGCATCCTTCTTTGCTTGAACGTCATCATCTGTCACGTCTTTTGCCTTTTTCGTTTCTATCATGTAAATAGAATCTTCCGTTTCAACAATGAAGTCGGGCTCGTATTTATGCGCACCATTACCCCAATAAATACTAAACTGGTTAGTTACAGGGCGTAACCACTTTAGGACTTTGCTTTCATTTTCAAGAATAAATGCGAAGTCTTGCTCTGTTGTGCTATCAAATTTGTTTTCAACATAATATGACTTCATGAAGCCTGTAAATGGCGCAACCGACAAACCCTGTGGGGAGGGTGTACGGATGCTAA
>ENA-ORRO01001446-ORRO01001446.1-human-gut-metagenome-genome-assembly--contig:-NODE-1446-length-16782-cov-3.755485_pt1 | contig 16782 bp, 16 predicted proteins | sample MGYA00242176_ERZ509136 | MGnify/ENA primary metagenome ERZ509136 (study PRJEB26280, sample SAMEA2338644) | human gut metagenome | biome: human gut; feature: human-associated habitat; material: faeces...
GGCGCTGCCGCTGCTCCCAGCGGGATGTGGAAAATTATCGAAGCCGCATTTCCGGGCCGCTTCTGGACAGAATTGACATTGTGGTGGAGGTTCCCTCCGTCCATTTTGAGGACTTGCGGGAACGGGCGGAAGCGGAGCCGTCGGCATCGGTGAAGCAGCGGGTCAACGCCGCACGAGACGTCCAGAACCGGCGCTTCGGTTCCGGCGGAATGTGCAACGCCCGGATGGGGCCGGAAGAAATGCGCCGCTACTGCCATCTCAGCGAGGAATGCGCCGAGCTGATGAAGGGCGCGTTTGAAACCATGGGATTGACCGCGAGAAGCTACGACCGTATCCTCAAGGTAGCCCGAACCGTGGCCGATCTGGACGGAAGCGAAGACATTCAGCCCCAGCACATCGCCGAAGCGATTCAGTACCGGGCGGTCAATCTGGGAAATCGATAAACAGGAGAACGAAAATGAAGGAAATTTTTCTATTGAAGCTGGGCGAGATCGTCCTCAAGGGTCTGAACAAGAAATACTTTGAGCAGAAGCTCATCTCCAACGTGAAGCGCCGTCTGCGCTCGCTCGGCGAGTTTGACGTAACGTGCACGCAGTCCACGATCTATGTGGAGCCGAAGTCGGACGACATCGATATGGACGAAACGCAGCAGGCCATGACGAAGGTGTTCGGCATCGCCGCCGTGGTGCGTGCCGCCGCGTGCGACAAAACGCCCGAGGCGATGGCGCAGGCTACGGCCGAAGAGATCTACGCCTACATCAAAAGCATCTCCTATCCCAACAACAAGGCGAAAAACCTGGCGGGCATGGCCCGCATGCTCTGCGAGGAGTTCGGCGGCGAAGTGCCGAGCGACCTGAAGGAGCTGCAACGTCTGCCCGGCGTGGGCCGCAAGACGGCCAACGTCGTGGGCGCCGTGATCTGGCAGAAGGAGGTGATGCCCGTCGATACCCACGTATTCCGGGTTTCCAACCGTATCGGGCTCACGAACCGGTCGAAAACGCCTCTGCAGACCGAGCTGACCCTCGAAAAACAGATCCCTTCCCACCTGCTGCCGACGGCCCACCATTGGCTGATCCTTCACGGCCGCTACGTCTGTACGGCGCGTGCCCCCAAATGTGCCGAGTGCGGCATTTCGACCTGGTGCCGGAAATATGCCGAAGACAACAAACGATCTAAAACCGAATGATTATGAAGCAGTTTTGCCATGCGATTCTCGCTTGCGGAGTGTTTGCCGCGATAGTTGCGGCCGCCTCGTGTACCAAGGATGCGACCGGCGGCGGAGGCGGTGGTTACGACGGAGAGCCGGAGGTGAATCACGATATGGACGGCATCCTGCGGCGCAACTACTTGTGGAACGAGGAGTATGCGACACTTTCGCCCGATTTCGGCCTGCCTTACGACGAGTTTCTCGACGGCGTGCTTATGCGTATGAGAACCAACGACCTGGACAAGAAGTTCCGTAACGGGAGATGGCAGCTCTATTCCAACATCCAGCGCCTCTCTCCGGTGAGCCGAGCAGCCTTGTCTGCGGATATCGACAGTCAGTTCCCGAAGGAGCCCGTTTACGGTTTCGGCGCCGTTTCCCTGGCGATTATCTCATATACCGATAATGGCGGTGCGGAAACGGGGCAGTACGGTTTTGCCGTTATGGCCGTGTACCCCGACTCTCCGATGGCGAGGGCGGGTCTCGGGCGCGGAACGATCATCAACCAGGTCGATGGACAGTGGATCACTGCCGGGAACTTGAATACGGTCTATTCCAAACTGCTCGCACCGAACGGCGCCGCGACGCTCTCCGTGGCGGATAATCAGGGCGGTTTCGGCGTGTCGGAGCATAAGCTGACGGCGGAGTTGATATACGAAAATCCGGTGCTGTACCGCGACGTGCTCGAATACGGGGAGCACAAGATCGGCTACTTGGTGTATGCCAGTTTCGATGCGGCTTTCGACGGCGAATTGCTGGATGCGCTGCAAGCGTTCAAGGATGCGGGCATCAACGACTTGATCCTCGACCTGCGCCTGAACGGTGGAGGATATGTGATGTCTTCCCGGATGCTCGCCTCCTGCATCGCCGGTGCCCGGTGCGAAGGGCAGGTGTTCCAGTATTACCGTTATAACGATACGCGTATGGCCTCTCCTGAAATGATGGCGGCGGAGACCGGGCAGGCTTACGACGAGTCGAAAGGGCGTTTTTACGAGGAGTTCATCTACGGCGATTACCGGGGAGCCGACCTGCGCGGATATGCGCTGAATCTTCCGCGGCTGTATGTCATCGTTTCTTCCGGCACGGCTTCGGCGAGCGAAGCCGTTGTCAATGGCTTGCGGGGAATCGGACTCGAAGTGGTGCTGGTCGGGCAGAAGACTAACGGCAAAAATGTGGGGATGGAGGGTGTCTATCTGGAGGACGGAGCGTACGAATACCTCTTCATGCCGGTCTCTTTCCAGGGATATAACGCCCGGCTCGAAACGGTGGACCCGAACGGTCTTGCGCCGGATGCCTTGAAGGCTGATTGGAACAACGGGTACGAGGAGTTCGGCAGTTTGGACGACGACTGTCTTGAGTATGCGGTGACGAGCATCACCGGGCAATCCGTCCGTTCTTCCGAGCCCGCAGCGCAGAGAAGGCCGGGCGTGCGGTTGGTCGAAGGCCTCTCTTTGCCCGAAATATCCTGCCGGCCGGAGGGTATGATCCTGCTGCTGCCGGACGCTGTCCGGAAAGATTGAACATCCGCTCCACGATCGGTTTCGGAACGGAGAAACGCCCCGGAACGGGTGCGGATTTGATATTTAACGGATAAAATCGTATCTTTGCATCAATGATGGTTTCCCAAGAAGATATAGAACGGCTGCGCGAATTGCTTGCCCGGCCTGCGCAGAATATCGTGATCGTGTCGCACACGAATCCCGACGGGGATGCCGTGGGCTCTTCGCTGGCGTGGCGCGAGGCGTTGCTGGAGATGGGGCATCGCGTCACTTGTATCGTGCCCAACAAATACCCCTATTTTTTGGACTGGATGACGGGTATCGAGAACCTGGTGCTTTTCAAGACGGACGAAGCGGGAGTCGCCCGCCGTGCGGTGGAGGAGTCGGACCTGATCTTTTTCCTGGATTTCAACGCTGTATCCCGTCTGGAGGGGTTGAGCGAGGTGATCGAATCCAATACGACGGCCAGGCGAATCCTGATCGACCACCATCTGTCGCCGGGACCCGGTTTCGATCTGATGTTTTCCTGTACCGGTTCGTCGAGCACCTCTTTCCTGATCTATCGGATCCTCGAAAAGATGCTGGGCACGCAGGCGATTACGCGGAGTATGGCCGAGTCGTTATACGTGGGTATGATGACCGATACGGGGAACTTTTCGTTTTCGTTCCTTACGCCGGAGTTGTACCGGGCCGTTGCGGTGCTGGTCGAAACGGGTATCGACATTCCCACGATCCACAACAATGTCTATAACGCCTTCACCGAGGGCCGTGCCCGGCTGTTCGGCTATGCGATCAACCGCAAGATGGAGGTGATCCACAACGGTACGGTCGCCTATATGTCGCTTCTGGAGAGCGAGATGCGCCGGTTTCAATTCCAGCCCGGCGACAGCGAGGGGTTCGTGAATTATCCCCTGACGATCAAGTCGATGAAGCTGTCGGCGATCTTCGTTGCCACGCATAAGTTTATCCGGGTGTCGCTTCGTTCGCGGGGCGGAGTGGACGTGGATCTTTTCGCCCGCAAGTATTTCAACGGCGGCGGCCATCGCAATGCGGCCGGAGGCAAGTCTTTTATGACGATGCGGGAAACCATCGAGCATTTCAAACGATCCGTAGCCGAGTTTGCCGCCCAGGGCGGTTTGGATTAGGTCGCTATGGACGATTTCCGCTTGCGGGTTTTCATTACGGCGGCCAAAACCCTCAATTTCACCAAATGCGCCGAGCAGCTTTACATTTCGCAGCCCGCTGTGAGCAAGCATATCGGCGAACTCGAATCCCGCTATAAGGTACAGCTTTTCGAGCGCAGCGGCAGCCGTCTGGCGCTGACCGAAGCCGGGCGTGTTATGCTGGAGCATGCCGAACGCATTGCCGACGGCTACCGCCGTCTGCAGTACGAGATGGATCTTTTCACCGACCGGCTGGGCGGCGAACTGAAGGTGGGAGCCAGTACGACCATTGCCCAGTATGTTCTGCCGCAGGTGTTGGCCCGTTTTACGGCCCGGTTTCCCGAGGTGAAGGTTTCGCTCGCGTCGGGCAACAGCGAGCAGGTCGAGGCGGCCCTCGCGCGTCACGATACCGATTTGGGGCTGGTCGAAAGCAGCGCCCGGCATCCGGGGTTCCATTACGAACCGTTCATTCCCGACGAACTGGTGCTGATCGCTTCCACGAAAGGCCGGTACGGCCGCTGCGACCAGGTTACGCTCGCGGAGTTGCAGACGGTGCCCCTGGTGCTGCGTGAAAGCGGTTCGGGAACCCTCGAAGTGATTTCGAAATACCTCGCGGCGGCGGATGTACGGCTCGCTTCGCTGCGTGTGGTGATGCAACTGGGCAGTACCGAGAGCATCAAGAGTTTCGTGCGCAACAGCGACGCCATGGCCATCGTGTCGGTGGCATCGATCGTCGATGAGCTGCGCAGCGGCGAGCTTCGCATCATCGACATCGAGGGCTGTACGATCCGGCGGGAGTTTTCGTTCTGCTGGCCCGAAGGACGCAGCGATGCCTTGGCCGCACGTTTCGTGGAGTTCGCCCGCCATACGGCCTGATCCTTCGCGGCGCTTCTGCGAGATTTTACGGGTCGTTTTCGGATGTGGGATCGCCGCCGGATCCGTTCGGGTACTCGAGAATGCGGTGGTCTGTCATCGGAAACCATTGGTCGTTTATTCGTGGCTTGTGGCCGTGTCGTAATGCGGACCTTCTCTGGACCCCTTCCCCGGAGGGGGCACTACGTTTCCGAAGAGGTATGCTAAAATATATATAATTTTATCTATGGAAACCGATTTGAAATTCAGACCTTTCCGATCGCCTGCCGACCCGGGTTGGGACGAGGCGTGGGCGATCTATCAGAACTCTTTCCCCCAGAAGGAGATCCGTTCGCTGGAAGACCATCTGCAAGCTCTTTCCGATCCGCACTATACGGCCGACGGCATCTGGTCGGACGGCCGGTTGATAGGCATTCTTTATTACTGGACGGCTCCGGAATATGTCTATATCGAGCATTTGGCCATTTCGCCCGACCTGCGCGGTGCCAATATGGGCAGCCGGGTATTGGAGGCTTTTTGCCGGAAGGCCGGACGCATCGTGCTGGAAATCGATCCGCCGGAGACGGAAATCGCCGTTCGCCGCCTCCGATTTTACGAGCGGCTGGGGTTCGTGCGCAACGATTACCATTATGTCCATCCGTCGTTCCAGCGTCCTTATGAGCCGCACCAGTTGGTACTGATGAGCTATCCGAAGGCTATGACCGACGAGGAGTGCCGCAGTTTCGAACGCTTCGTCCGCGATCCGGTCCTTCGTTATTCCTGTCACGGAAAAAAGGAGTAATACCTTTAGAATATAATTAGGTAATAATGGAAACGGCCCGAAGACTTTTCGATCTTCGGGCTGTTTTATGGTAATCGGATGCTGCCTACAAGAGCAAGATCACGGCGAGCGATGCGACCGAAATGACGGCCCAGAGGATGATGCCCAGCACCAGAGGCTTGAGGCCTACCTTGCGGATTACCTCTATGGAGAGTCCTCCGCCGATCAGGAACAGCGTGGCCGAAAGTCCGCAGCGGGCGGCGACCGAAATGCCGTGCGTGAGCTGGGTCGGCAGGTTGCAGTAGGTGTTTACGAGCATGGCAACGACGAACCAGAAGATGAACCAGGGGATCTGGATCTTCTTGCCTTTCTGACGGAAGATCAGGGCCGACACCAGCGACAGGGGGATGATCCACAGGGCGCGGGTGAGTTTGACGGTCGTGGCTACCTTGAGCGCCTCCTCGCCGTAGGCGGCACCGGCGCCGACGACCGAACTGGTGTCGTGGATGGCGATCGCGGCCCAGGTTCCGAACTGGGTCTGCCCCATGCCGAGCCAATGCCCGATGACGGGGAATACGAAGAGGGCGACGGCGTTGAGAATGAAGATCGTGGCCAGTGACAGCGAAGTTTGGTTCTCGTCGGCATCGATAACGGGTGCGACCGCTGCGATGGCGCTGCCGCCGCAGATCGCCGTGCCCGACGAGATCAGGTAGCTGTTTTTGCGGTCGATGCGCAGCAGGCGTCCCAGCACTACGCCGACGATCATTACCGTGACTACCGAAACCACCGTGAAGGTCATGCCTTCGCGCCCGGCGGCCAGCGATTCGTGGAAGTTCATGCCGAATCCCAGTCCGACGACGCAGTATTGCAGCAATTTTTTCGAAGCCTTCTTGCTCCAGACCGGAAATGGATTGCCGAGGGTCAGGGCGAAGAGAATGCCCGCGAAGAGCGTGACGACGGGCGAACAGAAGAGCGAACCTGTGAGCAGTCCGGCAAAAAGGATTTGGCGCCAGTTGAGCTTTGCGGATTGCATGGATTTCGTGAGTTGCAGCGGTTTCATACGGTGCTAATAACTTTTTGTAAACGATGCTGCAAATATACAGGCTTTATCCCCTTGAAACAACGGGGAAAAAGTTATGTCATATAACTAAAGGTTATTGCCATTGTCGCTGCGATGACCGATCCGCTCCCGTTACCGGTAATTTCGGATCAGGTCGCGGAAATAGGCGATCATTCGTCCGTAGTTCTCGAGCGAGATCGATTCGTTTTCGTTGTGGATCGTACCCTGTTCCTGTTCGGTAAGGAGTACCGGCATGAAACGATATACGTTCGGACTCACCGCCTCGTATTTGTAGGCGTCCGTGCCGCCGAGCGTCAGGTAGGGCGTTACGATCGTACCCGGGTAGAGCCCGGCGAGCGAGGTGCGGATCATTTCGAAGGCGTGGACATCGTCCGGGGAGATTTGCGACGGTTCGCGGGTCGAGAGTTCCTCGATCCGGACGTCGTATCCGTTGCAGATATTTTCGACATGCCGCTTCACCTGGGCCGTCGTGTTGCCCGGCAGCAGGCGGAAATTGACCGTGACTTCGGCTTCCGAAGCCAGTACGTTGGCCGCGTCGCTGCCCCGGGCCATGGTGATGGCGGTGGTGGTGCGTACCAGGGCATTGGTGGCCGGGTTGCTTTCGAACGAGCGGAGCAGCAGGCTCTCCAGCAGCCAGCGGTTGGCGATCGCGGTGCGCTGGGCGACTCCCATCGAGCCGCCGATCCGATCGAGGAAAGCTATGACCGGAGCTGTCAGGAAGGCGGGCATCTGCTCCCGGTTGAGTTGTTCGATGATCTCGGCCGCCAGTACGAGCGATCCTTTTTCCGGCGGCATCGAAGAGTGACCTCCGGTGCCCCGGACCGTGATTCGGATCGTGCTGAATCCCTTTTCGGCCGTTCCTACGAGGGCAGCCGTACGTTGGATTCCTCCCAGCCCGGGGGCGATGATGATGCCGCCTTCGTCATAGACGGCGTCGAAAGCGATGCCCTGTTCTTCGAAATAGCGGGCGATCTTCAGGGCACCCTGCGTGCCGCCGGTTTCCTCGTCGAATCCGAGGGCGATCCACACGTCCCGCTCCGGGCGGAATCCCTCCGCAAGCAGCGAGTCGGTCGCTTCGAGGATCGAGAACAGCATGCCTTTCATGTCGAGCGTGCCGCGCCCGTAGATCCGTCCGTCGGCTACGGCGCCGGAGAAGGGTGGGTAGTCCCAGCCCGGAAGGGGTGCATCGGGAGCCGACGGGTCGTAATTGAGCACGGGAACCACGTCGTAGTGGGAACAGAGCAGGATCGGGGGCAGGGCCGGGTTCTTGCCGGGCCAGCGGAATACAAGCCCGTATTCGTTGATCGTCAGAGTATCCAACTGACTGTAAATCGCGGGATATGCCTGCGGCAGATAGGCTTTGAAGGCTTGGAACGGATTGTCGTCCGTCCGGTCGATCGCATCGCTTACGGTCGGAATCCGGATTCCGCCGGCCAATCGTTCGACGGCCTGGGCGGACGGTTCGACGCTCCGGGGAGGCCCGTCCGGACCGGTGGTGCGGATGAAGGGATAGGTCGCGGTGCGGACTATCACTACGGTGCAGAGTACGAGGAGCGACACGGCGGCGATGCCCGTCAGGAGCCAGATTATTTTCTTTTCTTTTTTCATGGAAGCGGTAGGTTAATATAGGTCCGATCGTCCGGTTTACGTGCAATTAATCTGCCATACGGAAATTTTTTCGAATTTATTTTCGCCCTTACAGGGCCTTCCGGAGGCGTTTTTCGGGGGGGATTTTGTCGGGAAAAAGCGGTTGGGAAAGCGAAATTTTTTCCATATCCTTATATCGTTGAGCTTCGGTGGAGAAGTTCTGGCCGGAATGCTATCGGGTTGCGGTGAGTTTGTAAGAGTCTTTTGGGCGGGATCGGAATCAACTTATTAAATTAAATAAATTCGATTATGAAAGTACGTGTCTATTTATCAGTAGGAGCCTTGCTCCTGTTCTTGGCTCCGCTGGGCTGTTCCGACAAGGCAGAAAGTCCGGCACCGGAAACTCCGCCGGAAGAACAGCCCACGCCGGAGCCGGAACCAGAAAAGCCGGAGTTCGTGGATGCGAATATGTCGATGGAAGAATTGATGAAAACAGAAGATCCAGACCGTAATTATCGTTTAGTTAGTTATAGAGATGACACGTGTGCTATGTATTCTTTCTTCGACCCTATGACCGAATTGCAACGCGGTACGCCGCGCGACCAATTGCAGTGGGTATCCGAAAAGGTGGACGGAAACAGCGTTTGCTGGACTTATCGTATCACCAACGGAGACCACGACGAAGCCGTGCGTCAGATACTCGAACGCTGGGCCGAAAAAGAAGACGAGGAAGAATAACCGGATTACGATCAGGGAAAAGGATGTTTTCCTCTAAATGTCGTTGCGAGACAGATCGAATCCGACGGTCGCTTATTCGCGGCCTGCGGCTACGTTTATAATTCTGCACTTTCCCTGCGTTCTCTTCTCGGAGGGGGGCTTGGGGTGCATAGCGTCCCAAGCGGTCATGAAGTATGCAATCACGATCAGGAAAAATAAAACCGGTTTAGAAATTATTCTAAACCGGTTTGTTGTGCCCAGGACGAGACTCGAACTCACACGGGCTAATGCCCACCACCCCCTCAAAGTGGCGTGTCTACCAATTCCACCACCTGGGCCTCGATTCCCGCCGCAGCGGGTTTTCAAGTGTGCAAATATAGTGACTATTTTGTTTTTCCCAAAATATACGGCAAAAAAATTGCCGGGTCACGAAACTGACCCGGCAATTCGACGTTGTTTTCGAAGCGTGCGGCGGTCCCGGCAGCGTGCGGCACGGTTGCTTCGGAAAACGGTTTATTCGGCGAAGTCCATCTCTTCGAAGAGGTAGGAAGCGTCTCCGATGCGGTCGATTACGAAAAGCACGTAGCGGATGTCGAGCGCGATGTTGCGGCAGAAAGCCGGGTCGAAGGCGATGTCGCTCATGGTCGAGAGCCACGTGCGGTCGAAATTCACGCCGATCAGCTCGCCCCGGCCGTTGAGTACCGGCGAGCCGGAGTTGCCGCCTGTGGTATGGTTGTCCGCAAGGAAGCAGACGGGAACGGTCGTGCGGCCGTCGATCTCCACGCCCCAGCGTCCGTAGTCCTTGGCGGCGATGATGTCGCGGAGCCGCTGCGGGATGTTGTAGTCGTAAATTTCCGGATTGTCCTTTTCCAAAATACCTTCGACAGTGGTGTAGGGCTTGTGATATACTCCGTCGGCATACCGGTAGCCGCCTACCTTGCCGTAAGCCACGCGCAGCGTGAGGTTGGCATCGGGATAGAAGGCACGCTCCGTATCCCATTCGCGCAGACCCTTGATATAGGTCGTGTAGAGTTCGTTCAGGCGCTCGCTGTTCAGGTTGCGGGTCGAGCACTTGCCCAGTTCATCGAAAATGCGGGTGACCGTCGTCCGAATATCGGCCCGCAGAGCTTCCAGTTCGGGAGCCTCGGTCGATTCGTCCTCCTTGTGCGTGGCTTCGAACATCAGCTCGGCGTATGCTTCGGGCGATCCCAGACGCTCTACTTCGGCGGCGAAGAGCGGTACCATGTACTCTTGCGGGCAGTTGTCGTAATATTCGCGGTACAGCACGCGGAAAAGGTCGCGGTTGAGCGCCTTCACCTGGGGATAGATTTCGTCGCCGAACGAGGGCCGGTTGTAAATCCGGTTGAGCTCGCCGGTTCGGATGGTTTCGCTCATCAGTTCGAGTGCGAAGTAGGCGTCGAAGATGCGGGCGTACTCCGCCTTGAGCTCTTTGAGCACGTCGCGGTATTCGGGCTTGTCCTGGGCCCAGGCTTGGAAGGCCCGTTCGTACTCCTGTTTGCTCGCCACAGTGTTCAGACGCGTCAGACCCAGCGCTTCGCCCTGCCATTTTTTCCAGGCGTTCGAGATGCCGGCGTTGATCGCCGCGTACATGATGCGCATGGCGGGATCTTTCTCCTGCGCCGCATTGATCCGATCGAGCCGTTCGGTGCGGATACGGATTTTCATCGGGTCGCTGCGGTGCACGATGTAATCGACCGCGTCGGAGAGGATGTACTCCTGGGTGTTGCCCGGGAAGCCGTAGATCATCGTGAAGTCGCCTTCCTGAATACCTTCGGTGGAGATCTTGAAATGTTTTTTCGAGCGGTAGGGTACGTTGTCGGGCGAGTAGGCCGCAGGCCGGTTGTCTTTATCCGCATAGATGCGGAACATCGAGAAGTCGCCCGTGTGCCGGGGCCATGCCCAGTTGTCGGTGTCGCCGCCGAACTTGCCGATCGACGAGGGCGGAGTACCTACCAGGCGGACATCGTCGAACTGCTCGTAGACGAACAGGAACTGTTGGTTGCCGTAGTACATCTGCTCGATCGAGGCTTTGTAGCGGCCGTTCTCGCGGGCTTTTTCGAGGATTTCCTCGCGGCTCTCGCCGGCGGCCAGACGCTCGGTGATGTCCTCCATGCGTTTGAGGAACTTGACGTTGAGGTTTTCGTTGGGAAGTTCCTCTTCGCGCGACTGTGCCCAGAAGCCGTCGGTCAGATAGTCGTGCTCGACGGACGACAGGCGCTGGATCGCTCCGTAGCCGCAGTGGTGGTTGGTAATCAGCAATCCTTCCGGGGAGATGAGCTCGGCCGTGCAGCCGTCGTCGAAGAGCATGACGGCGTCTTTGAGCGAAGCCTTGTTGATGCTGTAAATGTCTTCCGCAGTCAGTTGGAATCCTTTGGCGCGCATATCGTCGATGCGCGACGAGATCAGGCTCGGCAGCCACATGCCCTCATCGGCGAGTGCCGTGAGCGAAAGCAGCGCGAGGCAGAGAGTCGAAAAGATACGTTTCATGGATTGTTTTTTATTGATTGAATGAATTGATTGAGTTCGGTATAGACGCGTTGGATCGGCAGCCCCATGACGTTGAAGAACGAGCCGTCGATGCGCTCGATGGCGGCATAGCCGATCCACTCCTGAATGCCGTAGCTGCCGGCCTTGTCCAGCGGATGGAAGTTGTCCACGTAATAGACGATCTCCTCGCGGGTTAGAGCCCGGAACCAGACATTGCTGCGTACGGAGAAGCTCCGGCGCCGGCGGGCCGTGCGGAGCGTGACGCCCGTGACCACCGTGTGACGATGGCCCGAGAGCCGTTCGAGCATCCGGATCGCATCTTCGCGGTCTTCGGGCTTGCCCAACACCTCGCCGTTCAGGATAACGACGGTGTCTGCCGTCAGCAGGATTTCGTTTTCCGCGAGCGGCCGGGGATAAGCACGGCTCTTGAGTTGCGAGAGGTAGCGGGGCACCTGCGTCGCGGCCAGCGTCGCGGGATAGACCTCCTGGCAGTCGTACCGGGGGGCCGGTTCGTACGGCAGCCCGCTCTCGGCGAGCAGTTGCTGCCGTCGCGGTGATTGCGAGGCCAGGATCAGACGGTAGGGTTTGAGTTTGTCGTGCAGCAGCATGGCGTTACGGATTTTGGGTTCGGGACCGGGTTTCCGCCGCCGTTGGTTCGGATTTCCGGGTTCCGGCGAGTTTTTTCATAGCCCGGCGGTATTGGCTTTCGACTTTGCCCGGCCGGATGCGGCGGTCGAACAGCCGGCGGAGAAAGCCGTCGAAGGACTCTCCGTCCCGCAGGTCGGGCAGATAGCGGTAAACGATTGGCGCCAATACGTGCGTGCCGTCGCAATAAACGAGAAATTCGTCCAATACCTGCTTGTCGTCGATGCGCCCCAGGCGGCGGGATACATACCGTTCGGCCGCTACGACGAATGCCTCGTTGCCGCCTTCGCCGTAGGCGCGTGCCCGGTCTTCGTGCGTGCGGTAGAAGTCGTCGTTGTCGTAGAGCGTCTGCAACATGTCGAGCAGTTCGCCCGAAAGCGAGAGCCGGTGCAGGTTTTCGTGAATATAGACCTGCATGAAGTCGATACGGTATTGGCGGGCCGTTTCGGGATCGAGCAGCAGAGGCGTACAGCAGAATGTTTCGTCCAGCAGGGCGAAAGCGTTGTCTATGTTGCCGAGGATGTAGATTCGGGAACCCGTAGCGTCCAGAGGCTGCCCGCCGGCCAGACGGGTGATTTCCTGATGGATGGCGCCCAGTTGTTCCGGGGCGATCCGGTACTGTTCGATCGCGTTGTTCAGGCAGGGCCGCACCTGCTCCTGCCAATATTGTGCGTAACCCGCTTGTGCGAGCCGTTGCAGGCAGTAAGAGAGTTCGTCGCGGACGCTGCATATTTCGTCGATCCAAGCACCCCGCACCTTTTGCGGGAGCGATTCGGGGTCGAACGAGGCGAAGAATTCGACGACTTGTTCCGGATCGTCTTTGCTGCCTCCGCTCAAACTGTAAAGGTTGCAGAGTTGCGAAGGACGGACGACCGAATCGATCCGGTGCGCCCGGTCGAGGAACAGCGTGTCCGCTCCCAGTGTGCCGGTGAAAAACGGGTCTTCGGCGAGTTTGTCCGCCTGCGGAAAAACGGCGAGTATGTCGTATGCCGCCGAGGTGTTGAAAAGATCGGGAAATTCTCCCTCTCCGCTTTGGGCGGAGGCGGTCATCGGCAGGAGAGCTGCCAGCAGAAGGGAAAGTAGCAATTGCGGTTTCATGGCGTGAAAAACGGTTAGCGAATATCGAAATCGAGCAGCATGTGTCCTTCGAGCGAGGCTTTCAGGTTGTCGCCCGGATGCACGGGACCTACGCCGGCGGGGGTGCCCGTGTAGATCAGGTCGCCGATTTTCAGCGTGATGTATTGCGAAATGTGGTGGATGATCCGGTCGATGCCGAAAAGCATTCGGGCGGTGTCGCCCCGCTGCCGGACTTGGCCGTCTATGGTCAGTTCGAAGTGAAGCCGCTGCACGTCGCCGCCCAGCTCCGCGAGCGGGATGAATTCGGGCGACAGGGCCGCCGAGTGGTCGAAGCCCTTGGCACGCTCCCAGGGGAGCCCTCGGGCGATCGCCTCGCGCTGGAGGTCGCGGGCCGTGAAGTCGATGCCCAGTCCCACTTCGTCGTAGTAACGATGCGCGAAACGCTCTTCGATGCACTTGCCTACCCGGTTGATCCGCACGACCAATTCGCATTCGTAGTGCACCTCCTGCGAGAACGACGGGGTGTAAAACGGGTCGTTGTTGCGCAGCAGCGCCGTGTCGGGCTTGAGGAAGAACATCGGTTCCTCGGGGAGTTTCCCGCTGTCGTTGAGCTGTTCGTGCAACTCGGCGGCATGTTCGGCGTAGTTGCGGCCTATGCAGATGATTTTCATGCTCTCTCCTTATTTATTGTGGTCGTAGCGCTGTGCCCGGACCACCATCCAGATCACGTAAACCGGCAGGTAGACAGCGAGGATTATGGAAAAAGCCTCCTGTTGGCCGGTCAGTTCGAGTATTGTTGTAAATAAAATCAATAAACCTCCGATTATCACCAGGTGTCGTCGCATGAACGACGAAAGACCGTCGATGTCGACGTTTTTGCGTTTCTCCTTCGGCAGGGTGTTGTAACCCGAGATCAGCATCGGGAACCGTTTGACCAGCAGGCCGCATACGATTACAAATGCTCCGGCGAGCAGAGGAGCGAGCGGGTCGTTCATCGGAAGCTATTTTATTTTCTGTGCGTGTAGTTCTGCGACCATCCGTGCCGCAAACCGTTCGCTGGCTCCCGGGCCTCCGATGATCGTTTTCAGTTCGCCGAAGTCGGCGAGCATCTTTCCGCGCTTGCTGCCGCCGTGCAGGATCGCCCGCAGCTCGCGTTCGGCGCGGTCGACCGAGAAATCCGACTGGATGATCTCGGCGACGGCCTCGCGCCCCAGGTTCAGGTTCACGAGCGACACCCAGGGGACCTTCAGCACGTAGGGCCGCAGCCATACCTGCCACCACACCGTGCGGTAGACCACCACTTCGGGAATGCCCAGCAGGGCCGTTTCGAGCGTCGCCGTGCCCGACGTCACCACGGCCGCCTCGGCCGCCGCAAGCGTCTCGTAGGTCTGGTCGCAGACGTAGCGGATGGCGCTTCCGGCTGTGTATTGTTGTCCGCGATATATTGTTCGTAAATCGAGCGGTCGAGCCACGAAACCCCCGTGACCACGAATTGCCGGTCGGGAAATTTCCGGGCCAGGTCGGCCATCAGCGGCAGGTTGTCGCGGATCTCGTTCCGGCGGCTGCCGGCCAGCAGGGCGACGATCGGGCGTTGGTCGAGGGAGTTGCGGCGGCGGAACTCCTCGGGCGTCGGGAGCGTCGTCCGCCGGGCCTCGATGGCGTCGACGAGCGGGTTGCCCTCGAAAATCGGCCGGATGCCGTGCTTGGGGAAGTAGTCCCGTTCGAAGGGGAAGATGATGAACAGCTCGTCCACGTATTTGCGGATCGCCTTCACCCGCCATTCGCGCCAGGCCCAGACTTTCGGGGCGATGTAGTAGAAGACGCGGATGCCGTGCTCCTTGGCCCAGCGAGCCATCTTCATATTGAAGCCCGGATAATCCACCAGGATCAGCACGTCGGGGGCGAACGCCTCGACGTCCTGCCGGCACTCTTTCATCTGGCGGCGGATCGTCCGCAGGTTTTTGATTACTTCGACGATGCCGAAAAACGAGGTTTCCTTGTAATGTTTGGCCAGATTCCCGCTGCCTCCGACCCCGGCCATCTTGTCCCCGCCCCAGAAGCGGAACTTCGCCTCGGGGTCGTGGGCTTTCAGCCCTTTCATCAGGTTGGCGCCGTGCAGGTCGCCCGAAGGCTCGCCGGCTATCAGGTAGTAACGCATATCGTAAGTCTTATTCTTCTTTCAGCAAATCGGGCCGCAGCCGTTTGGTGCGCTCCCAGGCCTGCTCCTCCTTCCAGCGGTCGATTCGGGCGAAATTGCCCGAGAGGAGCACGTCGGGCACTTTCCAGCCGTTGAACTCGGCGGGTCGGGTGTAAACCGGTGGTGCCAGCAGGTTGTCCTGGAAGCAGTCCGTGAGCGCCGAGGCTTCGTCCCCGATGGCTCCGGGGATGATCCGGATCACCGAATCGGCGATGATGCAGGCGGCCAGCTCGCCGCCCGTGAGCACGTAGTCGCCGATCGAGATCTCGCGCGTGACCAGGTGTTCGCGGATGCGGTAGTCGATGCCCTTGTAGTGGCCGCAGAGGATAATCAGGTTGTCGAGCGTCGAGAGGCGGTTGGCTTCGTGCTGGTCGTAGCGGATGCCGTCGGGCGAGGTGTAGATGATTTCGTCGTACGGCCGTTCCGACTGGAGCTTCTCGACCAGTTCGAAGACCGGTTCGCACTTCATAACCATTCCCGCCTCGCCGCCGAACGGATAGTCGTCGGTGGTCTTGCGTTTGTCGTGGGCGTAGTCGTGCAGGTTGTGTACGACGATCTCCACGAGACCTTTCTCCTGCGCCCGCTTCAGGATGGATTCGTGGAGCGGCGAGGTCAGGAGTTCGGGAACCGAGGTGATGATGTCAATGCGCATGGCGATTCATAATTCATAAGTAATCAAGTTGTTATTCTGCTCTGATTCTGGTTCCCGACCGCCGTATTCGTCGTCTTCGACGCCGTTTGCAAGTCTGACCCCATCCCAAACCCTTCCCTCGGGGAAGGGCTTGGTGCCGCTGTGCGGCAAAATCGGAGCTTCCGACCCTCGGAGCAAAATATAATTACCATTCATAGTCAGTTTCCGGGGCGGAAGATGATGTCTTTCGACGAGTCGTCCGTCAGCGGGATCTCCCGTCCGCGGTCGAGCGTGTAACCCGTGTAGCCCAGCCCGGTGAAGAGCGCGACGATCTGCGGACGGTTTTCGCCGCCCGTTTCGATCAGCACCGTGGGGCGGTGACGCTCCAGCAGGGGACGCATTTCCCGCATCACGATGACCTCGTAACCCTCGATGTCGCATTTGATGAAGTCGAGGCGCTCCAGTTTGCCGAACAGTTCGCTGCCGCGGCGCATCTGGGCCGTGAACTCCACGTCGGCTCGGCCGCCGGCGTCGTTTACGAAGTTCTGTCCGGTTCCGAAGTAGCCCGTCTCGCGCGCCGAGTCGTTGGCCATCACGATGGGTTTCGACTCCGTGCCCAGGGCGTAGGGAAGTATTTCGGTATTGGCGCAGCGGCGGAGGTTGCGGCTCAACACCTTGCGGATCGGGGCCACCGGTTCCACGGCGTAGACCTTGCCCGCGGGGCCTGCGAGGCGGGAGATCGTGCGGGCGTAGTAGCCGAGGTTGGCGCCGATGTCGATGCATGTGTCGCCCGCGCGTACCAGCTTCGGCAGGTGGTAGACGTACTCCGTGGCAGGGGCC
>ENA-ORRO01001448-ORRO01001448.1-human-gut-metagenome-genome-assembly--contig:-NODE-1448-length-16731-cov-2.598105_pt1 | contig 16731 bp, 12 predicted proteins | sample MGYA00242176_ERZ509136 | MGnify/ENA primary metagenome ERZ509136 (study PRJEB26280, sample SAMEA2338644) | human gut metagenome | biome: human gut; feature: human-associated habitat; material: faeces...
GGAACTTAAGGTGATCGAAGAAATAATTTGCGAGCCTGAAGTGTACCGGGAAGATACGATGGTTCCTGTGCTCTGTGAACTGGAAGAGAAGATGGAACATTTCCTTGAACAATATGGAAGCCTTTCAGAAAAACAACTGACAGATAGAAGATACGACAGATTTCGTCGAATGTAAGAGATAGAAAACATGGTATTGTCTGAATTAAGATAGCAGACCAGAATGAAAGTGATCCCGGAAGATTCAATAGAGAAGAGCTGTTTGAAGAGATCAGAGAACAGTAGAAGACGAGGAGGAAAAAAGATGGATGCGTATAATACCATCAATGACATTCTGGTACATTTATTTAATGAAATCTGGGAGCTGGAGAAAAAGGCAATCATTACAGAGGAGTTTAAAGACATCACAAACAACGATATGCATATAATAGAAGCAATCGGTGTTTCAGGAAAGACAACGATGTCTGTAGTGGCAAAGAAGATGAAGATTACGGCAGGGTCTCTGACCACAGCGGTGAATGGGCTGGTAAACAAGAAGTATGTAATGCGTGCCCGCGGTGAAGAGGATCGAAGAGTGGTGTATATCTGGCTGACAGAAAAAGGGGAGAAGGCTTACTATCATCACGAGGAGTTTCACAGAGAGATGACAAATGCTGTGCTGAACAGACTGGATGAAAAAGAGATTCCGGTTCTTATGAAGACATTGGACGGACTTTCAGAATTTTTCAGGGGATATTCTTCAGAGGAATAAATTGTGGAAACGATAACATGATGATTATTAAGGAAAATCAAGGAAAATTTGACGTTTTGTCAAAAATGAGTTACAATAATCTGTATCGTGAATAATTTATCATTACGGACAAAAGTTCTTGTTATTATTTCGCGTTAAGAATAACATTGTAATGAGGTAGTGCCAATATACTTGGGTGTATATTTTAGGAGGGAAACAAGTATGGTAACAAAGAAGACATCTTCAACAACAAAAGCTGAAACAGCAACAGTAAAGGCAGAGAAGAAAGAGACAGAGAGGATTGCAGCAGAAATGGCGGAGGAAGAAAGGAAAGCCGCAGAAGAGCGTGAGCGTGCCGAGGCGGATGATCGTGACAGAATTGAAGCCGAAAGGAAGGCAGAGGAGGAGCGTAAAACCAAAGAGGAGGAAAGAAAAGCTAAAACTGATGGGGATGGGCAGAATGGATTCAACTTCTTCACTGGGACAATAAAGGAATTGATAGCTGCCACAAGGAAAAAAGGAAGTTCCCTTATAAAGAAGGTTCTATCTGCTGCAAGCAATAGACTTATCGCTGATTTGAAAGACAAGGGGGTCGATATATCGCCTGAGTATAACCATACGATTGACAATAATGCTATCAACCACGCTTTGAATAGACATTCTTCCGACAAAGAAAAAGAGCAAGGTCAGATTCCTTTGACGGAAAAAGATATAGAAAACGTCAATGATGTTATTGATAATTATGATGAGATAAAAACAGAGAAGAACAGCAGAGGTCAGGATATCATAATATACAAGAAACGATATACGGATGGAACGACTTTGTATGTGGAGGAAGTGCGCACGGGGCGCAAGAAACTTGCAATGGCGAGTATGCGTAAACAAAGAAGCAGAAAGCTCACCGACGCTGATGATCAAAAGTCAACGCCATCTTCGGATTTGCCTTCTGCTTCCGCTGACAAAGGTAGTAAAAAGGCAGAGAAGAAGCAAAAGAATTGACAAGGCTAAGGAGATTTGCCGACAAGGAGGAGAAGAAACGCAAGGCTGAGGCTGAGGCTGACAAGCCAAAAGAACAGTCGCTGACTGAGGCGGAGCGCAAGGACGCCAAGGAGGTCGCAGGTGCGTTGGGCTATCGTGTGGAATGGGTGGACACGATGGAGGAGAACGGAACGATAGACGCGGACAAGAAAGTGATCCGTATCGCAAAGGATGCCGAGAACCCGTTGGTGTAGGTGCTGGGACACGAGGTGGCGCACGGAGTGAGGCGGATGATCGGTGGCAAGTTCAAGGCTTTGCAGAAGGCGGCTATGGAGGTCGTCGGCGAGAAGGAATGGAATGAACGCATCGAGAAGAAGCGCAAGTTGAATGCTTATGCCGAGGGGAAACTTGCCGAGGAGGTGACGTGCGACATCGTTGGAGAGGCGTTGAACGACAAGGATGCGTTGAAGCGTCTTGCCGAGTCGCTGAGAGGAGAGAGGGGCATCCTTGCCCGTCTGCGTGACGCAGTGGTGAGGATGGTCGAGTATTTCAAGAACAGAGGCGACAAGGAAGGTGTGCGCAGGATGAAGGCCGCCGACAAACTTCTCGCAGAGTTTGAGAGTGCGTTGAAGGAGGGCGTTGCACCAGAGCAAGTCAAGCCTGAAGATGTAGACCGCAGCGTAAGGGAGAGCAGGGATGAACCGGAGAACAAAAGACGGAAGGATTTCGCAGAGCGTTTCGGTGTGGACGAATCTTATGTGTCTGACTACGCAAACGGTATGGCACAGAAAAAAACTGGAAAAGCTGCGAGAGCAAGACGTTCTATGGAGCGGCAAATTTATCTTGCCAACGCCGGCAAAACAAGCAAATTGTCGGACATTGCGAAGTCGCTCAAACCATTCAGAGCCGCTTTGAAAGAAGCGTTCGGAGACTTGGACGCTTTGATTGACGAGTATAGGAAGCTGTTTGAGGAAGAGCGCAATATGATGGAGGCGGCCCGGAAAAAAGCCGAGGATGAAGCAGCCGCCCGGAAAAGGCATCTTGATGAACTATCCTTGCTTACAGACGGACAGATAGACAGCAGATATGCCGAAGCGTTGGAAAAAGGCGACGAGACGGAGGCGAGAGAGATGCTCGACGAGGTGGCAAGGAGAAAAGGCTACGGAGATGAGAACAATGAATACAGGATGCAGCATCGTGCTCCGTCCAATCCAGGATATGAATCGGACGAGGCAAGACGGAACGACATTGAAAACGGTCCGGATGTAAACTTGGAGGACATCGCGCTCGGCTACAACAGACAGCCGGATGACTATTTCACGAATCCACGAGGATATGGGAACGATACACCGCACGGCAGAGAATCGACAGATGCAGTTGCAAATGCGTTGTCTTCGATTAGGCAAGGCGGAAGGGATGTGACGGTCAAGGTGTACAGGGCGGTTCCGACAACGATGAAAGAAGGAAAACTGCGCAACGGCGACTGGGTCACGTTGTCGCGCCGTTATGCTGAGATGCACGGAAACCATGCGCTCAACGGCAAGTATCGCATAATGGAGGATGAAGTTCCGGCAAAAGACATTTGGTGGGACGGCAATGACGTCAACGAGTTCGGATATGACAATGGAGAGGATTATAAATATAAGAATGTCAAGAACAACCGCAAATCGGATGATTTGGTCACTCGTGACGACAAAGGGAACGTTATACCGCCAAGCAAGCGTTTCAACCAACGAAAAGCGGACGAGCGTTATTCACGCAGGGAAAGCAAGGCGCTGACAGCGGAGGAGCGGGAACTGAGGGACAACCTTGTGGAGCGTATGCGCAAGGGTGGACTTGACGTGGTGACTGATTCGGAAGAAATGCAGAGAGTCATAGACACCGAGAACGAGCGGACAAGAAATAAACGCAGCAAGAAAAGCGAGGCGGCAAGGAAACGGGACGAGGCTCTTTACGCTGTGGATTGGTCTACGGCTTTCGTTTCGGGCAAAAGCCGGGAAGAGGCGACAGAAATTCGGAGAGAACGCGGACGTAAATTCAAGGAGGAAACGAAAGAATTGTACGGAAGAGTTTTGTCGGGCAATTTCGATGATGTAACTTTGCGACTGATAGACGAATTTATTGACAAATCAACACCGAACAATCCTTATGGACGACCTTTATCTAAACGACTTCCACCGAGAGTGGGACAAAAAATGCGAGGAGGAGAACGCACGGGTAGCATCGATGCGCTTTTCTCACGAATATCTGAAAGCGCAGTCGGAAAGGATGGAAAGGCTCTGCCGAGAGCAGAGCGAGAAAGAGCGATTGAGGAGAAGAAAAAAGAACTCCTCAAAAAGTGGGCAATAGCGACAGGCAATTGGCACACAGACGTGTCAGACTTCTCTGACGGCAAAGAGCCGATAGGAAGCGGCACGGACTCCGATGTGTATCTCGGCAAAGATGGTAAGAGTGTAATCAAAGTGTCGAAAGGGAAACCTTACGGCAAACGCTTCCGCCCCGATGTTGACAATGTAGCGTTGTTCAATTCCGTATTCCGCAATAGCGCATATACCATCGTAGGATATGGCGAGGTAGACGGCAAATTTGTAAGATTCCTCAAGCAACCGATAGTAGACTTTACCAGCAGCACACCGCTGACAGAAGGAGAACGTGTTGCCTATATGGAAAAACTTGGTTTCAAACCGATCAATAAGGAGAACACGGCATTCTCCAATGGGGAGATTATCGCATCCGACTTGCAGAAGAGCAACATCGTAAAAGACAAGCAAGGCAATGTCAGAGTGATAGACGCTGATATGAAGCTCCACACGAAGGACTTCGGTGGCAAGTTCTCATACCCCGATGCGGAGACGGACACACGGACAGACGGCGTGCAGCGGTTTCTGCGGACAGCGGACGGAGAGGTGTACGGCTTGGTGAAGGACGGACGCATATACCTTGACCCAAAGGTGGCTACAGCAGAGACTGCGGTACACGAATACACGCATCTGTGGGGCGATATGCTGAGACGCAAGGATTCCGAGCAATGGAGCCACACGGTGAAGGAACTGAAGAACAGCGTTCTTTGGGAGGAAGTGAAAGAGTTGTATCCGGAGCTGAAGACCGATGACGAGATAGCGGACGAGGTGTTGTCGACGTTCAGCGGACGCAGAGGAGCGGAACGCTTGCGCGAGGAGGCACGCAGGGTTGCCGATGGCGAGGGCGGAGTGTTCACCAAGGCGAAGGCTATCGAGACGTTGGAGCGAGTGAAGGAAGCCATAGCGCGGTTCTGGGAAGGAGTGGCGAAGATGTTCGGCATCAACCGCTACCGCAGTGCCGAGGAGTTGGCTGATATGGCAATGAAGGACTTGCTTGACTCCAAGAATCCTATGAAGGACGAGAGCGGGATGAGAAAGCGAGGAGAGGTTGGCGATGAGGGAGTAAAGTCGCTGAAAGGAGAAGAAGCAATGGTGGCTCTTGACAATATTTTCGAAGACAAAAAGACTGAGAATATGCCACAAAAGGTTTCATCTTTGGTCAAATTTATGGAATTATTCCGAAAGCCTGTTCGCACATTCCTTGGCGAAGTTGTGAATGTTAAGGAAGAAGTCTATAATAAAATCATTCGTGAGAAAAGAACAAGTATTTCAGGTGCTGTATTGCCGACTCTTGAAAATGCAGACTTCGCCATACGTGATACAGATGGAAGTACTTTATATATAAAGCGATTTAAGAGCGAAAACAATGATAATGTTTATAATATAGCAGTTGTAAACAAGTATGGTGAAGTGGAGGATTATGTAAGTTCCGTTCACATAAAGAGTGACAACAATCTACGTAACAAAATAACGAAAGGTGCTGAATTGTTACTACCGCAAGAACGGATTACCGACGGGATTTTGCCCCGAAACAATCCAACACCCACTGCAAATGTAACAAATATTTCTGAGCTGAGCAAGCCTCGCTACAGCAGAAAGCCGGGCGAGAGCATCTTCGACTATGCGTCACGTGTGTCGGAGGACGTGGATAGAAGCGTGAGAGAAAGAGTAAGCGCACGGGACGAGTATGAGAAGAAGGTCAAGAGCAAAGGCTTCCAAACGAAGGAGGCGTTGCAGAACAGTATGCTCGGACTGCAGGAGTTTATGTCAGCAATAGACCGCGCATCGGGCAACAAACGGTACATAGAGGACATTCCCGATTTTGAGAATCCGATACTCGGAGAGAACCGCCTGTCGTCGGTGAACAAGGAGGAGATGCACCAAGTGGCCAAGACGCAATTCAAGCCGTTGATGTCGGCAGTGGCCAAACTGAGCGGCAACGGCAAGGAGAGCGGCGAATTGTACGACTATATGTTCGCCAAGCACGGACTTGAGCGTGATGCCGTGATGCGGCAGAGAGAGGCGCAGAAAGAGTTTGACAAGTACCAAAAGGCAAATCCCAAGGGTACTAAAACGATTGGAGATTTCGTTGCAAGCCTTGAAGGCAAAGACTATGCAGGACTTACGGCATTGACGGCAGAAGACGGCAGAGTGAAGTCGATACAATCGCAGATAGACGCCATAGACGAGCAGATGAAGGCTACAGACGACCAATTGTTGCTCCGTAAACTCGGTGGTCAGAAGAAGCGGTTGAAGGTGGATTTGCTCAATGCCGCAAGGGATGCCGCCGATGACATCCGCAAGACTTTTGAAAACAATCCGAGCCATGACCGGTCAGACATAAATGAATTGTGGAGTCGAGTAAACGAGGTGAACGGCAACACGCTGAGGAAGTTGTACGAGAGCGGTATGCTCACGAAGGAGGCATACAACGACATCAGCAGTATGTACACGAATTATATCCCTATGAGGGGATTCGACCAAACGACAAGTGCGGACGCCTACGCTTATCTGACGCACGGCGACAGCGCATTCAACGCACCGATAAAGACAGCCAAAGGGCGCAGCTCCAAGGCTGACAATCCTATAGCATATATGCAGGCGATGGCGGAAAGTGCGATAATGCAGGGCAACCGCAACGTATTGGTGAAACAAAAGATGTTGAACTTTGTGCGCAACCATCCGAGCGACCTTGCGAGTGTCAGCGATGTCTGGTTGCAATATGACTCGGTTGCCGATGAGTGGAAGCCGGTGTTCCCCGACAATATCGGTGCCAATGACAGCGCATCCGTGGTGGCGAAAAAGATGGAGGCATTCGAGGATAAAATGAAACAGATGGCAGAGAAACACCCGAACTTGGTGCAAAGAAGCAACGAAGCACCTGACATCCCATATAAGGTGGTAGAGAAAGGGCAGTTGAACGAACACCAAGTGCTTGTGAAACAAAATGGCAAGTCTTACATCATCACCGTCAACGGCAGCCCAAGAGCAGCACAGGCAGCGAATGGCTTGACGAATCCGGACACAGACCTTACGGGCGCAGTCGGTAAAGTCTTCGAGGGAGCCGAGGCGTTGAACAGACAATTGTCCTCCTTATACACCACGTTGAACCCCGACTTCATTGGCTCAAACTATGTGCGAGATGCCTTGTACTCAAATACAATGGTGTACGTCAAGGAAGGAGCTAAGTATGGTGGTTCCTTTAATCTCAATTTCGCCAAATACAATCCCGCGGAAATGGCGAACCTATATGCACGTTACAACAAAGGCAGCCTTGACACATCCAATGAAACGCATAGACTGTTTTTGGAGTTTATGCAGAATGGCGGAGAAACTGGCTTCGTGAACCTAAAGCAGATAGAGAAGCGGAAGTCGGAGATAGCGAAAGCAATCAAGCGGGATGGGAGAATATCCGCGGCACAAATTTGGGGCGGTTTGAGCGATGCCGTTGATTTCGCCAACAGGGCTGTAGAGAACAGTGCGAGGTTTGCGGCATATGTCACGTCACGGAAGAGCGGACGCAGTGTAGGAAGGTCAGTATATGACGCAAAAGAGATTTCTGTCAACTTCAACAGAAAGGGAAGCGGCAGAAACTGGTGGAAAGACAACGTCGGAACTTCTCGTTTCTATGACACAGAGATAGGCTTAGTGGAAATAAACAGGGCATCTGTAGGAAGCTCTCTTGCGCATCGGTATAGCCAAGTAAAACTTGATGTAATAACATCTCTTGCTGAAGGTTTTAACAATGCTGTGTATTTTGGCTCTATGCAAGACTTCAGTAGACAAGAGGGCGTTAAAAGCCATTACTTTGCATACCCGATAAATTATAATGGAAATCGAAACTATGTTTTTTGTCGCGCAATGCAAGATGCAAATAAAAGTAGACTATATGTGCACGAGGTGTTTTTAGCGGATAATATAGAAAAGGGCAATACCCTTCAAACCGCAGCGTCTCAGCCTCACGGAGGTATTACCCTTTACAAGGATATTCTTGCGAACGTCCTCGCCGCAAATGTAACAAATGATTCTGAGACGAGCAAGCCCTGCTTCAGCAGAAAGCCGGGCGAGAGCATCTTCGACTATGCGTCACGTGTGTCGGAGGACGTGGATAGAAGCGTGTGTGAGGGGCGCTGAGTGCGATTTTACCGGGGAGGACGATGCTCGGAAGCCATTCTATGCTTTTGGACGCGAATCGAAGGGGTGAAACGACAAGAACGTGGCGACATATTCGTTGAATATCAACGATGCAAAATGCACGGAACTTATTCGTTTTGGGGGAATCAGCCTAATTCATCGGATTTGATTCCCAGAGCCATCATTATCGGAAAAGCGACAATTTGAGTGGCGTATCCATTCCCTTTCACAGATTTATCCATGGTGAATCGTGTGGCTATTTTGCCGTTGCTCTCAGAAAGAATTTTATCGATTTCCTCGCCGCAACGCCCATCAAAGCCAATGACAGCGACTCGCTTTATCTCCGTTTCTGACATAAGATTGTGAAGAGAGTCAAGAAAAAAGTCGTTGGAGTCAACCATCCCCTCATTTGAATATGTGTAGAACGAAAATTCGCCGAGATGTCCGTTGAAAGCCATTCCGTTCAGTCCGGCAATGTCAGACGGGGTGCAGACGTCGAAATTGTCACAACCGGTGTTGTATGTCATATAAACGTCAATTTGGTTTTCGCCGGGAGTGACACCCCAGTCCAATGCAATGTATGTAAACAGCGAAGAGAGATCGATGGTGCTCAGCTCGCGGTTTAGAATGCGCTCAAAATTAGTTTTGAAATCCGATGTGATAAAATTAAGGAATGCCGCATCCACAATGATGGCATTTGGGGCTGGTGTGAAATCTTTAGTCATCTGCTTTTTTATGCAAAGATAACTTTCGATTGCGTATCGGCAAAATTTATGCTCCAGCATTTTTATGTTATTTGTAATATCGTTAACTTTGTGGATATGGAACTTTCAGCAGGAGTAATAAAATGGGTGCATTCCTTGTCGCAGAAAAAGAATCGTGACAAGGAGCGTTGTTTTGTTGCAGAAGGAACAAAATGCGTGGTTGACACACTCGATTATTTTAAGATTAGATATTTGTTTGCCACGTCTGATTGGGCGGACAGCGTCGGCTGTAGATTGCGCTGCCCCGTGACGGTCGCAACCAAAGCTCAAATAGAGAGGATGTCGATGCTGAAAACGGCGACAGACGTCATCGCTGTTTATGAAATGCCAGATGTCCAGATTGAGAAAGGCTTGGAGAAGCGTCTTGCATTAGTGCTTGATGGAATCCAAGACCCAGGAAACTTCGGAACCATATTGAGAATCGCTGACTGGTTTGGCGTCAAAGACGTGTTTTGTAACAAAGACACTGTGGATGTTTACAATCCAAAGACAGTGCAGGCTACGATGGGTGCTATTTCGCGTGTGAATGTCGTGTATTGCAATCTTCCGGAATTATTGGCTTCCCATAAGGATATGCCAGTTTACGGAACTTTGTTGGACGGAAACAATATTTACGAAACGCCATTGTCACAGGCGGGATTCATCGTAATGGGCAATGAAGGCAAGGGAATTTCGGAGGAGATAAGACGTCTTGTGACAGGAAAGTTGCTCATTCCGTCATATCCAATCGGCACTCCGACATCGGAATCGCTAAATGTGGGGATGGCGACAGCCATTGTTGTCGCAGAATTTAGAAGAAGAACAATGTAGTATGTGCTATGGCAAAGGATAAAATAGCGTTTTTTTGTAGCGATTGCGGATATGAGTCGCCAAAATGGGTGGGGAAGTGTCCGAATTGCGGAGCCTGGAACACTTTCGTCGAAGAGCGCGTTGTGCAGACTCGAGGCGGGAAATCGCTCCTCCCGGAAACAAAATTGGACTCGAAGCCACTTCGCTTGTCTGAAATCGAAGCTGGGGAGGAGAAGCGCATACAGATGCCGAGCGGAGAGTTGAACCGTGTGCTTGGTGGAGGTTTGGTGCAGGGTTCTATAATATTAATAGGAGGAGAGCCTGGGATCGGAAAGTCGACCCTCGTTTTGCAGAACGTAATACGCATTAGGAGCAGAAAGGTGCTCTATGTGTCTGGGGAGGAAAGCGCGCAGCAATTGAAGATGCGGGCTGACCGACTTGGTGCAGACGGAGGAGAGTGCTACATTGTTTGTGAAACGTCGTTGGAGAAGATATTTCAACACATAAAAAACAGCAATCCAGGAATAGTGGTTGTCGACTCCATCCAAACTATTGCTTCCGACAATCTTGAATCTGTGGCTGGAAGTGTGGGCCAAGTGCGGGAATGTGCGGCGTCTCTTTTGAAATATGCCAAGGAGAGCGGAACACCAGTGGTGCTTATCGGGCATATCAACAAGGAGGGAAGTATAGCCGGGCCGAAGGTGCTTGAACACATTGTCGACGCCGTGCTGCAGTTTGAGGGCGACCGTCATTACATGTATCGGTTGTTGCGCTCGATAAAGAATAGATTCGGAAGCACGTCGGAAATGGGCATATATGAAATGACACAATCGGGATTGCGTGAAGTGGCAAATCCATCGGAACTGCTGTTGTCTGATAATGATTCAGACTTGTCGGGAGCCGCGATTGGTGTGACAGTGGAGGGGGCGCGTCCATTGCTCGTCGAATCGCAAGCGTTGGTAAGCACTGCGGCATACGGCACAGCGCAGAGGTCGGTGACTGGCTTTGATTCAAAAAGAATGAATATGTTGTTGGCTGTGCTTGAGAAACGGGTCGGTTTTAAATTGGCTTTGAAAGATGTGTTCCTCAATATTGCGGGGGGATTCAAGGTCAATGATCCGGCGCTTGACCTTGCTGTTATCAGCTCGATACTTTCTTCTAACGTCGATATGCCGATCGCAAAGACGGTTTGTTTGACAGGGGAAGTCGGATTGTCGGGGGAGATTCGCCCGGTCACCAGGATAGAACAGCGCATAATAGAGGCTAACAAATTAGGCTTTTCCACGATTTATGTGCCAAAGCACAATTTGAAAGGTGTGGATGTGTCTCAGTATAATGTGGAGGTTAAAGAAGTGGCGCGTGTAGAGGAAGTGTTCCGCTCGCTTTTCGGATAAATCTGAAATTAATATTCTCGAAATTTTTTTCTTCAGCCGTCTTTGATTAATTTTGTATGACATAAAAACGTATATAGACAACAAAAAAGAATAACAAGAGGATAAATATGAAAAATGAATTCAGAGATTTCGCAGTGAAACACATGGGACTCAACGGGCTCGCTGTTGACGACTATATGAACATCACCAGCAGCTATATCTCTCCGACTATTATTGAAGAACGTCAATTGAATGTGGCACAAATGGACGTGTTCTCACGATTGATGATGGATAGAATTATATTTCTGGGCACACAGATAGATGATTACACAGCAAATGTAATCCAAGCCCAGTTGCTTTATCTTGACTCTTCCGACCCGGGCAAGGATATCTCAATTTATATAAACTCTCCTGGTGGCTCAAGGAAAACGCGCGTATCGATAAGAACGCCAATAAGAAGAAAAAGGCTTCCGCATTCAAAAAGACCAACCTCAGCGATGTCAAGACGATTTGCACAGGAATGGCGGCATCGATGGCTGCGGTGTTGCTCGTGGCTGGAGAAAAAGGCAAACGTTTTGCGCTTAACCATTCGCGTGTTATGATTCACCAGCCGATGGGCGGTGCGCAAGGCCAGGCTTCCGACATCGAAATAACAGCGCGAGAGATTCAGAAATTGAAAAAAGAGCTGTATACAATCATATCGAATCATTCAGGAGTGCCATTCAAGAAGGTTGAAAAAGACAGCGACCGTGATTATTGGATGACATCGGCGGAGGCTAAGCAATATGGAATGATTGATGAAGTTTTGACAAGAGAGACCAAATAAAAACTAATGGCAAAAAAAGATTCTGGAACATCGACAATGCGGTGCAGTTTTTGTGGCCGCAGCCAAAGAGATGCGGCGCTGTTTATTCCAACAATTGACGGCAAGGGAGCTATCTGCGACAATTGTATCGAGCAGGCACATGCTATGATTTCGCAGTATATTGACACAAAACCAATAAACGGCAAAGGCGGCAAATTCGACTTGGAAATGAAAAGTGTGCCGAAGCCAAAGGAGATTGTTGATTATTTGAATCAATATGTTATCGGTCAGGAACAGGCAAAAAAATACTTGTCGGTTGCTGTATACAATCACTATAAGCGTCTGCTTCAGCCTGTTGATGAAGACGGGGTGGAAATTGAGAAAAGTAATGTGATAATTGTTGGTCCTACTGGAACCGGCAAAACGTTGTTGGCAAAAACAATAGCGAAATTGCTTAATGTGCCGTTTGCAATTGTCGATGCAACCGTACTCACAGAGGCTGGATATGTTGGCGAAGACATTGAGAGTCTTTTGGTGCGTTTGTTGCAGGCTTGCGATTATGACGTGGCACAGGCTGAACGAGGCATCGTATTCATTGACGAGATAGACAAAATAGCAAGAAAGGGCGACAACCCGTCAATCACAAGAGACGTGAGTGGAGAAGGAGTGCAGCAAGGGCTTTTGAAGTTGCTCGAAGGCTCTGTGGTCAACGTGCCACCACAAGGCGGAAGGAAGCATCCGGAGCAAAAGATGATTCCTGTCGACACAAAAAATATCCTGTTTATCTGTGGCGGTGCTTTTGAGGGAATTGAGCGTAAGATTGCCCAGCGCCTTAACACATATGTGGTTGGTTTCGGAACTGACAATGTGGAGCGCAAGCAGAAACGGGAAAATCTGATAAACTACGTAGCGCCACAAGACTTGCGGTCATTCGGACTAATTCCTGAGATTATAGGTCGATTGCCGATATTGACCAATCTTGAGCCATTGGACCGCAATGCGTTGCGGAGAATCCTCTCGGAACCGAAAAATGCCATAATAAAACAGTATCAGAAATTGTTTGAGATGGATGGCGTCAAGCTGGTTTTTGAGAAAGATGCTCTTGACCTTATTGTTGATAAATCAATAGAATATAAACTTGGCGCGCGCGGACTTCGCTCGCTGACGGAAACCATTGTGGTCGACGCAATGTATGAAAGTCCATCGTCAAAGAAAAAAGAGTTTGTAGTTACCAGAGAATATGCATTGGAGAAGCTTAACAAGGCAAATTTAGATCTCCTTGTGTGAAAATATAGCGAAAACATTTTGCAAATTGTCGATAGGTCCTTAACTTTGTAAGTAAAGCAAACCTCTAATTATTATGGCAGTCAAAACTGATTTAAAAGCCGAACTGAAAAACTATTTCGGATTCGACAACTTTAAAGGCAATCAAGAAGCGATAATAGAAAATCTGATGGCCGGCAATGACACGTTTGTGCTTATGCCTACAGGCGGCGGCAAGTCGCTATGCTATCAATTGCCGTCCTTGCTGATGGACGGCACTGCAATTGTCATATCGCCATTAATCGCCTTGATGAAGAATCAGGTAGACGCTATGCGAAATTTTGGAGAGGACGACGGAATAGCTCATTTCTTGAACTCTTCATTGAACCGTGCTGCAATAGAGAAAGTTAAGTCGGACATTGTGTCGGGCAAAACGAAATTGTTGTACGTCGCGCCTGAGTCGCTGACAAAAGAGGAGAACATAGAATTCTTGTCGACGGTGTCGATTTCATTCTACGCAGTCGACGAAGCGCATTGTATATCGGAATGGGGACACGATTTTCGGCCAGAGTACAGACGAATCAGACCGTTGATAAATCAGATAGGCAACCGTCCGATCATTGCTTTGACAGCCACTGCTACGCCAAAGGTGCAGCATGACATACAGAAGAATTTGGGAATGCTGGATGCTAAAGTGTTTAAATCATCATTCAACAGGCCAAATCTATATTATGAAGTGCGTCCGAAGACCAAGAACGTTGACAAGGACATCATAAAATTCATAAAAAGTCATGAGGGCAAATCGGGCATAATATATTGCCTGAGCAGAAAAAAAGTGGAAGAGTTGACAGAGACATTGATTGTCAACAACATCAAAGCATTGCCATACCATGCTGGCATGGACAGCGCGCAACGCAGTGCCAACCAGGATGCCTTTCTGATGGAGACTGTCGATGTCATCGTGGCAACGATTGCTTTTGGTATGGGTATTGACAAACCGGATGTGCGTTTTGTAATACATTATGACATTCCCAAAAGTTTGGAGGGGTATTATCAAGAAACCGGACGCGCGGGACGTGACGGCGGCGAAGGCTTGTGTGTCGCATTCTATACCAACAAGGACTTGCAGAAACTGGAGAAGTTTATGCAGGGCAAGCCAATTGCAGAACAGGAAATTGGCAAGCAGTTGCTTTTGGAAACGGCGGCATATTGTGAATCATCTGTGTGCCGGCGAAAGTCGTTGCTTTATTATTTTGGAGAGGAATATCAAGAAGACAATTGCGGAAACTGTGACAACTGTTTAAATCCTAAGAAAAAAGTGGAAGCAAAAGATGAACTTTGTGCGGTAATTGAGACCGTCTTGGCATTGAAAGAAAAATTTAAATCAGACTATGTTATTAATGTCATGCTCGGAAAATCGACCGCCGAAATAAAATCATATTTACACGATCAATTGGAAGTGTTCGGCTGCATGGAGGCTGACACCGATAAATTTTTAGGCGCGGTGATTCATCAAGCAATCATTGCTGGATATCTTGACAAGGAAATTGAAAACTATGGGTTGCTGAAAGTGACAAAAGCTGGGCACTCGTTTTTGAAGAATCCAAAGTCGTTTAAGATTGTTGAAGACAAGGAATTCAACGAAGATGACGAAGATGTTACTATAAAATCGGGCGGAGTTTGCGCCGTCGACCCAGAATTGTACTCCATCCTTAAAGATCTTCGCAAAAAGATTGCCAAGAAGCTGGAGTTGCCGCCGTATGTAATCTTTCAAGACATTTCGTTGGAGGCTATGGCTACAACATATCCAATCACAATGGAAGAACTTCAAACTATACAAGGCGTTGGCGCCGGCAAGGCGAAACGCTATGGAGCGGACTTCTTGAAAGTTATAAAGGCCCATGTCGAGGAAAACGATATTGAACGTCCGGATGACCTGCGGGTGAGGAGTGTTGCAAACAAAAGCAAGCTTAAAATATCAATCATTCAGGGTATTGACCGTAAGATTGCACTTGATGAGCTTGCGGAGTCTAAGGGGTTGGAATTCGATGAGGTGATTATACCACAGGTGGATGATAGGAATTATCATTCGGAAATCGACCGGAGTATGCTATATGTGGCGGTAACAAGGGCAATGCACCGTTTAACGCTGACATATAGCGGAACAAAACACACGCCATTCATCTAAATTTTCGGCTTACTTTATTGTCATGCGGGAATTAACCTCTATATTTACCGCCATGCGCATAGCAGATTAACGAAATAACGATGAGAGAAAGCAAGATTTTATATCCGTCACCTGTACTTTCCCAATACATTAAATACTATTGGGCGTTAAAGACCGATGAAGTAGAGCCAGTATGATACAGACTATTCCATCGGGGTGAGAATCTAAATATCCAATCAAAAGGTTTACAGCCAAAGAATTTCATCCAGGGACAGTTCTCAACTTATGGAAGTTTGATTTCAGAGGGCAATATTGATATGATTGCCGTTATATTTCATCCTCTGGGGCTAAATCCATTTGTGCGGTGTTCTATGAGTGAGCTTTACAACCATTATATAGATGTAGAAGATTTGGAAGATATTGAACTGAATCACCTGAAACGAAATATTTCTGCCGAACCAGCCGTTGAAACCTGCATCCGGTTGATTGAACGCTTCTTTATGCAACGGTTGGTCGATGCAAATTGTAACTACCAAAGAACTCATCACGCTATCCGTCAAATCATCAATCAACCGCAAATTGACGTGAATACCCTTGCTGAAAGTGCTTGTTTGGGATATAGGCAATTCAAGCGAGTATTTTCCAACTATGTAGGAATGAGCCCTAAAGAATATTATCGGGTAGTTCGCTTTCAGCGGGCACTGTATCTGTTGCAGAATCATCCGGGAATGGAGTTCGTAGATTTGGCTTATTCTTGTGGCTTTTACGATCCTTCGCACTTGGTGAAAGACTTTAAAGAGTTTACAGGCTGTTCGCCTACTCAATATCTATCTTCCCGTTCTCCGTATTCTACATTCTTTTCCGAAGATTGTAGGCTGAATGTTATTAAATCGCATAGTCGTGCGTAGTCATCTGTGATAAAGTCAGTTTTTTACAAGTGGATGATAGGCAAAGAACTTACTTTTGCAGAAGTATTTAAAATTAGAAAGTTATGCAAGAAAGTAATTTTATACATATAACCGCTAGCATTGCACAGGTTATTGAAGCAGAAGAGAAATTGTTAAGTAGTCTGCCCGTAGAGGTTATCACACAAAGACGAAATGCGCAGAATCGCACCATCAAGCAGATTCTCGGTCACTTGATTGATTCGGTATCCAACAATCATCAACGCATGGTTCGGTTGCAATATAGCAAAGACCTACTTTTCTTCCCTGATTACACACAGGATAATAACTTGTGGATAGCTCTGCAAGATTATCAGAATGAAGACTGGGCTAACTTAATCCAGTTGTGGAAGTGTTACAATCTGCACATCATCCAAATAATTAACTCGGTAGATAAGAACAGGCTGGATAGTTACTGGTGCGACTT
>ENA-ORRO01001455-ORRO01001455.1-human-gut-metagenome-genome-assembly--contig:-NODE-1455-length-16670-cov-5.869094_pt1 | contig 16670 bp, 15 predicted proteins | sample MGYA00242176_ERZ509136 | MGnify/ENA primary metagenome ERZ509136 (study PRJEB26280, sample SAMEA2338644) | human gut metagenome | biome: human gut; feature: human-associated habitat; material: faeces...
TTTGATAAGCCCAGTATAGCAACTGAAAAATCATTTTGCAATTCAAAAGGCGTTCGCATTCGCAAGCAGTGTCTTCGTAAAAAAGCTGGCACCTGATTTGAAGTTGTGCGAGGCTTCCAGAGTGATGTATCAGCAGTTTTTGAACGATCATGCCGTAGCCCATAAGCGGCAGACGAACCGGGCACGTGGGATCTGAACAGGGCAGCGTTATTCAATACCGCTAAGCTCGCGGTACAGCGTGCGGGCATAGGAATCTGTCATGCCGCTGATATAGTCGGTGACCATCAGCAGCCGGAGGTACAAGTCAAAAGATTCCGTGCCGGTTCGGGCGTTTTGGTAATCCTGCTTGTAATTGCCGGAGAAAATGGCGAGAAGCTTTTTGTCGGCCTTGGAAGGTGCCCGCCCGTCGGTGCAGTATGCAGAGTCATAGTACAGCACGGCGGGAACAAAATGATCCAGCAGAAAATCGAGAATGACCTGTCCGGACAGCTCCAGTTTCAGGATGCCGGGCGTATCGAAGGCGAATTTCCGCATGGCCCCTTTCAGGATGTCAATGGTGATGGCGTGATTGGTTCCTTCAAACAGATCACCGCAGTAGGTCCCGGCCATGATCTCTTTATATTTGCAGGAAAAACGGTAGATGGCTACATACATCAGCCACTGACGCGTTTGGGTGAGCCATTTTTTAAATGCAGCGCTGTCGTTTTCTGGGGTGTGGTCTGCACCGCGCAGCGCGGAAAGTTCTTGGATCCGCTCATCGGAGAAGTACTCAGGGCTTCTGTGGGGAACGATCTTTGAATGGTCATAAGAATTTGTGTAATATTCAATGAACTGGTCAAGGGTGAACAGGCCCTTTTTAAAGGCATCTTCCAGATCGGCAGTAGAATATGCAATGTCGTCGGCTGCTTCCAGCAGGTAGGTCAGCGGATGGCGCACGATGCCTTTGTCGGGAGTGGTGGTCCCAACCGCTTCCGAGATCTGCTCAAAAGTCTCCTGTTCTGCAGCGAAGAAGCCGAGTTTGTGCTTTCGGATATCCGCACTGCCTTTATCAACGGAGCAGGAGTCGGTGGGATATTTTACCAGCGTGCTGATGATCGCTTTGGACAGATTGAGGCTGGAACCGTGTTTTGCTTTCAGCAGGATCCGCAGCGCCTGTGCATTGCCCTCAAAATTTTCCAGATCAGCGATCATCTGCGCGGATAACCAGCTGCGAAGGGGCTGTCCTTTGTATTTTACATGGTCAAGGTTCTCTTTGAACCAGTCGCCGATCACGGTCTCGCCGAAATGCCCGAAGGGCGGATTGCCGAGGTCGTGCAAAAGGCCGGCGCAGAGCAGGACTGATGCGATGGCTTCGGCATCCTCCGGCACGGTAATATCAGTTGGCTTGTACTGTGTTGTGTTTTTGGAGATCATGATGCCAAGCTGCCGGGCGATCGTGGAGACTTCGATCGAGTGCGTCAGGCGGGTTCGGATGAAATCACTCTTGTCCAGAGGAAACACCTGCGTTTTGTCCTGCAGCCTGCGGAATGCAGCGCTGGAAACGATCCGGCTGTAGTCCTTTTCAAATGCATTGATGGGATACTCCTTGAACGAATCGGGCTCAGGAGGTTCAGAAGAAAGCTTTTCAGTTGACAGCAATTTTGCCCATTCCATAATCAGTACACCTCGCTTTTGAAACGTCGTGATTAAAAATCTGCAAAAGGCATCGGCCTTCCATCACTGCCATTATACAAAAGAAACGCTGCTCCGGCAACAAAAAACGGATTCTCTGAAAAAAAACACAAAAACCGCAGCTTGAACATGTGCAGAGTTCCAATTTATTTCGGGATCCGAAAAAAGGAAAGCGGAGTGTTATGCTGCGGTGTACTACTTCCGTCAGATGCACCCGAAATTGAATCAGACAAAAGCTTCCCTTTCCGTGGGCTGTGTGCCTGCGGCGGGGAAGCTTTTTTGTATGCCTGCGGGGCAGGAACGGCGGGATATCAGCCAGATTGCACAAAACGCATTGCACAAAATTGAACAGCTTTTCAGGAAAAAATCTTGCTATTCCGCTTGCGCTCATGTATAATGGACTTGACTTGAAAGGTAGGATGTTTAAAAACACTCTGCCGTATGCTGCTGCAGATGACTTGAAAGGTGGAACATGGGATGTTGTATAAGAAAGCTTCTGAGATGAAACCCACTCCGATTCCCCATTGCATGGGCGGCGAGGGCACCGTGATGATGGAACGCCTGCTGGATGCGCCTGCCGAAATGCTGGGCAAGGGCCGCGCCTACGTGCGCCACACGCTGGCACCGGGCGTGACCATTGGCAGGCACACGCATGAGCACGAGATGGAAAGCATGGTCATCGTCTCCGGCCGCGCTGTCCACATCATCAACGGCGAGGAGCAGATCTTGGAGAAGGGCGACATCATTGCCGCCATGCCCGGCGACACCCACCAGATCGCCTGCCTGGGCGACGAGCCGCTGGTGCTGATCGCACAGGTGCTGTACGAATAAAGGAGGAGCTTCAGATGGAACAGATCCGCAGTGCCGATGTTCTGGCCAATTTTCCGCAGGTGGATGAGGAAAAACTGAACGCCGCCCTTGCCGCCGAAGCTGCCGCCAGCAACCGCAAGATCATTGTGCTGGACGACGACCCTACCGGCGTACAGACGGTACATGATATTTATGTTTATACAGATTGGACGGTAGAAAGCCTGCGCAAGGGCTTTGCTGCGCCGGAAAAGCTCTTCTTTATTCTGACCAACAGCCGCGGCTTTACCGTGGCCGAGACCACCAAGGCCCACCGCGAGATCGCGGAGAACACCGCCAAGGTGGCCCGCGAGTTCGGCATGGACTACCTGATCATCAGCCGCGGCGACTCCACCCTGCGCGGCCACTACCCGCTGGAGACCGACCTGCTGCGCGAGGTGACGGAGGCTGAGAACGGTTACAAAATGGATGGCGACATCCTGTGCCCCTACTTCCGCGAGGGCGGACGCTTTACACTGGACAACGTGCATTATGTGCGCTACGGCGCAGAGCTTGTGCCCTGCGGCCAGACCGAATTTGCCAAGGACGAGACCTTTGGCTACCACGCCAGCAACCTGTGCGAATACATTGAGGAAAAAACCGGCGGCAAAGTCCGTGCAGGAGACGTGACCTGCATCTCGCTGGAAAGCCTGCGCGCCATGGACTTTGACGGCATCGAGGCCCAGCTGCTGGCGGTGCACGATTACGGCCATGTGATCGTGAACGCAGTGGCGGACTGCGATGTGAAGGTGTTTGCAGTGGCACTGTACCGCGCCATGGCAAAGGGCCGTCACTTCATCATCCGCAGTGCGGCCGCACTGGTCAAGGCCATCGGCAATATTTCCGACCAGCCGCTGCTCACCCGGGAAAAGATGGTCACGCAGGAAAGCAAGGCAGGCGGCATCATCGTGGTGGGCAGCCACACCAAAAAGACCACTGCCCAGCTGGAAGAACTGAAAAAAGTACAGGGTATCGAGTTTATTGAGATGGACAGCGACAAGGTACTGGCGCCGGGCGAGCTGGAAAAGGAAGCAGCCGCCATCGTGGCCCACTGCTCACAGCAGATCGCAAAGGGCATCACCTGCTGCGTGTCCACAAAGCGCGTGGTGCTCACCCTGCCGGACGACACCCCGGAAGCAGCCCTCGTGCGCAGCGTTGCCATCAGCGATGCACTGCAAAGCTGCGTGGGCAGGCTGACCGCTTCCCCGGCTTTTGTGGTGGCAAAGGGCGGCATCACCAGCAGCGACGTGGGCGTGAAGGCCCTGCGCGTGAAATGCGCCAAGGTGCTGGGCCAGATCCGGCCGGGCATCCCGGTATGGCAGACAGGTGCCGAAAGCCTGTTCCCCGGCACGCCGTACATTATCTTCCCGGGCAATGTGGGCGAAGTGTCCACCCTGCGGGAAGCGGTGGAAATTTTGCTGGGCTGACACTCTGATGATTTAAAATGCCCTCCGCTTCGCTCTGGGCATATTCAGCGGAAAAATTATTTTTAATGGTTGCAAAACAGCCAGACCGCGGTTGCGCAGCAATGAAAGCCCCAGTGGGACTTTCAAGCGGCAGAACGTTCTTGCGGGAGCAAGATGGAGGGGCCTTGCCCCGACAAGTTCCGCGGGTCTGGCTGTTTTGCTTTTTCACGAAGATAAGCTGCTTCTTGTGCAGTGGGTATTCGTGTGGGGCGGGTTTGTATGGCTTTTATAAAATGCATTGCCGCCGGATACGTTCTCTTTTGCGCGCCAAAAGAGAACCAGAAAGGACGGCGGTGCCCGCAGGGCATGAAAGCCCCAGTGGGACTTTTGAGCCGCAGACCGGGTTGCGAAGCAAATACCACTACCTGTTACGAGCCTTTCCCGTGAGAAAGCAAAGCCGGAATGACCGCAGTCATTCCGGCTTTGCAATATACAAAAATAATAATTCCGCTGTTTATGGCGCAGCGCACGCGGAGCCATTTTAAATGAACGATCACTCTTTTTGGGCTTTCTTTTTCTTCTTTGCTGCCTTTTCCTCCGGCTTGTTCTTCATCAGCCTGCCGAGGGATGCGGCAGTGTATACGCAGAAGCAGCCCACCACCACGATCAGCACGACGGCGCTTGCGTCCAGCGCCACGGTGCCGGCGCGGACAGCGGCCAGATACAGTGCCAGCAGCACCACGCCGCCGCCCAGCCACAGGCTGCTGCTGTTCACCTGCTTTTGCCACTCCTGCCGCGGCGTGAGCGGATGCTGCTGCGCCTTGCCCTGCCGGGCCTTCTTTTTCCAGATGTTATCACTTTGAAACGGATTCATGTTCCGGTGGCTCCTTCCCTGTCTTTTTCTTTAAGGGTATTATACGCCGCAAGATGGGATGATGTCCAGAAAGAAGTGGATTTTTCACCACTTGCATCCCACATTTGTGCAGAACGACCAAAACCGGCCCGAAATATCGGCTATTCGCCAATTTACTTTTTGCGGACCGAAGAGTAATCTAATGGTAGGATGTAAAGACGGACAAGCTGTTGAGATTGAACTAAAGGTAGGATGTAGCAAAGAGCCTTTGCTGCGGGCTTGTCCGGCACGAGAACACGAAAAACAAAAGGAGGCTTTTCCGTTATGAAGGTAGGTCTGATCTATACCAGCACCACCCCGGAACTGATCGAACTGGTGGAGCAGGAGGTCAAAAAGCAGCTGGGCGATGATGTGGAGCTGTACAGCCTGCAGGACCCCAGCATTCTGGCAGATGTCCGCGCGGCAGGCTATGTGACCACTGCACCGGCAGCACGCCTGATCGGCATGTACATGAAAGCCGCTGAGGAAGGCGTGGATGCCATGCTGAACCTGTGCAGCAGCGTGGGCGAAGTTGCCGACAGCGCACAGGACGTGGCAAAGTACATTGGTGTGCCTATCGTCCGCGTGGACGAGGAGATGTGCCGCGAGGCTGTCCGCAAGGGCCAGCGCATCGGCGTGATGGCTACCCTGCCCACCACGCTGGAACCCACCAAGGGCACCATCCTGCGCATGGCCCGCGAGTGCAACAGACACGTGGAACTGGTGGACTGTCTGGTGGACGGTGCATTCGGTCTGGATCAGGACCAGTTCAAGGCCCGCATGACCGAGATGGCCGGTACCATTGCCGACAAGGTGGACGTGATCGTGTTTGCACAGGGCAGCATGGCCTACTGCGAACAGTATATCGCCGATAAGTTTGGCAAGGTGGTCCTCAGCAGCCCCCGCTTTGGTGCAGCCGAGCTGAAAAAGGCGCTGGAAAAGAAAGGCACCATTTAAAAAAGGAACAAGAGCCGGAGCACGAGACCGGCTCAGGAGAAGATATTTTTTTGAAGGAGAATTCTTATGAAAAAGATGATTTCCCGTCGTGACTTCCTGAAGGTGGCTGGCATTTCCGCTGCTGCTCTGGGTCTGGCTGCCTGCGGCGGCTCCGGCACCAGCACTGCTGCTTCCACTGCCTCTACTGCAGCTTCCACCGGTTCTTCCGCTGCCGCTTCCGGCTCGGCTGTCACCCTGAAGCTGGGCTTCTCCACCAACGAAGAAGACCCCCGTGCAAAGGGCGCAAAGCAGTTTGCAGAAGAAGTTGCCGAAAAGACCGGCGGCGCTGTGGAAGTTCAGCTGTACCCCTCCGGCCAGCTGGGCGGCGATGCTGACCTGATCAACTCTATCGCTCTGGATTCCGGCACGGTGGATATCATCATCACCGACGCTTCCAACTTTTCCACCTACGATGCAAAGATGGGCATTTCCGCACTGCCGTTCCAGTTCGAGACCTTCGACGATGCATGGGCATTCATGGACAGCGACATCGAGGCTGCCGCTGAGGAAGGCCTGCTGAGCCAGAATATGCGTGTGCTGGCCCACTACTGCAACGGCTTCCGCTGCGTGACCAACTCCAAGGGCCCCATCAACAGCCCTGCCGACATGAACGGTCTGCTGATCCGCACCCCCGAGAACCCCGTCATCATGGCTACCATGACCGCTCTGGGTGCCAACCCCCAGCCGCTGAGCTTCTCTGAGCTGTATCAGGCTCTGCAGCAGAAGACCTACGATGCACAGGAGAACCCCATCCCCGTTATCTACAACAATAACCTCTACGAAGTTCAGGAGTACCTGAGCATCACCAACCACATCTACTCCGGCATGTGCTTTACCATTGCCGAGAGCAGCTGGAACAAGCTGAGCGCTGACCAGCAGCAGATCGTTTCCGACGCTGCAAAGGCATCTGCCGATTACGACCGTGAGCTGAACGAGCAGCAGACCAACGACCTGGTCTCCGCTCTGGAAGAGAAGGGCATGAAGATCAACAGCCCGGAACTGGCTCCGTTTGCAGCTGCGACCGAAAAAGTCCTGACCGACAACGCTGATACCTACGGCGACCTGCTGGATCAGCTGAAGGCATGGAAAGAAGCCCGCTGAGATCACTGACCAGAAAACCTTGAAATAAAACCGAAGCAAAGGGACGAGGGGGCGTGCCCTTCGTCCCTTTGCATTTTATCTGAATCGCACTTGGAAAGGAGTTTGTACTGTGAAAAAACTGCAAACCACTCTGGACAAGATCACCACCCTCATTTCCGCCATTCTCTGCGCAGCTATGATGGTAATTCTGTTCGCAAACGTTGTGCTGCGCCTGATCCCCGGCATCGGCGGCTTCAAGTGGTACATGGAGAGCAGCCAGTATCTGAACGTCTGGTCCATGCTCATTGTCTGCATCGGCATCAACGCCATGGGTACCAACCTCCGCGTGGAAGTGGTGGATTCCATCCTCGGTAAGACCCCGCTGGGCAAAAAGATCGTTGTCATCATCCGTGATGTGTTCATCATCCTGTTCTACGTCATGGTCACTTACGGCGGCTACCAGCTGTGCACCCGCGCAAAGCAGGCCGTTTCCACCATGCCGCAGTTCACCATGGGTCAGGTGTACACCATCTTCCCCATTGCCGGTGTGCTGTGCATCCTGTCCGCCGTTCTCAACCTGATCGTTGAACTGACCGCAAAACCGGAAGGGGGCAAATCCAAATGATCGCATGGCTGCTGATCTCATTCTTTGTTCTGCTGTTTCTGGGTGTGCCCATCGCCATGAGTCTGGGCCTGTCCGCCATGGGCGGCATCCTGTTCCTAGGCGGCGGCAGCACCGTCACCATTGCCCAGCGAATGTTTGAGGGCATGAACAGCTTTGCACTGCTGGCCATCCCTCTGTACACCTTTGCCGGCTTCACCATGTCCAAGGGCGGTATTTCCAAGCGCCTGATGGACTTCTGTTACTCCATCGTCGGCCACATCTACGGCGGTCTGGCTCACGTGAACGTGCTTTCCAGCATGATCTTTGCGGGCATCTCCGGTTCCGCTGTTGCCGATACCGCAGGCGTTTCCGGTATGTTCATGCCGGAAATGGTGCGCAAGGGCTACTCCAAGAACTTTACCGTTGCCGTTACCGCCATTTCCTCTACTATCGGCATCATCATTCCTCCGTCCATCCCCATGGTGGTCATTGCCGGTATCTGCGGCATTTCCACCGGTAAGCTGTTCCTCGGCGGCATTATCCCCGGTGTCCTGTGCGGTCTGGCACAGATGATCGTCAGCTATTTCATGGCCAAGAAGGAAGGCGTGCCCAAGGAGCCGGGCCACTTCACCATCGGCCCCGTGCTGCATGGCCTGTGGGAGAGCTGGCCCGCCCTGCTCATGCCCATCATCATCGTGGGCACCATCACCATGGGTATCGTCAGCCCCACCGAGGCAGGCGTGATCGCTGTTGTTTACGGTCTGTTTGCCGGCGGCATCATCTACCGCGAACTCAAGTGGGAGGACATCAAGTTTGCCTTTGCAGAGACCGTCCGCACCAGCGGCCGTATCTTCATCGTCATCGGCGCTGCAAAGCTGTACACCGTCATGCTGACCACCGCAGGCTTTGACAAGTGGGTGGCCAAGACCATGCTGGGCTTCTCCACCAACCCCACTGTCATTCTCATCGTGATCCTGCTGATCTTCTTCATCGTCACCATGTTCATGGAGTCCATCGCAACGCTGACCCTGTTTATGCCCATCCTGTATCCCATTGCTCTGGGCGTGGGCATCAACCCCATCGTGCTCAGTGTCCTGATCACCGTGGTCATCGGTGTTGGTCTGGTCACTCCTCCGGTGGGCATGTGCATTTACGTTGCCTGCGATCTGATGGATGTTACAGTCGGCGAGGTGTTCCCCACATTGGTGCCGTTTATTGCGGCCACCTTCGTCTGCATTGCCCTGATGGTCGCCTTCCCTCAGCTGATCCTGCTGCCCACCTATTTGATGGCGTAACCGTTGCGTCCGCTTTTCAGATATGGTAAAATAGTGGCGGAAGTTCAACGTGTGATGTTTGGAGGCTTTCTGCCGCAGAACGTTCCACGTTGAACGACCCCGAATATCCACCAAACCGGATTTGGAGGCGGAACTTATGTCAATGGAACATCCGGAAAAACAGAAGAATGCGGTAAAGTCTGTAGTCGATCAGGTCATGGATGGGATCATCTCCCAGATCATCGACGGCACCCTGCATCCGGGCGACAAGCTGCCTACCGAAATGGAACTGTGCAAGCAGTTCGGCGCGGGCCGCAACTCGGTGCGGGAAGCTGTGAAAAAGCTGCAGGCCTACGGCATCCTGTACATCAAGCGTGCCGACGGCACCTTTGTGAGCGAAAACTACAACCAGAAAATGCTGGACCCGATGCTGTACAGCATCATCCTGCAGAAGAACAGCTGGCAGGAATTTGTGGAACTGCGCTCCGTCATCGATATCGGTACGCTGAATATTATCATTCAGCGCAATGATATCACATCCTTTCTGCCGGACCTGTACCGCACCTTCGGCGAGCTTTCTGCCGAAATGCACTCGCCGGAGCCTTCGGTGGACAAGGTGCTGGAGCTGGATAGCCGGTTCCACACCCAGATCGCCAATGCGGCCCAGAACCCCATGCTGGCCACCATCACCGAGTATATCACCCGGCTGACGATGCCCAGCCGTCTGGAGACCACCCGCAAGGTGCTGGCCAAGGGCGAAGAGGAGATCGAGCGGTTCGTAGAACTGCACCGCCAGCTGCTCAGTGTGATCGAGCGCAGGCAGGTGGACGAGATCGCCGCTACAGTGCAGGATCACTACATCTTCTGGAAGAAGTAAGCATACAGGCCTCCTGCCTGCCGTAAAAGGCGGGCTGGGGACTGTGAGTTTACAAGATGGGATGTTTATGCTAAAATGACGTTAGCATCCTTTGTTAAGCTTCTCCAATGCGACATGCAAGGAGTGTTCATCCAATGAAAAAAATCATGATCTCCGTGGCCCCCGTTGCGGCCACAGACATTCTCATCAATCCGCGGGCCATTGCCCGGGATGTGTATGAGTGCTACAAAAACGGCGCGTCCATGGTGCACCTGCACTGCCGCGACCTGAACGGCAACCTCACCCCGGATCTGAGCCTGCTGGAAGAAACGGTGGCCTACATCCGCGAGATGTGCGACATCGTGGTGGAGATCTCCACCGGCGGCGTGTCCAACCTGACCATTGAGGAACGTGTGCAGCCCTGCTACCCCTCCTGGGTGGAAGCCAACAGCCTGAATGTCGGCTCGGTGAATCTGGGTACATCGGTGTACCAGAACCCCATCAAGGATGTGGAGTACTGCGTCAAGACCATCATGGACAACAAGAAGATCCCCGAGACCGAGGTCTTTGAGCTGGGCATGATCAACACCGTGCGGGAACTGAACGACAAGTTCCACTTTGTAAAACCCATCCTGTTTGCACTGGTGTTCGGCCATGGCGGCGAGATGCCTGCCACGGTGCCGGCCCTGCGCCACATGATCCAGGCGCTGGAAGAGAACTTTCCCAACGGCGACTACCTGTGGGGCTACACGCAGGCCCACCGCGAGGACTGGGAAATGGTCAAGACTGCGCTGGATATGGGCGCTTCCACCGTGCGCATCGGCTTTGAGGATTCGGACATGATCGCGCCGGGTGTCCATGTGGACAACAACGCAGCGCTGATCGCAAAGGTGTCGGACATCGTAAAGTCCAAGGGCATGATGCCCATGACTCCCGACGAGGTGCGCGCCATGCTCAAGATCCCGCCGCTGCGCCGTTAAAAAGGAGGAAAGAAACGTATGGTGATTCAAGGCGTTACTTACCTCTCAGACTTTGAGGCAAAAAAAGCCATCATGGAAATGGCCCGTCGGCTGGAAGCCAAGGGCTGGCTGGTGGCCGGTGACGGAAGCATGAGCGTCCGCGTCGGCCCGCAGGCCGTGTGGGTGACCGTTGCCGGTGCCGACAAGGCCGCGCTCACGCAGGATATGCTGGTGCGCGTGGATATGAATGGCAAGGCGATGCTCAGCGCAAAGCCCAAGCCCCTGCCCGAAGACCTGCCCATCCATCTGAAAATCTATCAGGAAAACGAGAACGCCCAGTGCGTGATGCACACCTATCCGGCCTGCGCGGCTGTGATGGGGATGCAGGGCCAGACCGTGCAGCCTGCAGCGTTCAGCCCCGCAGTGCGGGCGCTGGGCCGGGTGCAGCTGCTGCCCGCCCAGAACGTGGACGCGCAGGCACAGGCTGTCAGCCTGCTGTGCCGCACCGATAAGGCTGTCCTGCTGGAAAATGACGGCTGCCTGACCTGGGGCAAGACCCCGGCAGATGCGGCCCATCTGGTGGAAGCACTGGATTACTACGCAGCCGTCACCGCAAAGCTGGGCTGCGCAGGCTGCTCCAAATGCGGCAGCTGCGGCGGTCACTGCACCGGCTGCAGCAAGTGCGGCGCACCTGCCGTGCAGCCCATGGCTCAGCCCGCTGCACAGCCTGTGGCAATGGCAGTACCCGCCGCACAGCCTGCCCAGCCGGTGAGCCTGCCGGGCGTTACCGGGCTGATCCAGCCGGGCATGGCGCTGCCCACCCTGCCCAAACAGCAGGCGGCTCCTGCCCCTGCCCCGGTGCCCGCCGCACGGCCTGTGGCAGTCCCTGCAATGGAAGCGGCCCCGGCCGCACCGAAGTCCGCAAATGCCCGCGATGCCGCAATGGCCGAGGTCATCCGCCGGACGCTGAAGAGCTTTCAATAACAAAAAGTTTCGTTTGATCCAACGGATATGACCTTTACGGAAAGGAACGAAAACCATGGATATCAGTTCGCAGGAAATTGAAGCGATCGTCAAGCAGGTGCTTGCCGGTATGGGCGGTGCACAGACAAGCGCCGCCCCTGCAGCCTATACCGCTGCACCCGGCGGTGCAGCAGGCGACCGCGGCGTGTTCGAGAACGTAGACGACGCAGTGGAGGCTGCATGGAAAGCCCAGCGCGACTGGGTGGCCAACTACAAGATCGAGGATCGCCAGCGCATCATTGAAGCCATCCGCCGCTGTGCCCGCGCACATGTGGAGGAGTGGTGCCACAAGATCGTGGAAGAGACCGGCATGGGCCGCTATGAGGACAAGGTGGAAAAACATCTGGCCGTCATCAACAAGACCCCCGGCCCCGAATGCCTGACCACCGAAGCCAAGAGCGGTGACGCGGGCCTGATGCTGGAAGAGTACGCACCCTTTGGTGTGATCTGCTCCATCACCCCCACCACCAACCCTACCGAGACCATCATCAACAACACCATCAGCATGATCGCAGGCGGCAACACCGTGGTGTTCAACGTGCACCCCCGCGCAAAGCGGGTGTCTGCCGACTGCCTGCAGGCGCTGAATACCGCCATCATCGAGGCGGGCGGCCCTGCAAACCTCATTACCATGACCCGTGAGCCGACCATGGAGAATGTGGACAAGATGGCCGCAAACCCCAAGATCCGCCTGATGGCAGGCACCGGTGGCATGGGCATGGTGAACGCCCTGCTGCGCAGCGGCAAAAAGTGCATCGGTGCCGGTGCAGGCAACCCGCCCGTCATCGTGGACGAGACCGCAGACATCGAGCTGGCAGGCCGCAAGATCTACGAAGGCGCTTCGTTCGATAACAACATCCTCTGCTTTGCAGAGAAGGAAGTGTTCGCCGTGAACACCGCCTACGACGGCCTGCTGCACGAGCTGCAGAAGCAGGGTGCCTACCTGCTGAACAAGGCCCAGACCGAACAGCTGGTGAACATCGTGCTGCAGCCCAAGAAGGGCGGCGGCCACGAGGTGAACAAAAAGTGGGTGGGCAAGGATGCCGCCCGCATTCTGGAGACCATCGGCGTGCATGTGCCGGATACTTGCCGCCTTGCCATCTGCGAGGTGCCTGCCGACCATCCGTTCGTTCTGGTGGAGCAGATGATGCCGGTGCTGCCCATCGTGCGCTGCCAGAGTTTTGAACAGGCGGTGGAAGATGCCGTGGTGGCCGAGCACGGCAACCGCCACACCGCTTCCATCTTCTCCAAGGATGTGGACCACATGACCCGCTTTGCCCGGGTCATTGAGACCACCATCTACGTAAAGAACAGCGCCACCAAGGCCGGTGTTGGCATTGGCGGCGAGGGCCACTGCACCATGACCATTGCCGGCCCTACCGGCGAGGGCATCACCTGCGCAAAGAGTTTCTGCCGCCGCCGCCGCTGCATGCTGGCCGAGGGCGGGCTGCGCATCATCTGAGTTTTTGAAGGACGAAACCATCACATACAATTTTTTCAGTGTTCTGACAGGAGGAACAACTTATGAAAGCTCTGGGTTTTATCGAGACGAAGGGTCTGGTTGGCAACATCGACGCTACCGATGCAATGCTGAAGGCTGCTGACGTTGAGTTCATTGGTTCCGACACCATCGGTGCCGGTCTGACCACCGTGATCGTTACCGGCGAGGTGGGCGCTGTCAAGGCTGCTACCGAGGCTGGCGAAGAGGCTGCTTCCCGCGTGGGTGAGCTGTTCTGCGTCAACGTCATTGCACGCCCCCACGCAGATCTGGCCCGCATCATGCCCGCCAAGGGCCCCGCGACCGGCAAGTCCGGCCTGCCCGCAGGCGAGCAGGTGCCGCTGGATGCCGCTCTGGGCATGATCGAGACCAACGGCCTGACCGCTTCCATCGAGGCAGCCGATGCCATGCTGAAGAGCGCAGATGTCTCTCTGGTGGGTCAGGAGAAGATCGGCGCAGGCCTTGTTACCGTGTTCGTGCAGGGCGACGTTGGCGCTGTGAAGGCTGCTGTTGAGGCAGGCCAGACCGCTGCTTCCCGCATTGGCGAAGTGGTCAGCGCACTGGTCATTCCCCGCCCGCACGCAAGCGTGTCCGAGTGCATGCCTGAGCTGCGCTGAGCCCTGCGCTGACGCTGCATAAGAAAGGAGCGCTGTGCCTTGGTTTACCATGACATCAGTCAGGAACAGCTGCTGCTCCTGATCACGCAGGCCGTGCAGGCAGAGCTGCAAAAGCGCAGCCGTCAGGTGCCGGTAGGCATCTCGGTGCGGCACATCCACCTTACCCGCGATGATGTGGACAAGCTGTTCGGCTATGGCTACCAGCTCACCCCCAAAAAGGCGCTGAGCCAGCCCGGCCAGTTTGCCTGCGAGGAATGTCTGGACATCATCGGCCCCAAGGGCGAACTGAAGCATGTCCGCATCCTTGGCCCGGAGCGCAGTGCCACTCAGATCGAGCTGGCGCAGACCGACTGCCGCAACATCGGCATCAAAGCGCCGGTGCGTTCCAGCGGGGATACAAAGGGCACGCCGGGCGTGACCCTGCGCGGCCCCAATGGCACCCTGACTGTGCCGGAGGGCGTGATGATCGCCGACCGCCACATCCACATGACTCCCGCACAGGCAGCGGCCTTCGGCCTTGCCGACGGCGACCGCGTGAAGGTAAAGATCGACGGCCCCAAGCCGGGCGTGATGGGCGGGGTGCTGATCCGCGCAAACGACAAATGTGCACTGGATTTTCACATCGACACGGATGACGGCAATGCCTTCCTGCTCAAGCAGGGGCAGCTGGTCACCGTGCTGGGCAAAGAGGAGTAAGCTATGATTTTAGGGATCGTCAAGGGGACCGTTGTCGCCACCCGCAAAATGCCGGAGCTTGTAGGCTATAAGTTCCTGCTGGTGGAGCCGGTGTTCGGCTCCAAAAAGGATACCATCGTGGCGGGCGACAACATCGGCGCGGGTGTAGGCGAGATGGTTCTGGTCACCACCGACGAGACCACCCAGCATGGTCTGGACCATCCGTCGCCCATTGATGCTTTCATCGTGGGCATCGTGGACAATCCTCCCACCCTGAGTAAGTAACACCCTGCAAGTTTTGCCGCAGAGAGGGGCTTCCTCCCGGCGGGATCGTGAGGCTTAAACAATGAAAATTATTATCATCGGCAGCATTGCCGCCGGGGTTTCGGCCGCCGCCAGACTTGCCGCCGCCCAGCGCGGAGCGCAGATCACCGTCTACGAAAAAGGCGGCTTCTACTCCTGCGGCACCGGCGGCCTGCCCCATTACCTGTGCGAGGATCTGGACAGCCTGAACAAGGCCATTCAGGCCAAGGAGACTGAGCTGAACGCGCAGGGCATCACCGCACATCTGCGCCATGAGGTGCGCGGCATCGACGCAGCCGCCCGCAAGGTGACGGTATGTGATCTTGCCACCGGACGCGTGTTTGAAGACCACTATGACAAGCTGGTGCTGGCCACCGGTTCTTCCAACCGTGTGCCGCAGGTGCCCGGCAGTGACCGCGTGGGCGTGCAGACCCTCAAGACCGTGGAAGATCTGATCTTCCTCAAGGAGTTCGTCCGCACCCCCTATGTGCGGGACATCGTGATCCTGGGCGGCAGCTGGGCCGGTTTGGAGATCGCAAAGTCCTTCCTCAAGCTGGGCCGCAATGTGCGTATCATTGAAAAAGAGCAGCAGCTTTTGCCCCAGTTTGACCCTGAGGTGAGCAAGCTGATCCAGAAGGAGCTGGAAGCGCAGGGCGTGCAGTTCAATCTGGGCGAGCAGGTGTGCTCCTTCCCAGGCCGTACCTTCGTGGAGCAGGTGCAGACCAACCGCGGCACCTACCCCTGTGACCTTTGCGTGGTAGCCATCGGCGTTACCCCCAACACCGGCCTGCTGGCCGGTACCGGGGCGCAGCTGGCACCCAATGGCGCTGTGCTCATTGGTGCCGACCTTGCCACCAGTGTGCCCAATATCTATGCCGTGGGCGACTGCGCAGCCTGCCGCGACGGCTCTCTGCGCACCAGCAGCCTGAAGGTGGCGGATCTGGAAATCGCCCGCACCGGCCTGACCGAGACCGAGGCCCGCAAGGCCGGTCTGCGGGTCAAGAGTGCAATGGCCACCGGCACCGACCGTCCGGGCATCTGCCCGAACCCCCACCGCATCACCATCAAGCTGGTGTATGAGGCCAATACCCGTCAGGTGCTGGGTGCGCAGGCATGGGGAGAAAAGAATGTTTCGGCCCGCATCAACGCCATTGCCGTTGCCATCCGCGCTGGCATGACCGTGGAAGCACTGGGTCAGGTGGATTTCGTCTATTCCTCCTCGTCCTGTTCCATTTGGGACCCGGTGCAGATCGTCTGCGGTCAGGCACAGTAAGCGGAGGGTGAACACATGGCAGAACGCATCAACGCCGTCAAGACCAGCTTTTTTGGCAAGGGTGCCATCCGTCTTCTGGGACCGGAGCTTCAGAAGATGGGCATCCGCCGTGCTTTGCTGGTGACGGACCGCTTTCTCTATGATTCCGGTGCCGCTGCCCGGGTCGGTCAGGTACTGTCCGATGCCGGTGTGGAGTACGCCGTGTACTACAATGTGCAGCCCAACCCCACCGTACAGGTGGTGAACGACTGCATTGCCGCAGCCCGCACCCTGCAGGTGCAGCTGCTGGTGGCCCTGGGCGGCGGCAGCGTGATCGACACTGCCAAGGCCATCGGCTTCGGCGTACCCTACGACGGAGATTTCTGGGACTTCTTCCTTGGAAAGGTAAAAATTGAAAAAACGCTGCCTGTGGGCACGGTGCTTACCATTGCCGCGGCGGGGAGCGAGGCGTCCGACAGTGTTGTCATCACACACGATGAGGGAAACCTGAAATGGCCTGCGCCAAAGACGGACATTGTTCGGCCGAAATTTGCCATTATGGACCCTGAGCTTACCTGCTCTCTGCCGGCCTATCAGACGGCCAGCGGTGCGACGGATATGATCTCTCACGTGCTGGAGCGGTACTTCACAAATACGAAGGGAGTCGAGTTCACGACGGAAGAGTGTGAAGGAGCTCTTCGGGTCACGATGCAAAGTG
>ENA-ORRO01001467-ORRO01001467.1-human-gut-metagenome-genome-assembly--contig:-NODE-1467-length-16538-cov-6.807863_pt1 | contig 16538 bp, 10 predicted proteins | sample MGYA00242176_ERZ509136 | MGnify/ENA primary metagenome ERZ509136 (study PRJEB26280, sample SAMEA2338644) | human gut metagenome | biome: human gut; feature: human-associated habitat; material: faeces...
CGCTACATAAGCGACATTTGGAATATTTACGATTTTACAACTGTCGAACTACCGTTCCTTTTGGTTCGGCAGTTCGAATCTGTCCTTCTCCACCACTTTAAAAGTAACACAACTTAATAAAGTTGTGTTTTTTTTAAATTATACTTGGCTATTTAAAGCTTTTTTGTTAAAATCCCGTTTTCGACAGTTATATAACGCAACAATGAGCGCAAACCTTTAGTTTAAAGGCTTTACGCTCATTTTTTACTTTTATGAAATGTTGTATGGGAATTTTATTTTTCAAATTTTTTTAAATTTATTTAATGTTTTTGGTTGATAGTATTTTCGGCTCAGTTTTAAATCGAACAGTTGTTCAAGTGAATCCAGTACATCGGAGCCTGTGTAACAGGCCTGGTAGTACATATCGGAGCAGTTAACCACATTCATGTTCTGCAATGTTTCGATGATCTGTTCTGTTGTGAAATGAGTTTTATTTCTGTCTAATTTGACTTCGAGTAAGCGATAGATCAATAAGGCTGTGTAACAGATAAGGAAATGAGCTTTTATTCTGTTTTCTTTGCGATGATATACGGGTCTTGAGCTGAAATTTGTTTTCAAGACACGGAAACAATCTTCGATTTTATATCTTCTTGACTGGATATCCAAAACTTCTGTTTCCTTCATATCAAATATATTTGTGGCAACAGCGTAGAATCCATCATATTTAGCTTCTTCTTCAATACGAGCCTCATCTAAATAGTAATTCTTCTTTTCTTTATCACTCTTAATAAATCTGGTCACATCGTTTGGTCCTTTTTTAAAGTTGTCAGGATCCATTTTGGCCAGTATTTTTTTAGCACGCTCGATCTGTCTGTTTCGTACTGTTTTCTGGTACTCGGCCATCTTTCTTGAATAGGTTACGATAATTCGTTGTTTTAGATTTCCTTTTGATTTTACCTTCTTTGTTTTTCCGTTCTTGTATTGTTTGACTTCGAATAGACCTAAGTCCACAAGCTTATCAACTGGTATAGATTTATAGATGTATCCATCGTAATACTTTCTGTTTTCTTTTAATGTGCGATCAAATGTCTTCATTGTTTCTAAAGATGCAGGCTTTCCGTCTTGAGAAAAACGGTAATCGTAATCATTGAACACGGCCTGTTTTAGAATACTGTTCAATTTCTTGATGGATTGTGTTACTACAAACTTTCTTCCACCAAAGTCGTTAAATAATCTTGTGTCATTATAGCCTAGTCCGGCATCTGAACAGTAGATGATATCCTTGTTCTCAAACATTTTAAGCATCTTCTTTTCAGCTGGAACAGCACAAAGGGACTCATTGTCACTTCCTGGATTGATACACATACTTAAAGGAATTCCATCGGCATCCATGAAAAGTCCCATCTGAACGATTGGATTTGGACGATGTTCTTTAGATACACCATATTTTAAAAGTCCTTTGATCAGTTCACCTGTGATTTCATCATAGACGTCTTCATCTTCTGATTCTTTTTCAAAATAGAAATTAGTGCAGTCAAAATAACATACATTCGTATTCCTTTTGATTACTTTATTACTTGATTCAAATAAATGAGAAAGATACTCATCATAATTTTCTTCCAGTATATCCATGAAGCGAAGGATATCTTGGTGTGAGAAATCAAAATCACCGTAGAAACCAGTAAGATTCTTTAAAGTATGCATCTTGCTTCCTGGATCAAGAATCCGAGAAAAAGTAAGAACCATATTTATCATATTAGGATTGAAAGCTATTTTACGTCCGCTGCATACTTTATCAAAGAAATCAGAGATTCCAAGAGATGAATAAAGTTCTTTCAAATAGAAATAGCCAGTATTCTTACAAGTGGATTTAGAAACAGTATTTCCTTGATTGATGACCTTGTCATCAAAATTAACAGTGATATTATATTCAACTTTACTGTTCTTTATATTTTCGTTATATTCCTTGACTCTTTGTTTGGCATATTCTAAAGGATCATCTGTAATCTTTAATAATTCTGAATGTTTACCAATACGTTCAACATTCTTTGTGGTAACCTTTTTACCATTGCGAATCCCAACCTGAATGAAGTAGGTAGGATCTTTAGATTTTCTGTCGTAGTTAAGTTTCATGGGGAAGACTCCTTATATAGAACTATTATATCACATATTACAACGCCGTACAACATCCGTACAACGAAATAAAAAGATAATTTGACATAAAAAAAGCGCTACATAAGCGACATTTGGAATATTTACGATTTTACAACTGTCGAACTACCGTGCTCTTCAATCATCGTTAATAATTGTGTACTCGTGATATCCTCAAAATCTCGATATGTTTGCGAATCAACAGTAATATTCAAAGGAACAATCGACAACCCTTTTTTCTTTGCCGATTCAATCGAATACAAAGTAGACGAATCAGAAATAATATGAATCATTCTTTTTTTACCTCTCTTTAGATAAACAATAATATAGATATAACAATAAGTCAATACATCTAGTATTAATTTCTAGATTGTGTAACAATTTATTTTATGTTACACTATAATCATGAAAAATTATACATTTCCTAGATGGAACGACTTACCTGAAATTGAACTCTACATGGATCAAGTCATTACTTATATGAATGACAAATTAAAAGATACCTATTTCTATGATGAAAAGTTCATCACAAAATCTATGATTAATAACTATGTCAAAACTGGTATTGTTCATCCTCCCGTAAAAAAGCATTATACAAAAAGTCATTTAGCTTACTTTTTAGTTTTAACCATTCTAAAAAGATGTTATTCTATGCAACAAATCACATCTTTACTTCATATTTATACAAATATGAAAGATTCAACAATTGAACAAGCCTATGACTTATTTATATCGCGATTTGAAAATTCATTAAATGACGTTTTTGAAAATAACCGTAATACCATCGAATTTGAAAACACCAACCATGAGCAAGAACTTATGGACAATGTCATTCAATGTATCATCTATAAGATGCATACGGAATACACTCTAAAAAAATACGAACACGAATAGAGAGAAATCTCTATTTTTTTATTGTGAAAACCAAAAATCAAAATTATTTTAAATTTATTGATCTTACGTCCACACATCTAAATCATCTCAAGACTAAAGTCAAAAGTGTTCTTAAATTGCATTCTAAATCTCTTCAATCCCAAGAACTTTATTGAGATACTTCATATGTTCACCACCATTTTTAACTCTTTTTCTGTATCTTTACTCTTTTTAAGTTGAGATGCAATTTTTAAGTTAAATTAAACTTCAAACTTGCATTATTACACATCAACTTTCACAAAAAAAGAAGATGTACAATGTACACCTTCATTAATTAGTCAACTACAACAGTCCATCCATAAGGATCTTCAATCGTTCCCCATTGAATACCTGTTAAAGTATCATATAATTTTTGTGTTAATTCACCTGTTTTGAAATCCGAAACAGTCACTTTATCACCCTTGTAGTACAATTCACCAATAGGACTAATAACAGCTGCAGTACCAGTTCCCCAAGCTTCTTGAAGTTTACCATTGTGACCAGCTTCCATCAATTCATCGACAGATAAATGTCTTTCTTCAATTTCATATCCCCAATCCTTTAAGATATGTAAAATAGAATCACGAGTAACGCCAGGAAGTACTGTACCTTCACATGGAGCTGTCACAATCTTATTATCAATTTCAAACATAACGTTCATAGAACCAACTTCTTCAATATATTTACGGTGAACTCCATCCAACCATAATACTTGAGAATAACCCAATTCTTCAGCCTTTACTTGAGCAGCTAAACTACCTGCATAGTTTCCACCACATTTTGTAAATCCAGTACCACCTTTGGTAGCACGAACATATTCATCTTCAACATAAATCTTAACTGGGTTCACACCTTCGGCATAATAAGCACCAACAGGTGAACAAATAATCATGAATTTATAATGACTTGCAGCATGTACACCAATCGCTGCTTCTGTCGCAAACATGAATGGACGAATATATAATGATTCGCCTTCTCCAGTTGGAATCCAGTCCTGAGAATATTTTACAATTGTCTTTACTGCATCTACAAACATATCCACGGGTAATGTTGGCATACTCAAACGTTTATTTGAATTCGCAAAACGCTTCGCATTCATTTCCGGTCTAAACAATTGAACCTTACCATCCTTAGTACGATATGCCTTTAAACCTTCAAATGTTTCTTGTGCATAGTGCAATACCATGCTTGCTGGATCAAATTCTAATGGTCCATAAGGTACGACTCTTGCATCATGCCATTCTTGACCAGCATCCCAATCCATCACAAACATATAGTCTGTGTAATATTTACCAAAACCTAAAGCTCCGGTTGGCTTTTCTTTTAAGTTTTTACTTTCTACAAATTGTACTTCCATAAATTTGTCCTCTTTTCTAAACACGTATGATGACACCACGTTCTGTAATTTATTTCAATATATTTTCATTTATTTACATTCATTTTCAAAGAAATGAACAATTGTCTCAATCATGACCCCTGTAGCCACTTCATCCTTATCGCTTGTTCCCGCAATATCTAAGTGGATCCATTTTGTTCCTTCTTCAATAAATTCTTCCAAGAAAGCCGCTGCTAGACTTGCATTTCCACCCAAAGTCTTTGAGTTGACAATATCCGCTACCTTAGAACACTTTAATTCCGAATGGAAATATTCATCTACAGGCAAACGCCAAATCTGTTCCTTTGTAGCTTTACTAGCCCCTAAGAAAGGCAAATAGAAACTATCATCATTACTAAAAATTCCCGTATATGTACTTCCTAATGCACGAACACAAGCACCCGTTAAAGTTGCCATATCGATTACGCGTGTTGCACCTAATTTTTGAGCCATTGTCAAGGCATCGGCCAAAATCAATCTTCCTTCTGCATCCGTATTTGTGACTTCAATCGTCTTACCACTTAAGCTTGTGATCACATCTCCATCGACAAAGCCATGTCCATTGATTTTATTTTCTGTGATCGGTAAAACACACACAATATTCTTTTCTATTTTTAATTCAGCTACTAATTCTAAAGCACAAAGCATGTTGCTAGCGCCACACATATCATACTTCATACCATGCATGTTCGATTTGATGTTGTAGCCACCCGCATCATAAGTAAGACCCTTACCAACAAGTGCCGTATACTCCTCATCTTCTTTTCCACCATCATAACGAATCACAACCATATAACAAGGTCTGTCTGAGCCTTGGTTAACCGCTAAAAGTGCACCTGCACCAAGTTGGTCTAGATCATGATGATCTAAGACTTCCATTTCCATACCATACTTTTCACTAACCATCTTTGCCTCATCCAACAAATGATCCGGTGTTAAAAAGTTAGCTGGCATATCACTCATTTCACGCGCATGATTCACGATGGAAGCAACTGTTTTCCCTTTTTCAAACTCAGCCGTAAATCCATCACTTTCAAAATCATACACCTTTGTCTCTTTATAACTATACGCACCATATACAAGTCCAAAGCCAGCCGCATACGCTGTATTTTCATTGACATATACAAAATAATCATCGGCTTCGACTTTACTAAAAGCCTCCTTGATATTCTTTTTACCATCACCCAAACCAACGACTACAATCTTTTCACAATCCAATTGATTCAATGTATGAATCGTTGTGATCTTACCAAATTCTAAATCCAATTTCACATCTTTGAAAGCCGCTAAACTTTCCGGTAATGTTTCCCCCTCAAATAATCCGATACAAATATTTTTCATGTCTATTTTCCCTCCGTCATCTTCTTTGATTTTTCATTACAAACACGCATTGCCGACTCTACACTTGCTCTAAATCCTGTTCTTTCCAGTTCACATACCGCATCGATCGTTGTTCCACCAGGCGAACATACCATATCTTTTAATGCACCTGGATGCATACCTGTCTCTAATACCATCTGTGCACTTCCTAAAACAGCTTGTGCTGCAAATGTATAAGCTTGTTTTCGAGGCAATCCTTGCGCTACTGCTTCATCAGCCATAGCTTCAATAAACATAAATACATAAGCAGGACTTGAACCACTAACACTAGTTATGGCATCCATCATAGTTTCATCAACCACTTCACATTTTCCAAAACTATTAAAGATCGATGTGATACAAGTTTTATCTTCTTTGCTCACTAAATCATCAAAAGAAATAGCGCTCATAGCTTGAAGAACTAAAGCTGGCGTATTAGGCATAGCTTTAATAACTTTTAAATCTTTTCCAAAATAATGTTTCACATCACGAATTGTAACACCGGCCGCAATATCGACAATGATCACATTTGATTTTACACACTCTTTGATCGTTTCAATCAATTTAGGATAATGCTTAGGCTTAACACTCAAAACCAATACATCGCTATTTAAAGCGACTGTTTTTTCATCTAAAGAAGTTTTAACACCATACTTTTCATGTAAACGATCCAAATTTTCCTGGTGATGATCACACACCCAAATCGTATTAAATAATTTAGTTTTGGCAATTCCTTCAATCATGGCACCACCCATGTTTCCAGCCCCAATAAATCCAATTGTTTCTCTCATCATATCCCTCCTTAAATCGAATATGTCTTTCTTCTTGAAAACTCTTTTTGTTTGCCCTCATTCCAATCCTCAAGATTACGATAATAACCCGATACTCTTGAATAGATTTCTAATGGTTTTTGACATATTGGACAAACATCTTGTTTTCCAAATACATATCCATGATCTGTACAAACCGAATAGGTTGGCGTAATTGTAAAGACAGGTATGTTGTAGTTTTCATAAATCGTTTTTACCAATAGCGCCGCCATTTTCCAATTCTCAATGCCATGATCCATAAAAACCGGAAAAGAAGTAGCCCCACTATAAAGAGTTTGTACTTTTTGTTGTATACGCAAAGCCTCAAATACATCATCTGTACTGGCAACATCTAAATGCGTTGAATTCGTATAGTATCCAAAACTTTGAATTTCTGGATACTTCTCTTTATCTATTTTCGCAAAATGCGTACAAACACTTTCTGCAGGTGTTGCCTCTAAATTTAACTTTTGCGCTTGGCTTGAAATCTTTTGATTTAAAAAATTTAAAACCTCTTGCGCAAACTTCTGTGCATGCATATCCATTAAATCTTTCTGTAGCCACTTCGCATTCAGACAAGCCTCATTCATACCCACAACACCTAAAGTTCCATAGTAATTATTAAAATCGGATATATAAGCTTTTGTATAAGGATATAGTCCCGCTTCTAACAATTGATTCAAGACTTGTCTTTTCACTTCAAAAGAACGTATAGCTACATCACTCAAGCTATCTAAACGCTTAAAGAAATCATCTTTTGAACTGGATAAATAAGCCAATCGAACGAGATTTAAAGTGACAACACCCATACTGCCACATAAAGGTTTATATCCAAAATACCCCTCTACATCCTGCTTTTCTTGGGTTAAAAAATAAGGCGTTCCATATTTTGCACAAGCTTTAAATAACTCTTCTTCTTGCATCCAATCAAAGTTTTCATGTAGATAAAGGGCAACAATGGGAAATTGAAAACCACGACCCGATATATCGCCTTTATTCAAAACTTCAAAGAGTGCATCATGCAAGATTTTCATTTCAACTTGACAATCTGCATATGTAAAATCTTCTTCCAAACCGGCTACAATCGCCTTTCTGTTTAAAAATTCTTTTGGAATATTCCAATCCAAAGTAATCTGACTAAAAGGAGCTTGCGTTCCCCATCTAGAAGGGATATTTATTCCATAAATAAAGCTTTCTAAACAATCATATACCATCTTTTTTGACAATTTATCCTTATGGATAAAAGGCACTAATAACGTATCAAAATGAGCTAAAGATTGTGCACTTGCCCATTCATTTTGCATAATCCCCAAAAAGTTCACCATTTGATTACATAATGTACTCAAGTGTTTGGCCGGTAAAGAAGAAATCATTTTATTCACAGAAGGAAGGCCATATAAAATCAAATCTTCTAAAGACCATCCAGCACTACATCCTGTCAACATATGAATATTATGAATATATAGATCTCCATTTTTATGGGCATTGGTAATTTGCGCATCATATACTTCACTTAACCAATAATTTGATGTGATCATACCTGAATTAGAAAGAATCAAACCACCCACAGAATAAGTAGCCAATGAGTTTTCATCTTCTAAAGGTACATTATTATGCAAATATGAATTCACTAAATGAATATATTCATTGGCTGTCGATTGAATCTTACGTACATTTTCCCTTTGTTTACGATACAAAATATACGTTTTCGCAACCGGATAATACCCAGATTCTGACAACGTTTTTTCAACACTGTCCTGAATCATTTCGACACTGATTCGATTCTCTTTGATCTTCGCTTGAAAATCTGCCGTAGCACGCAACACCAACAAGTTGATAATCGCATCATCTTTTTCCATATGTAAAGAATCAAAGGCTTTTGAGATCGCAGAAAAGATTTTTGATGGATCAAAATCAACTATGGACCCATCCCTTTTTTCGACTTCTATCATGTTTGATTCCCCCTTATCTCCACATGTTTTACATATTGTTCTAATATTGTCTTATATTTTAAAATCTGATCAAAATTGGGACTGTGCAAAGAATGATCGATAGTTGTTTGACAATCTTTAAAAGGCTGTAATACAACATGGTGTACACCTTGAATCCATTGTCCTAATTCATCGATTGTCTTTTCATTATGAAATTCATCGACCAATGTGATATAAACATCATAATCGAAAGAAGATGCTTTTAACTCATTCAATGACTTTTCAATATCCATTAGATCTACATCCTCTACACCACATGTTTTCGCATAGGCACTCGGCGCATTTTTTATATCTAAACTCACATAATCAACCAACCCATCTTCTAAGATTCGCTTTAACCGATCATAGAACATCCCATTTGTATGAAGCTTAATTTTATAGTCTAGCGACTTGGCATATTGTAAAAAAGATAGAATACCCTCATGCATTAAGGGTTCCCCACCCGATATATAAATTCCCTCTAAATCTTTATGGTGACTCTTTAAATATTCACTGATCTTTTCATTGGCAATCGGATACATATTTTCCTTTAAATACACCAAATCTTTTGAATGACAATATGGACACTTTAAATTACATCCGCCCGTATATAACGAACAGCTTAAATAAGGATCAAAGTCCGATAAGGATAATTTTTTTAATTTATAAAATTGAAGATGCGTCTTTTCTAAATCCGCATAACTACGCGCATGATTGGATAACGTTTGGTAAAACTTTGAAAAAACCTCTATTTCATCCGCATTTAAATCTTGCGTAATATGATGCCACCAATCTCTTCGAATTCCATAAATTTCAGAAATATGTTTTTTTGTAAGTGCCGTTGTATATAATTCTTTCGCACGCTTGTCCTTTGCGCTTGTTAAAATGGAAACGTATCCTAAAGTGTTCAGCTTTTGAACATTTTTAGTCACAGCACCCTTATCGTAGCCTCCAACTTGTACAATTTGCTGCAAAGAAATCCCTTCATTCTCATAGATTTCAATTAAAATAGGCAATTGCGCATAACTTAAATTTAAATTCTGAAGCATTTTATCATAATATTTTTGTGTACTTCGATATAGAATACTTGAATCCATCAATAAATCATTTTGTTTTTCCATACAAATATTATAAGGTATTTTCATAAAGAAAAAAAGGACCGAAGTCCTTTTGGAATTATTGTGGTTTGGCGTCGAAATGTTCATCACGAACAACAACGTCGTGAGCCCCACCTTCGACAATACTTGTACTAGATACTAAAGTGACTTTCGCATCTCTTTGAAGTTCTGGAATTGTCAAACATCCACAGTTACACATTGTATGACGAATCTTAGAAAGAGATAAACCAACATTGTCTCTTAAGCTTCCTGCATAAGGAACATATGAATCAACACCTTCGACAAAAGACATTTTCTTGTCTCCACCAACATCATATCTTTGCCAGTTACGAGCACGAGCACTACCTTCACCCCAATACTCTTTCATATAATTTCCATTCACACTTACAATTTTGTTTGGAGCTTCTTTAAAACGAGCAAAGTAACGACCTAACATAACGAAGTCTGCTCCAAATGCCAATGCCAATGTAATGTGATAATCATGTACGATACCACCATCTGAACAAATTGGAATATAAACTCCCGTTTCTTCAAAATATGCATCACGAGCTTTTGCGACATCAATTGTAGCTGTGGCCTGTCCTCTACCAATACCTTTTTGTTCACGTGTAATACAGATTGAACCTCCACCGATTCCAATCTTAATAAAGTCTGCACCTGCATCGGCTAAGAAACGGAAACCATCTCCATCAACAACGTTACCAGCACCAACTTTTACACGATCACCATAGTGTTCACGAATCCATTTGATTGTTTCGGCTTGCCATGCTGAATATCCTTCACTTGAATCAATACATAACACATCAACACCTGCTTCAACTAATGCAGGTACACGAGTCGCATAGTCACGTGTATTGATACCAGCACCAACGATATAACGTTTATTTTCATCCAATAATTCATTTGGATTATCTTTGTGTGACTCATAGTCTTTTCTAAACACAAAAGCTTTTAAATGTTGTTCTTTATCAACAATAGGCAATTGATTTAATTTGTGTTCCCAGATCAAATCGTTTGCATCTGATAATGTAATGTCTTCATTTCCAACAATCAATTTATCGAATGGTGTCATGAATTCTTTCACTTGAATGGAATGATCCATACGACTTTCGCGATAATCACGACTTGTTACGATACCTACTAATTTACCATCCGCTTGACCATTGTCAGTAACAGCCATTGTTGAATGTCCTGTTTCTTTACGAAGAGCAATTACATCCTCTAATGTTGCTTCAGGGCTAATATTTGAATCGCTGCCAACAAACCCAGCCTTAGTCGACTTAACTTTTCGAACCATAGCGGCTTTAGACTCAATTGTTTGACTACCGTAAATAAAACTTACTCCACCCTCACGTGCAAGTGCACAAGCCATTTCTTCACCACTAACAGCCTGCATAACAGCACTTACCATTGGAATATTTAAAGAAAGTGCAGGTTCTTCACCTTTTTTGAATTTAACTAAAGGCGTTTTTAAACTCACCTTGTCCGGTGTACAATCCGGACCTGTGTAACCAGGAATCAATAAATACTCACTGAACGTTCTAGATGGTTCTTCAAAAAATTTTGCCATTTTATTTCTCCTTCTCAATTTAAACTATATTATATGTTTTGCGTTCTAAGCCGTCAAGCCAAATTGACAAACGACAACACTAAATGCTGCAATATGAATATCAAACGTATCTAAAGAATTGCTGTTGCCATTATCAAACAAGATTCGAGCTTCTTGATCCAAGTGATAATCATATGGAATATTTGTCGGATTAAAGAAAGCTACACAATGATCTTTGTCTTTTTGACAAGAATAGACTAAGACCTGATCATATATCGTATCAAATTGAACACCTTGTTCAATCTGCTCAACCGTACTTAATCTAAAACAAGGGTGTGTTTTACGAATTTCAATCAATTCTTTTGTACGCTCAACAATTTCAATATGATGATCTCTTCTTTGATAATCCACACGATTATAATTGTCAGAACGATTATATGTGTTGCCTAAATTTTGTTTGGTACGACCAAACTCTTGCCCACAATGAATAAATGGAATTCCTTGCGCAAGTAATACCATCGCATTCGCAAGTATTTGACGTTTCTCTCTTAAATCACGACTCTCTCCATGACAACATACACGGTTTTTATCCCAAAGCGTATGATTATCATGACACTCTACATAGTTGACTACTTTTGTAGGACTATCGAATACGTGATCTAAACAACTGGCTGCCATACAACACTTCACTTGATAGATCAAATCCGCTTGACCTGAGGCAAATCCTTTACGTGAAAGTTCATCATTTGATCCACGAACTACTTCACGGAAATGATCCGAGAAATGACCTACATGTGGCATCTTCGCTTGATTCAATTGTGAAGCACGAATCTCTTCAGCCACAAAACTTGGCATGTTCCAACCTTCTCCATAAATCATAAAATCAGGTTTTACTTTTTTACACTCTTCACTAATTTCATTCATCAAGTTAAAATCAAGAATTCCCATTAGATCAAAACGGAATCCATCCACATCATACATTTCAATGATTTTTTTACATGTTTCAATAAAATATTTACGTGCCATATAAGGCTGCGTATCAATATCATTTCCACAAAAACTACCATTCGAGAATTCACCCTCCCGATTCATTAAGAAATAATAATCTGGAACCATATTTTCAAGTGCAAAGTTTTCTTTCACATATACATGATTAAACACCAAATCTAAATTGACACGAATCCCTGCTTTATGACAATCATGAACGAGTTTCGCAAATTCTTCAATTCTTAATTTCGCGTTGGCAGGATCTAAAGAATAAGCACCTTCTAAACAACGATATTGCACCGGATCATATCCCCAATTATAGAATATATTTGGATATACTTCATCGACACTGCCAAAGTCAAAAACAGGCATCAATTGTACGTGTGTAACGCCCAATGATTTTAAATAACTAAACCCTGTATTATGGGTCTTTGTGATTTCATTTTCTTCCGTAAATCCCACAAACTTTTTAGGATGTGATATGCCAATTCCTGTTTGGCTAGTCATATCACGAACACTTGCTTCATATATGATTGCATCACATTCACTATCCATTGGTTTCAATTTGATTTTTTTTGGAAGATTTAAACTTTTAGGATCTATCACCACACTATATTGTGCATTGGGACCACTAAAACAAGTATATGGATCTGTTACCCCTTTATATTCACCATTGACTCGAACTAAATAAGAGTAATGTACGCCATTAAGATCTGAATTAACAGTAAGTGAAAAAACACCCTTATCTTGTCGAACCATCGATTCAACGATTCTCTTACCATTCAAGACATATCCAACATTGACAGATAAAGCTGTTGGTGCCCATACTTTAAAAGTAGTTTTTTCAGGTGTATATGTCACACCTAAATCATCTTTTTCATACGTAAACTCTTTCGCAAAACGCTCTGTTTTGACAATATGAGAATATTTGGCGACACAAGTCTTACAATGTTCATCATATACTGTATATTCTTGGCCAATCTCTAAATTTCCATTTAAAGAAAGGGCATAATGGGTGAATCCATTATATAAGTCGGATTGTGACCGTATTGTCAAAGGGATAATACGATTCTTTGTATCCTTCATGTGGAAGATTCGGCTTTTTCCACCAAAAAAATTTTTGGACATATAAACATCCAAACAATTATAATCATCTAAATAAGCCTCATATGGCTCTTTCATTCGCATATGTAGTACTCCTCATTTCCTTAAGTTACTTCTATATTGTAACATGTATACAGACAATTTTTTAAAAAAATGTTAAACTACTGCTTAGAGGTGAACAAAATGACTACATATCGTATAGAAGAAGATTGCTTAGGCCAAATCAAGGTCAAAGCCGATAATTATTGGAAATCCCAAACACAAAGAAGTTTAGAGAATTTTAAGATTGGACAAGAATTAATGCCAAAATCTTTAATTCATAGTTTTGCGATTTTGAAAGAAGCTTGTGCCAAAGCCAACCTTCATTTCCATAAAATCAGTGAAAAACAATGTGAAGCCATTGTTAAAGTATGTCAAAACATAGAAGACGGACAATATTTAGACCAATTTCCTTTGCATGTTTGGCAAACAGGTTCCGGTACACAAACGAATATGAATGCCAATGAAGTCATTTCTATGTTAGGAAATAAATACGCAAAAGAAAATATTCTTCATCCAAATGACACAGTCAACGCATCCCAAAGTTCAAATGATACTTTCCCTGCTGCTTTACATATCATGGTCGCACAAAAAATCAATGAAGAATTACTTCCACGATTAAATCAAATGATTGAACAAATCAAAAAGCTTGAAGAAGAAAATGAAGGAATCATCAAAATTGGTAGAACCCATCTTCAAGATGCGACACCATTATATTTTTCACAAGAATTAAGCGGATACCGTTCTATGATTGAACATAGTAAAGATCAAATCGTAGACAGTTTAAAATATGTATATGAACTCGCATGTGGTGCAACCGCTGTAGGTACTGGAATCAATTGTCCAGAAGGTTTTGATGAAATCGTCACAAAAATCATTTCTGAAAAAACCAACCTTCCATTTATTCCTGATTCAAATAAATTCCATGCCCTTACAAGTAAGGATGCGATGGTCTATACAAGTGGTGCTCTAAAAGGACTTGCGGCTAACTGCATGAAGATTGCCAATGATGTAAGATGGCTTGCCAGTGGGCCAAGAAGTGGAATTCATGAAATTGATATTCCTAGCAATGAGCCAGGATCAAGTATCATGCCAGGAAAAGTCAATCCTACACAATGTGAAGCCTTGACAATGGTTGCTGTTCAAGTCATGGGAAATGATGCAGCTATCGGTATTGGTGCAAGTCAAGGAAACTTCGAACTGAATGTATTTATGCCATTAATTGCCTATAATATGGATCAAAGCATTCAATTATTAAGTGACGCAATCCACTCTTTCACAATTCATTGTTTAGATGGATTAAAGGCAAACAAAGAAACTATGGATAAAAACTTACATAATTCATTAATGTTAGTGACTTGTTTAAATCCAGTCATTGGCTATGAAAAAGCAGGTCATGCAAGTCAATATGCCTTCAAAAATAATTTAACTTTAAAAGAAGCCATTTTAGAATTAGGTTATTTGACAAGCGAAGAATTTGATTTGTATGTTCAACCCGAAAAAATGATTCATAAATAAAACACAAAAGGTATTTATTCCTACATAATAGGACTAAATACCTTTAATACATTTCGATATACTTTTACAATAGGATTCGTGTTTACACATTCCTCTAATGAAACTTCATGTGAGACTTTGAATATTTCTTCAAAGTCATTTTTTATGTCTTTCAAACAATCTACTTCATGCATCCATACACCACATTCATAATGTTGATAATATGATCTAAAATCCATATTCACAGTACCTACTAAAGCACTAGAATCATCAATGATACAAACTTTGCCATGGATAAAACCAGGTGTATATTCATAGATTTTAACACCAGCCTTGATTAATATATCAAAGTTTGCTTTTGTGACTTGGTACACCATCTTTTTATCGGGAATACCAGGAACAACAATACGCACATCTACACCATTAGAAACCGCAAGTTTTAATGATGAAATCATTTCGGCATCCAAAATTAAATAGGGAGTCGAAATCCAGAAATAGTCTTTGGCACATCCAAGCATATTTAAATGCATATGAAGTCCTGTATTATTCTGGTCCGTTGGTGAATCTGAAAATGGAATAATAAAGCCTTTCGCTTTTAAATTAGAAAAACAAGCTCGATCTTGAATAAAACGAGAATAAGAAGTATATTCACTCGCTTGATAATTCCAAATTTGCAAGAAAGAAATGGTAAACATTTCTACACCAGGCCCTTTGATCAAACATCCCATATCTTTCCAATATCCAAAACGCTTTTTCGTATTAATATATTCATCCGATATATTACATCCACCAGTAAAGGCAACCTTGCCATCAATCACTAAGATTTTTCTATGATCACGATTATTCATCTGCATCGCAAGTTGCGGACGCAAAGGGTTGAATACATGCGTTTTAATGCCTCGATCATTTAACCATTTCGCATAATCTCTTGGTAAATATGTTAAAGAGCCCATGTCATCATAAATTACACGAACATCAACACCCATACTTGCCTTATCTAGAAGGATCTGCAAAATCGTATTCCACATGACACCTTTATTGATAATAAAAAATTCAATAAAGATAAAGTCTTTCGCTTTGATCAATTCTTCAATAAAAGCTTCGTATTGTTCTTCTCCTGAAGGAAAATATTGAACCGAACAATTTTCATATACCGGAAAATATCCATTCGACCAAGCCATTGAAATCATTTTATCTAATACATAATCATCTTCATGTAGGTGTTCTAAAATTTCAACATTTTGAAGCGCATATTTTTTATAATCCGAATAAGCTTGTCTATCCTTGATCATTAAAGCTTTCGGAATTTTGCGATTTCCAATTAACAAATAGACAACTCCACCAAAGATTGGAAATGCCATAATCAACAAGACCCACAATAGTTTTGAACTTGAATCCGAATCACGATTAATGATATGTAAGGAGACACATAAACTAAATGCGACTAAAATAATATTCACAATAAAGAAGCGCTGACTAAAATAGCTCATTAGCACAAACAATGTAATAAGTTGTAATAGTAAGGCTAATACAATATAAATTGGTTTTGATTTACAATATTTTAATATTTTATGCATAGGTCTATTATACGCTTGAAATGTATAAAAAAAAAGCGGACAAAAGTCCTTAAAATCAAAAAAAAGGACCCGGCAGCTAGCTATCTTCGCAGGGGCAAGCCCAACTATTGTC
>ENA-ORRO01001487-ORRO01001487.1-human-gut-metagenome-genome-assembly--contig:-NODE-1487-length-16410-cov-3.901192_pt1 | contig 16410 bp, 18 predicted proteins | sample MGYA00242176_ERZ509136 | MGnify/ENA primary metagenome ERZ509136 (study PRJEB26280, sample SAMEA2338644) | human gut metagenome | biome: human gut; feature: human-associated habitat; material: faeces...
TTCAGCTCTCAAAGAAGAATACCCGTTTCCAATATAAGCTGATTAAGAAAGGCGGGCGGGCTTCCGAATTTGAAAATGCGATTGAATGGCTTTGCCTGTCTGGCATCGTATCACAGGTCTACAAGGTGGAGCAGATCAAAAAGCCGCTTGAGAACTACCGTGATATTGATGCGTTCAAGATTTATGTATCGGATTTAGGACTGCTTTGTGCCAAGAAAGATTTAGCAGCGAATGATATTCTCTATATGGTCGATGAGATTAACGACTTCAAGGGTGGTATGGCGGAGAATTATGTCAATGTACAGCTTTCCATTAACGGCTACCATACCTACTATTGGGAGTCGGAGCGTGGAGCTGAAATTGATTTTATCATTCAGCGAGACGGGCAGCTTATTCCTATTGAGGTCAAGTCTGCTGACAACACCAGAGCTAAGAGCTTAAAGGTCTACATGGACACTTACAAGCCCGCTTATGCAATCAAGCTCTCTGCTAAGAACTTTGGTTTTGAGGATAACAAGAAGATCGTTCCTCTTTATGCTGCATTTTGTATCTGAGATAAATATTGCAACGATAACGCTCACAGAAATGTGGGCGCTTTTTTGATTCTTCAAAATAGAGTAATTCAGCGCAAAATACGCGGATTGGCGTGTCGAGTCAAAAAGTTTTAAGAAAATTTCATTTAAGGCTTAATCTTTGCTCCCTAAAACCTGATTATTAGTGAAGGGATTCTTTTCCTTCATTGAACATTGACAATTCCATACGAGCTTACGGGTACAGATCCCATGTGGCGGAGCGGCGGATGAAGCGGCGCGGAGATGGCAAAGACCGAGCGATAAACGCATTTCATCATCCTTGTGTGGCAGGCAGGGCGCGATAAGGCGGCATGGGCATAATGATACTTCCTCACGGCCCCTTATGGAATAGAGGGGAGAACCTACGGTGCGCGTTGCAGAAAACAACGGCACAGGTGGGGCTATGATGCGGATGAGCCGTCCGCAGCCTGTAAGCCTCGATAAAGGCTTATGCCGAACGGGCATCAGAAGCCATACGGCAGAGAATGATACTCTGCCGTATCCTTGTGATGCCGAAATCCGTCACAGAATGAGCGAGGATTTGGAAAGAAGTGGGTATATTTCCCACATGTTGGGAAAAGAAATAAGTTCAAGAGGTGAGAATATGGAAATGTGCGTCGATCATCAGCTGCATCTGGTATCGATCTGGCTTCCAAATGATGAAAAGGATGTTGCGATTCTGGAACCGGTCTACAGACAGTACAAGGGCACGAAATATCGGGTTGCTGTTTTCAGATCCGGAAGAGAGGATTTGCTGAACAATACTGCAAAGCTGCTGAAGATCAATAAGCAGTAAGAGGGCAAAATCGTTGTGATTTGTGAATCGTACAGAAGGAAAAGACACTTGTTTACAGAAAAAGGATTCTATACGGACTGAATGCTCAGAAAAGGCAGGATATAGGGTATGGAATTCAGGATTGAGCATATTGCAGGAAAAACATGCAGGATTTGGACTTGTGGACACGATGGATCGGTTATTTACTGGGGAACGGCGAGGCGGGATGACAATGAGGAGACTGCCGTTGCCGAACTGTTAAAAGAGATGACAAAGGGGAAATCTTGGACGCTTGTTGCATATGAAGTGGAACATTGGAATCAGGACTTTTCGCCTTGGGCAGTTCCATCTGTATTTGGACAGGAAGAGTTCACAGGCGGCGCGAAGGAAACGATGGATTGGTTGATAGACCAGTGTATTCCGTTTGTTGAGGGGAATCTGACGATGGATTGTTCTGCAAGGTTGATCGGCGGATACTCGCTTGCTGGGTTGTTCAGCCTCTTTACGTTCTATGAAAGCGGAGAATTCAACGGCGTCGCAAGCTGCAGCGGATCGTTATGGTATCCGGGATGGAAAGAATATGCGCAGCGCCAGCATGCGCCGGAACGAAGCGTTATGTATTTCAGCCTCGGACAAAAGGAAGAAAAGACGCGCAACCGGAAAATGGCTGCGGTTGGTGAGATGACCAGATGGCAGCATGAACAGGTGAAGGACGATGGTTGTGTCCGTTACAGTGAGCTTGTCTGGCAAAACGGCGGGCATTTCACAGATGTAGAAAAGCGTATTGCACATGGTTTTGCATGGCTGATTGACCATGCTCAAGGGTGAACAGATGATGAGAATACTTGTGGATGCGGATGCTTGTCCGGTGATTGGGATTGTGGAAAGAATTGCTAAAGCACATGGGATTCCGGTGACGCTGCTATGCGATACGAATCATGTGCTGAAGTCTGATTATAGCGATGTCAAGGTGATCAGCGCAGGAGCCGATGCTGTGGATTTTGCGCTGATCAACCTGTGCGAGCGTGCTGATGTGGTCGTCACACAGGATTATGGAGTGGCAGCATTAGCGCTTGGAAAGGGTGCGTTTGCGATTTGTCAGAGCGGAATGCTTTATACGCAGGATAATATTGATCAGATGCTTATGGAGCGACATCTTGCGAGAAAAGCCCGAATGGGCAAAGGAAAGCATCATCTCAAAGGTCCGAAGAAGCGAACCAGGGAAGAAGACGAGGCGTTTGAAAAAGCGTTTGCGGACCTTCTTGGCGGCATGGATAATCGAAAAATGTGAGATGTGAAGCCCGATTCGCTCATGTTTTGTGACGAAAGCCGGATTATTCGCTCATTTTTTCGTAATTGAGGTTTTTGAAAGAAGAATCGACCATAGGGAAGGTGCCTCGATCAGAGGCGTCTTTTAGCATTTGAAGAAGGATGCTGAGAAAAAGGGAGGGTGTTTCGGTAGGATATTGATGGTTGAATACAATTGCGCTTCTTTGCGGGATGATTAAGATAGATGTTGCAAAGCAGCTTGTTGACTTTGATCATAATTCTATCCATGATATTATTGGATTGTGTAGCGGTCGATTGACGAAACCCTATTGAATAGGGTATAATGAACTGGGTGATTAGATGTGAAAAGAGATATCATTCGTAAGATTCAGGATTATCGAAGTATCAAATGGAATGCGTTTTCCGGATCGTCGGGAACACAGGGTTCTCTGATGAAGTCAGTTATCGAAAAAAATTTTTATAAGCTTTCAAGTTTTAATGCTCATGATGGATTCTATGGGCACGAGAGCGTCAACGAATTGATTGTATCAAGGCTACTGGATATTTTGCAGATCCCCCATACAAATTATAGATTGGTTCACGCTTTAGTCGAAGTTGATGAACAGGAATACACGACGTGGCTTTGTGTATCGAAAGACTATCGAAAACTGGGAGAGACTAATGTTAGCTTGGAAATATTCCATGACTTGATGAGAGAAGGACGGGAATTACCGCTTGATTTCTGCAAACGCATGGGATGGGGAAGACAGGTTGCAGAAACGATGCTTGTCGATTTTTTGATTGGAAACATGGATCGGCACGGTTCTAATACTGAGGTTTTGATGGATAAGAATGGCAATCTGCGGCTTGCCCCAATCTTTGATTTCGGATATTCACTGACGCAGTTTTATACGAGAGAACGAGCTGAAAATGTTTCGCAGCTTGATGTAATGAGAGATGTTCCGGTGGCAAATTACATTGGAACTTCCAGTTTGTTCAGAAATCTGGAGCTTATGCCGGAAAGAATCAAGCTTCCTCCTCTTCTGCCTGAACATAGGGCAGAAATCCTTCGAGGACTTGACGGAATTCTTTCACAGGAGCATTTGGTTAAAACGTGGGAAATGATCAGCAGGAGGTATGCGTATTATGAAGCACTATAAGGTCGTTCATGTGCAGCGTCAGAATTATCCTGTTGCTTATTTGAGCTATGATACTAAAACGCAGCAATTCTCACTCAGGATTCGTAAGGATGTTAAACTCTCGTCTTTGCCAGGAATGATGCGGTTGTTTGCGCAGAAAGGTCTCTATGAGCCCGGAGAGGAATGGAGTAAGCGCTGGGTACAGGAAAGAATCGTTCCAATGGATCGCCACGGAATCGGTATCGCACTACGAGAGAATGGTATGACACGCTATGATGAATGTGCGATTCTCGAAAAGAGTCAGGGCAAATCGACGCTGGATGATTTGTTGGTTCTGCCCTGTGAAGGTCCAAAGAAAGAATCAAAGCCATTGACGCCAAGCGAAATAAAGAAACTCAGAATGGATGCGAATATGACACAGGCTGGTTTAGCTGAAGTTCTTGGCATGACGGTTAAGGCTGTTGAGGCATGGGAATCTGGACGTAATATCCCTTCAGGGGCGGCTGATAAAATCCTCAGGGTGATGCAAAAGCATCCAAGTGTTATTGGTATGATGCAAAGCGTATAAGCCGTTGTAGAGCAAAGAACAAGAACCAGAGCTCATAGCAAGAACTAGGTTTTATTGAGTTCGGCGTATATCAATGCGTGACAATATGCATTAAAACAATATTTCATACGGCAGACCTACCCGCTAGGTCTGCCGTATCCTTGTTTATCCGCAAATCATCCTCTACACTGACCGTATACCGACTGACAAATCTTGGAAGAATGGAGTGTGAACCATGGAACTGAGCATCGACCATGAAAGCAAAGCGATCATTCTCTGGCTGAGCAGTAGCCGGACGGTCAACCTCGAACCTCTGATCCTCAAAGGCAAGGAACTCAAATACCGCGTCGTCGTGATCCGTTCCGGCTTTGGCGATCTGTTTTCAGATACCTCCGCACTCCTATGGTTCAACCGGCCAGCCTGCCATGGAAACCATTCCCATGGGTGCGCATTGGCAGCATCCTTGCACTGAAGAAAGGGAGAAGATTACAATAATAAAGACATTCGGGGCAAGGAGATTTTGATATGGAAGCAAGAGTTGAAAAGCCGCATCGTATCGCGGGTTATTGCCGGATTTCCGTGGATGTGGAAGCGGATCGGGATAACACGAGCATCGAAAACCAGAAGGACATCATTTCCGACTATGTTCAGCGGTACTTCCCAGACAGCGAGCTGACCTTCTTTGTGGATCGCGACCGTTCGGGCTATACGTTTGAGCAGCGGGAGGATTATCAGCGGATGCGTCCGTATCTGATGACGGGACAGTACGATGTCCTCATCATCAAGGATTTGAGCCGATTCTCCCGACGCAATTCGCGTGGTCTGGTTGAACTGGAGGATTTGCGGGACGCGGGCGTGCGGATCGTAGCCATCGGGGACAGCATCGATTATCCGACGCATGACGATTGGACAAACATCCGCCTGCGTTTTCTGCTCAATGAAATGCCGGTCACGGATTCTTCTCAGAAAGTCAAAAGCGTCATTTCCCGGCGACAGCAGGACGGACGCTGGATCTGTTCCGTGCCGTATGGATATGTCATGAAGACCCGATAGACATCCAAAGTGTTCCAGCTTAGTCGCGAAAAAATACCGTATTTTTCAGCAAAATAGCTGGCTATAAAAATTAAAGGCGTTGAAAAAGTTATATGGCTTGATATGAAAAAAGTTTATGATAAAATAGAATATAGAAGAAAGCCTGAAAGCTGTGATTGATTCCTATGGAGGAGGGACGAGCCTCTGTAGGAGGAAAGCTAATGCAGAGAGGGGTTATTAAAGCGGTTACGAATACGCCACGGGATATTTCAAGTGGAGTGGAGGTGATTGATGTGTGCAAGGCTGTTGAGGAAATGATAAAAGAAGGTGAAGAAAGAGGCGAACTTAGGATGCTTGTAAAGCTGGTGAAAAAAGGGCGTGTCACAATCGAACAGGCTGTCGAGGATGCTGAGATGACTGTGGAACAGTTTGAAAAAGTGATGTTCATTGAAGTATAACCTAGACTTAGACTCAAATTCAGAAGCAAAACACTTGCAGTCTACGCTATTTTGCGATAGCATAATCAGGAGGCAGAGGGCGTTTTATTCAAGGCGATGGGTGCTGAAAGACTAAAATAAAAGAAAAGTCTGACAGATATTTGGCTGAAAAAAGTGTATAATAGAAGCGAGGTGGAAGATTCATGCTAAGTGTTTTCTTTGGCGATATGCCGGATGCTATTTATAATACGAGTGTATATTTTCAAAATCAGTATCGGGACGACTGGCTGACAAAACCCTTATCAAAGGAGATTATTCAGGATGTGGATAAGTCGGAAGTTGTAAGTGCTAATTTGATAGACAGTCCAGTTTTGGGGGCAATTTCCCCAAAAGAGCTGTCAGGTGGTGTGAAAACTCTGTTGCTCATGGCAAACGATAAGAGCGGAAAGGTCTTTAACGCATCCACTTGCGGAGATAATTGTGCAAAATGGATTTTACAGTTGGGGAAACAAGGTAAACTTGTGATAAACCTTCGACATCTAATGGATTTTGGTTCGGGTGAGTTCAAAATTAAAGTGCTTAATACCGGAAAAATCGTTAGGAACATGAAAGAATTGGTTGCCGAGGCAGGCGCGTTTGTGTGAGGGAAAAATGAAGGGAACACAGCATGTTGAAGTGTCAAATCGAAATGCAAAGTTCAGATTCGATTTGCACAGGAACATCACGATTGTCCGTGGTGACAGCGGAACGGGAAAAACTACATTATATAATATGATAGCGGATTATACTCGATTGCAAGCAGAAAGCGGTGTAAATTTAAGCAGTACAAAACCTTGTGTGGCTTTGATGGACATGGATTGGAAAAATCAGCTGGATGGGATTTCGAACAGCATTGTCTTTATCGATGAAGGCGCAACGTATATATCTTCAGAGAAATTTGCAGAAGCGATCAAAAACAGTGATAATTACTATGTGATTTTCAATCGTGAAGGATTGCACCAGTTGCCATACAGCGTAGAGGAGATTTACCAGATTAAAACCAGCGGTAAATATCATAGCTTCGAGCAAATTTATAAACCGGAAAAATTGCATCGCTATACGAAATTTCCGAAATCAAAACGAAAAGATTTTCAAGTGTTGCTTACGGAAGATTCGCATTCGGGCTATCAATTCTTCTGCGCTTATTTTGAAGGGACAAGTGTGCATTGCGCAACTGCGGGCTCTAATTCAGCTATTTTTAAGTGGTTAAATAATAATCCTACAGGAAAAGTTCTTATTATTGCAGATGGTGCCGCCTTTGGCTCCGAAATGGATCGAGTGTTAAAACTGTGTAAAACACATCCGGAAACATTTCAGCTTTGTTTGCCGGAATCTTTTGAATGGTTGATCTTGAAATCGGGTATCATTCATGCAGAACATTTGGCAGATATCATGAAAAATCCGGGCGACTTTATTGAGAGCCAGAAATTTTTCAGTTGGGAAAACTTCTTTGAAGACTTTCTTGTACAGGAAACTAGGCGAACGTCGTTTCAATATGCTAAAAGTAATCTGAACGATGTATATAAACAGAAAGCTAATCAGAAACGTATTGCGGCGGAAATTATGGATGTAGATTGAATGAAGGAAAAGAACCACTAAATATGCTATAAACAGCACATTTCTGAGCTTTCGGAGCAGACTATACCTGACATATTCTTGGTATGAGCGATGTTGAAATTATGAAAGTGGAAAAGGTCGGCACAACGACATTTACTTATTCAATTTGGTACGGAATGTCTTAGCGTGTAACCGTTTTTCGTTCCAGTAAAGGGAATCTGCTGACCAACACGGCGGCAATGCTGAAAGCAAACCGATAGGAAAAGCGAATATCAATCCGATACGGCGGACTACTTTCCTGAATAGTCGGCTGCATTCTTTTGTGATAAAGACTGGAGAATTTGCTTGAATGAGAATATTGAAATAAAAAAAGCGAATAATTTGATATTTTGAATTGAATTTATGAAGAAATGGGATTATACTAGTAAAGGAGGTGGTTGAATGCTGATTGAATTTCGTTTTAAGAATTACAGATCCTTTCGAGATGAAACGACCCTTTCTATGGAAGCAACGGGGCTTGGGACTTTTAAGAATAGTTTGATTCCGTATGGCAGCATGAATCTCTTGCCGGGTGCAGCAATTTTTGGAAAGAATGGCGGCGGAAAAAGCAATGTAATTCGTGCATTTTGGTTAGCTGTGCAGTTCATCCGAAATGCGCAGCGGACACAACACGAAAAAGCGACAATTCCGGTTATTCCTTTTGCACTCAATGACTACTCTGCATCAGAGCCGACTGAATTTGAATTTTTCTATACGCTGGATGGCATCAAATACTGGTATGCTTTCTCGGCAACCAAGGAAAAAATCGTTTCGGAATCTCTGTATCATGCGCCTAAGGGACAGCGGGCACTTGTATTTTTAAGAAAAGGACAGGTTTTTGATTTTAATACGGATAAATCCCGTCGAAATTTGATTAAAGAAGCGGTAGCAGAGAACCAACTGTTTTTTTCAGTTGCCTGCACAATGAATGATGCGGATTGTTCCCGTGCGATGAAGTGGTTCAGAGAAAAGGTGTTTTTTTCCAGAGATTATTCAGATATCCCGCGGCAGCTTCTTGAGTATTCGAATGATGCACACATGTTAAAGGCGATCTCTGATTATGCTAAGGCGGCTGATTTGGGCATTGAAGATATGCAGTTTGAGATCAACAGTAAGGAAGTTCAGAAGGACGGAAGTATCCCAGATGACATTCCCGAAAGCATTAAGGCGGCTTTGATTCAGTTTATGCAAACGCTGTCCGAAACGTCGAATAATTCTGAAGTGCGCTTAAAAATGGGCGAAGTTAAGGCGACTTCCAAGCATAAAGGCTGCAATAAAAATGGAGAAAGCCAGCTTTATTCTCTTGATTTGGAAGATGAGTCGGATGGAACGAGAAAGCTCATGTCTATCGCGCCGGCGATTGAATCGGTGCTGACGAACGGGGGTATTTTGCTGGTAGATGAGCTTGATCGTGAGCTTCACCCACTGTTGGTGAAATTTGTAATCTCAAAGTTCCAAAGCAAGAAAACAAATCCACTTGGAGCGCAGATCGTGTTTACTACGCATGACACTGAACTGTTAAATATGGAATTGATTCGAAAAGATCAGCTGTACTTTGTTGACAAAAATCAAAAAGATGGTGCATCTGAATTGTATAGTATTAGCGAATTTGGAACTCGGACAACTGAGAATATTCGAAAAGGATATCTGCTTGGTAAATATGGAGCCACCCCCGATGTTGAAATTGAGGAGGTGGAGTAATGTCCCGCCAAGTGAAGAAGCCTAAACCTTTGATATATGTTTTTTGCGAGGGTGAAAGTGAGCAGGCGTATGTGAAGTTCTTGAAGAAGAGGTTTTCCGACGTTGCTGTGATTAACGGCCCATCTAAGCCTGAACTGTTCGAAGAAGCGGATAGACGTTTCAGAAAGGATCCCAAATTTCGCAATTCAGTCGAAGTTACGGATGAAATCTGGTTCTTCTTTGACGTAGAGAGGAAAGATATTGAAAAGTGGGATCGGCGATTAAAAATCATTAAGAGTCTAAGGAAGCTCAGAAAGAACCCGAATATTTGCGTTCGTCTGCTTATGACGACAGGGTGTCTCGAATACTGGCTGATGCTTCATTATAAGATGTTTGCTCCACCACTTTTGGAAGTTGCGGATAAAGAACGGATCATTGCCGAAGTAAAAAACAGAGAACCGCTATACGAAAAAGGAAATGAAACTGTGACGGCACGAATTGCAGAACGTTATCCGACTGCGATGGACAATGCAAGAAAAATAATGAGTAATCTTCTTTCAGAAGGGTTGCCAGGATTGGAAGATACGGATGAAAGGAATGAATGGCTTTGCAAGCAATGCAAGACGTTCTCGAATGTGAACGAAGCCATTGAATTCCTCGAACAGCTAAAAGGATAATTACGAATACTCCAAATGCCTAATTGATGTGTGCAAGGCTGTTGAGGAAATGATAAATGAAGGCGAAGAAAGAGGAGAACTCAGGATGCTTGTAAAGCAGGTGAGAAAGGGACGTATCACAATCGAACAGGCTGCCGAGGATGCTGATATGACTGTGGAACAATTTGAAAAGATGATGGATGATATTTAATTGTTGGTCGTAAAAAAACGGATTGCGGAATTTTTCTGCAAGATGGGAATCGCTAGCGGGTTACTGTATAAAAAGAAATACAAACTGTAGTTTGAAGGGAATAGTATGCTCCCCCCAGGGCTGGACGTTCAGCGTTGGGGGAGCTTTTGTAAAATATAGTTCGGCAAGACATGCGCAGATATGTAGCAGCTTCACAAAACGCTACTTCTCTTCTGATTGTCCTCTCGTTCATCGAAATGGAACTTATGTTTGACGATCTTACAGACATCTTTGAAAAAATTAATGGGGAACAGGTTGTAAAATAAAAGCCGTTTTGGTATACTGAACTTAGTCAGGTTTCATTGACCAAATTTGAAAATGGAGGAATGAAAAGTGATTAGTCGCTTAAAAAAGTTTTGCATATTTGGTCTTTGGGGAGAAAAGCAAGTTGAGCTTTCTTTTGCAGGAAATAAACTGCTTTTGGTTGGTGAAAATGGAAGTGGAAAAACAACGATTCTCCGTATGGTCTATGAAACACTTGCTTGTAAATGGGCAATGTTATCTCTTGAGGAGTTTGATTATATTGAATTGCATTTTGAAAATGCAGACACCGTAAAAATAGAGAAGAAAAAGTTAAAAATAGCAAAGGAACTTTTTGTTGCTCCGGATTCAGCCCTCATGAGAGAATTGCCAGCTCCCATAAGGCGCTCCGTAATTGAACGAGCGGATATATCTGGACGTGAAATATCTTGCGATCAAATATTGGAAGTAATTGATGAATACGGCTATCCTGATCGAGAATTGACAAATAGCTTAAAAGAAAAAATGGAGGCTGTTGAGTCAAAGGCTCTTTCTCAATATAGTAATGCAATTAGGAATTATTTGAATTGTAAGATTATTTATTTGCCAACATATAGAAGAGTTGAAAAACGGATAGGATACGTTAACGAAAAAGAGTATATTCGCAGACACATGTTTGCGCCTTATCGATCTAAAAGCAGAGGACTCTGGGAGGAGCAGGCTATTGAAATTGCTAAAACAGGTATGGATGATGTTGAATATTTTATTCAAATGACTATTGATGATATTAAACGAAAAGCCGATATTAGCGCTTCTCGTTTGAATTATCAATGTTTTAGCGGAATACTAAAAAAAACAAGTGATACAGTCAACTATGATCCAAGTTTACTTTCAGATGAAGAAATACAGAATGTATTTGGAAGTATAAATTCAGATGTACTATCTCCAGAAGACAGTATCCAAATAAAAGAACAACTTAGCCACATGAAGGGAATGGATGCTCCGGCGCACCAAACATATGAGCAAATTGTATACTACTTTTATTCGATGCTTCATGAACGATATCTACAATTGAAAGAAAATGAGAAAATTATTCTATCTTTTTTCGATGCGTGCAATGATTATCTAGTAAATAAGGAATTTGTTTATGATGCTAAACAATATAAGTATGAAATTAGAATAACAGATGGTTCTGAAGCCAGAACGATAGATTTAGAGCATCTCTCATCTGGCGAAAAGCAGGTAGTTTCTGTTTTTAGCTATTTGTATTTGTCAAAACCGGAACAATTTCTTATACTCATAGATGAACCAGAGCTCTCTCTTTCGGTCCCTTGGCAGAAAAAATTTGTTGTCGATATTGCAAAAGGAAATCAATGTGCTGGTGTTGTTGCAGTTACTCATTCGCCATTTATATTTGATAATAATCTTCGTCCTTTTGCACACGCTCTGGAAGAATTTATCAAATAGCGTAAAAGGAGTACTACATAAGATGTCTATTCTAAATCAACTTGAAGATAGTCTTAAATCAGATATTCCTGCTTATATGGAATTTTTACGTAGATTTGACCCGAAAAAGAAACAAGTTTTTGTGTTTTATGAAGGAGATGAAGATGCTGCCTTCTATCAGCAGTTTATTTGTAAGGCCAAGGACGAAGATGTGGACCTAGAAGAAATTATTGCTGGATGTAAAAATAACGTGATAAAGATTCATGATTCCTTTGATTGGAACCATTACAATAAGAATCAAGTTATTTTTATTGTGGATAGAGATCTATCATATTGGTTGGAAGAAAAAGACGTATTCGACAACAATGTTTTTGTTACTGATGGGTATTCATTTGAAAATTACATTGTTAATAGAGCGTTATTTATTGATTGGATAGAACGTTTTATGGGGTTTGCTCGCGCATTAAAAACAGAAAAAGAAAGAATGGCCTGTGAATTTGAAGAAGTTCTTTGCTCTTTTAGGCAGTCAATGATGCCTATTATGGCTAAAGCAGTAGTTGCTAAACGACACGATAAGACTATATCATTATCAGATTATAAATTAACAAAGCATCTTAGTTTAAATGTAGAAGAAAATCATGTTATTGTAAAACTAAGCGATGCTACTATCATAAATGAAAAATGGAAGTTGCAAACGGACGATGCAGATGATATAGCAATGCAGATAGAGAAATTCAAAAGAGACCAGTCTCACTATTGGGTGCGTGGAAAATGGGATATATACTTTATGGCATATTTAGGAGACGTTATGCGACAACATGCAAGAGTATTTGCCCCATCGCTTCAAAGGGAGAAACTGAATCCTGTTTGTGATGTCAGTTGCACTAAATGTAGTACTGCTTTGGCTCCTTATTGGAAAAAGTCAGCACCACAAAGATTGGAAATATTCATCAATCAAACAATTGCACAGTATTGCAGAGAAGTTTCTTGATGGATATATATGAAATGACATGTAAGAGTACTTTGGAATATGACATATTATATATTGTGACTCTATTTCAAAATATTGCATTGACCTCAGCGAAATTAGCAAGTTAATCAGCTGCTGTATAAGTAGCTACAAACAAAAAAGAGTGGGTAAGATTGTCTGAAAGGATGTCCAAGTTTTTTCTGTAAACTGTATTTGATAAAAATGAATATCAATCTGATACGGCGGACCGCCTTCCGGGCAGGTCTGCCGTATCCTTGTCTAAAGGAGACGATGCGCTTACAATAACATCAGGCGGCGGGGTATACCTTCTGCCAAATGATGGGAAAATGAGGTGTGCGTCATGGAATTAGAGGTTCAGCATGAAAATCAAACGATCATCCTTTGGCTTCGCAGCGGGTGCCGCACGGATTTAAGCCTGCTTTATGAGCTGGGAAAGACGTGGAGATACCGAGTGGTGGTGATCCGTTCCGGCTTTGGCAGCCTGATAAACAATACGTCCACGCTTCTTTGGTTCAACCGCGGAACGCCGATTGGAAGGGATTCCCATGGGTGCGCATTGGCAGCATCCTTGCACTGAAGAAAGGGAGAAGATTACAATAATAAAGACATTCGGGGCAAGGAGATTTTGATATGGAAGCAAGAGTTGAAAAGCCGCATCGTATCGCGGGTTATTGCCGGATTTCCGTGGATGTGGAAGCGGATCGGGATAACACGAGCATCGAAAACCAGAAGGACATCATTTCCGACTATGTTCAGCGGTACTTCCCAGACAGCGAGCTGACCTTCTTTGTGGATCGCGACCGTTCGGGCTATACGTTTGAGCAGCGGGAGGATTATCAGCGGATGCGTCCGTATCTGATGACGGGACAGTACGATGTCCTCATCATCAAGGATTTGAGCCGATTCTCCCGACGCAATTCGCGTGGTCTGGTTGAACTGGAGGATTTGCGGGACGCGGGCGTGCGGATCGTAGCCATCGGGGACAGCATCGATTATCCGACGCATGACGATTGGACAAACATCCGCCTGCGTTTTCTGCTCAATGAAATGCCGGTCACGGATTCTTCTCAGAAAGTCAAAAGCGTCATTTCCCGGCGACAGCAGGACGGACGCTGGATCTGTTCCGTGCCGTATGGATATGTCATGAAGAACCACAAACTGATGACGTATGAAATCGACCCGGCAGCAGCGGAGGTTGTTCGAAAGATTTTTGAACTGTATACGTCGGGCTGGGGCTACAAACGGATTGCGAATTATCTGACCGACCACAGCATACCGACGCCCAGACGTGCCGAAGCCGCGAGAAAGGCGGAACGCGGCGAGCCGGTCGTCCGGCAGGGCAAGGATGCGTGGGCGATTGTGACGATACAGGGAATGCTCAGCAACGATTTTTATATCGGAACGCTTCGACAGGGCAAGTACAGGCGCAAGGGCATCAACGGAAAGGACGAGCGAATCGACGAATCCAAGCAGCTTGTCTTTGAAAACCATCACGAACCGATTATCGACTATCCGACGTTCGCCTATGTGCAGGAGCAGATGAAGAAGCGGACGCGCAGCAACTACAACGGCATCCGCAAGTACGAAACGCCGTATACCGGGCTGCTGTTCTGCGGGGACTGCGGCAGCCCGATGTTCTCCATGAGCAGCAAGCAGCTTGATCCGGCGTATACCTGCGGAACCTATCATCGGCGCGGACGCAAGGGCTGCACGTCGCATCATACGCGGGTGGACTTTCTGGACAGCATTTTGAAAATGTACGTCCAGAAGGTGAAGCAGGGCAGCGCAAACATGATCGACGCGCTGGAAGCGTCCATCCGCGATGAAAAGGCGAAGATCAACGAGAGCGAAAAGACGCAGGACATGCTGCGCAGGCAGATCGACGCGGCGAAAAATCAGCTCAAGGTGCTGACCCGGCAGAAGATCGCGGAGCTGATGCGCAAGCCGGATCAGGAAGAGATGATAAACGAAACCTATGACGCGCTGGAAGCGGAGTGTTACGGAAAGATTCGCGGGCTGGAAAGCCAGCTCGACCTGATGGCGGATCATCGCAACAACGTCATCCGCATGAACCGAATTGCGAAGACGGCGCTGGATATCTTTGATGATATTCTGAACAAGCCCAAGCTGAAAAAGCAGGATATCGAGTTCATCGTCGAGCGCATCGACGTATACGACGACCACATCGACATTCAGCTCAAGAGCGACATTGACGCGCTGCTGCACGTTTCCGCGACGCAAGCCATCGAGCAGGCGGCGGGGGATGAATCGGCGCTCGTCCGACAGGTGCGGAATCACAAAAAAGACGAACGTTTGATCAACAGTGTCAGATGCGGCGACCCGCTTGAAATCTATACCGATAAAGACGGCGAGGTCATCTTAAAGAAGTATTCCCCGATCGGCGAGATTTCGAACTTTGCGAAGGATTACACGGAATCGCTGTTCCGGTCGCTGGGGCATATCGCCTGCATCACCGATAAGGATATGATCGTTTCGGCCAGCGGCGTATCGCGCAAGGAGCTTTGGGAAAAACCCATCAGCCGCGATTTGGAGCAGGCGATTCAGAGCCGTCAGGTGGTGACGGCCAACCGGGGCAACGGCACGCGGCTCGTCCCCGTCACCAGCGAGGAGGACGCGCAGGCGTATACCGCGCAGGTGATCTGCCCGATCATTGCGGACGGCGAATCCATCGGCGCGGTGGTGCTGCTCTCCCGCGAACCGGCGGCTCGCATGGGCGACACGGAACTCAAGGTCGCCGAAACGACTGCCAGCATCGTCGGGCGTCAGATGGAGCAGTAACGCGGAAAATTTAAAAAACGAGACGGAAGGGGCTTGCCTGCTTTCGTCTTTTGTTGTATCGTTATGGAAAAAGACGGATTCCAAGACAAAATGAATCGAGGGGAAAAACAAGTGATGAAATGCCTTATGCCAGGAAAGCTGGGAACGATGACGCTTAAAAACCGCGTGATTTTCCCGTCTATGTGTAATTTTTATGGCGATGACGAAGGAAACATAACGCCGCGGCTGGAGGCGTATGTTCGCGCGCGGGCGGAGGGTGGCGCCGCGGCGATTATCATGCCGGCAAGTCCGTTCGGCAAGCCGGGGCCTGCACGCCCTGCGCTTTCGGATGACAGATACGAGGCGGGATGGAAGCGTCTGCTGGCCATCTGCCATGAGAATGACTGTCGGTTGATTGCGCAAATTCATCCGGCAAAGGCTCAGGCGGGGCGCGATCCCGCGCTGCTGATGCCGGACGCCATGCCGCAGAAAATGATTGAGGAAATCATTTCGGGTTATGCGGCGTGCGCAAAGCGGGCGCGGGCGTTTGGCGTGGACGGTGTGGAAATTCACGGCGCGCATGCGCACGAAGTTGCGCAGTTCCTTTCGCCGTATTATAACCATCGGACAGATGAATATGGCGGCAGCCCGGAGAAACGCGCCAGGCTCGCCTGTGAGGTGATTCGTGCCATCAAACGCGAAGCCGGGGCGGATTATCCCGTTATTTTCCGCATCAGCGCCCGAGAAATGATTCCCGGCGGGCGAGAATTGGAAGAAAGCATGCGCATTGCACCGCTGCTTGAAGCGGCGGGCGCGGATGCGTTGCATGTTTCGATCGGCATGCCGCTGTCGGAAGGCTATATTTCCGCACCGATGGATGTGCCGGATGGGGAGATTAAGGATGCATTAGAATAAATATTGTGCAAATAAAAAAGAATGTGCCTTGGCACATTCTCGCGCCGA
>ENA-ORRO01001493-ORRO01001493.1-human-gut-metagenome-genome-assembly--contig:-NODE-1493-length-16365-cov-3.494605_pt1 | contig 16365 bp, 14 predicted proteins | sample MGYA00242176_ERZ509136 | MGnify/ENA primary metagenome ERZ509136 (study PRJEB26280, sample SAMEA2338644) | human gut metagenome | biome: human gut; feature: human-associated habitat; material: faeces...
ATAGTTCCTGTTTGGCCCTCTTGAGGGGTTAAACAGGAACTATTCCACCGCAACTTATCGATGGCATGTTTGGTTCGTGCCTGTTGATGGCCTGGGTATCGGGGAGGGCGGGCTCCGTTATAATCGCCTAGGACATTAAATGGAAACGGGACGGGAGCCACACATGCGCCAGGGTTTCGACAACGCGAAGTACATCGAGCTGCAGGCTGCTCACATTAAGGAGCGCATCTCGCAGTTTGGTGGCAAGCTCTATTTGGAGTTTGGCGGCAAGCTGTTTGACGACTATCATGCGAGTCGCGTGCTGCCGGGTTTTGAGCCGGACAGCAAGTTCCGCATGCTCAAGAGCATTGCCGATGACGTTGAGGTCATCATCGCGATCAATGCGAACCACATCGAGAAGAATAAGGCCCGTGGCGACCTGGGCATTACCTATGACGAGGACGTCTTGCGCCTGGTCGACCTGTTCCGCGGCAATGGTTTTGCTGTCGCGGCCGTGGTCATCACCCAGTATGCTGGCCAGCCCGCCGCTGACGTCTTCCGTAATCGCCTAAACGCGCTCGGCATTCCCGCCAAGCTGCACTATCCCATCGAGGGCTATCCCCACGACGTCGATCTGATCGTGTCCGACGACGGCTACGGCAAGAACGAGTTTGTCGAGACCACGCGTCCGCTCGTTGTCGTGACGGCGCCCGGCCCTGGCTCGGGCAAACTCGCCACCTGCCTCTCGCAGCTGTATCACGAGCATAAGCACGGTACCGCCGCCGGCTATGCCAAGTTCGAGACCTTCCCGGTCTGGAATCTTCCACTGACGCATCCAGTCAATATTGCCTATGAGGCCGCCACGGCAGACCTCGACGATGCCAACATCATCGATTCCTTCCACCTTGAGGCCTACAACAAGACCACGGTCAACTACAACCGCGACGTCGAGGCCTTCCCGGTGGTCCGTGCCCTGATGGAAAAGATCCTTGGCAAGAGCCCCTACCAGAGCCCCACGGACATGGGCGTCAATATGGTCGGCTTTGCCATCACCGATGACGATGCCTGCCGCGACGCTTCCAAGATGGAGATCGTCCGCCGCTACTTTACCGCGGTCGAAAATGTGCGACGTACCGGCGTGGGCGATGAACAAGTCGACCGTCTCAAGATTATTATGAAGAAGGCCGGCATCGATAAGAACTACTCGCCGGCGCGCTCGGCGGCCCTCACCAGGGAGCAGCTGACGGGTGGTCCCGTGGGTGCCATGGTCATGCCCGATGGCTCCGTGGTGACCGGTAAGACCTCCACGCGCCTGGGCGCCGCAAGTTCGCTCATCATGAATGCGCTTAAACATGTTTCGGGTGTCGACCTTGAGCTCGAGGTCATCAGCGACGAGGCGATCGAGCCCATCAGCAAGCTCAAGACGCACTTCCTGGGCAGCAAAAACCCGCGCCTCCATACCGATGAGACGCTTATGGCGCTGTCGATCACCTCGGCCACGAGTGAGACGGCCGCTCGTGTCCTTTCGGGCTTGGAACAGCTGCGTGGCTGCGATGCCTTCTTTAGCGTGATTATCTCGCCGACGGACGAGACGGTGCTGCGCAAACTGGGCATCAACGTGTGCTGCGAGCCCAAGTTTGAGCGCCGCGGTTTCTTCCATCGCTAAGTTTGAAGCGCAGCGGTAATTGCATTGCATTTTGGCCGTATCGGGTTAGCGCCCGGTACGGCTTTTTGATCAATTAAGCGTTTATTTCGGCGAAAAATAGCCGTTTACCTGCCTGGAAACGATTTGAGCGGTATAAAATAACCGTAACTGTTTCATCCTTAGCGGGATGCCGCATGATGGATATTACCTGCCATCGTGAGGTGTGTCGGTCGTGCACGGCGCGCTGGATGCTCGTGCTCGGTTAGAGGAGGCTGCCATGGCGGGCAAGGGTCGTGCGAGTGTCAACGATATGAAGCGTGTCGAAGTGCTGGTGTTGATGGAGATCGCCCAGCAATCCGAAAGTGGCGGGACATATGGTTTCTCGCGCAAAACGCTTGCGGAGCACGTTGGGGTGTCTCCGTATCGAGCCCGTGCCGCAATTGAACGCTTGGATTCTGACGGCTTGATCGAGGTCGTTTCGCGATATAGCGAGGACGGCGGCCAGCTTGCAAATGGTATTTGCCTTACCGAGCGCGGCGGGTGGTATCTGAGAGGCATCCGAGCGGGTATGCTCGTTCAGGATATGCTCGAGGACGAGCTTGCCGATCGGTAGCGATCTGCCGCCTAAGTTGCTGTGACGCCGCTCAGGTTCCGGGCGGCGTTTTGTTTCGAGATTGAGAAATGCAAGCACTTTGGTGAAAAATGGCGAGCTGCTTCTTTCTCAAGTATTACAATGAAGACCCGTAAGATGTGTATGGACAACTTCTACGGGAAGCGCAGGTAACTCAATATGACCAAGCATGTGTTCGTAACCGGTGGCGTGGTTTCGTCCCTAGGCAAGGGTATTACCGCGGCCTCATTGGGCCGTCTGCTCAAGTCACGCGGCTACAAGGTAACGATGCAGAAGGCCGACCCGTATCTGAACGTCGACCCCGGTACCATGAGCCCGTTCCAGCACGGTGAGGTCTTTGTGACCGAGGACGGCTACGAGTCCGATCTGGACCTGGGCCACTACGAGCGCTTTATTGACGAGAACCTGACCCGCGATTCTAACTTTACGACGGGCGCTATTTACAAGAGCCTGATTGCCCGCGAGCGCCGCGGTGACTTTTTGGGCGGCACCGTCCAGGTGATTCCGCACGTTACCAATGCCATCAAGGACAAATTCCGCCGCATCGAGGAGCAGACCGGCTCCGATGTAGTCATCACCGAGCTGGGCGGCATGTTCACCACCTTCAAGACCGGTGAAATCGCCTCCGCGAGCATCGGCGGCGCAAACGGCTATTACTGCTATTATTCGGCCACCTACAACGACGGCACGAAGGATTACAGCATGCGCGGCCGTCTGGTCGTCGTCGCGCACGACAAGGATCTGTTTCAGGTTCGCCTGACCGCCCCGAGCGCGTGGTATTCCTATTATAACCACGTCTACCGCCAGCTTCGTTCCTCGTTCAAGTTCCTGTAAGGCATAGCAAAAACGCTCCTTCCCATTTGCCGGGGGAGCGTTTTTTTATATCTGTTTTCCGCTGATTCATATTTCCGCTTTGAATCGCATATCGTTTTCTATAAAGAAAGCAAACAAAAAGCCGACCCGAAGGCCGGCCTGAATGGCTTACTTGCGACGCATGTACGCCGGAATCCCGTCCATGAAGGAGCGCGGCGTGCTGCGATCCTCATGCTGCTCCTGCGCGGGCGCCTGCTGGCTCTGCATCGGCATATCGGGCATCGCCGCGTAGGGCGACACACGCTGACCGGCCGCGCCCTCGTTGACAAACGCGGGCACCTCCGGCTCGCCCGGCATAGCGCCCTGCTGCGGAGCGGCGTAACCGGCCGTCACCGGCTGATAGCTCGGGTCATAGCGGGTATAGCCGCCTCTCGGCATCCCGCCCTGCATGGTCTGCGGCTGATAGCTAGGCGTATAGCTCTGCGGCACATAGGGCGCCTGAGAGGGCAGCGTGGCCGGGCGGTCGATGCTGCTCGCGCGCGGCGGGAACGGCACCTTCTCAAAGCCCGTGGCGATCACGGTGATGTGCACCTCGTCCTCCAGCGCGTCGTCGATGCTCGCGCCGAAGATGATGTTGGCATCCGGATGCGCAGCCTCCTGAACGAGGTTGGCAGCGGTCTCGACATCCTCCAGGCCCATATCCTCGGAGCCGGTGATGTTGATGAGCACGCCGCGCGCGCCGTTGATGGACGTCTCCATGAGGGGGCTGGCCACGGCCATGCGGGCAGCGTCCTCCGCCTTGCCCTTGCCGGCGGCACGGCCGACGCCCATGTGGGCGAATCCGGCGTCCTTCATGACGCAGGTGACGTCCGCAAAGTCGAGGTTGATGAAGCCGGTGTTCTTGATCAGATCCGAGATGCTCACGACGGCCTGACGCAGCACGTCGTCCGCGATCTCGAAGGCGTTGGCCAGCGTGACCTTCTGGTCGGTGGCGAATTTCAGGCGGTCATTCGGGATGATGAGCAGGGAGTCGACCTTGCCCAGCAGCTCGTTGATGCCGACCATAGCCTGATCCATGCGGCGCTTGCCCTCGAACTTGAAAGGCTTGGTGACGACGCCGACGGTCAGGATGCCGGCCTCGCGGGCGATGTCCGCGATCGTGGGCGCTGCGCCCGTGCCGGTGCCGCCGCCCATGCCGGCGGTGATGAAGACCATGTCGGCATTTTCCAGGCTCTTGGCAATGTTGTTGCGGCTCTCCTCGGCGCTGCGCTTGCCGACGTCGGGATCGCTGCCGGCGCCCTGACCGTGGGTCAGCTTCTCGCCGATCTGGATCTTCTGGTCTGCACTGGAGACGGCCAGAGCCTGCTTATCTGTATTGACAGCCACGTACTCAATTCCCTGAGTGCCGGACTTAACCATGCGGTTTACGACATTGTTGCCGGCCCCGCCAACACCAACGACCTTGATGGTGACGACATTTTCCGGACCGGACTCGGTAGCAAAGGACATATTCGGTTCCTCCCTGTTGTTTCTATTTGTATCAGCGCTCGGCGCGTGTGCGCTCTGAGGGCCGTTTCTTGGCGGATTTCGCTTTTGTCTGTTCTTATTCTTTCCCATTTTATATCGTTTTCCTTATCAGGTCAATCTTTTTTTGTGAACATTCAGCCGGGGCTGAAATGCGCGCGCTTGTCGATCGACAGATCGATGGTGCCGGTATCGCCGGCCGTGAGCTGCGATATGGCGCTCTGGAGCATGCCGAATTTATACTCGACATTCTCGTTTGCACCGAGGCGCACCGTGAACCGCCCGTCATAGAGAAAGCTCGGGCTCGCCGCGTCCGAAAGGTCGATCACCGTGACCTTGGACGCCATGTCGCGCGTGAGCAGCTGCCCGAGGATCGCCGCAAGGTACGTGACCTTCGGCGCGTCGGCGTCGCCGGCGTTGAGCACCTCGCCGACCTTCGGTTCCACCGGCGTGATGCCGTCGATACGGGCGAGGCCGGTCAGCTCGCTGTCCGTGACGGACTTGAGCAGCTTGCAGTTCTGGTCGACGACCCAGTAGCCGTCGTCCGCCTTGACGTAGGCCATGGCGCTGCTCTCCTGGATCGTAATGGTGACGCGGTTCGGCAGGGCGCGCGTGACCTTTGCTTTGTCCACATAGGGAAGCTTGCTGAAGATGCGGCTGGCCGCCGAGAAACGGTTGATGAAAAAGAGGTTGTCGCCCTTGCCGATACCCGAGGCATCAACGACCTCCTCGGCCGTGTAGATGGAGTTTCCGACGACCTCGACCTTCGAGACGCGGAAAAACACGCTCATCCCCAGCACAAGCGCCACGCAGATCAGCAGGAAGATCAGCGGCTGCAGCAGCGATCTCCCCCGCCCTGCGGACGGACGGCGCACACGGCGCGCACGGCGCTGCCGGGGCTGCTTCGATTGTTTCATAGGCAGAGATTCCTTTCACCGCGGCGCGGCACAGCGCACGTCAGCGCCCAGCGCCGACAGGCACGCGTCAAAGCGGTCGTACCCGCGGTCAATATACCCGTCGTCGAGAAGCTCGGTCGCGCCCTCGGCGCAAAGCCCGGCCACAAGCATGGCCGCGCCGCCGCGCAGGTCGCTTGCCGTGAGCGGCGCGCCGGTGAGCCGCTCGACGCCGGTGACATACGCCACACGGCCCTCGATGCTGACGGCTGCGCCCAGACGCCGGAATTCCTCGGCATGACGGTAGCGGTTGGTAAAGATGTTTTCGGTGAACACCGTGGTGCCCCCGGCCTTCAGGCAGGCGGCCATGAGCGGCGGCTGCGCATCCGTGGGAAAGCCCGGATATGGCTGCGTGACGACCGGCCGCGGTGCCGTGAGCCGCCCGGTCGATGTCAGGCGCACGGTGGACGCCGTTTTGATTATAGCACACCCCGTCTCGGAAAGCGAGTCCAGAACGGTCGAAAAGTGTGCCGGATCTACATCCTGCAGCTCCACCTCGCCGCCGCAGGCGGCGGCAGCGCACAGGATCGTCGCTGCGACGATGCGGTCGGGCATGATCGTGTGCTCGACAAATGGCCGCGGCCGGAAGCCGCCGACCGTAACCGTGGACGTGCCCGCGCCGGAAATATCCGCGCCCAGCTTGCGCAGGTAGCACTGCAGGTCGAGGATCTCCGGCTCGCGCGCGGCGTTGCAGATGACCGTCTCCCCCACCGCCGCGCAGGCGGCCAGCATGGCGTTTTCCGTCGCGCCGACGCTCGGAAACGGCAGCAGGATGCGCCGCCCCTGAAGCGCGTGCGCCCGGCAGATGATGTCGCCGCCGCGCTCCGTGACCTCCGCGCCGAGCGCGCGCAGCGCGTCCAAGTGCAGGTTCACCGGCCGCGGCCCGAGCTCGCACCCGCCCGGCATGGACAGGCGCGCCGTGCCGAAGCGCGCGAGGATCGCGCCGAGAAAGATGACCGACGAGCGCAGCTCCCGCATGAGTGCGTGCGGGATGAAATCGCAGTGCATACCGCGCGAATCGATGCGTACCGTATCCCCGTCGCGCACCGCCGTGCAGCCGAGATGCTGCAGGATGCGCAGCGTGGTCGTCACGTCCCGCAGATCGGGCACGTTGTGCAGAACCGTCTCACCTCCGGAGAGCACCGACGCCGCCATGATCGGCAGCACCGCATTCTTGGCGCCCTGCACCCGCGTACTCCCGGTCAGCCTGTTTCCGCCGTAAATGTGCCATATGCTCATGATCTTTCCTCCGCACAGCAAATTCATGCCATCCTATGCAGAGAAACGCGAAGTTGTCATTTTGTATGCCGGTCCGCCAGCTCAAGCACCAGATCGGCAATGCGCTCGGCGGCATCGCTCACGCCGGTGGCACGCATATTGTCCGCCATCTGCGCAAGCTGTGCGGGGTCTGCGAGCAGGTCGCTGACGAGGTTATACAGGTCGTCCGCCGTGAACGACCCTTCGAGCAGCACCTTTGCGCCGCCGGCGCGCTCGAGCACGCGCGCGTTGCGCTCCTGATGGTTGTTCGTGACGTTCGGCGACGGGATGAGCACGGTGGGCTTGCCGATGCACGTGAGCTCGGCGAGCGTGGACGCGCCCGCGCGGCACAGCACAAGATCGGCCGCGTCCATCACCAGCGGCATATCGTAAATGTACGGCCGCACATCCATGCCGTGTGCCGCGAGATCGGCCGGGCACTTTTCCAGCAGCGCCGTGTGCATCTTCTCATAGCCGTTGCGCCCCGCCGAGTGGATGAGCGAAAACGGTGCGCCCGTCACGGCGGCGCGCGTGATGAAGGCCGTCATGACCTCGTTCATGTACGATGCGCCGAGCGACCCCCACACCGACACGACCAGCGGCTTTTCGTGATCGAGCCCGAGCTGGCGCTTGGCCTCCGCCTTGGAGCAGGCCGTGAACGCGCCGCGCACCGGTGTTCCGGTGACGACGACCTTGTCCTGCTCGCTGTAGTGCTGCTTGCTCTCCTCGAAGCCGACCAGAATACGGTCGACCGCTCCGGCGAGCATCTTCGTCGTCAGCCCCGGCACGGCGTTGGACTCATGCACGATGGCCGGAATGCCGAGCTGCGCCGCCGCCTTGAGCACGGGGTAGCACACATAGCCGCCCGTGCCGATGGCGACATCGGGCTTGAAGTCCTCAATGATCTTGCGCGCGTCCTTCGTCGCCTGCCGCGCATTGTGCAGCGAGCGGAAGTTGTACGCGATCTCCGACGGCTTGAGGCTGCGGTGGATATTCGTGACCTCCACGGTCACGATATCATAGCCCGCACGCGGAACGAGGTCCGTCTCCATCTTGCCGTTTGCGCCGACAAAGAGGATGCCGCAGTCGGGCATCCGGTCGCGCAAAACGCCCGCGACCGCGAGCGCGGGGTTGATGTGGCCTGCGGTACCGCCGCAGGTAAAGAGAAAATTCATAGTCAGTCCCTCCCGGAATATCGAAACTCAGGCGGCGTGCGCCGCCGAGACAGCTTGCAGAATCGGATGCTACCGCGCTTTCTTCGTCGGAATGTCGCGCGATATGCTCAGAATAATGCCCATTTCACCGAGCTGCATCAGCAGCGCCGTGCCGCCGTAGCTGAAAAACGGCAGCGAGATGCCGGTGCAGGGGATGAGATTCGTGACGACCGCGATGTTCAGAAACACCTGGATCGACAGCAGCGTCGTGATGCCGACGCCGACGAGAAAGCTGTAGCGATCGGGCGAGTGCGCGGCAATCCAATAGCCGCGGCAGATGAGCAGCGCGAACAAAATCAGGATCGCGACCGCGCCGACATAGCCGAGCTCCTCGCAGACGATGGAAAAGATGTAGTCGTTGTGCTCCTCCGGCAGGTAGAGGTATTTCTGCCGGCTCTGGCCGAGACCGAGCCCGAGAAAACCGCCCGAACCGATGGAATACAGCGACTGCACGATCTGATAGCCGGCAGCGCTCGTGTCGGCGAACGGATCCCGCCACGACACGATGCGCTTGTGCACATAGGGCACGAACTTACCCGCGATCAGCAGCAGCGCGCCCGCGCCGCCCATGCCGATGAGCAGGTACGAGAGCTTGATGCCGCCGACAAACATCATCACGATCGCCAGCGCCATGATGATGATCGACGCCGACAGATGCGGCTCGAGCATCAGCAGGCCGACAATGATGACCGTGACGACCATGAACGGCACGACGCCGTAGCGGATCGTCTGCATCTGGTCTTTGTATGTGCAGATCATGCTCGAGAAAAACAGCACGACCGCGATCTTTGCGATCTCCGACGGCTGAAACGTCGTAAAGCCGAGGCTCAGCCACCGGCGCGCGCCGCCGCCGACCACGCCGATGTGCGGGATCCAGACGATGGCGAGCAGGAAAATGCTCACGCCCAGCAGCGCGAGCGACCAGCGGCGGTACGTCGCCATGCGCACGTTGGAAAACAGGATCATACCCACGACGCCGGCCACGGCGAAGCCTGCCTGCCGGACGAAATAATACGTCGGCGACTTGCCCTGCGCATAGGCGCGGGCAAAGCTCGACGAGAGCACCATGATGACGCCGATCGCCAGCAGCAGCAGCGTGAGCACGAAAAACGGCAGGTCAAAGCTGCCGCGCTTTGCCCCGGCAGCCGCCCCTGTCCGGCGCGCAGGAAGTCTCAAACCGGATATATTCATGAACGCACCTCCCTGCGCCGCGGCGCGCTCACGCACCGAAGCGGTGGAACACGCCAATAAACGACAAAACTGCAAACAGCACCGTCACGCCGGCAAACAGCGCCACAATCTGCTTTTCCTTCCACTTGTGGCCCGTCCAGCCGCCCATCTCCAGATGGTGGTGGAACGGAGACATCTTAAACACGCGCTTGCCGTGCGTGAGCTTGAAATAGCCGACCTGAATGATGTCCGAGAGCGCCTCGACGATGTACATGATGCCGACCGTCACGAGGATGAGCGGCATGTCGTAGGCGAAGGCCAGCGCCGCGACCGCGCCGCCGAGAAAGAGCGAGCCCGTGTCGCCCATGAACACCTTGGCCGGATTGAAGTTATAGATCAAAAAGCCCAGCAGGCCGCCGGCGATGCCGGAGGCGAACACGCCGAGGGACAAAAACCGCTCGCCCCAGAGGATGGACAGCACGGCAAAGAAGATGCACACCGGCATCGTCGTGCTCGCGGCGAGGCCGTCCACACCGTCGGTGAGGTTCACGGAGTTGACCGTGCCGACGATGACGAAGGCGGCGAAGATCACATACAGCGGCTCGGAGATGGCCACGGTTGTGTTCCAGAACGGGATGTAGAGGCTGTCGAGCGCGACATATCCGAAGCGGCGCATGAGAAAAATGAACGCCACGGCCGCCGCCAGCTGCAGCAGGATCTTCTTGCCGGCCGTTAGACCGAGATTCTGCTTTTTCTTGAGCTTTTCATAGTCGTCCAGAAAGCCGATCGCGCCGAACACGAGCGCGAACGCCAGACAAAACAGGTGGCCGTATTCGCCCTCGGCCATGCACTCAAAGCCGACCGACAGGCACACGACCGCGATCGCGGCGATGAACATCAGTCCGCCCATGGTCGGCGTGCCCTGCTTGGACATATGCCATGTGGGGCCGTTTTCCTTAATGCTCTGCCCCGCCTTGATCCGTTTGAGATACGGAACCAGGAAAAATCCGACGACGGCCGACACCGCAAACGCGATGACGAACGCCAGTATCAGCTTCAGTGTCATTTCTCTTTCTCTCTCTTCCTCTTGTCGAGTATTTCGGCGACGATCTCGCGCTCATCCATGTGCACCTTCGTCTTGCCGATGATCTGGTAATCCTCATGGCCCTTGCCACAGAGGATGATAACGTCGCCGGGGCAGTGATTTTCGATCGCATAGGCGATGGCCTCGCGCCGGTCGGGGCGCACGACATAGGGCGTGTGCGTCTCCTTGAGACCGGGGAGAATGTCAGCGATGATCGCCTCCGGATCTTCCGTGCGCGGGTTGTCGCTCGTGACGATGACGAAATCCGCCTTCTGGCCCGCGACGCGCCCCATCTTCGGGCGCTTGCCGCGGTCGCGGTCTCCGCCGCAGCCGAAGAGGAACACCAGCCGCGCGGGCGCAAACTCGCGCACCGTCGTGAGGATGTTGTCGATGGCGTCAGGCGTGACGGCGTAGTCGATAAGGATGGTATAGTCCCCGTCGGTCTCGAGCGGCTCGGCGCGCCCCTTGACGGGCTTTGCCGTATCAAGCGCAGCCGCGCAGTCATCGAGCGAGATGCCGAGCGCGCGCGCACAGGCAATGACGCTCAGCGCGTTGTAAACAGAGAACATGCCGGGGATGCCGAGGCGCATGCGCGCGATCGCATCACCGCTCATGGCGACAAAGCGCACGCCGGACGCGCTCAGGCGGATATCCTTGGCCACAAGATCTGCGTCGTTGCGCTTGGCGGAGTAGGTCTGCATCGGGCACTTGGCGCGCTCGAGCATGACGTGCGCCCACGGGTCGTCGGCGTTGACGATACCAGCATCGCTCTGCGCGAACAGCAGCGCCTTGGCCTCGGCGTAGGTCTCCATGGTCTTGTGGAAGTCCAGATGGTCCTGCGACAGGTTGGTGAAGATGCCCACGCGGAAGCGGATGCCCTCCACGCGGTGCAGCACGAGCGAGTGCGACGACACCTCCATGACCGCGTGCGTGCAGCCGGCATCGACCATCCGGCGCAGGAGCTTTTGCAGCTCATAGGCGTCGGGCGTGGTGTGCTCGGTGTGCAGCACCTCGTCGCCGATGATGTTCGCATTTGTGCCGATCAGACCGACCTTCGTGTGCAGGCACTGCTCGAGCATGTGCTTGATGAGCGTGGTGACGGTGGTCTTGCCGTTGGTGCCGGTCACGCCGATCATGGTCAGCTCACGCGACGGGTTGCCGAAAAATTCGCAGCAGATGCGTGACAGCGCAAGGCGGCTGTCGGCCACGCGGATATACGGTATATCGACCTCCGGCTTCTTCTGGCAGAGCACGACGGCCGCGCCGCGTGCGACGGCTGCGCCGATGAAGCGGTGTCCGTCGGACTCATACCCGCAGACGGCGGCGAACAGGTCGCCGGGCTGCGTGGTGCGCGAGTCAAAGCTGATATCCCGAACGTCCAGTTCCGGATCGGCGGTGCATTCCAGCACATCCAGAACGGACAGCAGTCGCTTGAGTTTCATAAGGGTACCTCCGTTTGTTCGTCAGTATCTGCCCAGCATGCTCGAATCACTCGTCACGAGCGTGACCTCCACGACCGTGCCGTGGTCCAGCTGCGTGCCGGCGGCCACAGTCTGGCCGGAGACGATCTGTGCAGTGTCCGTGATGGAGCTGTTGGTCTTGATGTACAGACCCAGCGCGGCCATGCGGTCGCGGGCCGTCTGATAGCTGAGATTGGTCAGATCTGGCATGGTCTCCTTGTCGGGCGAGGGCTCCTTGCCCGCATAGAGCAGGATGGTGCTGCCGCCGGCAACGACCGCGCCGCTGCCCGGAAGCTGCGCCGTGACCGTGCTGCCGTCGCCGTAGATGCGCGCCTGCAGCCCGACCTCCTCGAGCGCGGCCTTCGCCTGCGCAACGGTCAGACCCGTCACGTTCGGCACGGTCTTATCCATGTGCGTCTTTTCCGTCTCGGAATACGACGGCTCCACGCCGAGGTACGGCAGGATGTCCGCCATCATTTTGCCGACGGTGGGCGCGGCCATCTGGCCGCCGCTGATGTAGATGCCGGTGCTGCTGCTCGGCGTATCGAGCAGCACGAGGATGACGATCTGCGGATCGTCCGCCGGCGCAAAGCCGATGAACGAGACAATGTATTCCTTCGCGCCGCCGGCCACATCCTGCGCGACCTTTTCCGACGTGCCGGTCTTGCCGCCGATGCGGTACCCGGCGACATAGGCGTTCTTGCCGGTGCCGTCGACGGGGTCACCGACGACCTGCTCAAGGATCTGGCGCACGGTGGCGCTCGTCTGCTCGCTCACGACCTGACGCACCACGGTCGGCGAATTGGACACGACCGCTTCCCCATCGCCGTTGACGATACTCTTGACCACATAGGGCTTCATGAGATAGCCGCCGTTGACGCAGGCGCTGACCGCCGTGATGAGCTGCAGCGGCGTGATCGTAAACGTCTGACCGAACGAGGCCGCCGCGAGCTGCGAGAAGTTTTCGGGATCGTAGAACGTGTTCTGGCTCCACCAGATGCTGCCGCTCTCGCCGGACAGGTCGATGCCGGTCTTGGCGGTGAGGCTGCTGTCGACGTTGTTGGTCAGATTCAGGAAGCCGAACGCCTCGGCGTATTTGTAGAACGTGCGCGCGCCGACGAGCTGACCGATCTGCACGAGCGCGACGTTGCACGAGTGCTGCATGGCCTGCGTGAGCGTCTGGCTGCCGTGACCGGCCGTCTTCCAGCACTTGACGGGATCGGTACGGCCGAGCACGGGGATGCTTCCGCCGCAGTAAAACGACGAGCTCTCGCTGACCACGCCCTCCTCGAGCGCCATGGCCAGCGTGATGATCTTGAACGTCGAGCCGGGCTCATAGGTGTCCGACAGGGCCTTGTTGCGCCACTGCTTCTGCTGCGCGGCAGTCAGCAGCTCCGAGCGCTTGTCGGGATCGGTCTCGGCGTCAATGGCCTCCTGATCCTTGTCGCTGACCTTCTGGTAGTTGTTCAGGTCAAAATTCCCGAGCGAGACCATACCGAGGATCGCGCCGGTGCTCGGGTCCATGGCAATGGCGGCCGCGCCGTTTTGCACGTCGTAGTCCTCGACCGCCTGCTGCAGGTGCTTTTCGAGGTAATACTGGATGGTGGCGTCGATGGTCAGGTTCATGTCGTTGCCCTTCGTCTCGTCGTAATAATCCTCGTAGTTGACAAAGAGCATATCCGTGCCGCGGTTGTCCGTTGCGCGGATGATGCGGCCGGTGCTGCCGGTGAGGTAGCTGTCATAGCGCTGCTCAAGGCCGTAGCGTCCCTCGTTGTCCTGCCCGACAAAGCCGATGACGTGCGCGGCCAGACTGCCGTAGGGATAGTACCGCTTGGTATCCGGCTCGATCTTGACGCCGACGAGCTTTTTCTCTTTTTTGAACGCGCGCACCTTTTCCGATACGTCCGGCTCGACCTTGCGCTTGACGACCTCATACCAGCGGTCGGTGTTTTTCGTCATGCTCAGGATCTTATCATAATCGACGTCGAGAATCTCAGAAAGTTCGCGCGCGATCAGCTGCGGGTCCTCGTTGTTCTTTGCAATCTCGGCCGGGCTGATGAAGATCGTGTCGACCGAGGCGTTCATGGCCAGGATCTTGCCGTTCGTGTCATAGATCGCGCCGCGCGAGGCCGTGATCTCCGTCTCGCGTACCTGCTGGTCGATCGCCATTTTTTCATACTCGTCATGGTGTATGATCATGACGCTGAACAGCTTGATGCCAAGGACAGCAAATGCAAGGATGCCGCACACAATCAAAAGCAGGCGTGTGCGGCGGAGCATCATGATATTCGGTGTTTTGGTACTTGCTCGAAAGGGCACGCGGTTATCCCGGCGCCCGGAAGTTTCATTCGCCATGTCTGTCTCCTTGTTTCTGCGGGGATGGTACTATCATACAGGCTGGCTCATCGAAAATATTCCACAATGGAGGTGAGGAAATCGCCGAAACGGTCAGCAAGGCTCAGCGGCTCTGCCGCGGTCTGGTCCAGAACCACCGCCGTATCCGCGGCGTCGCTGCTGCTGATGTAGTAGAGCTGATCGCTGCGCGGCTTTTGCATACCGAGCTCATGGATGGCGTAGTCCTCGATCTCCGTGAGGTTGAACGCGCTCTCATAGTCGATGCGCAGACGCGTCTGCTGCTCCTGCAGCTGGGCATACTGATCCTCCAGCGCCGACACCTGTGCCGACGCCTGCGAGAGCTGCACGCGCGCGACGAGCGAAAAGACGATCAGCACGGCGGCAATGGCAAAGCCGAGCACCGCCATCGGGGCGATCGCCTGCTTGGGCGTCGGAACGGACTCCGGGACGACGGCTTCCGTCGTCCGGGGGGCATGCGGCAGATCTACAGGCGCACTGTACAGGTACTCCTCGGCCGCATTGCTGCGCAGGTCATACGCCGCGTTGCCGTCCATGCGCGCGGTATTCCGTTTTCTCGAAGCAGGAGATGCCATGGTCGGTTCCTTTCTCAGACACGCTCCGCGACACGAAGTTTCGCGCTGCGGGCGCGTGGGTTACACTCCAGTTCTTCCTCGCCGGGCAGGATCGGCTTGCGGGAGACGCTGCGCAGCGTCTGCACAAAGCCGCATGTGCATACCGGTGCCTCACGCGGGCAGGTGCAGCCGTGCTCCCGCCGGGCGATGCCGGCCTTGACGATCCGGTCCTCGAGGGAATGGAAGCTGATGACGCACAGCCGCCCGCCGGTGCGGAGCTTATCGGGTGCGGTGTCCATCATCTCGCGCACCGCCGCCAGCTCATCGTTCACGGCGATGCGGATCGCCTGAAAGCTGCGCTTGGCGGGATGCTGCTTTTCGCGCAGCGCCGCGCCCGGCATGGCCGAGCGGATCACGTCGACCAGCTCCATCGTGGTCGCGATCGGCTGCTGCGCCCGGGCGCGAACGATTGCCCCGGCGATGCGAGGCGCGTAGCGCTCCTCGCCGTATTCATACAAAATGCGCTTGAGTTCACCCTCCGGCCACTCGTTGACAACGTTCCATGCGCTCAGCCCCTCGGTCGCGTCCATGCGCATATCGAGCGGCGCGTCGTGCATGTAGGAAAAGCCGCGCTCCGACTCGTCGAGCTGCGGCGAGGAGACACCGAGGTCAAAGAGCATGCCGTCCACGGCGTCGATGCCGAGGCGGTCAAGAATGGCGGCCGCGTCGCGGAAGTTGCCGTGCACGAGCTGCACACGGTCTCCAAACGGCGCCAGACGCGCACCGGCGCGCTCGATGGCCGTCTCATCGCGGTCAATGCCGATGAGCTTTCCGGTCGTGAGGCGCGCGGCGATCTGCTCGGAGTGGCCGCCCATGCCGAGCGTACCGTCGACATAGATGCCGTCCGGCCGGATGTTCAGATTTTCAATACACTCGTGCAGCAGCACGGAGACATGCAGGGCGTCCATCAGAAATCCAACTCCTCCATCACGGCGGCGATGTTCTCCGGCAGCGCCTCAAGCGGGCAGATCTCGTCCCAGCGCGCGCTGTCCCAGAACTCCGCGTGGTTGTTGCTGCCGACCACGGTGACGCTCTTGGTGAGACCCGCAAATTCACGCAGGTGCTGCGGCAGGAGAATACGCCCCTGCCCGTCCAGCTCGCAGCGTGCGGCATACGCGAACAGCGGACGCATCTTGCGCTGCTGCACGTTGGTCATGGCCGCCACTCTGCGGGCGACGTCGTCCCAGTTTTCCTGGCTGTAAGCAGACAGACATTTCTCGGGCGAGATCGTCACATAAAACGTTTCGCCGAGTTCTTCGCGGAGCTTGGCCGGGATGAACAGACGGCCTTTGGCGTCCAGCGTGTGCTGATAGATACCGGTCATGCTGCATCCCCCCTTCTCCGGAATCGTGCACCTACGCACCTCTTGCGTGGGGTTTTGCGCCCTTTTAAACCACTTCGCCCCACACGGTATCCTCATTATAGTGGCAAGACGGAAAAATTGCAAGGAGAAATTCCCGCCCATTTCTTGCAATTTCCGACATTTCTGGCGATTCGACCGTTGTTTTCCCGGTCACAAGGCTTTGCGTTTCGCGCCGAAAAAAGGAAATGGCGGCACAAGATATGCCGCCAAACCGGGTAAAAGCACCCGCCGGGAACACCGGGAGCGCATTGTGCGGGAAAAATTTTCGGCAAAACGCAAAACCGC
>ENA-ORRO01001498-ORRO01001498.1-human-gut-metagenome-genome-assembly--contig:-NODE-1498-length-16317-cov-2.750523_pt1 | contig 16317 bp, 12 predicted proteins | sample MGYA00242176_ERZ509136 | MGnify/ENA primary metagenome ERZ509136 (study PRJEB26280, sample SAMEA2338644) | human gut metagenome | biome: human gut; feature: human-associated habitat; material: faeces...
GTTCCAAGTACATTGGATACCACACAGATATCTGTACACAGCCCCACAAACTCGATCTCATCCGGATTCCATTTTGCCAGCTCCTCCATCAAACGGCGGCTTCCAAAGGTCGGCTTCTCGTATTTCTCTGCCTCCTTTGCCAGTTCGTCAATCTCATCCGCAAGCTCCCAGCCCCATGTTCCATGGATACAATGCTTTACCGGCAGATTTCGTCCTTCCTGTGTCTCCAGATAATTCTCCTCGTGGGTATCATATGTATATACTACCCTGTCTCCATTTTTCTGATACTCCTTGATCTTCGCTACGACTGCCGGCACGATCGCCTGTGCTTCCTTCGTACCCAGACTGCCGGAAATAAAATCGTTCTGCATATCCACTACAACTAACACCTTACCCATACCTGATCACCTCTCTGTTTTGCTTTTCACAATACCCTTTTAATATAATTTATAAACTGCACCTAAAACTTATCTTATCCCACAAAAGCGTTACTTCATCAGAAACGATGCTCCCGTTCCTCGTCCTTTTTGCGATACATACACGCCGGGCGGTTCGAGCTTTTTGTCTCCTTTTCTTCGGTCTTTTCCAAACGGTCCACAATCCCCCTGCGGAAATTGGACTTGTGAAGCTTACGTCCCAGGATCGCCTCGTAAATCGACTGGAGCTGTGTCAATGTAAATTTCTCTCCCGCCAGTTCAAAAGCGATATCCGTGTACTCCACCTTGTTTCTCAGCCTCTGCAGTGCCGTCTTAATAACCTTCTCGTGGTCAAAGGCAATGCTCTCCTCTGTCAGTGTTACTCCCTTTGCCAGAAGAATCAGGCTGTCATCCTCCTGCGTCTCTATGGTAAACCATTTTACATTTGCCGCATCATCTCCTGCCACCGGATGAAGCTTATCCTTGGATACCAATGCCATATATGCCACAGAGATTACACGCATCCTCGGATCTCTGTCCACATCTCCAAAGGTAAAGAGCTGCTCCATATAAATGTCCGACAGGCCGGTCTCCTCCTTCAGCTCCCTTGCAGCCGCCTCTTCCAAAGATTCATTCATTTCCACAAAGCCTCCGGGAAGTGCCCACTTTCCCAGATAAGGATGACCTCCTCTCTCGATCATCAACAGCTCCAGAGAATAATCTCTCTCCGGATTAACTGTAAAGATCAGCATATCTACTGTAACGGCCGGCTTCTCGTAGCGGTCCGGATCATACTGCCTTAAAAATTCCGTCTCTGTCATCCCGTTTTGATCCCGTGCGTCCAATTATATTCTCTCCTTTCTTTTCGCTATACTCTTTTTGAGAATTGTTTTATAGACAATATTATACTCTTTTTGAGTATTATGTCAAGTCTTTTTTATACTAACAGCCCCGGGTCGGAATGACATATTTTGTCATCCCAACCCGGGGTTGTTGATCATTTTATAAAATTCTATCGACGTCTGCTCCTTTACATACACTCATCCAGCACGTTTCCCAGCACACGGATCGACTCCTGAAGCTGCTCCTCTTCCTTTTCATCCAGTTCAATCTGAATGATCTGCTCCAGTCCATGACTTCCCACGATCGCCGGCAGACTCAGTGCCATATCGCTGGCTCCATACTGCCCTTCCACAACACCGGATACCGTCAGAATCGAATGTTCATTCCGCATAATACACTCACAGATACGCCTCACTGCCATTGCCACGCCAAAGTATGTGGCCTTTTTACTCTCGATGATCTTATACGCACTGTCCTTCACCTGATCATAGATCCGTTCCGTGTCTTCATGATATTCGTCCGGCTGGCACATATCATAAAAATCCTTCAGATCAATTCCCGACACATTGGCGCTGCTAAATACCGCGAGCTCACTGTCTCCATGCTCTCCGATAATAAACGCATGGACGCTTCTTGCATCCACCCCCAGCTCATTTCCCAGCATACATTTCAGCCGCGCCGTGTCAAGCACTGTGCCGGAGCCCATTACCCGATGCCTTGGCAATCCGGAGAATTTCCACGCCGCATAGGTAAGAATGTCCACCGGATTTGACACAACCAAAAGGATACCTTCCACCTTCCTTGCTGCGATCTCCCCCATGATCTGACGGTAAATCTCGATATTTTTGTGAACCAGATCCAGCCTCGACTCCTCCGGCTTCTGATTACATCCCGCAGTGACAATGATAATGGCACTGTCTGCAATATCATCATAATCACCTGCATGAATATGGATCGGCATGGCAAACGGCATACCGTGCATAATATCCATTGCCTCTCCCTCTGCCTTTTTCCGGTCCACATCAAGCAGTACCATCTCCGAAAACAGACCGCTCTGCATAATGGAAAATGCCGTCGCTGCTCCCACATATCCACATCCGATAATTGCGACTTTTCTATTATTCATATTTCTAACCAGCCCTTTCTATCTGTCCACAAAATAGTACAGACATACATTTTAATCCCGGCAGCTTCAAAATCTGCCGGACACTTCAAAGCAAGATTATTATTTCCCGAAATATAAATAATATGTTTATTTCTTTTAAATCAAAAAACAATCTGAAATATTTTGAAAATACTTCAGATTGTTTTTCTGTACAAGATATTATGATGCAAAGGGCAGGCTAAATGCCCCGTTTCTCCTCTGCTGCCTTACGACTCCATCCTGGCACCGCATTTGCTGCAAAATGCTGCTCCATCGGGAATCACAGCACCACACTGTGGACAACTGCTGCCGCCCTGAATCCGAACAACCTCGTCCTTAAGGTCTGCGATCTCATTCAAAAGTGTGCTGATGTTTGCCATCTGCTCATCTGCCACTTCGCCTTCCTTGTGCATATCATAGTAGCGTTTTCCCAGAGCTATATACTCTTTATTTAACGCATCCTCTTTGGACTTAATATCCAGCTTCAGTTTTGCCACTCCGGATACTTCCTTTGCCTTCTGGCTTACATCTCTGCCTGCTGTCGTCAGAGTCTCCTTCATACTATCAAAAAATGCCATAATCATTACCTCCTGTAATCCTGTGAAAAATGCTTCCGGCATCTCCGGAAGCATTTCAAACCAATACATTTCTGCTAAACATCTATTATTATATACAATTATTCAAAAAAATCAATGTTCCGTTTATACAAGGAAGCCTTTTTTGGTTCTAGCCCATAATTAACCCACGATGCTCCACAGAAGTTGAAAATACGATCAATGTGTTGGTTCTGCCATATTCCTGCAGCTCCCCAATAAACTGATCCAGCTCTGCCGTGCTGTGAAACAGCACCTCCAAAAGCATAGAATAGTCTCCTGTGACACAGTTACATTCCACCACATTTTTACATTCTTTAATAAACGGATAAAACTGCTTCTTATCCTGTGGCGTTACCTCCAGATTGATAAACGCTTTAATATGATATCCCATCACCTGAGGATTGATCTGTGCATGAAAACCTTCGATGTATCCTTTCTTCATCAAAGTATCAATACGGGCAGAGACAGCAGGCGATGACAGATATACTCTCTCGGCAATCTCTTTCAACGGTACCCTGGCATTTTCCTGCAGCATTTTTAAAATTTCGTAATCAATATGATCTAATTCATTTCTTTTCATTTCGTAAACCTCCATCCTGTTCAGTCTGGCATTTTGTTCTTTACTTAATTTTCTTGTGTATAAATACACAAAACGGCATAGTTTTCATAAAACTACGCCGTTGTATAAATGAAATATAGCATATTCTGTTAATTTTGTCAATTCATCAGCCAACAATACGTCTTGCACATGCCGGCTGGTTGTAATACATACTGGATGTAGTAATACCTGTACGTGCTGACTGTGCGTGTACAACACGTCCACCGCCAATGTACATTGCGACGTGGCCAATACTGCTGCCGTGCTTGTAGAAGATCAGATCTCCCGGCTGTACACTGGAAAGACTTACGCTGCGTCCACATCCTGCCTGTGATGCTGAGGAATGTGGGAGACTATAACCATACTGGGCATATATTGTCATAGTAAAACCAGAACAATCTGCACCACCTGTCAGGCTGGTACCACCCCATCTATATGGGTTTCCTACGAATTTCTGTGCATAGCTTGCAATATCAGATCCGGTAGATCCACTTGCAGATGCTGTATAGCCGGAACGGCTGGAACTACTTGAACTGCTGCTGGAGCTTCTCCGTGAGCTTGAACTGCTGTATGATCTGCTGCTGGAACTACTTCTATAGCTGCTTCTAGAAGAGGAGCTTCTGGAAGAGGAGCTGCTGGAAGCACGGGATGCTGCAAGTGCTGCAAGTCTCTGTCTCTCTGCTCTCTTGGCTGCAAGCTTTCTGCGATGCTCTGCCTTAATCTCTGCCATAGACTTTGCATGTTTAAATCTTACATGAAGTGTTACATATTCTTTACGAACATATCCTTTGGTATCACCATCAATCTCAATCTTGTACCAGTGATCGGTAGACTTCAATACATCGTAATTCTCCTCGATCGGAATCTGTGTCAGGATCTTTGATTTGATGTTTGCTTTCTTACGAACATTCAATGTGACTACTGTAGTCTTAACACGAACATATTTCTGACCGTATTTGCCGATCATCTTCTTGGCATTGTCTCCAATCGCCAGATAACTTTTCTTAATATATCCTGTTACATTGCCGGAACGGATCTTGACCCAGCCATTCTTTACCTTTAATACATCAGCCGAGCAGCCCTTATAAAGTCTGCCGACAATCTTACTGTGTGTGTTTGGCTTTCTGCGGACATGAACATAGTCGCTGGCTGTAGAAATCGCCTTCACATCCATATCTGTGATCAGACCCTTGTCCACACGCTTTGGTGAATCGTCCTTCTTTGGAGCTTTCTTTACCTCCTTCGCCGGCTCTGCCGTTGCTTCCGCTGTGGTCTCCGGTGTAGCAGATACGGATGACTCCGTTGCTGTCTGTGCCGGCTGGGACACAGATGAATTTATGATCGAATCCTTATTGTTAGATGAAAACTTATCCAGCGAAAGTGAAATGCCTGCCATATTTAATTCACGACAGATATTCGCTGCTGTAGGAACGACAAATGTTACTGCAAAACCAGCAACCAGTGTCGCCGTAAGACCTAAACAAACCGCTTTCCTTTTCAATCTTCTCGACTTTAACATACCAAAAATCCTTTCTGTAAATCGTACTTCTCAATAATTTCTATGTTTTCCTTATTCTGTATAAAGTTTTGTGTCTGATAAATTATTACATAATTGTTACACGTTATTAACAATTATAGTAACACTGCTCTAATTTGTCAACCAGCATTTTGTGAAAATTTTAAGAAATTATTACATATTTCTGTGCACATTAACAGGAAAAAGCAAAAAAGCTCTGCCTCCGCAAGAGACAAAGCTTTCTACCTATGTAGATATTTTACCATATATTTCCAAATTTACAATTTGTTCTACCCTTGTGGTCATATATGTCCACTGTTTCGTTACTTACGCACAATGACTACCTGCGTGGCTTTCATATAAGGCTCTGTAAAATCTACACTTTTCTTCCTTTCGTCGGTAATGGTCATCGCAGCCACACCCACGTCTGCCATCTTCCTCTCAACATTTGCGACAACAGAATCAAAGGCGGTATCCGTAATTTCCAGCCTGCGGCCCAGTTTGTCACAGACCGCCTTCATAATATCCACATCAATACCGACAATATCACCGGAATCCAGTTTGCTTTCATATGGTGGAAACTCCGCATTTGTTACCATGACTAGCTCTTTCCGACCGGACTTCTTTTTGCCGGTCTCATATGCCGTCTGCGTTTCTCCATCCTGAAGCCATGCCTTTACAATCTTACCGAGTGTTCCATCATCCTTCAACTCCTGCAGCGCCTGATCGATCTGCCCTAAAAGCTCCCGCTCGTCCTTATTGACAGCAATGCCGTATTCTTCCTCCGCATATGGTTCGGATAAAATTTCCACATCATCAAACCGCTCTGCAAAAACCTTTGCCGGGGCATCGTCGATCATTACCGCATCCACAACACCCTTTCGCAATGCTTTTACTGCATCAAGACCTTTGTTAAATCTTTTTATTTGTGCCCCTTCGATGTCACTCACATAAATATCGCCTGTTGTTTTCATCTGTACGCCAATGGATTTATTTTTGAGATCATCCAGAGAATGTACTGTATTTTTCTTTTTTCCACAGCCTCCTAATATCAATACGCATACCATCAGCAGCATAATTATTTTTTTCATACAGATCTCCATTCCTTTCTCAGCCCGCTGACTATATTACAATCTGGTCTCTTCCACCATTTTTGCCTACATACAGCTTCTCATCCGCTCTCTTGACAACCTTTTCATAAGACTCTGCCGGTGTGCTTTCCGTGACACCAAAGGTCATAGTAACCTGTATATCCGTACCACCATAATTTACTACCAGATCCCGGATACTTTGCTGCAAAGCTTCTACCCGTTCCCTTGCTTCGGTCAGATCCAGGCAATAGATTGCCAGAAACTCCTCGCCGCCCCAACGGCTGGCAAAACCTTCTTCTCCGACGCTGTTCCTGATAGCTGCGGATACCTCGATCAAAACCTGATCTCCTGCTGCGTGGCCAAATGTGTCATTGATCCGCTTAAAAAAGTCAATATCACACATTACCGCCGTATATACTGCTTTTTGTTCTACCAGAGCCGCCATCATATGGTTGCCGCTCCGCCGGTTATACAAAGAAGTGAGGGCATCCATTTCCACAAGCTTCTGTAGATTGCTTCTCATCTTATCTGCATAAATACCAATATCTCCAAGTTCATCCTTTCGCTTACGGATCCTCTCATCCAGTGTTTCTCCCAGAGTTCCCTCTGAGATCGTCTGAAGAAAATGATTTATGGAGTTAATATCTGTTAGAACTCCTGCAGAATACCTACGGGTACACAGAACTGCCACAAAAACTGCCACGACAGAAAATCCCAAAAACCATGCCAGGATCCGTAAAATCTTATGATACACGGTACTTCTCCTTTTGCCGGCAAAGACCATCCCCACAACAGAGTTGTCATCATTTTTTAGTGCCTTATAATACCCTATGTATTTAGTTCCATTAACTCCCACTTTATCCGAGAAATAATCCTGTCCTGTAGCAAGCACCACATCATCAACTGTCTGCTCCGCTTTTGTACCTGCTGCCGATATCCCATCCTCATCCTCCACCGTCGTGATCACACGGGTGTCACCCCAGAAAATGGTAGTGTCAATATGAGACTTTTCCCGCACCCTGTAGAGCATAGTGGAATCTGTGATGTTTAAATCTCCCTTCAGTAATCGCCCATCCTTATACTTATAATCGCCTCTGACGGTGAGATCCATGCATTCCACCATCATATTGGTGGTGGCTGCCAGCTCATCCCGGATACTCTGACAGTAGAAGTGATAAAACATCATCGCTCCAAAGAGCAATACAAATATTGACAGGATCACTGTGGGAAGGGTCACCATTAAAATCAGACTATGCCTGATTCCTCGTCTGGCTTTTCCCATGCACTCCCCCCTTTCATACCTTCTAACAACCTTTCAGATACCTGATCCGGTCATTACTTATCAGAAAAATAACTCTGGTCGTAACCGCTCTGGCCATTTTGTGCCTGATCTGCACTTCCCTGATTGTTGTAGCCGGTCTGGTCATAACCGGTCTGTGTATAATTCCCCTGATCATAGCTGTCCCAGCCTGTAGTATCCTGATTGCTGTAGCCAGTCTGTGTATAACCATCCTGAGCATAGCCGGTCTGGCTGTAGCCACCCTGATCATAACCACCGTTACCATAGCTGTCCTGACCACTCAGTCTGTGATATAATGCAGCATCTGTCGCATTCATATAAGGTGAAGTCCAGAAAATAAATACAAGTCCCATCGTGATCGCACCAAGAAGTGCCCATCCGATAAAGGACAGATCCAGCACAAAGGCTGCCCATTTATTACCGTTCATCATCTGTTTGCTTTGTGCAAATACCTCGCTGCTGCTCATCTCCGGATGCTCAGCCAGAAGATATGGCACCATACGGTATTCATAACTCTTTACAATTCCCGGGATCACAAAGAGCAGACTCCACAGTCCCACAAATAAGTCCCGTAAGAAGCAAGTCTTTACGCAGTTCCAGTAATTACGGGTAAAACCGTTTCCAAGTATTCCAAACTCCGGTTCACCGGTCATACTCTGACTGAAAAAGCCCTTGCATCCTACAACCAGTACATTCAAAGCAAATATCTTGATGGCAAACGCCAGAAGCAGGATCACCAGTACTGCAATAGAAGCCACCATCACTGCCATGGGATTAATGCCGCTCAACACTCCCGATACATCCACATTTCCGGTTGACGCACTCCGAGAATTTTTCACACCATTTCTGCCGGCACTTGTCGCTCCTCCTGTAATTGCCGATAAAATCAATGAAACCAGCACCAGCTTCCAATAATACATCTTTACAGTCGCTTTTCCTCTGGATTTCAATTCTTCCCTTGTCCATGTTATCATCTGTTACCTCTTTCTGCGCCTTTTGCGCTATGAATTTGTTTATATTATATAATATACAGCCCGTCTTAGACAACTGATTTTTTACATTTCATTCATAGTTTATTAAAATTCTTTCATGAAATTCACAAAATATTTTTTAAAAAGGTATTGCATTTTTCGGTAATATATTATAACGTATAAAGGAAGAGTTAACTTTACATATTATCTTTTATTTGTTTCCCCTTTATAAAGAGGTCACCCACTTCCCCCGGGTGACCTCCATTTTTTTGTCCTATTTCGTTTTGTTAAAATACCACTTGCCTGCTGCTGACAGATCGCCGTTTGTCCAGCCGCTCGTTTTGCTGCAGGTGCTGGCGATCAGCGCAGAAGATTCGTTCTTATTACACAGACTCCACGCAGTATAGCTGATATTGTACCGGTCCAGCAGACGCAGCCATTGATTGCCGGAGGCCTTGTCAAGCGCACCGTTTCCTGATGCATCACAGATACTGAACTCTGTCACCATCACCGGCAGACCTTTTTTGTGTGCCGTCTTCAGTTTTTCCTGATTCCATTCTTTATGCGTCCCGGCATAGAAATGAAGGGCATACATAAGATTCTTTCCCTTCAGTGGGCTCTGCGCCACAACATCCACATCCTGGGACCAGGTTGGTGTTCCAATCACGATCACGGCATTTTTGCTGTGTTTCCGAATGGTCTTTACAATGGTCTTTGCATAAGGTTTGATCTGCTTATTCCAGGTGACATTACCGTTTGGCTCATTACAGATCTAATATATGTCATTCTTCTGCCCGCCGTATTTCTTCGACATCTTCGTGAAGAATTTCTTTGCTTCCGACTTATGCTGATTTGGATTACCGTCATTGAGGATATGCCAGTCGATGATCACATACATTCCAAGCTCCGTCGCATATTTCACTCCCTCCCGGACCTTGTTGACTGCATCCGGACCATATCCCTCGGACTTATTGGTGTACATTGCCAGACGGATCGTATTGATACCATAGTTGTCCCGAAGGGTCTGAAATGCGTCCTTATTGACATACTGCGGAAACCATGCAATGCCATGGGTGCTGACACCCTTCAACTGGAACTTCGCACCATGGCAGTCTTTCAGATCCGTTCCGGATACATGAAGCGCCCCATGCCGTTTCACCGGAGTGATCCCTGCTGCCTCTGCCGTTCTGGTCAGCTCATCACTTACCGTTCCCGTAACATCTGCCGCCCCAGCGATGCCCGACTGACTCTTCTTCTCTGCCGGATTTCTGCCGGAAATTTCTGCCAGAACCGCCCCTGTTAAACCGACAACAATAACAATAAAAGCAGCCGCCATAAATATCTTTCCAATATGGCTTTTCATTTGATTCATTTTCTCTTTCATCTGACTCATTTACTCCTCCATTCCAATACTGTTTTGCATTTCAGGACGTCGCAGAAATATCATACGCCTAAGACTTGTTTACAACGGATCAATCTCCGGAAACATCTCCCGCATCAGACGTTGATATCCATCCAGACGCTGCACCTTATGCACCTTCTTGCGAAGCTTTTTGCCATCCGGCATGCTGTCTGCCAGAAAGCCCCACAGCTCCTTCATCTTAAAAAGCACCGGCTGACCGGGTCCATACGCTTCGCAGTATGCCTTGCAAAGCGCATTGGCATATGCTCCGATCCGGTTGAGCCTTTCTTTTTCGGACAAATTTCTCATTCCGCCGGCTCCGGACATGTTTTGCTGCCCATTCCCCGTACTTTCACCTGACGAGGAAGCGGGTTGTTCTTCCCAACACGCCTCTCTCTCCTGTATTTGTAACGCTAACTCCGGATGAGCCATAAGCCCCCGTCCTATCATTATCCGGGTCACCTCCGGAAAACGGGCACGAATCCGGTCATAATCCTCCAGAGAACAGATATCACCATTGTAGCACAACGGCATATTACAGCGTTGCACCGCTTCCGCAAACATATCCAGATTTGGTGTATTTTTGTAATAATCCTTTTGCACCCGCGGATGAATGATCAGCTCCTCCACCGGATACTGATTATAAATATCAATGATCTCCGGAAATTCCTCCGGATCATCCACTCCTAATCTTGTTTTGATGGATATTTTCAGCGGACATTCCCGGTAGATTTCCTCCAGAAACCGGTCAAGCGCCACGGTTCTTGCCAGAAAACCGGATCCCTTCCCCTTAGAAACCACAGTCCGGGCCGGACAGCCCAGATTCAAATTAACCGTATCGTAGCCCAGCTCCGCCATCTGCCCGGCTACCCGCAAAAACTCTTCCGCACGGTTGCTCATAATCTGTGGAATGAGACATCCCACCTGATTATTCTCCGGCAGGATGTCTCTCATCTCCTTATTTCTCAGACGTTTGCTGTCTGTCGCTGTAATGAAGGGAGTGAAATAGCGGTCAATCCCTCCATAATATTTTTCAAAAACATTCCGGAATACATATCCGGTAATACTCTCTAAGGGTGCAAAATACACCTGCATGACAGTTCTCCATTCTATTATAAATATAGTACTTCTTCCGGTCATGCTGTGGCACCGGACCGCTTCTTTCTACTGTACCAGCTGTGCCGGTGGTGTATGAAGGATCTTCCGGACCGGAAGTATACTGACTATAATGTTGACAGTAAACATAGCAAGGATCAACAATGCCGCCATCCACCATGGGAACAGGAGATAAATCTCCAGCGACGGAATTGAGGTGATAAATTTGATGACTCCACTGGTGATCAGGATGGCAGGAATACATGTGTACGCTGTCATCATGACCATCTCCAGCATATATGCCTTGAGAATACTTCCCGGCGAAATACCGATCAGCCGGTAAACTGTCAGTTCTTCGCTTCGTGCCATTGCATTTGACTTTATAGTAAAATATATCATAATCAGTGATAATACTGCAACTGCTATTGTCACAATATATCCGGCATTCAGGCCGCTTTCCTTCTGCTCCTTCTGATATTCCTCGATCTGAAGCTGTGCATTACTCTGTGCCCGCACTTTGAAATAATCCTTATAGTCTTTACCTTTTTTCTCAAAACAGGCTATGGTTCCCTCTACATCATCGGTATATACCTGAAACTGCTTGGCATTTACCACATAAGCCATCCGGATCTCCTCACATTTGTCCTTCGGAAGCACATACTCCGCACCGCTGTCCAACGGACATTTCCCTACGATCTTACATGTATCCAGTCCAAGCTTCTGCTCTGCCTGACCCGTGATCATCTCACCGCTCTGCCATCTTTTCTGTTGCTCGTAGTCCTGATACTGATTTTCGTCCACAAGGATCTGATTTCCCTTCAGCTTCACATCCCCATATTCTTCCGGATACGCCTGGCGCAGCTCCTCATCCGACATAATCTTTTTGTCTCCGTAATTCATTCCGAAGGCTACATACGGACTCACATAAACAGAGGGCTCTCCTGTGTCAGATACACCTACAATCTCCAGCTCAAGATTTGAAATTGTGGTAATGACCTTTAAACCCAGCAAAGACTCTTCCTTGTTGTAAAGAGACGCTACAACGCTTCCGGACTTTTGGAAGGTAGATAAGAGCCACTTGTCAATCACAAGCTCTTTCCGGTTCTTTGGCAGACGTCCGCATACCAGATCCTCCTCCTTCAGCTCACTGTAATCTACCGCTGAAAAATTATCAATTTTAGCATTGACCTGTTTCAACTGACGGAAGCCGTCATAGCTCAGGTTTAATGTTCCCTGTTGCAATGCGTTATATTTGATATCGGAAGTCAGCGTTTCCTGACAATATTTTTCTACTGCCTTAGACACCTCGCTGTCATCCCCGTTTGCCGGCTCCAGCTGTACCGTCACATAATGAGAATCCTGCGTCACGACCTCCTGCTTGTTGATATCATGCTGCATCATAAAATCTGCAAGTGCAAGCACCAGCAGAACGGAGGTTGCCAAAAGGATCCCCACGATAAAACGATGTTTTTTTCCAAGCATTCTTATGTTTTCGCAGGCAAGCTTCCAGATCTGTCCCATAGGCAGCCCCATACTCCGTCCTGCCTTGAGTTTTGGCAAATGATATGATATTTCCTCCATCTGGCTCTGATCCAGCTTTGGACGGCTTGCATCCCGCATTACACAGCCGGATTCCTCTCCTGTCAGCACCAGCTCCACATTGTCCTCCGTCTGAATGTAAAGCTTTCCGTCCTTCCATGCCAGATTGATGTGAAGCTTTCCATCCGGCTGCTCCTCCAGATCATCCCGATGGAATTTTTCCCGGTACAGGGACAGGTCAATAAAATCTTCCTCTACCCTCTGCTGCTCCATGTCTTTCAGATAAATATCGGAATCATCAATTTTCTGATAACCGCCGCTTGGATCATTGGCATAATCCCGCTTGATCTTTCCATCCTGAATCTCTATAATGCGGTCAGCAAAGAATTTGGCGATCGCCTTCTCATGAGAAACTAAAATCACAAGGCATTCTTTTGAAATACTTTTCAGAATGCTCATGGTTTTCAGGGTATTTTCCTCATCCAGATTACCCGTAGGCTCATCGGCCAGAATGATCTCCGGCGACTTCACAAGTGCTCTTGCAATGGAAACTCTCTGCTGCTGTCCACCGGAAAGCTGCGAGATGCGCTTCTTTTTGTAGCGGGACATCCCCAACGCCTCCAAAACATAATCCACACGCTCATCTTTCTGCTCCTCCGTCAGATCAAATACATTCAGAGCCAGCTTCACATTGTATGCTACCGTATAATCCTGCAGCAGATAATAATTCTGGAAAATATAACCAAATTTCTGGTTTCGGAGACGTTCGATCTTGTTCTGCTCATACTTTCGAAGCACCACATCATCAACCTTGACTGTGCCGCTTTTGAAGGTATCCAGTCCTCCAATGGTGTTCAGCAGAGTGGTCTTTCCTGATCCGCTCTCTCCCAGAATACACACAAGCCCCCGGTCCCCCAGCTCCAGACTGACCTCTTTTAATACATGGTTTTCATTGGACTTGCCTTTATTAAAATATTTATCGAGTTTTTCTATTTTTATCATTTCTTATTCCTCCATTCTGTCCCCGTTTAATGACCGGAACCGACTTATTCCTGTCTCAACGTACGATTAAAAAAGAATACCGTCAAAAACAGCAGGACCGCATTATACACGATAAACAGAACAAAGCCTATGATTCCGTAATAAAACATCATATTGCGGATAAAGGATACACCTGTCTGCTGCAGAATCACCATAATGATCGCTGTAACGATCACCGCTGCAATACAGTGAATTCCCATTTCCAGATATGTGATCCTGCCCATCTGCCTGCGCCTCATTCCTATAAAACGCAATACACTGTAATCCTTTTTCTTGATCTTCAAAATGGAGCGAATGATCAGGATCTGCAAGATTGCAAGTGCGATCAGGATCAGAGTGGAGATTTCAATAACCTCCAGTCTTTTATATACCTTTTCCTGTACATATTTTGTGGCACTTACCTGATATGTGCTGATGGCATCATAACCCATATCCTGCAGCTCCCGAAGCACCTTATCGGTTTTGCTGTAATTTGCAATATACACACTTGCCTGTGTGGTTCCGATATTGTAATAATCCCTCAGCTTCTGGTAAATCTCCGGGCTGACCTCGATAAAATCTCCTCCCTGCTGACTGAAATCTTCGGCATATTCAATATCTATCGAGATACGATTGGCTTTTGGGGATGTTTCCTCCGAATCTGTTTCCAGACCGGCTGCTTTCATATTCTGATCGATCTCATCCGCCTGCGCACCGGCCGTATCGTTACCGGATTCTTCCTTTTCTATATGAAGAACTCCCTGTTGCCCCGAAAATGCCATTTTCAGATCACTCGGAACAAGTCCATAACCGGTGGATGGTATGACATAGTTCTCCGAAACACGCACCTGATTGTCTTTGAGATCATCGGCAACAACGACATACACCGGTTTCATGGTCCCATAATATTTCTCATATCTCATGTCCCAGCAAAACTCTCCCCACACCACGAACTTATCCATACCGTATGTCAGCATCTGGCAAAGCTCCGGATGAAAATACACCTGTCTTGTATTGTCCTTTAATATCCCCACGATCTTCAGATCCTGAAAGCAGCTTTCTCCCTCTTTCCACAAATTTTCGGATGAAAAATAGCACCGGATCTGACTGTTCAGCTTCTTTTTGTCTGTGGTATACAGCACGATCTCATTTCGTTCCTTCGGAAGGCGGCCTGATGCCAGATCCGACTTGGTGATCGCCGTGGAGGATTTCATAAAATGTGTTTTGTCCAACAAGCGGATTCCCTGATTCTTTTCTTCCTCTGTCATACCATCGTTATCCACATTTGTAATCTGCTTATCCTGACTGCCGTGAGTCTTTTCGTAATCCTTATCCTCTTCTATGTAATAATTGATATCATTGGCATAATCGCAAAGATCTGTCATGGTTACATATTTTACACCGGCGATTGCCGCCTGATCCTTCTCGGTCAATACACTGTTGTCCGGATGACGCACTACCAGACGGGTATCATTTTTCTGCAGATAAGCATCACTGTTATACTCCTTTGTGATTCTGTCATCCCGATACACCAACAACTCCCCGATAAACAGGAATGACACTACTGCCGTGATCAGAAAAAAGGTAAAGAACAGTCCCGCTCTTGCCTTCTGCATTTTGATATTTTTTAACGCAAAAAAATTCTCCAGATGCTTTTTTTTCGTTTTTTCTCCTGAGTTGCTTTTAATTTCACCTTCGGAGGGATTCTGGTGGTCCTGATCCACATTTTCATCCCGCTTATTCACAGGAACATCAGTTACCACCTCTCCATCGTGAAGCCGGATTCTTCTGGTAACATACGGTTCCGCCTGATCATAATTGTGCGTTACCATGATCACCAGTTTCTCATGGGATAACCGCTCCAGAATCTCCACAATCTGTTCTCCCGTCTCACTGTCCAGATTGCCGGTCGGCTCATCTGCCACAATGATATCGGTATTTTTTGCCAGCGCTCTGGCAATCGAAAGCCTCTGCTTCTGTCCGCTGGAAAGCTGTGATGCTCTCTGCGCCGCCTGCTCCGTCAGACCTACCTGCTCCAGATAAGCCATTGCCTCTTCCTTCGAGCTTTCCGGGTCCTTTCCCTGGATCACCAATGCCGCAAGAATATTATCCAGTGCCGTATAGTGATTGATCAGACTGTAATCCTGAAACACAAATCCGATCTTATTGCGCCGGTACTCCTCCCAATCCTGATCATCATATTGGAAGGTCGGCTCTCCCCGGAAGTACATTTCTCCTTCATCAAAAGGAAGCATTCCACTGATCACGTTCAAAAGAGTGGATTTTCCTCCTCCACTCTCTCCGGTGATCGCCACAAACTCTCCCATGGAAAATTCCAGATTGATCTTACGCAGTGCCTGCGTGACAGATGTATCGGAATAATAATATTTGCTGATATTCTGCAGCCGCAATATCGTCTCTGCCATATCGTTTCTCCTTTCGTCCATTTCGCTACATCAATCCTATCATAGAAAAAAGCAAAAAAAATCACTGCAAATTTCATAAAATTTACAGTGATTTTTTCAGTTGCACGAATTATTAAATCAAAATTACACGAATTATTCAATCTTTTTTATTCGTATCTCTCTTAAATTCTTACAAATTTCTTAAGATTTTATTTAATGCTTTCCGGCAAGATCAATTCGGATCAACGCCTTCTTCAGTGCAAGCTCTGCACGGACCATATCTACCTCTTTGGAACCGCTTGTCAGCCTGCGTTCTGCACGTTCCTTCGCTTTCCGGGCACGGTTGGCATCGATCTCATCCGGCCATTCTGCAATCTCTGC
>ENA-ORRO01001499-ORRO01001499.1-human-gut-metagenome-genome-assembly--contig:-NODE-1499-length-16313-cov-49.199656_pt1 | contig 16313 bp, 11 predicted proteins | sample MGYA00242176_ERZ509136 | MGnify/ENA primary metagenome ERZ509136 (study PRJEB26280, sample SAMEA2338644) | human gut metagenome | biome: human gut; feature: human-associated habitat; material: faeces...
CAAATTAAAAAGGCAACTAGCGCGGTGAATTCACTTTAACTTAACAGCATTACCCATGCGAGGAAGGCTTGTAAAGTCTCCCAGTCACCAGTCATTCCTTTGATAAGCGGGGAGTGGATTGTCTCACATGTGTGGCATGAGATCCTTCGACTCAGTCCCCACTTGTTCTGGCTGGGATTTTTCACACATAGAGCGTTTTCGTTCGCTCAGGATGACGATACGCGAGGGTAGAAGGGCTCTCATCTGGGAGATATGTTGCGTGTTTTGGAACTAGCGGTGTTTATATTACGATACGAGTAGCCCCTTAGAGAAGGGGCGCGCCAAAGGCGCAGGATGGATCCACGTAGCGGTGTGAAAGACTATGTGAGATTAGCCGTTTCCCTTAAACGTCATCCCGACCGAAGTGGAGGGATCCTTTCTGCAGACCGGTAAACCGTGGGTGAGGGAAAGGCGAAAAAGGAAGCACCAAGGTGTTGTTTGAGTGAGGGGGCATGTGTGCATATGGCGGCAGTGCAATAAAGATCCCTCGGCTGCGCTCGGGATGACGAAGCAGGGGAGCGGATAGGTTCACAGGGGCGGCTTCGCCGCCTTTTTAGAAGATGGTATTCTCGTATCGTAGCCTTCCCCTCTAGGGAAAGGTGCCCCGCAGGGGCGGATAGGGTGACTATGGTATGAAAGACAGATGGTAGTATAGGGGAAAGAGAGGCGCATTTGTGCTGCATACGAAAGCACCCTATCCACCGCTGACGCGGTCCCCCTTCCCCATGCGGGGAAGGCTTGTATGGTGGCGGCTTCGCCGCCTTTTTGATTGGGCGATGCCCGAAAGTAGTATTTAAGTCACCAGTCACTCCTACGATACGAGGGAAGGAATCGTCTCACCGGCTGGCGGTATCGCCGCCTTTTTAGAGGATGGTATTCTCGCATCGCAGCCTTCCCCTCTAGGGGAAGGTGCCCCGAAGGGGCGGATAGGGTGACTATGGTATGAAAGACAGTTGGGATAAGGTTTCCCAGTCACTCCTAGGATAAGAAGGTGTGTAAGACGCAAGAGAGGTCCTTGCGAAAAATGAGCGATTGGGCTCTCTTAGGGCGTTTTTTGTCATCATACCTATGCTATACTAAAGAAAAGCAGTTTGGCAGGAAGAAAAGCTGATCCGCAGAGGGTGCATATGGGATGCGATCTATTCTTGGTTATAGAATAACTTTATATCATTTTGCTCATGTAGTTATATTTTGTTCTTGCTGTCTGATAAAATAAAAGAAAATGATCAGCATTTCCCTAGGTTTCATTAGCAGACGTACAGGGGGTCCTATGAAAAACACGATGGAAAAGTCTGAATACAAGGCCATTCTTCATTCGAAGCGGGCCAATATTTATTATCTTTCGAAATGCCGCGTGATGCAGAAGGATGGACGGGTCCTCTATTTGACGGAGACAGAGAAAGGAAATGCATATTGGAATATCCCGATCGCGAATACGACCGTGATCCTTTTGGGAAATGGCACCTCCATTACGCAGGCGGCGATGCGCCTGCTCTCCGGGGCGGGGGTACTTGTTGGATTTTGCGGTGGTGGTGCGACGCCGCTCTTGGCCGGGACAGAGATCGAGTGGCTGAATCCACAAAATGAATATCGCCCGACGGAATATGTGCAAGGATGGCTGTCTTTCTGGTTTGATGAGAAGAAACGGCTGGCTGCTGCCAAAGAATTTCAAAGAAAGCGCTGCGCTTTTATCGAAAGAGTTGGGGAAAAGGATGAGGATCTGCAGGATGCGGGTTTCTATGTGGATGATATGGAAATCGAAATGGCGATCCAGGAATATCGACGCATGATCGAGCAGGCGCAAAGCGTGACGGAGCTTTTAAGCAGCGAGGCGCGTTTCACGAAAGAGCTTTACAAGTATGCGGCACATGCCGTGGGCCTTTCCGGATTTACAAGAGATCACTCGGGAGAAGATCAGGCGAATGCTTTCCTGAATCATGGAAACTATCTGGCGTATGGTCTCTCTGCTGTGACATTGTGGGTGCTTGGCATTCCACATGGCTTTGCCGTGATGCACGGAAAGACGAGGCGGGGAGCGCTGGTCTTTGATGTGGCAGATCTGATCAAGGATGCTGTGGTTCTCCCATGGTCATTTATCTGCTCAGCGCAAAATGATACGGAGCAGCAGTTTCGTCAGCAGCTGCTGCAAAAATTCACGGAGCATCAAGTGCTTGATTTCATGTTTGGTGAAGTCAAAAGCGTCAGCCAGCATTTCGGAGAGAGAAGGTGATGCCGCATGATGGTCATCTTTATCAGTCAAAGCGAGAAGAAGGCGGTCCTTACCGTACGGAAGATCCTGGACTCGTTTGCCGATCGCATCGGGGATGATGCCTGGCAGACGGTGATCACGGAGGCCGGACTTCTCGCTGTCAAAGCGGCACTGCGGAGGAATGCGACGAAGAGCATGGCTGTATCCTGCCGATGGATCCGATCGCGCTCGCGGAGCGAGCTTCTGTGGATCGTGGGAAATCGGAATAAGTTCAATGCAGAGGGTCTGGTGCCTGTCAATTGGACGCAGAAAAATGTATCTCACTTTGAATGGGAGAATCAGTGGCAGTACCTGCCTCTCATTAAGGCTTTTGCAGCTGTGGCTGCGCTTTTCCATGACTGGGGAAAGGCAAATGACTATTTTCAGGATAAGTTAAGAAAGCATGGCGGGAAAAATCGGATGGATCCTTTTCGGCACGAGTGGATCTCCTGCAAGCTGCTGGAGGCGCTGGTCGTAGTCACTGGCGCAGAAGAGACGGATGAAAAATGGATGCAGGCTCTCATCTCCGGAACGCTTGATGAAGCGGAGCTTCTGAAAAAGGTCGGAGAAGATCTGACGGAAGAAAGACAGTGTCATCTGGGAAGGCTGCCGCCGCTGGCCTCTGTCATTGCATGGCTCATCCTGTCACATCACAGGATGGCAGATAAAAAAGGCGACGCCAGAGCAGGATATGAAAATGTGTGCAGGGCGTCTTTCCAAAGTATATGGTCGCGTCTGACAGCGGATTGGGGGTATCAAAATCAAAGGACGGAGGAGATATCTGCCGCTCTCCGGGCGAAATGTTTCTGCTTTTCGGAAGGACTTCTCTGGGAGAAATCTCCTGCGTGGAAGAAAGCGGTGCGCAAATGGGTGAGCCGTCTGCAGGAGGCCTATGGGACATTGCCGTCCGTGGCGATGGCAGGGCAGGCACTTTGTGAAAGGCCGGCCTTTCGGCTGATCCTTGCGTATGCCAGACTCTGCCTGATGATCGGAGATCATTATGCGTCTTCGCTGGAAAAGGAGCCGTCTGCGAGATCGGTCTGGAAAGTGCCCCGCCTGTGGGCGAATATCGATGGACGCGGTGCATGCAGGCAGTATCTGGAAGAGCACCTGCTGAAGGTGTGCGATCAGTCGCTCAGGGCGGCACACAGGCTTCCTTTTTTCGCAGAGAAGATGGAAAGAGCCTATGATGTACGCGGACTCAAGAAACAAGGAACGGGCGCGTATGCATGGCAGGAAAAAGCGGCAGCTAAGATCCATGCATTCAGAAAGGAACAGGCCGGAGATGCATCCTGGTTCATTGTCAATATGGCAAGTACCGGGTGCGGGAAAACGATAGCGAATGCAAAAATCATGAATGCCATTTCTCCGGATCGGAAATCTCTTCGCTATATCTTGGCACTGGGGCTTCGTTCCCTGACACTGCAGACGGGAGACTCTTACCGTAGGCAGCTGGGCATGGATGGGAGCGAGCTGGCTGTGCTCATTGGATCAGATGCCGTTCGGGCGCTCCATGAAAAATCGCAGGAAGAAAGCGATTGCGGCGCAGAGTCGGCGGAGCCATGGATGGAGGAAAATGTAGAATATCTGGATACCTTCGATGGCGGAGAGATGCAGTTCATGGATCTCTTTCTGGGGGATACGAACCGGCGCGCGGACAAAAACAAGGTATTGCTGCTGAAGCCTATCCTGGCAGCGACCATCGATCACATGATGGGAGCCGTCCAGACCATCAAAGGCGGGCGGTACATGCTCCCCTTTCTGCGGCTCATGTCATCTGACCTTGTCATCGATGAGATCGATGACTTTACGACAAAGGATCTCTATGCGATCGCCAGACTGGTACACCTTGCCGGTATGTTGGGACGGAATGTAGGGCTTTCTTCCGCGACGATTCCGCCTGACCTGGCGGAGGGCATGTATCGCGCCTATCAGGCAGGGCTTTCCGTGTACAATGATTTCTTCGCAGCAAAGAAGCATTGTGCCGTACTCTGGTGTGACGAATATAAGGCTGTCGTACAGGACATGCAGGCGGGAAAGGAAGGAGACTTTGCTCTTTTGCATCAGAAATTCGTCGCCAGCCGCTGCCGGAAGCTGAAAACACAGATCGTCCGAAGGAAGGGTGAACTGATCGAGTGCAGCTCCCGGGACGGAGATGCCCCTCCGGAGCTCCATTACTTTGAGGAGATACGGAAGGCTGCAGAAAAAATGCACGAGCAAAATTATATCATCGACCGAAAGACAGGAAAGCATGTATCCTTTGGTGTGGTACGCATGGCGAATATCAATCCCTGCGTAGAGCTTTCAGAGTACCTGCTCCGATGTACATGGAGCCAGGACGTAGCGGTGCGGCTGATGACCTACCACAGCCGGCAGATCCTTCTCCTGCGTCATGAACAGGAAAAATATCTGGACAGCGTATTGTCCCGCAAGGGAGAAGAAGGGCAGAGCGCGGAGCTGACAGACCCGGTCATTCGCCGTCATATCGATGAGAGCCGGGAGGGAAATATCCTTTTCCTCGTCGTGGCTACGCCGGTCGAAGAAACCGGACGAGACCATGACTTTGACTGGGCGGTGATCGAGCCCTCCTCCTATCGCTCGATCATCCAGCTTTCCGGACGCGTGATGCGTCATCGCACTCTTGCAAAAGATCAGGGAGCGTCGAATGTGGCTGTCATGGAGTACAATCTTCGCGGGTTGAAGGGAGAACCGAAAGCCTTCAAATGGCCCGGCTATGAAGTCGGGAAGTACCAGCTGAAAAGCCATGATATGAGACAGCTGATCGATGTCAATGATCTGGCAAGCCGCATCGATGCCGCGCCGAGGATCCGGAAGCCGGAGAAACTTCATCCGGAAAGCCGGCTCATCGATCTCGAACACCAGACGATGATGGATTTCAACAGCCGCTCAGACGTAGGCCCACAATCTATGCATGGCTGGCTCGATGAATACTGGTGGCTGACAGGCCTTCCCCTGGAGTTTAGACGTTTCCGTGAAAATGCGATGGAAGACGTAAAGCTCACTGTGAGATATACTGATGGAGAAGAAACATTCTGTGAACTTGATGACCACGGCAGCCTTGTTGATCGAAAGGCCATCCTGCATATCGATGACTATGAAGGCATGACAGAAGAAATGGAACGTCGCCTGTGGATCCAGCGAAGCTATGCGAAGTCTGTGAGACAGATGATCGATATGGAAGATCCCCGGTCAGAAGAGGAACAGATCGAGCAGGCTGAAAAAAGTATGGTGAAATCACCATGCCGAAAACGTCTGGGGATACCCACTGGCTGTATTCGGATCAGCTGGGATTATTTAAGGAAAGGAAGGGATAAGCGTGGCAAAAGAAAAAAAAGAAGTGACATCGCTGCACGAATACATCATAGAAAGTGCGGCAAAAAAGGGGAAAACACCAGCCGACTGGTTTGACGCGATGGTCATGCATATGAATGAATGTCATCTGGCCAGTCATGTCGGAAAATTTACGAATCCGGACATCAAGACCACCGTATGCAGCCATTCGAAAAAAGTGGCAGGCTATGTGACGACCGGAGGGAGCACCTGCAGTCTGGATATTCTGACACCGGCGCAGTATCTTGGAAGTGCCAGTCTGTTGCTCAGTCCAGTGACTCCCGATAAAAATGTGCTGGAGGCAGTCATTACACGAGACAAGGAACTTGAGAAAGAACTGGAACTGCTGTCACTCCCCATAGAAAAGCTGCAAAAGAAAGTCCAAGAGATGCTGGAAGACAGCCAAAAGGAACCGGAAGCGACAGATACGCATCTTAGACAGGTCTACTTCCCGATCGCGGAGGGAGAATATCATCTGCTGTCGGTCATGCCATCCTCCTGCCTTGCGCTGGAAATGTATCAGAGGATCCGAGCGATCAATGGCCATAAAATAGACTGCTGCAATAAGAAATCAGAGAACTACGGAAAGCCCTGTGAAGAAGTCACGGGACTCACCATGATAGGCTTTGGAGGGACCAAGCCGCAGAATATCAGCGCATTGAATTCCCGGTGCGGAGGGAAGGCCTATCTTCTCTCTTCCCTGCCGCCATCTCTGCGTGAGGTGAAGGTCAGGGTGCCGAGATCGGACTTCTTCAAAGAGTCCATCTGGTATAAATCACAAAGCAGCGCCCTGTATCGGCTGCACGCCTATATGAAACAAGAGCGGAATACCATGGAAATACGAAAGGCCATCCACGATCTGGTGGATGAAATGATCGACGCCGTCCTTTTGGTCGCCTATCAGATCCGAGCAGGCGCTGCCGGATGGAGCGAAGAGGAGACGTATACAGCACTTCCGAGATCACAGAAGATCTGGCTGGACGATGCTTGCATGGAAGAGCGCCTGGAGCCCTCCTGGACAGGTGAGATCGCAGCTGCTTTTGCCAGATGGGTAGTTTTCTCCTATGAAAAACTCTTGGGAGAAGAAGCCGTCTCCTTGGGAGACGCGGAATGGCGCAACTTTAAGGACCAAATGGAGATCGTACTGAAAGATGAGGTGAGATACGAATCATGACATACCTTTTGCTGCCGGAGATACAGATACAAAATGCCAATGCACTAAGCAGCCTCTGTACCATCGGATTTCCTGCCATGACAGCGTGGATGGGAGCCGTGCATGCATTGGAGCGAAAAGTGCGGCTGACAGAATCCTTGCGTGAAGTCCGTTTCATCAGCCTTGGCGTGATCAGCCATGAAAGCCGCCTGCAGGTCTATAAGAACCCTGGGGATTACCATTACTCTATAGCCATCTCATCCAATCCGCTTAGAAAAAAGGGAGGAAATACATTTGAACGTCCGCCCTTTATCGAAGACCCTCGGATCCATCTCAAAGTATCCCTGCTGGTCAAATGCAGCGGCCTTTCTGCCGATAACAAAGAGGAACTGCTGCAGGCAGTCGGAGAGACACTTCCCTCTCTCAAAATAGCAGGAGGCGATATACTTTCCTTCAAACCGCCCGTTGTATACTTTATCAGCGAGGAACATCCGGAGGAAGAAAAGAAGATCCTCCATCGACTGATGCCCGGCTTCGCGGTGGTCGAGAGAGGCAGACTGCTGAAAGAAGCAGGAAATGAAGCGGGAGATACATTGGATACACTCCTCTCTTTTCTGACGATCCACCATGAAGCAGAGATCAATGAAGAAAATGAAGTACGCGCCTGGACCTCGAAGCGAAGAGAAGCTGGCTGGCTCATCCCCCTTGTTGTCGGATTCCAAGGCTTGACCCGCTTGGGAAAGGTGAAAGCGCAGAGAGATCCGAATGTCTCGCATCGCTTTGCAGAACCTGTGATCACATTGGGCGAATTCAAAATGCCATTTCGATTCTCTTCCGTAGAAGACCTGATGTGGCACTACGAATATGATGAAGGCAATGATCTGTATATTTGTAAAAACGAAAAATAAAAAGGAGAACAATCATGGCAAACAAGAAAATTGCATTAGCAAGCGTACTGGCATTTGAAAAGAAACTGGTCCCATCCGATGGTTTCCTCTATGGTACAAGCTGGGAAAAAAGACAGACAGAAGAAGAGCCGATCGCGCTGATCGAGAAGTCGGTGCGCGGGACCATCTCCAATCGCTTAAAAGCAGCTGTCAAGAATGATCCGATGAAGCTCAATGCAGAAGTAGAAAAGGCCAATCTGCAAACCGTAGACAGCGCCTCTTTGAAACTGGATCAGGATACATTAAAGCTTCGCTTTACACTGAAAGTCCTGTCCGGGGTACAGCATCCATCCGTATGCAATGAAGAGGAACACGGCCGAGGCATTTCAAAAATGGTCGAAGACTACATCGAGGAAAGCGGGTTCTCGGAATTGGCACATCGCTATGCCACCAATATCGCCAGTGGACGATTCTTCTGGAGAAATCGCGTGGGCGCAGAAAAAGTCGAAGTCATTGTACGTGTCAAGCCATCCGGGGAGACCATGACATTTGACGGATATGACTACAGCCTGAAGAACTTCGATAAGCATAGCCCTGATCTGGATCAGCTCTCTGCCAGGATCGCTGATGCACTGTGTGGCAGGATCAGCTATCTGCTGCTTGAGATCGAAGCCTGCGTTTTGATGGGACATGGACAGGAGGTATACCCGAGTGAAGAACTGATCCTTGACAAAGGGAACGGGAAAAAGAGCAAGGTGCTGTATCAGGTCAATGGCATGGCAGCCATGCACTCTCAGAAGATCGGAAATGCACTGCGTACCATCGATACATGGTATCCGGAGTATGGCGTGTCTGGTCTTGGCCCGATCGCAGCAGAACCATACGGCGCTGTGACCACACTCGGGAAAGCCTTCCGCTCTCCGAAAGAGAAAGTAGATTTCTATACACTCTTTGATAACTGGTCGACCGGAACGGCACCTGAAAACGAAACGGACAAAGACTATGTCATGGCAGTCCTTGTTCGTGGCGGTGTGTTTGGAGCAAGCGGAAAGGAATAATATGAACTACTATCAGGATATCACCCTCATTCCAGATGGTGAAGTCTCGCTATCCTTTCTTTGGACGAAGGTATTCACCCAGCTGCATCTGGCACTGGCTGAAGAACAACGAAGAGAAGGGATGGTGAAGACCGCGCTGGCCTTCCCGGCGTATCAGGACAAAGGGCTGGGAAATAAGATCCGTATCTTCGCTCCCTCGGCAGAACAATTGGAAAGATTGCACCTCGAACAGGGGCTGGAACGACTTTCTGACTATGTACACCTGACAAAGATCCGAAAAATAGTGGAACGCCGCATCACCGGCTATAGCATTTACAGCCGATATCAGCCGGATGGATCCGTGGAGAGAAAAGCGCGCCGCTACGTCCGGCGGCACGAAGGCGTCTCTTATGAGGACGCGCTCGGCCTGCTTGGCCGGAGAAAAGAGACATACGATCTGCCATTCATCCAGATGAAAAGCTTATCTACCGCGCAGACCTTTTCCCTCTTCATCAAGAAGGCACCCTGTCAGATAGAGCAGTCCGGAACACTGAGCACCTATGGCCTGAGCGATAGTGCCTCTGTGCCTGAATTTTGACCAAAATTTTTGACCAATGCAAGAAAAGCCGATTCTATCGGCTTTTCTTGCGTCCTGTTGAAACTTTGGGTAAAATAGATGGAGATGGGGTTTCCCTCGATGGTGCCGAAGCGCTTTCACTTTCTCCTGCAGTTGACTGCCGTATAGGCAGCTTAGAAAGCACCGGTTGAACCAGTCGCGGAATTCTGCACGTTGACTGCCGTATAGGCAGCTTAGAAAAATTATTTTGCAAAATGTGGACGCCCAGATAACTGTTGACTGCCGTATAGGCAGCTTAGAAATGGAAGGGTTCGCAGTGGCCCCATGCTGCAAAGTTGACTGCCGTATAGGCAGCTTAGAAAATGTTTGTGTACGCGGATCGGCGCCGGGAATAGTTGACTGCCGTATAGGCAGCTTAGAAACCCAGCGCCCGCCGCCGTGACGGAAGGGACGCGTTGACTGCCGTATAGGCAGCTTAGAAAAGACGCTAATATTTATTGCCTGGAGGGGTTCGGTTGACTGCCGTATAGGCAGCTTAGAAACATTGCGCCAGCAACGCGCCAAACTCTTCTCTGTTGACTGCCGTATAGGCAGCTTAGAAAGGAAGGGACGAACGCGGGGCGCGTCCAGCTGATGTTGACTGCCGTATAGGCAGCTTAGAAAGTTCTAATGCCCCTTCACGGGGCATTTTTTTGGTTGACTGCCGTATAGGCAGCTTAGAAACATTAAAGGGTTTTGCCCTGCCATTTGCTGTAGTTGACTGCCGTATAGGCAGCTTAGAAATGTGTCAGTGCGTTCCCTCGATTATTCCAACCGTTGACTGCCGTATAGGCAGCTTAGAAAATAGACGGGCATGTCCCCTCCCTTCCGTCCCCCGTTGACTGCCGTATAGGCAGCTTAGAAATTCCGGTGCGTGGCACATGCCGGGATCAGCTGGTTGACTGCCGTATAGGCAGCTTAGAAAAAACTCGCAGACCGTGATCGGGATTTGCAGACGTTGACTGCCGTATAGGCAGCTTAGAAAATATCCACAGCCAGCTTACATTACATCCAGCCGTTGACTGCCGTATAGGCAGCTTAGAAATGCATGGTGTTGGCTGCAATCATGCCGCGGGTCGTTGACTGCCGTATAGGCAGCTTAGAAATCCACCAAACCCCTAGGGGGGGGCAAGAACGCGTTGACTGCCGTATAGGCAGCTTAGAAATTGCCGCTTTACAATAGATAACGTCGCGCATAGTTGACTGCCGTATAGGCAGCTTAGAAAATAGCGGAAGCCCTACGCATAGCCAGCGCATAGTTGACTGCCGTATAGGCAGCTTAGAAATACGATGGATAATTTATTCATCGACACTTTCTGTTGACTGCCGTATAGGCAGCTTAGAAATTCTCCAAAAAGAGCAATACCAAAAGGAAGTTGTTGACTGCCGTATAGGCAGCTTAGAAATTGCGGAGTTTCTGCGCCAGTAGAGCCAGTCGGTTGACTGCCGTATAGGCAGCTTAGAAATTCTTGAAAGTCGCATCGCCCGCGCCCATGACGTTGACTGCCGTATAGGCAGCTTAGAAAATGAGTGTCCCGTCTTCCTCGCCTTGCCGTCCGTTGACTGCCGTATAGGCAGCTTAGAAAAGCCACCGCGGCAAAGAGCCAGCTCGTGAATAGTTGACTGCCGTATAGGCAGCTTAGAAATTGGCTCATGACGATTTGAAACCAGTGATACCGTTGACTGCCGTATAGGCAGCTTAGAAATGTAGTATTCCTTCGTCGGTGTAATCATGATTGTTGACTGCCGTATAGGCAGCTTAGAAAAATAGCATATTTGCTTATAAGCACCGTCTGGCGTTGACTGCCGTATAGGCAGCTTAGAAAATTGAGGATTCCTATCCGCCGAAACTTATTTGGTTGACTGCCGTATAGGCAGCTTAGAAAGATATTTTCAGCAGTTTCAGAAGAGATCTGATCGTTGACTGCCGTATAGGCAGCTTAGAAAGCTAACGGTTCACTCCTTCACAACTTATTCACGTTGACTGCCGTATAGGCAGCTTAGAAATGCTCTTGCAAAGAGCAGGGGAGAAACCCGTAGTTGACTGCCGTATAGGCAGCTTAGAAAGCAAGGAATACGACATGGAATAGCACCAGAGCGTTGACTGCCGTATAGGCAGCTTAGAAAGTTATTTCCCGTCGATGATTACTGGTAAACTCGTTGACTGCCGTATAGGCAGCTTAGAAAGTTTACCGGCACCGCTGACCTCTCTCTTACCTGTTGACTGCCGTATAGGCAGCTTAGAAAAGTATTTTCAAAACGCGCAATGATGCAATTGAGTTGACTGCCGTATAGGCAGCTTAGAAATTCAGGAGCTCCGGGAGGTACTTCATGAGGACGTTGACTGCCGTATAGGCAGCTTAGAAAATATTCAGGGGTACGAGACACGGGGACAGTAGGTTGACTGCCGTATAGGCAGCTTAGAAACAATGAAATGGATGAACAAGAGATGATTCAATTGTTGACTGCCGTATAGGCAGCTTAGAAATTTGGAGGAAACGCGTGCGCTCTCCGAGGGTAGTTGACTGCCGTATAGGCAGCTTAGAAAAGCAAGCCCTTGTACCCCAACTGGAACTGGCAGTTGACTGCCGTATAGGCAGCTTAGAAATGAGTTTGAGCGCTGGTTTGCTACTGTATTCCGTTGACTGCCGTATAGGCAGCTTAGAAAAGCACTAAGTCGGGTTTTCGTATTGTGTTCTGGTTGACTGCCGTATAGGCAGCTTAGAAATTGGCCGGTTTCGGATGATGAAATTGTAATTCGTTGACTGCCGCATAGGCAGCTTAGAAACGGAAGTACACGGATCAGAAGACCGGGGAGGTGTTGACTGCCGCATAGGCAGCTTAGAAATGGTTAAAGGGTACAAAGCGTGGATCGGTGACGTTGACTGCCGCATAGGTAGCTTAGAAAATCATCATGCCGCGGGTCTTCTCAGCCTCCTCGTTGACTGCCGCATAGGCAGCTTAGAAATTTCAGGGCAGGCGAAGGGGCTTGCAGCCCCCGTTGACTGCCGTATAGGCAGCTTAGAAAAAGCAATTTCAGGTGGGAAGTACAGGGACGGATGTTGACTGCCGCATAGGAGGGAGGATCGGGACACCGGCTGGCATGCAGGAGGGTAAGATGAAAAAAGCCCCTTTGGCAGGGGCTTTTTTTGATGGCTTGTTTTCTCCTTTGGTGTGTTCCCTTTGGTCGGGGCTTTATGGGCGGTGAGGTTTACCGGCGGTGGGTACTCACAGGGCGAGGCGGTAGATCTCTTCGAGGTCTTTGGCGGAGAGGCTGACGAAGCCGTGGAGGAGGCCGTCTTTGGCGCCCTTCCATGCGATGGTCTTTTCGGCCATTTCGGCAAAGCGGGTGTCGTCGATGCCGATCTCTGTGAGGGTGGTTGGGAGGCGGAGTTGTTTTTTGAAGTATTTCCGCAGGCGTTTGATGCCTTTATCTTTTTTGATCTGCCTACGGGCACGCCCCGTGAACGGAAGGCGTATATGCAGTTTCGGAAATATCTGCTCAATGCCGGTTATGATATGCTCCAGTATTCTGTCTATGTCCGTATCGCCGGCAGTCGGGACGATGCCCAGCATATGTTGGGCATCGTGAAACGGCACCTGCCCGGCAAAGGGCAGGTGCGTGCCCTCATGGTGACGGAAAAGCAGTATGCTGCCATGCAGATCCTTCTCGGAAAGCCGACCATCGCAGAGAAAGAGACCGGTTGTCAGGAAATGCTGGTCTTATAAAGAAAAATGAAGTAGAATGAGTTTAAGGTTTTAGCTCAATGTTGGATATAGGTAAACTGATACTGTCCAAGAACTTCTCAGAAAACTTGCAGGGTTTTAGGTCAATGTTGGATATAGGTAAACTGATACGAAAATACCCTATAGGGTACTGGCTAGATTCTGGTGGCGATGCATAGAATTTGCGGTCATAAAGAACAAGGACTCTTTTGGTGTGGCTCACAAGAATGTAATACGGCGTGTGATACAATAAAGAAAATGAGATAAGGAGGAGATACGATGGATTTAGCTAAGGTGAAGAGGGCATTTCAGAGAAATCGCTATCAGTGCAGGGTCTTTGAGACGAAGGAAGAGGCGGCAGTGTATCTGGATCGGGAGATCGATGGGATGACCGTGGGATTCGGTGACTCGCTGACGCTTCAGACAATGGGGATGTATGAGAAGCTGTCAACGCATAATACGGTGTGGGATGTGCATCAGATCGATCGGGAGAAGAATGGATTTGCGAAAAGCAATGCAGCTTTTTTGGATATGGCACGGAAGGCGATGACAGCGGATGTATTTCTTCTTTCTGTGAATGGTGCGACGGAGACGGGGGTCATGGTGAATCTGGATGGGACGGGCAATCGCGTCTCTGGTTCGCTCTTTGGGCATCGTAAGGTGTACTTTGTCTTCGGAGTAAATAAGATCGCACCGACGCTGGAGGAGGCGATTTCTCGGGCGCGGAATGTGGCGGCACCGAAGAATGTGGCGCGGCATCATTACCTTTGCGGCTGTAGTGCGCATGGCGGTGATCGCTGTTATGACTGCGGAGCGCCAGACCGCATCTGCAATGTGCTGGCTGTGTATTACAAGAAGATGCGAAATGTGGAGATGGAGGTCATCATCATCAATGAGAAGCTGGGGTATTGAATATCTGCCGATGCTTCAAGCCATCAAAAAAGCCCCTTTGGCAGGGGCTTTTTTTGATGGCTTGTTTTCTCCTTTGGCGTGTTCCCTTTGATCGGGATTTTATGAGCGGTGAGGTTTACCGGCGGTGGGTACTCACAGGGCGAGGCGGTAGATCTCTTCGAGGTCTTTGGCGGAGAGGGTGGTGAAGCCGTGGAGGAGGTGGTCTTTTCCGCCCTTCCAGGCGATGGTTTTCTCTGCCATTTCGGCAAAGCGGGTGTCGTCGATGCCGATCTCTGTGAGGGTGGTCGGGAGGCGGAGCTGTTTCTTGAAGTATTTCCGCAGGCGTTTGATGCCTTTCTGTGCGATCTTGATGGTGTCCTTGCCTTTGGGGGAGACGCCCATGACGCCTACGGCGAAGCGGGCGATGCGGGGGGCGGTGGTTTCGTCCAGGACGTAGGTAAGGAAGGCGGGGGTGAGGATGGCGAGGCCGAGGCCGTGGGTGATGTCGTAGTGGGCGGAGAGTTCGTGCTCGATGCCGTGGCAGGTCCAGGAGACGGAATGGCCGCTGTCGATGAAGTCGTTGATGGCCCAGGAGGCGGTCCAGAGGAGGTTTGCGCGGGCGTCTTCATTGGCGGGGTCGGCCATGGCGATGGGGGCGTCTTTCATGACGGAGCGCATCATGGCTTCCATGTAGGCTTCGGTGGCGGGGAAGGTCTCTTCTTTCTGGAAGTAGACTTCCATGATGTGGGAGAGGATGTCGGCGGAGCCGCAGGCGGTCTGATAGGCGGGGACGGTGTAGGTGTTTTCGGGGCAGAGGAAGGAGACGGAGGGGCGGAAGGCCTGGGCGGTCCATCCGTATTTTTCTTCAGTCTCGGGGTTGGTGATGACGGCGCTGGCATTCATTTCGGAGCCGGTCGCGGCGATGGTGGGGATGGTGATGAGGGGGAGGGCGGTGTCGATGGCGGCGCGGCTTCGGATGAGATCCCAGGGGTCGGCGTCGTAGGGGGCGCTGCCTGCGATGACTTTGGCGGTGTCGAGGACGGAGCCTCCGCCGAGGGCGAGGATGAGGTCCAGGCGTTTTTCGCATACGAGGCGGATGCCTTCGCGGACAAGGCCGATCTCGGGATTTGGCTTGACGCCGGAGAGGCCGTAGCAGTCGACATTGGCTTTGCTGATTTCTGCGAGGACTTTGTCGAAGAGGCCGCTCTTTTTGGCGGAGCTGCCGCCGGTGATGAGGAGGACGCGGCTGCCGAGGCGGCTGATCTCTTCGGGAAGGTGGGCGAGCATGCCGTTTCCGAAGTAGACTTTGGTGGGGTTATGGTAGATGAAATCGTGGGTCATAGGGATGCCTTTCTTGTCATGGGTGACTAGGGAAATGCTGATTGAATCATTTTTCCTTAAATGGGTTTGGTGGGTTCTATGGGTTCATAGAGTTCAACGGGGCAGGTGTTCCTTTCACTTTTTCGGCAGACTTGGATTCCTTGTCTCGGCGATCCATTTTGTGAAATCTTCGGGGGAGATGCCGAGGCGTGCTTCTGCCCAGGGTTTCCATTTTTCGGATTTTTTACGCGCGGCAAGGATGTCTTCCATGGAGGCGCCGGTGTGCTGCTCTAAGAGGTAGGCGAGGCGGAGCCAGTGGTTCGGGTAGCCGTCTTGCAGCAGGGGGAGAGCGCGGTCTTCGGGGATGCCGTAGAAGCGGTGAAGGCGGCGGGCGCGATGGCGCAGGAGGCGTTCTTCGTAGAGCGCAGCGGTGAGACCTAGCTTTTTCTGGATGCATCCCCATGGGTCATCTTTCCGCATGTCGAGGATGGTATCGATGGGGACTTCGGCGAGGATGGAGAGAAGGGCGGCTTTGTCGATTTCAAGGAAACGGAGGCCGCTTGCGAGAAGGGCTTCTGCTTTGTCTTGGGGAATTTCGTACTTGTAGTGGATGCTTCGGATCTGGTCGTCTAATGTGGGTTCGCTGCGTTTCATAGGGGGTTCCTTTCGTGCAATGAATGGTTTTCTCTATTGTAACATAGATGGGAGAGGGGAGCCCATGGGTGTGCCGTCCCTTGATTGTGGATGAAAGCTTTGCTCGAATGGGGTATCGTCATTTCGAGCGAAGTCGAGAAACCCTCCTTGCAGACGGATCAACGATGTGTGGTTGAAAGCGTGGAAAGGCAGCACCAAGGCGTCGTTTCCGTAGAGGCGGATGAGTGATGCTAACCGCAGTGCGATAAGGATTTCTCGCTGGCGCTCGAAATGACGATACGGGAGAAATGTATTTTTAACATACGGGGAGCCAACCCCGTCTCGCTACGCTCGACAGCCCCTTCCAGAGGAAGGGGCGAGAGGATGGGGGCATTTCAGTCATGAGTTACCA
>ENA-ORRO01001501-ORRO01001501.1-human-gut-metagenome-genome-assembly--contig:-NODE-1501-length-16301-cov-4.746214_pt1 | contig 16301 bp, 12 predicted proteins | sample MGYA00242176_ERZ509136 | MGnify/ENA primary metagenome ERZ509136 (study PRJEB26280, sample SAMEA2338644) | human gut metagenome | biome: human gut; feature: human-associated habitat; material: faeces...
ATGGGCGAGAAGGGCCACATCATCGACTTCTCCAAGATCGAGCTGGATCGTGACGGCAAGACCACCGTTTACGATGGCCGTACCGGTGAAAAGTTTGATAACCGCGTTACCGTTGGTTATATGTACTACCTCAAGCTGCATCACCTGGTCGATGATAAGATCCATGCCCGTTCCACCGGCCCCTACTCTCTGGTCACCCAGCAGCCTCTGGGCGGCAAGGCTCAGTTCGGCGGCCAGCGCTTCGGCGAGATGGAAGTTTGGGCACTGTACGCTTACGGTGCTTCCAACGTCCTGCAGGAGATCCTGACCGTCAAGTCCGACGATACCGTGGGCCGCGTCAAGACCTACGAGTCCATCGTCAAGGGCGAGAACGTTCCTGTCCCGGGTATCCCCGAGTCCTTCAAGGTTCTCGTCAAGGAGATTCGTTCCCTCGCGCTGGACATCGAGCCCATGCACGATGCCGACGAGGACGCCTCCGCCCCTGTGACCGCCGAGGAGACCTCTGCCCTCGATGACCTGGCTGCGCTCGCCGGCGTTGACGCCGACATCGAGGCCCAGGATGCCGAGACCGCCGAGGCGCCCGAGGCTGTCGCCGCCACGACCACTGATAAGGAGTAGTTGACTGTGGCAGATTTCGAAGCTACTGATTTTGACTCGGTAAAGATCTCCCTTGCCTCCGCCGACCAGATCCGTTCCTGGTCGCACGGTGAGGTCAAGAAGCCGGAGACCATCAATTACCGTACCCTCAAGCCCGAGAAGGACGGCCTGTTCTGCGAGAAGATCTTCGGTCCCGCCAAGGACTGGGAGTGCTCCTGCGGCAAGTACAAGGGCATCCGCTTTAAGGGCATCGTCTGCGAGCGCTGCGGCGTCGAGGTCACCTCGGCCAAGGTGCGTCGCGACCGCATGGGCCACATCGAGCTCGCCGCTCCCGTGTCCCACATCTGGTACTTCAAGAGCCCCACGAGCTTCCCGATGAGCCGTATGCTCGACATCAAGTCCAAGGACCTCGAGAAGGTTCTGTACTTTGCCAGCTACATCATCACCGAGGTCGACTACGAGGCTCGCGAGGCCGACGCTGACGACCTGCGCGAGGAGCTCGCCGCCGATCTGGAAGAGATCGATGCCGAGTGCGCCCGCCAGATCGAGTCCCTCAAGGAGCAGGGCAACCCCGAGAACTTTGACGAGTTCTCCGACGAGGAGCCGCTGACCCCCGAGGAGATCGCCTCTGGCATCGTCGACATCGAGGAAGAGTGCAAGGACGAGAAGCAGCTCCGCACGGACGCCTTCAACGCCTTCATGAAGCTCACCGAGCGCGACCTCATCTCCGATGAGCCGCTGTTCCGCGAGATGACCCGTTACTACTCCATGTACTTCAAGGGTGGTATGGGTGCCGAGGCCGTCCGCGACCTGCTCGCTGCCATCGACCTCCCCTCCGAGGCCGAGAAGCTCAAGGCCATCATCGCCGACGAGGACTCCCAGAAGCAGAAGCGCGAGAAGGCCGTCAAGCGCCTCGAGGTCGTTGACGCCTTCCTGAAGGGCGGCAACAGCCCCGCGAACATGATCCTGGACGTCATCCCGGTCATTCCGCCCGATCTGCGCCCGATGGTTCAGCTCGACGGCGGCCGCTTCGCCGCATCCGACCTCAACGACCTGTATCGTCGCGTGATCAACCGCAACAACCGACTCAAGCGCCTGCTCGACCTGGACGCCCCCGCGATCATCGTGAACAACGAGAAGCGCATGCTCCAGGAGTCCGTGGACGCCCTGTTCGACAACGGCCGTCGTGGTCGCCCGGTCTCTGGCCGTGGCGGTCGCCCGCTCAAGTCGCTCGCCGAGGCCCTCAAGGGCAAGCAGGGTCGTTTCCGTCAGAACCTGCTGGGCAAGCGTGTCGACTACTCCGGCCGTTCGGTCATCGTTACCGACCCCAAGCTGCTGCTGCACCAGTGCGGTCTGCCCAAGACCATGGCGCTGGAGCTCTTCAAGCCCTTCGTCATGAAGCGCCTGGTCGAGCTTGGCAAGGTCGAGAACATCAAGGGCGCCAAGCGCGCTATCGACCGCGGTGCCACCTTTGTGTGGGATATCCTCGAAGAGGTCATCGACGGCCGCGTCGTGCTGCTCAACCGTGCACCGACCCTGCACCGTCTGTCCATCCAGGCCTTTGAGCCGGTGCTGGTCGAGGGCAAGGCTATCCACCTGCATCCGCTGGTCTGCTCGCCCTTCAACGCCGACTTCGACGGCGACCAGATGTCTGTCCACGTGCCGCTGTCCAGCCAGGCTCAGGCCGAGGCTCGCGTGCTCATGCTCTCTGCGAACAACCTGCGCTCGCCGGCATCCGGCAAGCCGGTCAACATCCCCTCGCAGGACATGATCATCGGTGTGTACTACCTCACCCAGGTCCGCGACGGCCTGCCCGGCGAGAACCACGTGTTCGCCAGCTTCGACGACGCGCTGCACGCCTATGACTGCCGCTCCGAGGTCGACATGCAGGCCAAGATCCAGGTCCGCGTGTCCGCCGAGAACGCCAACGTCATCAACGAGGACGGCACCCGTATCTTCCGCGTCAAGAACGGCAAGAACGAGTTTGTCGACTACGACGTCACCGGCAACAGGACCGCGCGCTTTGAGACCTCTATCGGCCGCATCATCTTCAACCGCCAGTGCCTGCCCGAAGACTACGAGTTCATGAACTACAAGATGGTCAAGGGCGATGTGGCCAAGCTGGTTGCCGACTGCTGCGATCGTTACCCCGAGGCCAAGGTCGGCCCGATTCTCGACGCCATCAAGTACTCCGGCTTCCACTACGCTACCCGCGCCGGCCTCACCATCTCGGTATGGGACGCTCTCATCCCTGCCGAGAAGCAGGAACTGCTCGATCGCGCCCAGGCCAACGTCGACCAGATCAACGAGTACTTCGAGGAGGGCTTCATCAACGAGACGGAGCGCCACATCGAAGTCGTTAACGAGTGGACCGCTTGTACCGACAAGGTCGCAGCGCTCATGCTCGACATGTTCGACGAGGAGAACCCGCTCTACATGATGGCCGACTCCGGCGCCCGTGGTTCTAAGACCCAGCTGCGTCAGCTCGGTGGCATGCGTGGCCTGATGGCAGACATGTCCGGCGAGACGATCGACCTTCCCATTAAGGCGAACTTCCGCGAGGGCCTGCTGCCGCTCGAGTACTTCATTTCGACCTACGGCGCCCGTAAGGGCCTGGTCGATACTGCATCCCACACCTCGGACTCTGGTTACCTGACCCGTCGTCTGGTCGACGTGGCCCAGGACGTCATCGTCCGCGAGGAGGACTGCGGTACGCACGAGGGCGTCACCTACAACCTCATCATTCCCGGCACCACCGACCTCAACACCGACCTCGTCGGCCGCTGCTTCATTGAGGACGTCGTGGCTCCCGATGGCACCGTGCTCTTTGAACAGGACGGCTACATCGAGAAGGTCGCCGACATCCAGAAGATGGTCGATGCGGGCCTCAAGAAGGTCAAGCTCCGCGCGCTGCTCACCTGCCGCTCCAAGTACGGCGTGTGCCAGAAGTGCTACGGCTGGGATCTTTCCACCCGTCGTCCGGTCGCCATCGGTACCGCGGTCGGCATTATTGCCGCCCAGTCCATCGGCGAGCCCGGTACGCAGCTTACGATGCGTACCATTCACTCCGGCGGCGTCGCTGGCGTCGACGATATTACGCAGGGTCTGCCTACGGTCAGCCGTATGTTCGATATCGTCGGCAACGTCAACGAGAAGATCCTGGGTCGCGAGGCCGAGCTGGCTCCGTACTCCGGTCACCTCTCGATTAAGCCCGAGAAGTCCGAGTACGTGCTGACGCTCACCGACTCCGAGGACCACACCCGTGTCCTCGACGAGCGTCGCGTCCCCGCTTCGGTGCGCTTTATGCCCGAGATCGAGGACGGCTGTGAGGTTCGCGCCGGCGACCAGATCACCAAGGGCTTCGTCAACTTCCGCAACCTGCGTAAGCTGACCGACATCGAGTCGACGATGCACACCTTCGTCGAGAGCGTTAAGGACGTCTACACCAGCCAGGGCGTCGACCTGAACGACAAGCACATCGAGGTGCTCGCACGTCAGATGCTGCGTCGCGTTCAGATCACCAACCCCGGCGACTCCAAGTACCTGCTTGGTCAGTACGTCGACCGCTATGAGTTCGCCGACGAGGTCGAGCGCGTTGCCCGTCTGGGCGGTCAGGCTCCTGTGGCCGAGCCCGTCATCCTGGGTACGCTCAAGGTCGCGTCCAACATCGACTCCTGGCTGTCGAGCGCTTCGTTCATCCGTACCGCTGGCGTCCTTACCGAGGCTGCCATTGAGGGCAAGGTCGATCACCTGCTCGACCTTAAGTCCAACGTCATCGTCGGTAAGAAGATCCCGGCTGGTACCGGCCTCAAGCCGTACGCCAACGCCAAGCTGACGTATCGCACGGCCGACGGCTATGTCGACATCGACGGCCCGGCTTCGCCCAACGCCAAGTCGCTGCCCGAGTGGGCTCCGGTTGAGCTCAAGGACCTGGACGAGCAGCTCCCGCAGCAGCTCGACTGGGCCGGCTACGACGAGTTCGGTGGTGCTGACGGTTCGTTCACCCGCAACGGCCACACCATCTCCGCCGAGAAGGCTCGTCTGTACCTGTTCGACGACCTGGGCGTGTCGCAGCGCTGGACCAACAAGTTCAGCGAGGTCGGCATCGAGACGGTTGGCGACCTGGTTGGCAAGTCCGAGGAGGATCTGCTGCGCATCGATGGCATCGGTGCCAAGGCGATCGAGGAGCTCCGTGACGGCCTCGAGGCCCACGATCTGCTCTACATCCTCGAGAACAACGACGACGTTGCCGACGAGGAAGACCTCTCGCAGCTGCTGCAGATGGTCTTTAGCCCCGACGGTCCGGACGATATCCTGCTGGGTACCTCCGCTCCGACGCATCACGCCGACGCCGACGAGGAGCTCCTGGGCGCCCCGATCGACGACAAGAAGGCTCCCGCCAACGGTGCCATCAACGAGGACATGGCGTCCCTCGACGAGCTGCTCAACCAGCTCGTGGACACCGACGACGCCGAAGAGGCCAAGGACAACGACGAGGAGTAATTTCCTAGTACGTTAACCGCCCTTCCAAAGACCCGTTTCCCAACAGGGAAGCGGGTCTTTTTTTGGTGAGAAACGTTGCCCCAACGAGCACGCCGGATTCCCGGGCTGGGCGGCACAGGGGTTAAGTTTGTCGCGAGTTCCGCACGAGCCGGAGGCCACTTAATGTGGCCTCCGTGCGAGCCAGGACTGTAGAGCAGCAAACTTAACCCCTGTGCCGCCCGGCCCGGGAATCAGCTCCCGCGCACAGGAGGGGATTCCTTTTGTGTAGGCTTTGCGGAAATGTGCCAATTTTGGGATACGCCCGGCGGCGTGGTCTGTTGACGGCACAGCTAACGGCACGTATCCTATCGAACTGCGTGTTTCGTAGGGGGATGCTGACCCCTCGATTCAAGCCGTTGCACTTTACAGAAAGCTGGAATCATTCGAGAAGGAGTACGCTTTGCCTACTATTAACCAGCTGGTTCGCCAGGGCCGTCGTTCCGTGCCCAAGAAGTCCAAGAACGCTGCTCTGCAGCACAACTCCCAGAAGCGCGGCGTGTGCACCCGTGTCTTCACCACGAGCCCCAAGAAGCCGAACTCGGCTCTTCGTAAGGTTGCCCGTGTTCGCCTCGTCAACGGCATCGAAGTTACCGCTTACATCCCGGGTGAGGGCCACAACCTGCAGGAGCACTCCATCGTGCTCGTCCGCGGCGGTCGTGTCCGTGACCTCCCTGGTGTCCGTTATCACGTCATCCGTGGCGCCTACGACGCTGCTCCGGTCCAGAACCGTATGCAGGCCCGTTCCAAGTACGGTGCTAAGCGCCCCAAGGCCAAATAAGCCAGATAACGTTTTGATACTTTCGCCGTGTGCCGCCTAAGCGCCGCACGGTAGACACTTAAGGAGATTTCACATGCCGCGTCGTGCAGCAGCTAATCGTCGTGAGGTTCAGCCTGACGCCGTTTACAACAACCGCCTGGTGACTCAGCTCATCAACAAGGTCCTTCTTGACGGCAAGAAGGCCACCGCTGAGCGCATCGTTTACACCGCTTTCGAGATCGTTGCCGAGAAGTCCGAGGGTGGCGACGCTCTCGCTACCTTCAAGAAGGCTATGGACAACGTCAAGCCCACGCTCGAGGTTAAGCCCAAGCGTGTCGGTGGCGCTACCTATCAGGTCCCGATGGAGGTCAACTCCCGTCGTTCCACCGCTCTGGGTATCCGCTGGATCGTCAACTTCTCCCGCGCTCGCAAGGAGAAGACCATGGCCGAGCGTCTCGCCAACGAGATCCTCGACGCTTCCAACGGCCTGGGCGCTTCCGTCAAGAAGCGTGAGGACGTCTTCAAGATGGCCGAGGCCAACCGCGCGTTCTCTCACTATCGTTGGTAAGTTAAGGTAAGGAACTAACATGGCTAAGCCTAAGTACAAGCTTTCCGATACCCGTAACATCGGCATCATGGCTCACATCGATGCTGGTAAGACCACCACGACCGAGCGTATTCTTTACTACACCGGTAAGACCCACAAGATCGGTGAGGTCCATGAGGGCGCTGCCACCATGGACTGGATGGTTCAGGAGCAGGAGCGCGGCGTAACCATTACCTCCGCTGCTACCACGTGCTTCTGGAACAAGGACGGTAAGGACTACCGCATCCAGATCATCGATACCCCGGGCCACGTTGACTTCACCGCCGAGGTCGAGCGCTGCCTGCGCGTCCTCGATGGCGCTGTCGCCGTCTTCGACGCCGTTGCCGGCGTTCAGCCCCAGTCTGAGACCGTTTGGCGTCAGGCTTCCACCTTCAACGTCCCCCGCATCGCCTTCATCAACAAGTATGACCGCGTGGGCGCTGACTTCTTCAACGCTATCGAGACCATGAAGGATCGTCTCGACGCTAACGCCGTGGCCGCTCAGGTCCCGATGGGTGCCGAGGACAACTTCTGGGGCGTCATCGACCTGGTTACCATGACTGCATGGGACTTCAAGGCCGACGACAAGGGCATGACCTACCCCGAGCCGATGGACGAGATCCCGGCTGAGTTCGCCGACATCGCTGCCACCAAGCGCGAGGAGCTCCTCGACGCTGCTGCCAGCTTTGACGACGAGCTCATGGAGAAGATCCTCATGGAGGAGGACTTCACCGTCGAGGAGCTCAAGGCTGCTCTGCGCAAGGGCGTTCTGGCCAACGAGCTCAACCTCGTCTTCGTGGGTTCCGCCTACAAGAACAAGGGCGTTCAGGAGCTGCTCGACGCTGTCGTCGACTACCTGCCCAGCCCGCTTGACGTTGAGGCCGTCACCGGTACCGATCCGGACACCGGTGAGGAGATCCAGCGTCATCCTTCCTTCGACGAGCCCTTCTCCGGCCTGGTCTTCAAGATCATGACCGACCCGTTCGTCGGTAAGCTCACCTACGTCCGCGTTTACTCCGGCCGCGCCGAGTCCGGCTCCTACGTTGTCAACGCTTCCAACGGTCAGCGCGAGCGCCTCGGCCGCATCCTCGAGATGAACGCTGCCGAGCGTATCGACCGTGACGACGCTGCCGCCGGCGACATCGTCGCTTGCGTCGGCTTTAAGAACTCCACCACCGGTGACACCCTGTGCGCCGAGGGCAAGGAGATTGTCCTCGAGAAGATCGAGTTCGCTAAGCCCGTTATCGACGTTGCCATCGAGCCCAAGACCAAGGCCGAGCAGGACAAGATGTCCCTTGCTCTGACCAAGCTCGCCGAGGAGGACCCGACCTTCCAGGTGTCCACCAACCACGAGACCGGCCAGACCATCATCGCCGGCATGGGCGAGCTGCACCTCGAGATCATCGTCGACCGTCTGCTCCGTGAGTTCAAGGTTGACGCTAACGTTGGTAAGCCCCAGGTTGCTTACCGCGAGACCGCTGGTCACGATGTCGAGAAGGCTGAGGGCAAGTTCGTCCGTCAGTCCGGTGGTCGCGGTCAGTACGGCCACGCCGTCATCAAGCTCGAGAAGATGGAGGAGGGCTTCGGCTACGAGTTCGTCAACGCTATCGTCGGCGGCGTCGTCCCCAAGGAGTACATCCCGTCCATCGACAAGGGCATCCAGGAGGCCCTGAACACCGGTGTTATCGCCGGCTTCCCGGTCCTCGACGTCAAGGTCACCCTGTTCGACGGTTCTTACCACGAGGTCGACTCCTCCGAGGCCGCCTTCAAGATCGCCGGTTCCATGGCTATCAAGGACGCCCTCAAGAAGTCCGATCCGCAGCTGCTCGAGCCGATCATGGCTGTCGAGGTCGAGACCCCCGAGCAGTACATGGGCGACGTTATGGGCAACCTCTCCGGTCGCCGCGGCAAGATCGAGGGCATGGAGGATCGCAAGAACAGCAAGCTCATCCGTGCCAAGGTGCCGCTGGGCGAGATGTTCGGTTACGCTACCGACCTTCGCTCCCAGACCCAGGGCCGTGCATCCTACACGATGCAGTTCGACTCTTATGAGCCCGCGCCCAAGTCCATCGTGGACGAGGTCATGAGCAAGAACGCCTAAGTTCGAGCTCCCTGTTACGTAATCCGCGAGAACATCTCTCGCACTCTTTGGAGGTTTAAGTTGGCTACCCAGAAGATCCGCATTCGCCTCAAGGGCTATGATCACGAGGTCGTCGATCAGTCCGCGAAGCTCATTGTCGAGACCGCTCAGAAGACCGGCGCTCGCGTTTCCGGTCCTGTCCCCCTGCCCACCGAGCGCAACCTGTACACGGTTATCCGCTCGCCGCACGTGAACAAGGACTCCCGTGAGCAGTTCGAGATGCGCACCCACAAGCGCCTCATCGACATCCTCGACCCCACCTCGGGCACCGTTGATTCGCTCATGCGTCTCGACCTCCCCGCTGGCGTCGACATCGACATCAAGCTCTAAGCGATATCGCTCATAGCTTACAGAGCCCCGCTGCCATTACGGTAGCGGGGCTCTTTTGTTTTGAACGGTGACCTTGGGGCCCGGGTAATGCGGTCGAATGGGTGGCTATGGCGCCCTATTCGCTTAAGGGACGCAGCGATGCCTCCTCAAAATGGAAGGATCGCAAGCCGTCTTCTGTCTCGATGCACGCGCGACCAAAATCATCGACCGTTTGGAAGATGCCATGCGCCAGCTCGTCCCCAGCGGGGGAGCGGGCGGTAACGCGCTCTCCAATCCAATTGAGATGAGCGATATATTCGCCGCGGACGGGCGCGAGCGGTCCGGCGTCTTCTTCCATGGCGTTGAGACGCTCTGCCCACGCATTTACAGCATTCACGACCGCGTGATAGACCTCCCTGAGTAGCACATCGACGGTGGGAACATTCTCGTTGAGGTCTGAGAGGCCGATTGCCGGCAGACCGCCATCGGGAACCTCTGAGGGCACATAGTTCACATTGACGCCAATGCCGCAGACGGCGAAAGGTTTGCCTTCGTTATCGCGTGCGGCCTCGACTAGAATGCCCCCGAGCTTGCGCCCTCGCGCGACGAGGTCGTTGGGCCATTTGAGGCCGATCTCGTTAGCAAGACCCTGCTTTTCGAGCGCCTCGAGCACCGCTAGGCCGCTGACGGCGGCAAGACCAGAGTACTTGGCGGAATCAACACGTGGACGTAGGACAATCGAGAGCAACAGGTTGCCGGCGGTTGAATCCCACTTGTGGCCGCGTCGGCCGCGTCCTGCCGTTTGCGCGTGGGCGGCAAGTCCCATGCCGTGCGGCGCACCCTGTTTTCCTGCTTCGAGCAGGTCATCGTTGGTCGATCCGGTTACGTCGACCACCGTTAATTTAGCATCCATAACGGCTGCTACCTCCTTAATGAATAAGTGAATAACGCAATGGTGTCGAGAGACAGACGCAATGTGAAGCCTTTGTCGCATTTGGACAATTTAATGTTAACACGTCAACAACGACTGAAATGCGCTATCCTCTCTTGGTCGATGTAAACACGTCAACAACTCAAAGGAGGTTAGTGATGGGTTTCACGATACTGGGAACGGGCTCGGCTCTTCCCGAGCGCAGTGTTTCCAACGACGAGCTGTCCGAGTTCCTGGACACCTCGGATGAGTGGATTTTTACCCGCACGGGGATCAAGAGCCGCCATGTGTGCACCGCCGAGTCACTCGACGACCTTGCCGTGGCAGCGAGCGAGCAAGCGCTCCAGACGTCCGGAATCGATGCGAGCCAGCTGGATCTTATCGTCTGCTCGACGACGACGGGCGATCATCTCGTTCCTGCCGAAGCGTGCGCCGTTGCTGAGCGCCTGGGTGCCACATGTCCAGCCTTCGACGTTTCGGCGGCTTGTGCAGGCTTCGTATTTGCGCTCGATGTCGCCGAGGGCCATATCGCCCGCGGTCGCGCCAAGCACGTGCTGGTCGTTGCCGCCGAGCAGATGACGCGCGCGCTCGATTGGACCGACCGTGCCACGTGCGTGCTCTTTGGCGATGGCGCGGGTGCTGCGGTCATAGAGGCTGGGGGAGAGAATCCCCTTGCTGTTGAGCTTTCGACGTCGCCTGACGTCGAAACACTGCGCGTCCCCGGTCTGGTCGGCACCTCGCCGTTTAAGGACTCCGCAGATAGCGCGAGCGTGCTGTCCATGAATGGTCGCCGCGTGTTCAAGTTCGGCGTCAACGCCATCTGCGACACGGTCCATAAGCTTGCAAGCGATGCGGGCATTTCGGTCGAAGACATCGATCATTTTGTATTCCATCAGGCTAACGAACGAATCCTGAGTCAGGCGGTCAAGCGCCTGGGCGTGCCGGACGAGCGCGTGGTTCGAACGCTACGCGAGACCGGCAACATTTCGAGCGCCTGCATTCCCTTTGCGCTTGACCGGCTGGCACGTACCGACGCACTGAATGAGGATGACACCATCGCCCTCGTTGGATTTGGCGCCGGCCTGGATATAGGTGGCTATCTGCTTCGTTGGAAGTAGTCGCACATAGGAAATAAAAACGCCCCTAGGGCACAAACAAAGGAGAACTACCATGGCAGACCAGAAGACCTTCGAGCGCGTTTGCGACATTATCCGCGAGACCGCTGGCCTTGACGACGTCGAGATGAAGCCCGAGTCCACGCTCGAGGAGATTGGCCTCGACAGTCTGGGCACCGTCGAGATCCTCGTCGCCGTCGAGGACGAGTTTGGCATTGAGCTCGATACCGAGGAGAACCCCAAGACGGTCGGCGAGTTCGTCGATACGGTCGAGGCGGCATTGGAGAAGTAGTGATGCTCAAGTCTCCTCTCTGCGATCTGCTCGGCATCGAAAAACCCGTGTTCCAGGGTGGCATGGCCTGGATTGCCGATGCCTCGCTGGCATCTGCCGTGTCCGAGGCGGGCGGCTTAGGCATTATCGCGGCCATGAATGCCGACGCAAACTGGCTGCGCGATCAGATTCACGAGCTGCGCGCCAAGACGGATAAGCCTTTTGGCGTGAACGTCATGCTTATGAGCCCGTTTGCCGACGAGGTCGCACAGGTTGTGATCGACGAGCAAGTGCCGGTCGTCGTGACGGGTGCCGGCAATCCCACCAAGTACATGAAGGCCTGGAACGATGCAGGTATCAAGGTCATACCCGTCGTGGCTTCGGTGGCGCTGGCGCGTCTCGTGGCGCGTCGCGGAGCAACTGCCGTGGTTGCCGAGGGCACCGAATCAGGCGGCCATATTGGCGAGACCTCGACGATGCCACTGGTGCCGCAGGTTGTCGATGCAGTCGATATTCCCGTGGTTGCGGCTGGCGGCATCGCCGATGGCCGCGGCGTGGCGGCCGCTTTTATGCTCGGCGCTGTCGGCGTCCAGGTGGGAACACGCTTTCTGGTCGCAAACGAGTGCACCGTATCCGAACAGTACAAAGAGCTGGTGCTCAAGGCGGGCGACACGTCGACGCGTGCGACCGGTCGCTCGACGGGACATCCGGTTCGCGCTCTCAAGAGCCCCTTTACCAACGCGTATGCCAAGAACGAGGCGGCGGGCGCAAGCCCCGAGGAACTCGGGGCCATGGGCACGGGCGCGCTTCGTAAAGCCGCAAAGGACGGTAATTACGAAGAGGGTTCGTATTTGTGCGGACAGATTGCTGGCATGGTCAACGAGCGCCAGAGCGCACGCGAGATCGTCGACAATCTGGTCGATGGCGCCGAGCATGTCCTGAAGGGTGCGTCCGCATGGGTAGCGTAGCGTTTCTGTTTGCCGGTCAGGGTGCCCAGCACCCCGCGATGGGCGTCGACCTCATCGAAGCATCGCCGGCGGCTGCCGAGGGGTTTGCAATCGCCGATGAGGTGCGCCCGGGGACCAGCGAGCAGTGTCGGAGCGCCTCGAAAGAGGAGCTCTCGCAGACCGAGAACACGCAGCCTTGCGTGTTCGTGCACGACTTGGCTGTCGCCGTCGCCCTGCGCGAGCGCGGCGTGGTGCCTGCCGCCTGTGCGGGATTCTCGCTGGGCGAGGTCGCTGCACTCACCTTTGCGGGGGCATTCGATACACGAGCGGGTTTTGAGCTCGTGTGTAAGCGCGCGGCGCTTATGGCCGCGGCGGCCGAGCGTCACCCCGGCGGCATGCGCGCCGTCATCAAGCTCGATGCGGCGCAAGTCGAGAACCTGGCTGCGCAGGCCGGCGAGGACTGCTGGCCGGTCAACTACAACAGCCCGCAGCAGACGGTTGTTGCCGGAGCGCCCGAGGCACTGCAGGAGCTCGACGTCCTAGTAAAAGAGGCCGGCGGCCGCGCTATGAAAGTCGCGGTGTCGGGTGCATTTCATAGCCCCTATATGGCCGAGGCGACTGAGGGGCTGGCGACGTATATCCAAGCCGGTCACGCGCCGTCCCCGCTGCTGATTCCGGTCATGGCAAACATGACGGCGGCGCCCTATCCGGCGGACCCGCGAGCAATGTCGGATGTCTTGGCCAACCAGGTGAGCCATGCCGTGCGCTGGGTCGACACGCTGCATACTCTGCAGGATCAGGGTATCGACACGTTTATTGAGGTCGGCCCCGGCAAAACGCTGTCGGGCCTGGTCAAGCGTACGCTGAGCGACGTTCGTGTGTATTCGTGCGAAACGGCCGAGCAGGTCGCAGCTATTGCCGACGAGCTCGCATAGTCCACAGGGCTGTAACCCGAAAGGAATGACATGGGCAACTTGAACAACGGCGCGCTCGAGCGCAACGACTCACGTCGCGTGGCACTGGTCACGGGCGGCTCGCGGGGTATCGGCCGCGCCTGCGCTGTCGGTCTGGCGGAGGACAGCTTTGATATCGCCGTCGTCTATGCCGGTGGCGTCGATGCGGCGCGCGAGACGTGCGAAGCCTGCGCGGCCGCTGGTGCCACAGCTCGCGCGTATCAATGCGATGTGGCCGACCCCGCTGCCGTCAACGCATGCATGGAGACGGTCCTCAACGACTTTGGCTCCATTTGGGCGCTCGTCAACAACGCCGGCATCACGCGCGACGGCCTGCTCATGCGTATGGGTGACGATGCCTTCGACCGCGTGCTCGATGTCAATCTCAAGGGCACGTTCAATACGACGCGCGCGCTCACCAAGACCTTTATGCGCCAGCGCGGCGGTTGCGTCATCAACATGAGCTCGGTTGTGGGCCTGATGGGCAATGCCGGGCAGGCCAACTACGCTGCCTCCAAGGCGGGCGTGATCGGCCTGACCAAGGCGGTGGCGCGCGAGCTTGCGCCCCGCGGCGTTCGAGTGAACGCGGTTGCCCCCGGGTTTGTCGAGACGGATATGACGGCAAAGCTCTCGGAAAAGGTTCGCGCGGCAACCGAGGAGCAGATTCCCCTTAAGCGTATGGCGCAGCCCGAGGAGGTGGCCGGTGTGGTGCGCTTTTTAGCGAGCGATGCGGCTGCCTACATTACGGGCGAGGTCGTGCGCGTCGACGGCGGAATGGCGATGTAGAAACCAGAGCCGAAGAACGGCTTGGATGAGGAGACCATGATGGAACAGAGAGTTGCAATCACCGGCATCGGTGCCGTATCGCCGCTCGGCAACACCGCGCTTGCCACCTGGGCGGCAATGTGCGCCGGCACGTGTGGCATCGGCCCGATCACGCACTTCGATACCGATGCGTTTGCCGTTAAGGTGGCGGCCGAGGTCAAGGGCTTTGACGGCAACGAGTACTTTGGCAAGCGTGACGCCAAGCACCTGGACCCCTGCGTTCAGTTTGCCCTGGCAGCGTCGGACGAGGCCATGCACGATGCGGGCTTTGATGTCGAGGGCACCATCGATTGCGAGCGCCTGGGCGTCTACGTGGGTTCAGGCGTGGGCGGCATGCAGACGCTTGTCGACAACGTTCACACGATCGCCGATCGCGGGCCTCGTCGCGCATCGCCCTATATGATCGCGATAATGATCCCCAACATGGCATCGGGCAATATCGCGATCCGTCACAAGGCAAAGGGCCCGACCCTGCCCGTGGTGACCGCGTGCGCGACCTCGGCCCATGCCGTGGGCGAGGCGTTCCGCGCCATCAAGCACGGCTATGCCGATGCAATCCTGGCTGGCGGCGCCGAGGCCGCAATCATCCCCGATGCCGTTGCGGGCTTTACGTCCTGCCGTGCTCTCACCACTAATCCTGACCCGTCGACGGCATGCCGTCCGTTCGATGCAGACCGCGACGGCTTTGTGATGGGCGAAGGCGCCTGTGTGCTCGTGCTCGAGGGCATGGAGCACGCACAGGCCCGCGGTGCACACATTTATGCCGAGGTCGTGGGCTACGGCAACACCGATGACGCCTATCACATCACGAGCCCCGACCCGGACGCGGCAGGTATTGCCCGTGCGATATCGCTGGCGGTGGCCGAGGGCGACGTTAAGCCTTCCGAGGGCCTCTACATCAATGCCCACGGCACCTCGACCAAACTCAACGATTCGTCCGAGACGGCGGGCATCAAACGGGCGCTCGGCGAGGATGCGGCACGCGCCGCGCACGTCTCGTCGACCAAGTCGATGACCGGCCATATGATCGGTGCCACGGGCGCCATCGAGGTCATGGCATGTGCCATGGCGCTCGAGCAGGGCGTGGTGCCGCCGACCATTAACTACCACACGCCCGATCCCGCCTGCGATCTTGATTACACGCCCAATCGCGCGGTTCGCGCCGACCTTACCTGGGCGCTTTCGACCAACCTGGGCTTTGGCGGACACAATGCCGCCATCGCACTGCGTAGATATACGAGGAGCTAGAGCATGGATTCCAAAAGACTTGCCGAGATAGCCGATGTGATGGAGGACCGCGGCCTCACGCGCGTGCGTGTTGAGGAGCCCGATGGCACCGCGGTCGAGCTCGAGCGCGCGAGTGCCGCGCAGCCGGTTGCCGTGCCCATGCCTATGCCGGGTGCCGTGACTGCTCCGGCGGTGGCTCCTGTCGCCATGCCTGCCACCGCACCGGAACCCGCCGCGCAGACACCTGCCGCCGTGTCGGAGCCTAAGGGCACCGAGGTGACTGCTCCCATGGTCGGCGTTTTCTATGCTGCCCCGGCGCCGGGCGACGAGCCGTTTGTGCGCGTGGGCTCCAAGGTCAAGGCCGGCGAGACCCTCTGCATCATCGAGGCCATGAAGGTTCTCAACGAGGTGACGGCCGAGGCAGACGGCGAGGTGCTCGAGATCTGCGTGGCCGACGGCGACCTCGTGGAGTTTGGCAGCTGCCTCATGAGGATCGGATAGGTGATATCCATGAACAAAGAAGAGCTCAAGAAGCTGTTGCCGCATCGTGAGCCGATGCTTTTGCTTGACGAAGCCGAGCTGGTGGGCGACGAGGCCCACGGCAAGATCACGATTACGGGCGACGAGTACTTTTTGCAGGGGCATTTTCCGGGAAACCCGGTGGTCCCCGGCGTGATTCAGTGCGAGATGCTCGCCCAGAACTGCTGCGTGCTGCTGATGGGCGATGAGGAGGCGCGCGGCGCGACGCCGTTCTACACGAGTCTGGACAAGGTGCGCTTTAAGCGTCCGGTGCGCCCGGGCGACACGGTGAATCTGGTGTGCTCCATCACGCGTGCGCGCGGGCCGTTCCGCTTTGCGACAGGTACTGCGAGCGTTAACGGTGAGGTTTGCTGCCGCGCCGATATGTCTTTTGCACTCATGCACGAAAAGTAGGGAAGTTTTCATGTTCGACAAAGTGCTCATCGCCAACCGCGGCGAAGTCGCGGTCCGTGTTATCCGCGCGTGCCGCGATATGGGCATCAAGACCGTCGCCGTTTATTCCACGGTCGATGCGGACGCGTTGCACGTGCAGCTTGCCGACGAGGCGTATTGCATCGGCGG
>ENA-ORRO01001519-ORRO01001519.1-human-gut-metagenome-genome-assembly--contig:-NODE-1519-length-16191-cov-3.500992_pt1 | contig 16191 bp, 12 predicted proteins | sample MGYA00242176_ERZ509136 | MGnify/ENA primary metagenome ERZ509136 (study PRJEB26280, sample SAMEA2338644) | human gut metagenome | biome: human gut; feature: human-associated habitat; material: faeces...
GGCATGGCCTACGATGCTCTGGATGGTCTGGATATCCACGCCCAACGCCTGCATCGGCGATACAATTCCTTTTGTTTAATGGGCCTGTTTGACGGAGCATACAATCAAATTGTCAGGTTTTTGGCAATACTGTCGATTGCGTCAAACAATTTTTTTCCCCTCCCAAAAAAATTGGATTTTGGAGTGTTTTTCATTGACCGATTGCGGAATTAGCTGTAAAATCTAAAAAAGAATAGTGGCTGTAGAGTGGGGTACTCTACGATCTGCTCGATCTTTAAGTATTATGATAAGGATTACGCCAATGCGGTGCTGGAACTGCAGGCGGCCGTCCGGTTACAGGGAGCAGGTACTGAAAGCTATCGGGGGTCTTGCTATTGCACTTGCCAATGATGGAAAGCTGGAAGAGGCACAGCAGGAGCTGGATACATTGCAGAAAAAAGGCGCTTCCTCCGGTGACTGTGATCTGGTTGCGGCAGAGATTCTGTCCTTGCAAAAGAACTATGATCAGGCGCTTGCGCTTTACATAAAAGTGTTCAATGAGGTGGAGGACCCGCAGCTCCTGAGCCATGCTTACCTGTCAGCCGCAAATGCAGCGCTGAATCAGGACGATATGGAAAAGGCTGTGCGCATTCTGAAACAGGGATGCCAGAATCTTCCGGAAGGTCAGGCTGTGCTTCAAAAGGAGATGCTTGCGGATCTTATGATGCAGCAGGCAGCATCTGACAAAGAAAATGCAGAAGAATACTATGCTGAAGCGCAGCAGCTGCTGGAGGAACTGGTGGACAGCGGCTACGATACTATTGCCACCCGGTTGAATCTGGCAACTGTACTGCAGGCATTGGATCAGTACAGTGAAGCTGAAAAGGTTTTGAAAGATCTGCAGGAGCAGTATCCATCGGATTATCGTTTTGATATGCAGATGGCCTATCTTCTGATCGACCAGCTCCGCACCAGCGGATGGCTCAAATAAGGAGGGAATACCTGCGTCTACCGGACAGATCTTTTGTGTGGTTGGAATCGTTGGCATGATCGTTTCGACTGTTGCGGCAGTCGTTTCAGCATGGATCCTGCGCAGGCAGGGAAAAAAGCTGAAGGAACAGATCTGGAACGAGTATCAATAAAAATCAATCGATTAAGGGGTATGAAAAAATGCTAAAAAACTTAGTGTAACGGCTGTTATTCTTGCAATGTCGGCCATGCTTCTGGTGCCGACTGCATACGCGGTGCAGTCAGTAGACGCACCGGCACAGGTGGCTTTGTGACGATTGACGGCAAGCTGTATCATGTTTCGAAGAATGGCTATGCCATCGATCGGTACGCCAAGGGTTTGCACGAGATCGACGGAGGAATGTACTATGTCAAAGAGGATGGCTCGTTCCTGACGAACAGCGCGGTAGAATACCTTACTTTTGATGCGAATGGCCGCTATACCTCTGGCAATGCAACGCTGGACAGCTATGTGGATCAGGCACTGGCTGCGTGCACAAACTCTGGCATGACGAAGGCGCAAAAGCTGCGCGCCGCCTATTTGTATGTCCGGGATCACGGCGCATACCTTGCCCGTCCGCATCAGGCAAGAGGCACAACGGCTTGGGCAGAAGAGAGCGCTTTGTTCATGTTTGAACACAAAAAGGGCAACTGCTACTGCTTTGCAGGCCAGTTCCTTTATATGGCCCGGCGGCTGGGCTACAATGCCTATGTAGTGTCTGGCGGTGTGAGCCGCAAGGACTCGGACCATGCATGGGTCATGATCTGCGAGAACGGAGTTCCCTATATCTATGATGTGGAACTGGAGTGGGGCTATCGTGCCGGCAGATACGGCCATGCAGAATATAATATGTATAAAATGCCGCTGAATAAAACGGTGTTCAGCTACCAGTTTCCGTGATTGCTGAGGTAGCCGAAAAATGGTTTTTAGCTCCGTAATTTTCTTGTTTTTGTTTTTGCCCATCGTGCTGGGATGCCATTATCTTTTGCCCGGGCGGGAAGCAAAAAATCTCTGGCTCGTCGCAGCCAGTCTGCTGTTCTATGCCTTCAGGCACTGAGTTATGCAGGGGTGCTGGCGCTTTTGCTGGTGGATATCCTGCATCTGTCGGCTGCATCCTATGTGCCTTTTATCTATTTCCAGTTCTGAGGTGGAAAAATGCAAGTGAAAAAATTAGGATATATCCTGTTTGTGGGGGTCATTGCCACAATTTGCATTTTGCCTGTGGCTGTGATGCCTTGGCAGACGGAAAAAGCGGTGGGCAATGAGCAGCTTGCATCCTTTCCTGAATTACGGAAAGAGGATGGCAGCTTCAATACCGGTATCCTGAATGAGTTTTCGGATTATTTTGCGGATCATTTCGGGCTCCGTCATGAGATGATCACCTTGAACGATCAGCTTACCGGAACCGTGCTCAAAACGCTGGACAGCAGCAGTGTGCTGTTGGGAAAAGACGATTGGCTGTTCTATAAAAGCACCCTTGCGGACTATACCGGCGCAGAACTCTTTACAGCCCGGCAGAGTTATGCGGCCGCTCATGTACTGGGTCTGATGCAGGAATACTGCGAAGAGAATGGCATTGGGTTCTGCTTTACCATCGCACCCAATAAAAATTCCCTGTATGGCGGTCAGATGCCGGCACGGTATACGGCAGCCTCCGTACGAAACGCCCAACTGCTTCAGCAGCAGATGGAACAGCAGAATGTCCGGTATGTGGATCTGTTCAAAACACTGTCTGACCACGAAGAGCGGCTGTATTACCGTCGGGACAGCCACTGGAATATGCGGGGCGCACAGCTGGCAGCACAGACTTTGCTGAAAGAACTGAAAGGCTCTGAAGCGGAGTTTGATTCCTGCATCAATGGAAAAACATCCCCGCATACCGGCGACCTGTATGAGATGGTGTACCCTGCCGGAAACGAGACGGAACAGGATACGGCATACGACTTTACCTATCAGTATGACGAAAAATTCCACTCGGCAGATGATATCACGATCCACACGGAAAATTCGGCGGCAGACGAAAGCATTTTTGTATACCGCGATTCCTTTGGCATCAATCTGCATCCTTTTCTGGCACAGAGCTACGGCAACGCCTGTTTCTCCCGGAATATGCCCTACCTTTTGACGGCTGTTACAGAAGAGCAGCCCGATGTGCTGCTGGTGGAACTGGTGGAACGCAACCTGAACTGGCTGCTGGAACGCGCCCCGGAAATGCCTGCTCCGGAACGCACGGCAGTCCCGGCAGCAGATACCGGTACAAGTGCGAAGGCACAACGGAAGGACAGCCGAATGGAGGGGACTTTCTGCCTGACAGGCGATCTGAGCGGGCAGCGTGTGGATGACGACTCTCCGATCTACATTCTGGCAGAGACCGGAACCTACGAAGCTTCCCCCTGCGGAGAGGGAACACAGCCGTTTACGGCGTATCTTCCGCAGAATGTGCGGGAGCAGCAACTAAAAGCAGCATTTCTGTCGGACGGTGAATGGTTTTTTTGCGCCCTGGCCGACTGACTGAAAGAATAGAAAGAAGGAACAAACAAAATGAATGTAAACTATAAGATGATGGGTGTAGTGCTCTGCGGTGCGATGCTTCTGGCATCGGGATGCGGGGCAAAAGCAGAAACGACCGCTTCCTCGGCTGTGGAATCCGAATCGGTTTCCGTTGTGGCATTGGAGGCTGCTTCGTCGGAGGCTGTGCCGGAAAGCGAGGCTGTCTCGGAGGCAGTTTCCGAAGCTTCTTCTGCGGTAAGCGAGGCGGCATCGGAGAAACCGGCCGAATCCAAGGCCGAGACTGCGGCAAAATCTAAGCCTGCAAAGCAGGAGACGGCTGCTTCCTCCAAAGAAGAAAAGACGGAGCCTGTGGAAAGCAAGCCCGTTACAGAGACTGCTCCGGCAGAAACTGCCAGCCTGGAAACTGCCCTGAAGTATGTGGGTAAAGACGTTTCCAAGCTGTATGCCGCTATTGGCAAGCCGAACAGTTCGGAGTATGCTTCCAGCTGCATCGGTGATGGCGAGGATGGCCTGCTGTATTACAACGGCTTTACTGTGACGACCTACTGTGAAAACGGTAAAGAGACGGTACAGGACGCCTATTAACATGAAATTCGGCCTCTGGCATTCCACCGGGGGCTGAATCTTTATATGGGAAGATGAGAATGAAACGCCAGAAGATCAAACGATATCGGTTTAGCGTGACGCAGAATACGCGCAGAAGAAGGGCGGCAAGGCCGCTGAAAGCCGTCGGTGTAGTACTGGTGTGCCTGTGTCTGCTCACAGGGGCCGTTTTTGGAATTTACAAAGCGATCCAGAGTAAGACTACGGGGTGGCACGGCGAAGGACTGCATCGCTACTATATCTCGCCGACTACCGGCACCCGTGCGCAGGGGCTGTATGAGATCAACTATAAGCTCTACTATTTTGGCAGCAACAACTTTTTGAAGGTCGGCTGGATTGAAGAGAACGGCTATGTCGGCTATGCCAACGCAGATGGAGAGCTCACCCAGGGCGAAGCGAAGATAGACGGAAAATACTACTATTTCCAACCGGAGACCGGACAGTTGTACACCGGCTGGATCATGCTGGACGGAGTGCAGTACTGCTTTGACGAAACCGGACATCCGCGCACCGGTACTTATCAGGAGGACGGAAAGGTCTGGGAACTGGATAGTGATGGACGGGTCAAAAACCGACTGAACGGTTGGAAAAAAACGGACGGCGTCCTGAAATACTACGACAACAGCGGCGCACCGGCACAGGGCTGGACAGAGATCGATGGAAAGGATTATTTCTTTGTGGACGGTGTCAGTCAGGCCGGCTGGGTTGAAACGGATGCGGGCACGCGCTATTTGGACGGCAACGGAAATCAGATGACCGAGTGGTGTGTGATCGACGGCCAGCCCTATGCTTTTGGGACAAATGGAGAACTGAAGCAGGGATGGGATCATTCCCATGAAAAAAGCTACTATTTTATCAACGGCGTCAGTCAGTCGGGCACATTCGGGGAGGGCGCACTTAGCAGCAACCTGAACGGCAGCGGCAGTGTTCAGCCGGTTGGGGATCAGGCACCGGAGGACGATCTTGCAGAGGATGCCGAGGGCGAACCGCCGGAGGAAGAACTGCTGGAAGCGCAGCCGACACAGACCGAAACAACGGAAGCGGGGCAGACTGCCCCGGCGGCACAACAGCCGACGCAGTCGCCGGAGGAATCGGCGGCAGAGCAGGAGACCACATCGAAGGCACCGACAGCGCCGGAAACTCCGGCACAGGAACAACAGGAAGAAGGGACGGAAAATACATGAAAACAACAAGACGTGATTTTCTGTGCCTTTCGGCCATGGCATGCGCATGGCTTCTGACGGGCTGCCAGAACCCCACAGTGGAAGAGCGGGCTGTCAGCTGGCAGCAGCAGGAAGTCAGTGATCCGGTCTCTGAAACCGGACCGATGTGGAATGCAGCACTGGACGACAATGCGGTTCTGCGGGATGGCATCCGCGTTCCCCAGAACTTCGAACTGCCGTTGGAAGGTTCAACAGGCTTTGCAGGGGCGGCTGTGATGCTGCTGTACGAGAGACCGGATGGGGCCAGTACGGTACTGCGCAGACTTGCAGCGGGAGATATGTTTTATATCCGGCAGGAGTCTGGCGCATATTGGCAGGTCTGCCTGCTGGACGGCATCGTGGGCTGGTTGGAAAATGAACTGTGTATGATCAATCTGCCCGATGTTCTGCCTTCCATCGTATACGAAAACCCCAATGCCAAGGCATCGATCTTTAAAACCTGCGGAAAGGATATTGAAGGCATTACGGGACAGAAACTGTATGACGGCCTGTTCTACAACCAGCGCCTTGGGCGGGATGAGTATCTAATGCCTATCAATTACGCTATGGCAAAAAAAGTTGGTGCAGCGCAGAAAAATGCTTTGAAGGCTGGCGATTGCCTGAAGATCGTAGAGACATTCCGGCCCTATGAGGTGCAGATGCTGGTAAAGGATGCAGTGTACGCCAAGGCAAGAACGGACAAGGAGTTGATGACGGCGCTGAACAAGGGCGCGTGGAATATCGGCTGGGTTATTGCAACGTCTCTTTCCAACCATCAGCGCGGTGTGGCAATGGACACGACCCTGCTGCGCATCACTGAGCAGACAGAGCACAGCATGGCGGGGTGTCCCTTTGTACAGGTGACCGGTGAGGAATACGCCATGCCCTCTGCCATGCACGAGCTGAGCAGTGCAGCGGCCTGCTTTACCGGCCCGGTAACTTCTAATTCGGCCACCGCATGGAAGCGGGCCACTGCATCGGCATCCATGACAGACGGTGCGCGGCGGCTGCAGGGGTACTGTACCAATGCAGGCATGACACCGCTGGCCTCGGAGTGGTGGCACTTTAACGATCTGGATGCACAGAATAAGGTGCGCATGACCTCTGGAAACGGAAAATTCTGGCTGGACGGCTGTGTCAGCTGGAAAATGTTTGAAGCATAACCTTGGGGTTGCGCTTTGGAGGAATACAAAATGTAGCAACTGAAAAAAGCAAAAAAGCGGTTACGGCAGCGGATAAGATCGAGTTGGGACGGAAATACCTGACCGAGCTGAACTACACCGAGGCTGTGGAGTCTTTTACCGAGGCCATCGGCCTTGACCCGGAACATATTCCGGCATACATGGGCCGTGCCGAGGTGAATGAACTGACGACTGCCAACGAGACCGCATGGGCAGACGTGAGCGAAGCCGAGAACGGCGCAGTCACCGCCGAAGCCCTGACTGCCGCCGCCCCCACTGCGGAAGAGATCGGTGCGGTATCCCTGAGCAAGCTCTATGTCTACTATGGCAGCCACGAAAACCGCAACCGTGAAGGCGAGGGCGTGTGGCTCGTCCTGAACCCCGGCAAAAAAGACCTGACCGCGTAAAGCCCTGCATCACTCGGAAATTGCGCAGCAGGTCATTCGGATCGAGAATGGGCAAACTCTGTTAGGAGGACTGTATTATGAATACCACATTGCGGCGGGATGCGGATGAGATCATCTGTTCCAGCATTCAGGCGGTTCTGCCGGATAAAGCCGTGTGCCGCGCGCTGGAGGACTTTCAGCCCGGAGGCGGCAGAGTGCTGCTGGTGGCGGCAGGCAAGGCCGCTTGGCAGATGGCATACGCCGCCGTGCAGACACTGGGGCGCGTGGACGGCGGCGTGGTGGTGACCAAGTACGGCCATGTAAAAGGCAGAATCCCCGGTGTAAATTGTTATGAGGCAGGTCATCCCGTACCGGATGCCAACGGCTTTGCAGCCACCGAAAAAGCTTTGGCGCTGGTACAGGGGCTGACCGCAGAGGACACGGTGCTGTTTTTGCTTTCCGGCGGCGGCAGCGCCCTGTTTGAAAAGCCGCTTGTCCCCGGCGGGGAATTGCAGGACATCACAAATCAGCTCCTTGCCAGCGGAGCCGATATCGTGGAGATGAATACCATCCGCAAGCGGCTGTCCGGAGTCAAGGGCGGGCGGTTCGCGCAGCACTGCGTGCCTGCAAGGGTGTTCAGCATCGTGCTCAGCGATATTCTGGGTGACCCGCTGGATATGATCGCCAGTGGCCCGGCGGTGCCGGATTCCTCCACCTGTGCACAAGCGCTTGCCATTGCGGAGAAATACCACCTGAACCTGTCGGAACAGGCGAAGGCGCTGCTGGCACAGGAAACGCCGAAAGCCCTTGATAACGTGACGACCCAGATCACCGGCAGTGTGCGGGAGCTGTGCACGGCAGCCGCTGCGGCCTGCCGTGCGCTGGGGTATGAGCCGGTGCTTCTCACCGACCGGCTCTGCTGCGAGGCGCGGGAGGCGGGCAGCTTCCTTGGTTCGGTGGTCCGCACCCATGCGGGCGGAGGCCGGAAGCTGGCTTACATTGCAGGCGGCGAGACCGTGGTGCACCTGACCGGCAAAGGGCTGGGCGGGCGCAATCAGGAGCTGGCGGTCGCCGCCGCCGCGGGGATCGACGGCCTGCCGAACACCCTGATTTTCTCCGTCGGCTCGGATGGCACGGACGGCCCGACCGACGCGGCGGGCGGCCTTGTGACCGGCGAATTTGCCGCGCGCTGCCGCGAAAAGGGGCTTTCCATCGAAAAGACGCTGGCCGATAACGACGCTTACAACCTTCTGCGCCGGACGGACGGCCTGATCGTCACAGGCCCCACGGGCACCAACGTGTGCGACCTGACCATGCTGCTGGTGAAGTGACGGGCGCGGAAAGCGGCTGAAACCGCGAGAAAAACAGAAAAAACAGCAAGACTTCGTGAAACGTGAATTTCGCGAAGTCTTGTCTGCGTTATGGCGGTGGGATGCCTTCCACCGAGAACTCCTTCCACCGCCCACAGGGCGGTCCCCCTCCCTCGAAGAGGGAGGTCTTAAGCTGAAAAATCGAGCGACAACAAAAAGACGGCGGATACGTCCGCCGTCTTTTACTTTATTCCGCTGTCTGCGTCAGCGTTGCGCCGACGATGGCCTGCGTCCACGTCTGGTTTTCCGTCACGCGGTAGTTTTGCAGGCGGGTCGTGTAGAAATCAAAGTACACGTTGGAGTAGACCGGGATCGCGGGCAGAACCTCCGTCCAGCGCTCCTGGAAGGCGACCCACTTCTGGCAGTAGCTCACCACGTCGCCCGGCTCCGTCTTGCGCATGTCTACGGCGAGCTGGGCGAGCTTCTTATCGCGAATGCCCGTGCGGTTGACGGTCTTCACGTAGGCCGCGTCCGTCGAATACGTCGTGCTCGGGTCGAAGACGGTGCCGAAGTTCGTCGCCAGATAGATCATGTCGCAGTCGCGCGCCACGCGGCGGTAGTAGATATCCAGCAGCTCGTTCATCGGAACGGCCTTGACCGTCAGGCGGACGCCGATGGCCGCGAGGTTTTCCGCCAGCGTCGCGTTCAGCGCGTCGCCCACGGCGTTCCCCTCCGGATAAATCAGCGTCAGGTCGAGCGCGACGGTCTTGCCGTCGATCTTCTTGGCGCGGATGCCGTCCTTGCCGATCCGCCATTCGTCCTGATCCAGCAGCTTGGTCGCCTGATCGAGGTCGAGCGGGTAATCCTTGAGCTTGTCGAGGGACAGCGCGTCCCACTGGGCGACGGTCTTCTCGTAAGCCGCGGTTTCCTTGGCGGTCGCGTTGGCCGGAAGATCGACGACGGGCGGCTGAATCGTACCCGCGGCGAGCTGATACATCCACTGGCCGATGCCGAAATAGCCGTTGGCCTTCAGGCCGAAGTTGCCCGTGTAGGCCTTCACCAGCGCGTCGCGGTCGAAGCAACTCGCAATCGCCTGGCGAACCGCCTTGCCGGAGACCGTCTGGCGCTCGCAGCTAAAGCTGATCATGCTCAGGCCGCTGCGCGGGTAGTTCGCCACGGCGAACGGCTGATCCGCAGTGGATTGAATCCCCTTGCTGATCGTATCGGCGGCGACCATCTTGTTGAGCAGATCGACTTCGCCGCTGAGCAGCAGGTCGATGGCCTCGTCGTTGGCGACCGAGCGATAGACGATGGTTTCGATGGTCGGCTTTTCGCCGTCCTCGTTGCCCTTGTAATACGGGTTGATGGCAAAGCTGGCCGTGCCGCTCTGCGCGTCGTAGCGCGTCAGGGTGTACGGGCCGCTGACGACGGACGGGTGGCTCATGTAGCCGGTGGCCGCGTCCAGAATCGTCTTTTGAAGCAGGCCGGCAGTGAAAATCGCGTCGCCCGTGCCGCTGGCATTGACGATGCCAACGCCCTTTTCGGTATCGACCACCTTGCAGCCCGGCGCAAGGACGCTGATGGGATACGGGCTGTAATCAAACAGCGCCATCTCGTAGAAATACGGCTCGTAGGCCTTGCTGATCGTGATGGACATCTGCGTGTCGCTCAGCAGGCGCACGCCGCGCAGGACGGACGATTTGCCGGACTGGTATGCATCCATCCCCAGAATCGCGCCGACGGCGGCGGACTGCCCGCCAAGCTTCGCCAGCTCCGGCGAGGCCGTCAGCAGGATGGAAAACGCATAATCCTTCGCGGTGATTGCGCTCCCGTCGGAGAACTTCAAATCGCCGTAGAGGTCGAACGTGTACACGCGGTTATTCTGCGCGTCCCTGGAGACGGCCATGCCCGCGACCACGCTGTCGTTGATCTGATATGTGCCGGTTTCGTTGTCCCAGCTCATCAGGTTATAGCCGTGCAGCAGCGCCCGAACGTCCATATCCGCGGTGTTGCTGCCAAACAAATCCGTGAAGAATGCGCCGCTCATCGCCGTTGTGCTGCCGACAACCAGTTGATTCCCCGCCGCCATCGCGACGCAGCCCGTCAACATCCACAGAGCGAGCAACAAGGTGAGGATTTTTTTCATGGCCTTCTTCCTCCTGTTGTTGTAGTACGGAGAGACCGCATCCGGCGGGCACAGCGCGCGCCGGATACGGTGAAAGGGTTACTCGAAGCAATCGCCCACGTTCATGGTGATGTTGCCCAGGCCGAGCGGCACGCCGTAGTCATCCAGATTCACGCCGTCGGCGGTGTAGATGACCGTCACCTTGATATCGCGGTTGTAGATCGTGCCGCTGACCACGGTTTCGGAGGCCGTGTAGCCCGCGATGACCGGGGACGTGATATCAAACGTTTCGCCGTTCTTCAGGCCGCCGCGGTTGTAGGAAGCCGCCGCGCGCTTGCCGTTCTGATAGACGTAGTTGATCGTCAGGTTGAACGTGCGCCGCGGTTCCGGCTTCGGCTTCTCGGTCACGGTCAGCGTGCCCACGGACAGCGCAATGCTGTAGTTGGCCGCGTTGAATGCGCCGGTCGTCGTATACCGGATGGTGTTCGGGGTGCTGCCCACGTTGGTGATGGAGCCGGTCGCCTCCGCCTTCGCCAGTTCGCCCGGAACGAAGCCGTCGCCGGTGATCGTCACGGCCGGACGGGTCAGCGCCGAGCCGTCATACGTCTTGGTCGCGGACGGCGAGGTGATGAGCACGCTGCGCTTATTGATAATCAGCTTGCCCGGAAGAATGGTGCGCGCGTACATCTCGGAAACGTCCTTGTTGTTCGCATCGACAATCGTGATCTTTTCCGGGTCGAGGGTCAGTTCATAGCTTCCGGCGTTCACGCCGCTGCCAATCACCGCCGCGGAGAGCTTGTGGCCTTCCAGCAGCTTGCCGGACGTGATTTCCACATCCTTGCCGGTGATCGCCGCGCCGTTATAGGTCGCCGTCACGTCCTTCGGCTTGATGGTGATCGGGGCGAACGTCGGGGTTTCCACCTCGTCGCCGCCGTTCGGCTCTTTCGGCTCATCGCTCTTCGGGTCTTTGATCTCGTCGCCCTTCGCCGTCGCCGTGTTCAGCACAGAGCCTTTCAGCACGTCCGCTTCGGTGACGACATATTCCGTGGTGAACGTCTCGGTTTCGCCAACGGGCAGCGTTTTGATGGTCTCTTTCAGCCCCGTCAGCGGGTCTTCGACCTTCACGTTCGTATACGGCACGTTGCCCGCGTTCTGAACCTTGATCGTGTAGGTGATCTTCTGCCCCAGCGCGGCCTTCTGCCCTTCCGGCACGTCGGAGGTCTTCGTCACGTTGAGCGTGGTATCCAGCTCAGCCGTGGTGACGTCATCTGTCGCCTTCCAGCTTCCGCCGCCCGTGAAGTCCGCCGTAACCGTATTGTGGAAGACGCCCTCCAGAATGTCCTCCGAAGTGATCGTGTAGGTCGCCTCAGCCGTCACCGTCTCACCGGCAGGCACATCCTTAAACTCGATGGCGTTCTCGCCGTTGCTGAATTTGACGTTTGCCTTTTCGGTCAGCGTGATCGTCTTCGGCGTGTTGTAGATGTTCTTGACGGAGATCGTGAAGGTGACCGGCTCGCCCAGGTTGTAGCCCATGTCCTTCGGGATATGCGTCTTGGTGACCACGTTCTCCGGCTTAACAGGATCGTCTCCCGTGCCGTCGGTGACGGTCAGAGTGCCCGGAACGAATGTGAAGTTGTAATTCGTTAGCTTCTTGCCTTCATTGGCTATAACCCCCGTAATCAGGCTGGCACTGCTTCCAACCAGCGTCTGGCTGCCCGTTAGAATGATCGATTCAAAATCATCCGCAAAATCTAGGCCTTCCAAATACGAGTGGCCAAACTGCGTCGCTTCCAGCGGCGTTCCGTCGTAAGACTTGCTCGCGATGGGCGCTTGCAGCGTAACCGGGGCGGGCGTGATCTCAAGCGCGCCGTCAACAACCACAAACTCGACGTTCGTGAAGTTCGCGTTGGTGTTCTTGAAGTCGCCAGCCACAATGCCTACCGGATATTCGCCAACGTTCGTTCCCTTGGCCGCCCACATTACGGTCGGATTTTCCTCCACGCTGTCCTCGTCATACAGCGGATTGTCAGCCGTCATGCTCTCGTAGCCCGAAACGATATGTTCCTTGCCGTCATACGTCGCGGTGCCCGATTTCTCCGTGATCGTTACCGTCACTTTGTCCGTGTTCGGCGTGATCTCAAGTTTGCCGTCAACAACCACAAACTCAACGTTCGAGAAGTTTGCGTTGGTGTTCTTGAAGTCTTTCGATTCAATGCCTACCGGATATTCGCCGACATTCGTTCCCTTGGCCGTCCACGCTTCGGTCGGCGTTTCCTTCACGTTAGCTTTCACGTCATACAGCTCGTTGTCAGCCGTCATGCTCTTGTAGCCCGTAACCGTATGCTCATTTCCGTCATACTTCACGGTGTCCGACTTCTCCGTGATCGTCACAACCACTTTGTCCGTGACCGGCGTGATCACGAGCTGACCATCCGTCGCCTTCGTAACGATATACTTTCCTGTTCCGTCAACCGTGTCAACCGTACCATCCGCAAACGCTGCCGTATATGTTCCGACATTCGTTCCCGCCGCGCCAACGGTGATCGCGCGGAAATCAGCGCCGTCCGGCGCTCCGGTAAAGCCGGAAACGCTATGCTCGTTTCCATCATAAGTCGCCGTGTCGCTGTTCGCCGTCAGCGTGACGTTCTCATAATAGTAGAAATTGATCTCGTTCGTTCCCGTCCCAATCGTGATCGACTTCTTGTCATTCGATACTGGCGTGTAGCCATCGACCGTAATGGGGGATTTCGTCACAGTCTCGCCGAGCGGCGCAGTATCATTTTTAGAATCTGCAACTTTAGTCGTTGTTCCGTTCAGATAATAGTTTACCGTGTAAGCGGCAGTGTTCTTTTTATAGTAGAACGTCAGCGTATCCGTTTGTTTTTCAAACGTGACTGTCTGCGTTTGGGGATGACCATCCACAGGCAGGAAGGAATAGGAATATTCATCATCCTGCCAGGAAGCCGGGGCTGTAATGTTCTTATAAGGTTTCTGCCCCATATAGCCCGGCTCGTCATACGAACGGATCACTTTTTTAGTATCATAATCGACATATTGTATCGTATAAACGGAAGGAACCTTTCGAATATCAATCTTTCCGTTCATGTGCCATGTTAACGTTCCCGCCTTCACATAATCATCCGCGCCATTGTCAATATAGAATTCCGTCCATGTAATATCGTCTGTATTTATTTCTTGATTATATTTCCAACGGGTAAAATTAGTGCTTAATACGGTTTGATGCGAAACGCCTACATCCCCAAAAGAATAAGACCTTATCGCATACTCAGAAGGATTTCCCATTCCCGGAACATTTGCGGACATTCCGATGGTAAACCATCCGCTCGAATTTATCGTTAGGTTTGCTATCAATTCTGGATCGCCGGTTGCTTTAACGTACACATAAACGTTAGCAGCCGGCTTCGGCGTCGGCTTCGGCTCCCACGGCCATCTGTTCTGCACCGAATTACTAATCTTTACCCCTTCCGCCAGCGCCCCCACCGGCAGCAGATTGACGAGCATCAGCGCCGTCATCAGAATGGATATAAAGCGTTTTACTTTATCCCTCATTGTCTTATCCTCCTGTTTCATCTCGAAGCGGCATTACCCTTGCTTCCTGATACGATCAAAGCGAATCTGCGGCCAAACGGTGCGCCGCCTCAAGAAAAGATTTCGGAAAAACGGGCGCGTCACTCCTGCGCGGCCTGCTCGGTCGGGAGCGTCTTCCAGCCGAAGACCTCGGCGCTCACGCGCCAATAGCATCCGGCGTTGCTCTCGTCGAGCTGGACGACCAACGTGTCTCCGGTCGCGCCGGAAACATCCGTCCACGTCGCGTCGTCCGTGGAGAACTGCCACTGGAGGGCATAGTCGATGTTGTCAAACCCGATCAGGGTCGCGCGGAGGGTCATCACGTCCTCGTCATACTGGGGTTCGCCGATCACCACTTGCAGCGTGCTGAAATCAATCTCGGGGATTTCGGGTTCGGCGTCTTCCTCGGGCAGCTCGCCCTCTTCGGGGAGGGTGAAGTCTTCGTCGAGGTCGCCGTCTTCCTCGGGCTTGTCGGCGTTGGCGTCCTCGCCCTCAACGGGTGCTTCGGCGGTTTCGCCCATGTCGATGACGGTGCCGTCTTCCGTCTCGGTGACGGTCGGGAGGGTGCCTTCCGGAAGCTCGGCGGGGTCGCCGTCCATCTGATCGTCGATGAGGTTCTCGTCGTCCGCGGCGGGCTGCTCGTCCACGGCGGGCTGCGCGGTGCAGGTGTAGGTCACGGTCAGGCCGCGAACGTCCTTGTCGTAATCGGCCGCGTCGTCCGCGTCAACGGAATAGTAGATGACTTCCGCGCCGCGCTGGGTCGTCAGGTCGGCGAAGGTGTGCTGCCAGCCGTCCTTTTCGGCGATCTTCGCGGAATAGGTCTGGCCGTCGGAGCCGCTGAGGGTGACGGCGAGGGTCGTCGGGCGCAGGCCGAGGGCGTTGTCCTCGTCCTCCCACTCGATGTGCACGGTGATGTTTTCCTTCTTCACCTCGTCGGCGGCGGGCGCTTCTTCGGCCGGCTGCTCAACCTTGGTGACGGGGACGGTCGGCTGCTCGACGGGCTTCTCCTCCGGCTTGAGTTCTTCGGTCTGGGATTCTTCGGCCTTCTGTTCCTCGGTCTCGGATTCTTCGGCCTTGGTTTCTTCTTCCTTCTTGGTTTCGTCGGCCTGGACGTCTTCGGTCTTCTGCTCGGCCGGTTCCTCGATCTTCTGCTCCGGCACTTCGGCCTTTTCTTCGATCTTCTCTTCGGTCTTTTCGTCGTCCTTGGTTTCTTCTTCCTTCTTCGGCTCCTCGGCCTTCGGCGATTCCGGCACGGGCGCGGGCTCCGGCTCCTTCACGGGTTCCGGCGCGGGCGCAGGCTCTTCCTTCGGTTCTTCCTGCACCGGCGCGGGCTCCGGCTCCTGCACGGGTTCCGGCGCTTCCTCCTTCGGAGGTTCTTCCTGAGTCTGCTGCTCGACCACCTCGACGACTTCGGTGTTCTCGTCCGTCTGCGTGTCCTCGGCAAAGCCGGTCACGCCGCAAGAGACGCACAGCGCCGCCGCGAGCATCAGCGCCACAACCTTGTTCCAACTGTTTTTCATCTTGAAAAACCTCCTTCAGATTGGTTTGTATCTATCTTTGAACGTTCCGCGCGCCTTTCCGGGCGGCGCTTTATCGTCATGGGGAAACGAAATTGTTTCGCGCCCGTCACATTTGCGTGATCCGGCGGCGCGGCCTCCGTCCGTCCTTTTTCTGCGTTTGATGGGGATGAGAAGGGCGGAACATGTTGTTTTCCGCTTGAAAAAGCGCACATCCGCGCGGCTTTCGGCGAAAAACGTTCATTTTTTCAGTTACACATGATTCATCGTTATTTTACGTTTTCGCACCTGCTTTCCGGGTTTTCGTCACACTTCTGTAACACTTATTTTCGGGACACATTGTCCTCTTCCCCGCCACTTTTTTCCAATTATAGCATAGCATTTCGAATTTGTGAATCCTCCAAATAACATTCAAAACGGTTTTTTTACTCCGGTTTCACATTTTTTTAGCAAAATCCGGAAACTAACCGTCTTTTCGCGTAACCTTCACACCCCGATTATACCACAATCTGTCCGTCTGCGGATGGGGCGCGGACGGGTCATTCGTGCCGAAAACCCGCCGTTCGGCCTGTTCGGCCTGCCCACTCCAATTCTTCGGAAACAAAAAAAATCATATGCCCGACGCACGCGGCGCATGTCGGGCATATGATTGGGATTTGATGGGGGCTTACTCCTTCCACCGCCTGCGAACTCCTTCCACCGCCTGCGGGCGGTCCCCCTCCCTCGAGGAGGGAGGTCTGGGGATTCGCGTCCTCTCGAAACCTCGTATACAACCCCGGG
>ENA-ORRO01001532-ORRO01001532.1-human-gut-metagenome-genome-assembly--contig:-NODE-1532-length-16101-cov-3.903278_pt1 | contig 16101 bp, 16 predicted proteins | sample MGYA00242176_ERZ509136 | MGnify/ENA primary metagenome ERZ509136 (study PRJEB26280, sample SAMEA2338644) | human gut metagenome | biome: human gut; feature: human-associated habitat; material: faeces...
TTAAAACACGTATCCGTCGTGGAGATGCAGCTCCAATGGCTATTGTACAATTCGTTAAGTAATTCTATTAATGAATAAAAGACACTGATTTTTGATCAGTGTCTATTTTTTTACGATAACTTTTTGAATTTGATCCTCTTTCCAAATGACAAGATCACAATCAAATCCCTCTTTAACTTGTCCAGTATGTTGAAATCCTAATACATTCGCTACATTCTTTGTGAAGAATGGCAAAGCATTTTCATATCCAAGTTCATTTTTAAGATGGATGAATTCATTTCTTAAATTTGAAATTGGCGTAATACCAATTTCTTTAACAGAACCATCTTCATTGTATGTAGACCAAGATCCTTGAGCATCACTAGAAATGGTTACTTTCTCTGTGTTTTTGATCTTTCGAATGTAATTTAATGTTTTGCCATTACCATCACAAGTGATGTCAATTGTACCGCCCATCTCTGTAAATTGAATGGCTTGTTCAAATAAATGAGGATTTCTTGTACAGTGTGTTGGCTGGAATAATGAAATAGGAATATCCGCCTTTTCTAAGATGTTAAAAACTAATTCTAAGGCTTGTTTTTCATCTCCCATATGAATTGTTAAGTTAGCTTGTTTTCCTGCAATTAAGCTTGCGGTACGGATTCTTGAAGCCAATCGAGTAAGTTCTTCCTCTGTTACATGACTCGATCTATGATCACTTAAAGCAAGTTTTACACCAAGAATACTATCAATAAACACAATATCGTCTTCCATAGAATTGGTTAGTGTATTACTAGGATAGGCATAGCTACCTGTTAAGATAAACGTATGTACACCTTTCTGTGTGAGTTCTTTCGCTTTCGCAAATAATTCTTTTGTACTTCTAGTATATCCATCCGTTCCTAACAATCCAATTACAGTTGTGATACCTGCATCCAATATTTCCTGTACATTAATAGGTCTAGCTCTAGAAACAAATCCAGCTTCACCCCCACCACCAGTAATATGAACATGGCGATCAATCAAACCTGGCGTTAAAACACAATCTGTACCATCAATTGTTTCAATTGGATACGGATACTCGATATGATCCTCAATTTTTTCAATTTTAGAATCTGAAATCAATACATCTTTTACTCCTAAATTTTTAGGCGCATAAATTTGAATGTTTTTTATAAGTTTCATACGTGTCACCTCAAAAAGTATTATATAATAAATCACAGGTGATGTTATGTTAATTTCAACAGAAAGTTTAAAAAAGAATATAAATGATAAATGCATCTTAAAAGATGCAAGTTTTACGATAGAAGATACAGATAAAATTGCGTTGATTGGAGTCAATGGTACAGGTAAAAGTACTTTATTAAAGATACTTGCAGGTATTGAAAATTATGATTCAGGAACTATTATAAAAAAGAATGGAATCAAGATTCATTATTTACCACAAAACCCAGAATTCAAAACAGATTGTGTATGGGATGAAATTCAACTTGTGAATTCTAAAAATGAGCACCCCGTCGCAGAATTTGAATTGAAATCGATCCTAACGAAACTTGGTATCACTGACTTTCAAAGTGCAATGTCAAATATGTCAGGCGGACAAAGAAAAAGAGTGGCTCTTGCCTTAGCGCTATGTACAAGCTGCGATTTATTGCTTCTAGATGAACCGACAAACCATTTGGACAACGATATGGTTGAATGGCTTGAGAATTATTTAATTCGTTCTAAAAGTGCAATTTTTATGGTTACTCACGATCGTTATTTCTTGGATCGTGTTTGCACAAAAATGATCGAATTAGACCAAGGTGATTTATATATTCATAATGGGAACTATGAAGTATATCTAGAAAATAAAGAAACGCGTATAGAACAAGAAAAACTAGCTGCACATAAACATAAGAATTTATATAAAAAAGAATTAGAATGGGTAAGAGCGGGCGTACAAGCACGTGGAACTAAATCGAATAGTCGACTTCAAAGGTTTGAAGAATTGCGTCAGAAACGCTTTAAACAACAAGAAGAGTCATTAAAAATCAATGCGGCTATGCAACGATTGGGAAATAAAACCATTGAATGTATGAATTTAGGGTTTGATTATCCAGAAAAGCAATTGTTTCATGATTTTAACTATGTATTATTACGCCACGACCGTATTGGTATTATTGGAGAAAATGGATGTGGTAAATCCACATTACTTGATGTTATTGCAGGTTTAAAACAACCAACTTTTGGAACTATTGAATATGGCACAACTGTTAAAATTGGATATTTTAGGCAAGCCGATCAAGGTGTCGATTTAAATATGCGTGTTATTGATTATATTGAAGAAGTTTCAAAAGTCATTGAATACGATCAAATGACACTGAGTGCATCACAAATGCTTGAAAGATTCTTATTTCCAAGAAATATGCACTATACTACATTATCAAGATTATCTGGTGGAGAAAGAAGAAGATTATATCTTTTAAGAGTCTTGATGCAAGAACCAAATATCTTATTATTGGATGAGCCAACAAATGATTTGGATATCTTAACATTAGACGTATTAGAAGACTACCTAGATAATTTTCAAGGTGCCATTATTACGGTTAGCCATGATCGTTATTTTTTGGATCGAGTTGTAGATAAAGTATTTGTTCATCAAGAAGATGGAACATTTAAACAATATAGTGGTGGATATAGTGATTATTTAGTAAAATCAAAAGATGAGAATAAAAAGGTGGTTGTACAAAAACCAGTCGAAAAGAAAAAGCGTTCTTTATTGTCTTATATGGAGAAAAAAGAACTAGAACAATTGCCAGAGAAAATGGAATTGTTAGAAACAGAAATAGAAACATTAGACCATCAAATGAATGAGTGTCAAAATGATTTTACGAAATTAAAAGAATTAAGTGATGTAAGAACACAAAAAGAAGAAGAATTAGAAATTTTGACAAATCGCTGGATGGAATTAGAAGAAAGAAAGGAAGGATAAAGTTTTAATTGGATATGGAGAATAGCAAATTTTTTAAAAAACCATCCCATGTGTTTTTGTTAGCTATGCTATGTTGTATACTATGGGGAAGTGCGGCTCCCTTTATTAAATGGGGATATCAATTATTTAATATTGAAGGCGTACCAAGCATATTGATGTTTGCGGGTATTCGCTTTGCGTTAGCCGGACTTTTAGTCATATTATTTGGCTCTTTCTTACAGAAAAAAGTATTAGTCGCAAAAAAAGAAAACATGCAAGGCATATGTACATTAGCTCTATTTCAAACGGCTGGACAATACTTTTTCTACTATATAGGACTTTCACATACATCGGGCGTAAATGGTTCGATTATTACCGGTACCAGTGCCTTTATATCTTTATTAGTAGCCAGTTTGATCTTTCATTATGAAAAGCTGACACTAAGGAAAACATGGGGATGTTTTATCGGATTCTTAGGTATTTTATTTATGAATATGAGTGGGGCTAGTGCAAACTTTTCATTTATAGGCGAAGGCTTTGTGTTCATGTCACAATTATGTGGAGCTATATCAGCCGCTTTTATTAAGAAGTTTACACAAAAACAAAATGCCGTACTATTAAGTGGATACCAATTCTTTTTAGGTGGTGTTTTACTAATTATCATTGGATATTTGATGGGAGGACATATTACATTTGAATTCAATCTAGGCCTTCTAGTATTGATTCATCTAGCCCTTGTATCCGCTATCGCCTATACGATTTGGGGACTTTTATTATCTGTAAATCCTGTTAGTAAGATTGGTGTCTATATGTGTGTAACACCAATCATCGGTGTGATTTTATCAAGTGTTGTCTTACATGAATCCAATCAGGCATTCCAATTTTCAAGTTTAATTGCCTTGATTCTAGTTAGCTTAAGTGTATTTTTAGTCAATAAAGAAACGCAGACAGATTAAGTTCTGTCTTTTTCTTTGCCTAAAAAAAGATCCTAGGCTTATCTAGGATCTAATAATTCAAAGCAACGCCCTACATCACTTGGATAATGAGCATCACTTGCAGTAACAATTTGTACATTATTTTCTTTTAAGATATTTCTGAAATCAGCATTTAAACCAATATCAGGATGATGATATGAATAATGAGCTTTAGTGTTGTCTTCCATTTTAATGTTGTATTCATTTGCCAGACGAGCGATATGATGGTAGGTAGGATGTAAATCGTAGCCTGGATCAATCGAATACAATTTAATCACATCTGGATGACCCACTTGATCAAAGAGATTGGATTGTATTAGTTTTTCAATAGAGTCATAATAGGATTTATAAATAGTAGAAGGATCATTTTTGTTCCAAAGTAATTCTTTAGAAAAGGCATCCATATCATATAAATAGCCATTTACTGAATGTACACTACCTACTAGAAAATCAAATTGATAATGTTCAAGGATTGAGGATAATAGACTTTCTGTTTCAGGCGTATAACATACTTCAAGACCAAAACGCACATCAATGTCAAAAGTTTCTTTTTTTAAGGCTGCAATTAATTTTAAATAATCATCTATGGAGTTTTTTTGTTTCTTTAAAAACCACTCTTCTTGTAATTTAGATACTTCACAAACTCTTTTATAACAGTCTTTAAATTCAAAGAATCTATGTGTGTGATCTAAAATCTGAAGATGAGTAATTCCTTTTTCTTTGGCAGCATCAATAAACTTACAAACATATTCAATGTTTAAATCACCATTCTCTAAATGAGTGTGTGCATCAATCATAATATCATCCTATTTCTTATAAGTAGATACTTTAATTATACCATTGATTTTCTCAATTGGTGTAATATCGACTTTTGAATCCAAATCAATAATTGTATACGCAATATCTTTTTTAGATTTATTCATCAAATTTTCAATGTTGGCATCCTTTAAAATATCCGTAATTTGAGAAATCATTTTTGGTTTATTATCATGAATACAAGTGATTCTAAATGGTGAATTCATATCCATTTTCGCATTTGGTAAATTGACAGAATTTGAAATATTTCCATAAGTCAAATAATCCATCAATTCTTGAGCTGCCTTTACAGCACAATTTTCTTCACTTTCCTCGGTTGAAGCACCTAAGTGAGGAATCGCAATGGCTTTATCGCTTTGAATTACTTTTTGACTAGGAAAATCAGTTACATAAGCTGCAACTTTATTTTCATCTAACGCCTCTAATAGAGCATCTTCATCAACAAGGCCGCCACGCGCAAAGTTTAATAATTTGACGCCATCTTTCATCTTGTCAAAACTATCTTTATTGATAAAGTTTTTTGTTCCATCATTTAAAGGTACATGAATCGTAATAAAATCACATTGACGATATAGATCATCAATATTGGTGACATGATTTACATATCGAGATAAATTCCATGCAGCATCAACAGACATATAAGGATCATATCCATATACTTTCATCCCGAAACGTAAAGCTAGATTGGCAACTTGAATACCAATAGCACCACAACCAATGACACCTAAAGATTTACCAGTTAATTCATGACCAGCATATTTTTTCTTTTGTTTTTCTACATCCTTTGCGATGTTCTCATTTTCTTTTTGCGTTTGGATCCATTCAATACCATGATAAATATCACGACTTGCCAGTAACATACCCGCAAACACAAGTTCTTTTACGGCATTGCTATTTGCACCGGGAGTATTAAATACGGCAATCCCTTTTTTAGTACATGTATCGATATCAATGTTGTTGACACCAGCACCTGCACGAGCGATGGCTTTTAAATTGTTGCCATATTCAATATCGTGAAGATTGGCACTACGAACTAAAATGGCATCTTCATCTTCCATGTTTTCGTTTACTTCATAATCTGGCGTAAACTGATCTAAACCAATTTGCGCAATATTGTTATAGAGTTTTATTTTAGGCATTATAATTCTCCTCTTCAAATTTTCTCATAAATGCAATTAGGGCTTCTACACCTTCAAGTGGCATGGCATTATAAATACTTGCACGCATACCACCAACCGTCCTGTGACCTTTAATATTCACAATTCCTGCTTCTTTAGCTTCTTTAACAAACTTAGCATCTAGATCCTTGTCACCCGTCACAAAAGGAACATTTGTATAAGAACGATCTTCAGGTACAACAGGATTTGAATAGAGCTTAGAAGCATCGATATAGTCATATAATAATTTAGCTTTTTGACGATTGATCTTTTCCATGTTTTCCAATCCACCAATTTGTGTTTCTAGCCATTCAAGTACCAAACCACAAATATAGATCGCATAAGTAGGTGGTGTGTTAAACATAGAATCATTGTCAGCATATGTTTTGTAGTTCAACATGCTCGGTGTTTTTTCGTCGGCTAAACCAATCAAGTCTTTTTTTATAATAACCACGGTCAATCCGGCAGGACCCATATTTTTTTGGGCACCGGCAAAAATTAAATCGTATTTAGAAACATCGCATCTTTCACTTAAAATACAACTTGATAAATCAGCAACTAAAAGCTTACCTGCATGAGGTGGAAGCTCTTTATATTTAGTTCCATAGATTGTATTGTTTTCACAAATATATACATAATCTGAATCTTCACTTAAATCTTCCTGCTTAATTTTAGGAATATATGTAAAGTTGTCCTCTGCACTAGAAGCAACTACATTTACTTTTCCTAATTTTTCATGTTCTTTTAAAGCTTTCTTTGTCCATTGGCCCGTATTGATCAAATCTACGTTATGTTTTTCTAAATTCAAAGGAATCATAGTAAATTGTAAAGAAGCACCTCCTTGTAAGAATAAAATTTCATATTCATCAGGGATGTTCATTAATCTTTTTAGTCTTGCTTTACAAGTATCCATAATATCCTTAAATTCACTGGAACGGTGGGACATCTCCATAACGCTCATTCCACTATTATGAGCGTCCAACATTTCGCTTGCAGCTTTTTTTAATACCCATTCTGGTAAGCATGCGGGACCGGCACTAAAGTTATATACGCGTGTCATATTGTTACCTCGGTGAAAATGTTTCCACCTTTCCTTTCTTTATGTTTCATGATTATACATTTATTTACATTTAATTTCAAGAAATTTGTTCATAAAATAAAATCAAGTGTATTTAAAATCAAAACAAATTATTTAACGAAAGCTTAACAGAACCATTCTTTTTGTTTAACAAACATGCATTATGATATGTGTGTCGAAAGAAAAGAGGACAAAGAAAATATGAATAAGTTTTTAAAAGGTGCAATGATCGTAGGATTATCTGCAGCTATGGTAGGATGTAGTTCAAATGCTGCATCAAATGACAGTGATTCAAAAGGAAAAAGTTTAAGTGGTACAATTACAGCCGCAGGTTCAAGTGCATTGAAACCATTGGTGGATGTTGCAGCTGAACAATTCTCTAATGAAAACCCAGATGTATCTATTACAGTAGATGCTGGTGGATCAGGAGAAGGCTTAAAACAGGTGGCTGATAAAACAGTTACACTTGGAAACTCCGATGTTGCAGCCGAAGAAAAATTAGATAAGGATCAAGCTAAAAATTTAGTCGATCACCAAGTATGTGTTGTAACAATGGCTCCAATCGTAAATAAAGATGTAGGTGTTAAAGATTTAACAAAACAACAATTGATTGACATTTTCACAGGAAAAACAACAAACTGGAAAGATGTTGGTGGACCGGATGAAGATATTGTATTGGTGACTCGCCCAACTTCATCAGGAACAAGAGCCACATTCCAAAAATATGCATTAGATGGAAATGAAGAAGCAAGCAATGCCTCAATGGAAACGGATGATTCAGGTGTATTGTTACAAAATGTAACAGATACAAAAGGTGCAATTGGTTATGTAGCATTATCTTATTTAGTAGACAATGATGATGTAGATACTGTCGCAATTGATGGTGTCAAACCAACATTAGAAAATACTTATAGTGGCGACTATAAAGTTTGGACATTTGAACACATGTATACAAATGGAGAACCAGACAAAGCAACAAAGGCGTTCTTAGATTACATCATGGGTGAAAAATTCGGTAAGAAAATGGAATCATTAGGCTATGGTGTTTCTAGTAAAATGGAAAAAACAGATCACTAGTAAAGTTCTTTAACGGACATTGAAATATATGTCCGTTATTCATTTAGTTTGGAGGAATTTGATGCGTCGTAAAAGCATGTTTTGTAAAGAATATTTCTGGCAGATTCTTGTAACAATTGGCGGTCTGTTTGTGATATTTGTAACTCTATTAATTGGAGCCTTTCTAGTTTATAAAGGCTCAGATACATTTTTAAAATTTCATCATACTCTACAAGAATTTCTTGGTAGTGCCAACTTTGCACCTATGGATAATGCCAGTTCAAAAGGACATGTAGGAGCCTTGATCTTCATTGTTGGATCACTATGTGTTTGTGGATTGGCACTATTGATTGCCACTCCATTTGCGTTAGGATCATCTATTTTTATGACAGAAATTTCACCTAAGTTTGGTGAAAAATTCTATCGTCCTATGGTTGAAATCTTTGCCGGAATTCCAAGTGTTGTTTATGGATGGGTTGGATTAACGGTTTTGATTCCATTTTTAAAGAAAATATTTAATTTGCAGGTAGGACACTCCATACTTGCGGCAAGTTTAGTTTTATCGATTATGATTTTTCCATCGATTACAAGTGTTGCTAGTGATGCGATTCGAGCTGTTTCAAAAGAAACACGAATGGCGGCTTATGGACTTGGCTCAACACGTTGGCAAACGATATATCGTGTTGTGATTCCTGCTGCATTGCCAGGTGTTATTTCAGGTATTGTTTTAGGACTGGCAAGAGCGTTTGGAGAAGCTTTAGCCGTTGCGATGGTCATTGGTCAAACAACAGCTTTGCCTAAGAGTATTTTTTCTACTTCAAAAACCCTAACAACGGAAATTGCAGCTCAAATGGGAAATGCGATGGAAGGCGGAGAAATGAAGGCAGCCTTATGGACAATGGCGTTATTATTATTCTTGATTTCGTTATTGTTTATCACAATCATTCATAAGTTTTCTAAACCGAAAGGAGAATAAAGATGGATTCTAGAATTAAAAGAGCAAAAATGGTGGATCAATGTATGACAATCATTTTTTATGGTATTGCCTTATTCTTCTTTTTACTTCTTGTAGGCTTTGCCGGTAAAGTGATCATTGGTGGCTTTTTAGGGGCAAAACCAGAAATGTTTGGCTTTTCTCGATCTGGCAGTATTGGAAACCAAGTCTTTAATACAATTTACTTAGTATTTATTTCATTGCTTGTATCTGTTCCTATTGGTGTGTTAGCCGGCATATATTTGGCTATGTACGCTAAACCAGGTCTTGTGACACGTTTTTTAAGGACTTGTATTGAAACTTTGTCTTCTTTACCAAGTATTGTAGTAGGTTTGTTTGGATATTTGATTTTCTTAGTTGTATTAGGACTATCGAAAAGTTTATTGGCAGGTGCTTTATCAATTTCCATTCTAAGTTTACCTTTGATCACAACCACCACAGAAGATGCGATAAAAGGTTTACCAGAAGGTTATTATCAAGGAAGTATGGGACTTGGAGCAACAAAGTGGCAAACCATATTCCATGTACTATTGCCTGCATGTCTATCACGTATTATGACCGGTGTTATTTTAGCGGCTGGTCGTGGATTTGGTGAGGCTGCCGTATTACTTTATACGACAGGTTCAGGAAGTGATTTGCGTTGGAATAACTTTAGTTTCACTTCTCCAACATCACCAATCAATGTGTTAAGACCGGCTGAAACATTGTCCATTCAAATTTGGAACTTACAGACAAATGGTCAAGATCGTGCATTAGCGAATTTATCAAGTGCTGTATTAATGATTTTAGTATTGGCTTTTAGTATTGGAGCCAATATCTGGTCTAGACACATTTCAAAAAAACAAGCTGGATTTGAAAAATAGAAAGGTTGCATATGAAGAATAAATTTACAGTGAATGATTTGAATTTATATTATGGGGATTTTCATGCCTTAAAAAATATAAATATGGACATCAAAGAAAAAGAAATTACGGCATTCATTGGTCCTAGTGGATGTGGTAAATCGACATTTTTAAAAACGTTGAATCGGATGAATGACTTGGTGGAAAGTGCCAAAATTACTGGAGATATTTGTCTAGATGGCACGGATATCTACAAAAATATGGATGCGATTGAATTAAGGCGTAGAGTTGGAATGGTATTTCAACAGCCCAATCCATTCCCAAAAAGTATTTATGACAATATTGCGTATGGCCCAAGAATTTTTGGAATCAAAAAGAAAAGTGAGTTGGATGAAATTGTTGAAAAAAGTTTAAGACAAGCTGCTATTTGGGATGAAGTAAAAGATCGCCTACATAAATCGGCTTTAGGAATGTCAGGTGGTCAACAACAACGTTTGTGTATCGCAAGAGCCTTGGCTATGCAGCCGGAAGTTTTATTGATGGATGAACCTACAAGTGCTTTAGATCCTATTTCTACAAGTAAGATTGAGGAATTGACTTTAGAATTGAAAAAAGATTATACAATTGTTATTGTTACCCACAACATGCAACAAGCTATGCGTATTAGTGATAAAACAGCCTTCTTCTTATTGGGGGATTTAATTGAGTATAGTGATACCGAAACATTGTTCTCTACGCCAAAAGAAAAGAAAACAGAAGACTATATTACAGGGAGGTTTGGATAATGGTTTTACCTACAAAGTTTTTAAAACAAACAAGACAATTAGAATTGACTATGACGCAAATGTCTCAAGACTGTTTAAAGGGCTTATGGTTTTGTAAGCACGCTATTTTGGATGGAAACAAAACTTTAGTTCAAGATGTTTCACAAATGCATGAAGAAGTGAGTGAACAAGGAAGAGAGGCTGAACAAATTTGCATGAAGATCCTTCTTCTTCAGCACCCTGTTGCCAAAGATTTAAGGCGTATTACGGTAGCTACAAATACAATTCGTGATCTAACACGCATCATGGATCAGGAAAAAGAAGTCGCAGAACTAATTTGTGCATTGAATATGGAAGATTTAATTGTGGATGATTGTATTCAACAACAGTTTTCAATTGCGAAAAAAATGATTACTCTTGCGATTGAAGCTTTTATTCAAAAGGATGAAAAGGCAGCGAATCAAGTGATTACAATGGATGATCAAGCGGATGCACAATATGAAATGGTGAAAGAAATCTATGTGGATTTATTAGCTAAAAAAGAACATGATACAGGTACATTGGTAGATGTCTTATTAGTTGGTAAATATTTAGAGAGAATTTGTGATCATTGTGTAAACATTGGAAAATGGGTTCTTTATCAAAAGTCTGGTATTTTTGAAGAAATTGAATGAAAAAAAAGCTGTAAGCAAATTTGCTTACAGCGTATTTTTTACTTGGTGGAGCGTATCGGGATCGAACCGATGACCCCCTGCGTGCAAGGCAGGTGCTCTCCCAGCTGAGCTAACACCCCAAGTGCTTAATAATATTATCGAATTTTTTTGGAAAAAGCAAGTATTTTTTGATAAAATTAATATATGAAAAAACAATGGACATGGATCATGATTCTATGTGTATTCAATTTTACTTTGATGGGATTTATCTTAACGCATCCAACATCAAAAAAACAAGATGCAAAAATTGTGGAAAAAGAAGAGAAGAAGTCTTTTACATTTGTTGGGGTCGGAGATAACTTATACCATAATACACAATATATGTGTCAAGAACAAAATGAATACTATAATTTTGATTCTTATTATGAAATGACGAATAAATATACGCAAAAGGCCGATTTGGCTTATATCAATTTTGAAACATTGTGTATAGGTGAAGAATATGGATTGAGTGGCTATCCTACTTTTAATGGGCCTACGGAAATTTTATCTTCCGTAAATAAGGCTGGCTTTGATTGGTGGAGTTTAAGTTCAAACCATTCAATGGATAGAGGCGTTGAGGGCTTGTTGAAACAGATTGAATTGGTTCGTGAAAATTATCCGGATGTCATTACTACGGGTTCTCATACATCCAAAAAAGATAGAAATCGTACTTTAGTTAAAGAAATCAATGGTATTAAAGTAGGCTTTTTAGGCTATACTTATGGCTTGAATGGTTTTGTCTTGCCAGAAGATAAGCCTTGGCTTGTGGATTTGATTGATAAGGAACAAATGAAAAAAGGATATGGAAGCTTTAAGTAAAGTAAGCGATATTCAATTGGTTTCCATGCATTGGGGCGATGAATATCAAACATATCCAAATGATGAGCAGCAAGATTTGGCAAATTATTTAAATGAGTTGGGTGCTGAAGTTGTGATTGGATCGCATCCGCATGTCATTCAACCAGCTAAAATAATCAAAGGGAAAAAACAAGATACACTTGTATATTATTCGTTGGGAAATTATACGAGTACACAAGATGTGGATGAAAGAATGGTTGGGGGAATGGCTAGCTTTACTGTAAACTATGATCCGAATACTAAAAAGACATCTTTTACAGATACAAAGTTTATTCCGTTGATTACATGGTTTGATGCAGGATATAGTACATGGAAAACATATTCGATTGAAGATTATACTGATTCTATTGCTTCAACACATAGATTATCTGGTGAATATGATATGTCTAAAGAATGGGTTCAACAATATGTTCAATCTGTTATGCAAGATTTGGAAGGGATTGAGGTGGTATTAGAGTGAGTCAAAATCAAAAAACAATAGCCGAAAATCGTAAGGCAAGACATGATTATGAATTGTATGATCGTTTTGAAGCTGGACTCGTACTTCAGGGTACAGAAATCAAAAGTATTCGAAGAGGAAAGGTTCAATTAAAAGATAGTTATATTAGTTTTCAAAAGGGTGAAGCTTTTATTAAAGGAATGCATATCTCTCCTTATGAATTTGGAAATCGATTCAATCATGATGAAACAAGAGATCGTAAGCTTTTAATGCATAAACAAGAGATTCAAAAATTAGAACAATCAGCTCGTATAAAAGGATATACAGTTGTACCGGTACGAATTTATTTATATAAAGGACTAGCTAAACTTGAAATAGCTTTGGCAAAAGGTAAAAATCTTCATGATAAGCGTGAATCTCAAAAGGCAAAGGATGCGCAAAGAGAGATTCAAAAGGCCTTGAAAAATCAGTATTAATAGATTATACTGATATTCCTTGGGGATGTTCAGGCATTCGATGAGTAAATGTTTGGATTCGGCCACAGCCACGAAGGATACGTGTAATAACCAACTTAAATTAATTGCTAAAAATAAACTTGCTAATGTATTTGGTATGAACCAAAGCATGGCTTTCGCTGCTTAATTTTATTGCCTACGTTTGGCTTCGCAGCCCCTTTCTGAAATTTCGCTTTCTTATTTCAGACTGAGTGTTAAAGAAAAGAAGATAGAAATAAGCATTGGCTAGCTGCTTATTTTGAATCAACTATAGCTAAACCAAAAGAATTTTTGTTTCCATCCGAAACTTTTGGATAACTAGATGGAAAAAGCTGTAAACGCTGTCTCGTGGGACTTTGCTTAGACAGGAGTTCGATTCTCCTCATCTCCACCAAAGACAATTAACGCCTAATATGGGCGTTTTTTTCTTATCTTCAAATATTTTTGCAAACAATATATAATGAATATGAAAGAAGGTAAATTTACATATGAGAATTGCAGTAAGCTATAAAGACGGAGAAGTGTTCCAACATTTTGGGCATAGTTCAGAATTTAAAATCTATGACACAAATCATAATGAAATTATTAAGAGTGAAATAATTACAGTCGAAGGGCATGGACATGTTGGTGTTTCAAATGCATTAAAAGAACAAAATGTAAACATTGTACTTTGTGGTGGCATTGGACAAGGTGCGAAAAATGCATTGGCTGGTTTTGGAATCCATTCGTTTGGTGGTGTAACCGGAAATGCGGATGAGGCTGTTAAGAAATATTTAAGTGGAAAGCTTGAATTTACAACGGATGTGACTTGTACAAAACATGAATCTGGCAAAAGTCATTCTTGTGGTGGACATTGCCATTAATTCTTGAGTTTTTCTTTTGACACACCTTGTATTTCGGTCTATAATCTAGACAACAATAGTGATAAGGATATGAATACAATCTATTCAAATGTAGAGAGAGTGTGATTGGTGAAAACACTTTGCGAATGTATGTATTTACTCCCTTTGAATTGCCCTTGAAAAAGTGTGCCGTAATTCTTGCGTTAAAAGGTTTGAGGTGTATACAGTAATTGTATAAACAAAGGTGGTACCGCGTGCGACAGACGTCCTTTGATGGCTGTCGCTTTTTATATGGAAAAATGGAGGAAAATAAAATGGAATTAGTGAATGTATTAGAAAATGAACATTTATCTATGTTGAACCACTCATGTGCTCATATGATGGCTCAAGCTGTTAAGCGTTTATATCCAAATGCTAAATTTTGGGTAGGACCTGTTATTTCTGAAGGTTTCTACTACGATATGGATTTAGGAGATGTAAAATTAAAAGAAGAGGATTTGGCAAAAATCGAAAAAGAAATGAAGAAAATTGCCAAAGACGGAAAGAGAATTGTTCGTGAAGAAATCTCTAAAGAAGATGCTTTAGAAATGTTTAAGGAGGATCCTTATAAAATTGATTTGATCAATGGATTAGAAGATGGAAATATCACAATCTATCGTCAAGGTGAATTTGCGGATCTATGTCGTGGACCTCACGTTGAGACTGTTAAAATGTGTAAAAACTTTAAATTGTTGAAACATTCTGGTGCTTACTGGAAAGGTGATGCAAACAATAAAATGCTTCAACGTGTTTATGGTATTTGTTTCGATACAAAAGAAGAATTGGAAGCTCACTTGGAAGCTTTAGAAGAAGCTAAAAAACGTGACCACAAGAAATTAGGAAAAGAAATGGGTTTATTCACAATTAGTGAATTTGCACCAGGTATGCCTATCTTCTTGCCGGATGGAATGATTTTACGTAACATCTTGGAACAATACTGGTACCAAGAACATACAAAGGAAGGATACCAATTCATTAAGACTCCAATTATGATGTCAAAAGAATTATGGGAGTTAAGTGGACACTGGGATCACTATAAAGACAATATGTACACTTCAATGGTTGATGATCGTGAATTCGCAATCAAACCAATGAACTGTCCAGGTGCATTATTAGTATATAACTCAACTTTACACTCATATAAAGACTTACCATTGCGTTTAGGAGAACTAGGACAAGTACACCGTCACGAAGCAAGTGGTGCATTGAATGGATTATTCCGTGTACGTACATTTACACAAGATGATGCGCACTTATTTGTAACTCCAGATCAATTGGAAGAAGAAGTTAAAAAAGTATTACAATTGGTAGATCGTATTTATTCTGTATTTGGTTTACCATATGAAATTGAATTATCAACTCGTCCAGAAAGTGGATATATTGGTTCTGAAGAAATTTGGGATGCTTCAGAAAAAGCATTGGCACAAGCTTGCGTTCATGCAGGTAAAGAATATAAAGTAAATCCTGGAGATGGTGCATTCTATGGACCTAAATTGGATATCCATATTAAAGATAGCTTAGGACGTGTATGGCAATGTGGTACTGTACAATTGGATATGAACTTGCCAGAAAGATTCGAATGTAAATATGTAGATGCAGATGGAACTAAGAAAACACCAATTATGTTACACCGTGTAGTTTATGGATCAGTTGAACGTTTCATTGGTATCTTGATCGAACACTTTGGCGGACACTTCCCATTGTGGTTAGCTCCACGTCAATTTGTGGTAATTCCAGTTCACCATGAAAAACATGTTGAATACGCAAATAAAGTATGCGATGCATTAACAGCATTAGGAATGCGTGCAACAGTAGATTCTCGTAATGAAAAATTGGGTTACCGTGTTCGTGAGGCACAGCTACAAAAGGTTACTTACCAAATCGTAGTGGGTGATGGAGAACAAGAAAACAATACAGTTACAATTCGTCAGAGTGGTAAAAAGGATAGTGTTACATTATCATTAGATGAAGCTTTAGCTAAATTTAAAGCGGAAGTAGACAACAAAACATTGTTTGGAAAGTAAAAGTTTAGAGGTCAAAAATTGGCCTCTAATTTTTTTGTCTTTGCTCAATTGTAAAACTAAATCCCATTGAGAAATAGTAAATACTACGAGGTTGAAT
>ENA-ORRO01001545-ORRO01001545.1-human-gut-metagenome-genome-assembly--contig:-NODE-1545-length-15996-cov-2.882630_pt1 | contig 15996 bp, 14 predicted proteins | sample MGYA00242176_ERZ509136 | MGnify/ENA primary metagenome ERZ509136 (study PRJEB26280, sample SAMEA2338644) | human gut metagenome | biome: human gut; feature: human-associated habitat; material: faeces...
TTAGTCTATGCAACAGCAATTCAATCGAAACAAATCATCCCTATTTTCACTCTCATTTTTTCGACATAATCTTTATTTCTAGCGTCAGTAAACGCTTTTAAAATATGTTACGAATTATGTTTCCCACCCAAAGCCCGCAATGCGCCGTTGATACTACACACTGCTCGGCGTAGGCTGTTTTGAAAACCATAGTATTTTTACCACTATAATTTGTCAAAAGTGCATAATTCATGGCAAATATACGAATTAAATTTTAAAAAATCCAAAAATAATAAAAAAATAAATTTCATACGTTGCGAAATTATTTATTGGAATCCTAATTGTGGCAGTATTATGTTAATCTTCAACTGCTTACATATGAAGTGTTTAATCTTAAATTAAGCGTTATTCCTTACCGCACAAAGGCTATCTCTCCATTGGACTTGTTGGCTCGAAGAATGTGGCTCGGGTGCACTTGTAGCAGTAGTGTAATCGGCATACGCCCATGTCTCGCTGATCATAGGAAGTGCATCATCAGTGTCGGAGCTTCAGAAAGTTGTGGTGTTATCGGCGTCAAAGGTTCGACTTCATTATATTGGTACGCAGTGCGTTGTCTGAACAGAAAAAGTTTGGGTTGGGCTACCGCCTACGCAACTAACTGCTATCATGATTTTTGCCACGAGGGCGTTTGTGTGTTCTACTTTTAGTCGTCGTAAGCGCATCTGAATTTTTGACTTCACAAAGTTAGCGTCCGCACTCAATCACGAAAGGGGGCTACGCTTGTTCTCTGACAAATTTTTATAAAACTTTTTACTGCGTCTTACCTTGAAAAACTTTTAACCGCATAGGCTTAAAAATTGGTCGTTCACCCTTGCGTTCAATCGCTATGCGGACTGCTGTCACTTGTTCGTAAAAATCAAACGCGCCACGGCGCAAAAGTAACGAACTCAAAAACTTCAAAAATCATGACAGCAGTATTTTCCAACTCAAACTTTTTCTCTTTCAGTTCAAACAACGAACTCCGCGAATATCAAGTAGAAGTCATCACTTTCGACGGCGACAGCGAAACAATATATGTTGAAGCTCACGATGCAGACGAAGCACAAGAAATAGCGTCAAACATGGTCGCAGATGCCGACTACGTCATGGTTCAAGGCATCGCCTGAGCCACATTACTCTCCGAGCAAACAAGGGCTGTCGCCGAGATAGCCTTTTGTTGTGCTACCATTCCAACGCCTCTTTTCATAGGTAAGAGCAGCCCTTTCGGGCGACACCTTTGCGTGGGGCGGAGAAGTGGTATCGCAGTTTCGTGCAACCACTCTCATAGTGTAGTCTAAAACAATGGTATGGCAATGCTTCGGTGTCGGTAGTTACAGGCGGTGCATTGGGGTGGCACTCATCAAAATTATAGGTATGGCTAATTCTATTCGTGGTCAATCACCGATTTTTTCGGTCTGTGGCACTGATTGCCGACGCATCACGAGCTTGCAGTCGCAGATGCCGCACAGCGTACTCCTATGTGTTGTCAAGTTGGACGATGAAAACATCAACCATACTTCGCCCTCATTGTCGGAATGTTTGTTCCGCGACTCACCACAGAGCAGAGCGTGCGCAATGTTGCATCGTAGTCGCCAAGTTGAAATACAATACCATTGACCGATTACCTTTGTTGCCTTAAACCACACAGTATTTTGTCGGGCTTGGCTGTTGCTCCGCCATGTTCGGCATTGAAATCTACAAACATCTTCATGGAGTGAGCCGAGAGAAAGAGTAAGGTGTCACTTTTTGCTTTCGGTGGCTGTTCGAGATTTTTCACGAGACGCTTACATAATCACATGATTTATGGACGGGAGAGTAACACAGCATATTTGCAAACGGAACTTATGCCCTTACGCTGCAAAGTTATTGCCTCATTTCCGAACAACAAGGGCAGGTGTGCGCCCGGCGTTCGCTTGTTTTCGCTACGTTGCAAACTGCGACTCACCCTTGTCTCATTGTCGGCTCTGCGGCACTTTGACAGCAGTGTAAGGGATAAGCCCTACAAATAAACTGAATTACTCACCCTATAAATCAAGCGATTATGACACTTGAAAAATTTCTCTCAACGCTCACCGAAGCGAAAAAGCAACGCTTAGCCGACCTCGGCTTCACTCCTGAAGAGTTCGTAGAAGCATACAACGAACACGAACACGTCTACACAACAGGCAATCCGGCAGTGTACTGCGGAACGTGGTTTAAGTACAACTGCGGTAATCTTGACGGTCAATGGATTGACCTCACAACTTTCGACGGCGACTACGACGACTTCATCGCTTACTGCAACGCTCTCCATTGCGATGAGCCGGACCCGGAACTTCACTTCCAGGACTATGAGGGCTTTCCTGAAGTATGGTATGATGAGTTCATCTCTGAAGCCGACTTCGACAACATCATGGAGTACATGGAGCTGTGCGACGACTACGACAGCGAAGCCGTTGATGCTTATATGTCGGCAATCGGTGCTTCCGACCTCTCAAACTTCAAAGAAGCTTACATCGGTGAGTATGACTCCGAAAACGACTTCGCCGAATATATGTTCGATGAGTGCTATCCCGAATGCCCCGACTATCTACGTAACTACATCGACATCGAAGCCTTCGCCAGAGATTTGATGTATGACTACACTTACGAGGGTGGTTACATCTTCAGAAACTGCTAAGGCAGTTCACTCACTCCAAGGGTCGCTCGAAAGGGCGGCTCTTTTTTCTATTCAATATCCCACCCACCACCCTTAAAGCGGTATTGATACTTTTTGAAATTATTTCCTACATTTTAGTTTTTTCATATGCGAGCCGTTGACGTAGTGATACGTTGGCGGCTTTTTGTGTGGAGTGGGTTGGAGCATCGCCACTTGCGGCAAGTGATTGGAATTGTGCATCACCTGCATTGTGAGCTATGCCACGGCAGTACATATTTTCTATTTCGGCTCAACGCTGATGGAAACATTCGAGTCTACGAGAGACCATTGACTTCCTAATCTCGGCTTCGGTGTGGTTCGGCAACCGCCTCATTCGTCGGGAAACTCTATGATTGGCGTGCAACCTTGCTCAACCGCACAATAGGTATTTTCGGCAACGACTTGCCACATCTTGGAGTGACACATAGAACTTGCCCAACTCACCTCTAAGAGCCACTTCCGCTGTGACGTATATTCTTTCTCACTCGTTTTGGGACGACTTGTAACAGGCTTCGCTTCCGCCTATCATTTTTCCTTTGCAAAGTTGGGGTCGGCAGTCACGGTGTAAAGGGCTTTCAAAAAATCTTCCTTTTTTTACTCAATATTCCATGTTCTTGCAGAATATTCCATGTTGAGAAAAAGAGTATTTCCCGAACCTTCCCTTGACACTTCGCTCCTTATGCCGGCACCCGGTATTTGCACGTAAAAACAAAGGCTCTCACGAGCCACAAGTCTAACCTCAAAACTTCAAACAGATGAGAAAGAAAACATCTAAACAGCAGGAAGTAGCCCTCGTTTCAGAGGTGGTCGAACAAGCAGTGTCACAACTCCAAGAAGCAGCACAGCAGGCTGCCGCCGAGCCGAAAAAGCGCAAAATGGTTGAGTTCAAGGTGCTCGCCTCAATCATGGAGTTCGCAACAGAGAAAGCGCAGCTTCTCTCGTTCCACACTGAAGCCGAGGTGGAAGTCAAGTTCTGGCTCTCAAAGTCGCTCTCACACTTTGTTGCCGACGGCGACGAGCCGGGTCAGATGATCTGCCGCGTTCCGGCATGGCTCTACTACAAAGCCGGGCTGAACAACTATTTTCCGATTGAAAGATGGTCGCAAGCGGTAATTTAATCCGCACACTCTTCACACTGAAAGCCGATTCCAATGGAGTCGGCTTTTGTTTGCTCGCAGATGAATAGGGTACATAGGAAGTCGTGGCGCATAGAAAGGTGCTGCATCATTTGACCCACCCGGAACGTGTCACGCAATCGGCATTTGACCGCTCATTTCGCCCTCTGTGGTGAGTCAGTCTTTCGGCAAGTCCGTGAACCCTTCGGGGCAGGGCAAGGCGGGGTCGGGATATTGCTTCTTCCTCTTCGCCTATGCTTATGGCGAGACCGCCCTTCAGACGGTCTTCGCCAACGCGCCGGCTTGTTGCAGTCACAAACTCCCTTTCGCCAATTCCTACGTCATGGGCGAACCCCCGCTTTGCTCTTTTCACCCACTTGTAGCCCCGAAAGCCAACTCGCCACGCCGTTCTACATTCACCCCTTAGCCGATACTCCTTGCCACATTCTTCCCACCCAAACGTAGGTGTCTGCACCTTTCATACACCCCTCCGACCACACGGCTCACATCTCATCATCTGCTTTAATATCCCACCCATATCGCATTGAGCAATCGGCTTTTATGAACTCCTTTGCGCTCTCCGTTGCGACTGCCACTTTCGGCAAGTCCGTAATTGTCAGGGCGTGTTGGGGTCGAGAAAGCACTCCTTGCAGTCTTGCACTCTCTATCGCAAAAGCATTGCGATACCCCTATACGCGCTGATTACCGACTTGTTGCCCCGAAAGAGCAGTCTCCACTTCGCTCTCCAAGTCGCACTTTAGCCGATACATTCAATGCGCTATTCCCACCCACAGCGGACTGCCGACGATGAGATGTTGAGCCAATCATCACACTCGCTTCGCTCAATGACCCACCCCAAACCCCTCTGAACGGCACGACTTCGGCATGAACTCATTAAGGCTGATTGGTCGAACCGCTATCGACGCTACGAGCAGCCTACGGCTCAGGGCTTCTCAGGGTGCGCGACAGTGTAGGTTGCAGTCAGCCCTCCTGCTTATGGCGACACCCCCTTCACTGCGTTCGAGGGTGTCTGCCAACGCCCGGTCTTCATTTCACCAACACACTCGCTCGGCACTGGCGGCAGTGCCGACACCCTCGCTGCTCTTTGCTCCAAGTGTCTGCCGCTAATCGCCCAATTTCAGCCTGCACTCGCACAACCTCGTCATCACCGTTCATCGCCATTGAAATAGGTGTCGTGCTGTGATTTTCGCTTCGCTACAACTCACACGCACGACGAGCGTTTGACCGCCCAATCGGCTCGGTGATTTGGGGTGACTTGTGCATATAACGCTCCGAAAATCGGCAAGTTTGAGATGCCGACTTTGAGGGCGGTGGGGGGCTGCATAGCAGTTAACGGAACCAGTGGTTCCGTAGTGGGTAATTCGCTGATATTCAACAATGATTATCAGCGAAGACTTTACGATTTCAGGTGCTCTGAAATACGATTTTGCGAAAAATTTCAGCGGATAACATCGGTTTTGCTACTGACGTTATCCGCTGTTCTTAATTATCGGTTGGATGTTACTATCCTTTTCGGAGAAAAATTTTCGGATACGATTTTTATGAGATTCTGAGTGATGCAGATTTTTACGTTCGCAATGTGATGCCTGCTTGTCGGCATAGGTGGAAGAATGAGCCGAGAGTAATGCGGTGCGAACCACGCAAAAATGAAGTGAATTTGCGGTCACATTCATTGGAGCGGTATTTCGGATTTTGCTGACTGCATAGGTGGAACCATTGGCGACCGCTTTCTCCTAGTGAGGATAATGCCATACCGATTTTTACCCAATCGTCATAGTTAGACGTTAAATCAATATGTCTTGCGGTTATCTGCCGACAAAGTTGTGCCACCTTTTCTTCTTCATCGCCTGTCGCTATGAAGTTATAGTTTTGGCTTTGCTTGAGCTCTCTATAGACACCGGCAAATGGCTTTGCAGACATATTGATGTACTGATGCAAGTCAAAGCTCTGACACCGCAATCTGCACACATCTCCACATGCTTTATCCACCACAATACCATATTCGGCAAAGAGCCGGACAAGCATCTGAAACTGTTCTTTATGTCGATACGGATATTTCAACGGTATAATAAGGAAATAGCCGTTACCACTAACGGAGTGCGCTGCATACGCCACCTCTTGGATATGGCGAAAAACATCGTTGATTAGTGCATCAAAGTTGGCGATATGCTCGTTATCTTTGCGGTCAACATCTATGCAGATTAGTCCACTATGCTTCACAAGGTTTTCCGCTGACCGGCTTGGCGCAAAGACACCACTGATAGTGGCTTGCGGAAGCGAGAGTTTTATCTCTCGTCTGCGCTCGTGGTCATTTGTTGCTCGCAGTTCCTTAATTGCATCTATATCCACATTCTCCAAGAAATTGAACAACGTGGATTTATAACCTGTGGTATCTCTGACACCACGATAAACGGTTATTTCTATGTCATGAAAATTCTTCATTGTGATTTTAATTTTAAAATTTGAGGTTAAGGTTAATTTATGGTGTAATCCTCTGAATAACAGAGAGAAAAGCATCAACAAGGTGTTAACCTGTCGGTCATTTTACTTTGTTGGTTTTTGGTGTCCGAGGTTAACACTCTGTTAATATCTTATGCGCTGAATGATAGTATGTTAGGCTAACTATTAACCTTAACCTCGGTTTTCAACTCTTTTGAGATGTATGCCGGCGATACACCAATGGCTGCAGCGAGCTTGTTTCGGTTCACTTGCGGATAAAATCTGCAAAGAGAACGGATAGCATCGCCTTTGGTCAGTACGCCTGTAAACTTAATCGGCGCACCGCCTTCGGTGAGGATGTTATACACTCGCTTTGCCATTGCCTCGAAATAGGACATACAACGTATCGCATACTCCATCGTGCTCTCACGCACTATATTGTAGTCAGAACGTTCCCCTTTCTCTTCGGCAACTTCAAGCGCATGAACTACACCGGCATAGCGTAGCACCTGTATCTGCAATTTGCTATAGATTGATGCTTCGTAGCCCGATGATGCAGATGCTTTCTTCTCTTGAAGTAAGTTGTAATACTCATCATACAGCCGGTCGGCACCTTCGCTTAGGATAACTTCGCCATCGGAGTTTCGGAAGAGTGTACGATGCTCTCCGTTAGGCGCATGGTATATACCCTCATAGAGTAGGTTGACGGTTTGATGCCACCCGTTGGTAATCTCATACGATAGCCGCTCATGGCTACGCTTAGGATACTCTATGTTTTCCGCAAGGCAAAACAGAAATCGCTGGTTGAGTCCGTTGGTCATAAACAGTTCGCTTCCAAAGGTGGCTTTGAGCAGTTCGGTCTGCAAGTCGCCGATGATATTGAAGAACGGATTGAGGATAGACATCGTAGGACCACCTTTGCGGTCTACCTTTATATCCGTGCCGTCATAGAGCAACAACAAACGAGAGATGCCGATAGTACCGCCGTTTTGATACATGTTGCGTGAATCGAACATGCCTTTAACTTCGGGGAAGATACCCACTGCGCCACGCTGACAGTCTTGCCGAACGTAGTCGTCTCTTGTACCGGCAGACTCGCTATTGAGCAGCATTATCTCATTGCGACGCTCATCGGTGCAGTCATCCACAACTATGGCGCGACACTTCGGTTCGTCTCCTGTACGCTCCTTCGCAGGAACTGACTTGTAGTCCTTGAGTTGCTCCATAAACCTCTGATAGAGCTTATAGTCCAACTCTCGCAAAGGTTGCGTAACGAGTTTTATCGGATACGACTTGTTGGAACCGCTACGTGCCACAAGAATAAACCATAGCACAAGCATATTCTTGTACTTACCTTCAGAGATATGAATTTTCTTACCGACTGCGGTTGATGCAGTTGTGAGTACAGCCGTCGTGACAAACTCTTGCGGACAGTGATACACCTCGCAAACCGCTTCAATGTATCTTTGAATAGATGCCGGCAGTCCGTCTATCGGCAACTCAACACCTGCGTTGAGCGATACCTTACCATCAAGTTTGATGGTTGTTTTATCTTCTGCCATGGTTTAGCGAGTTTTTGCGATTAGACGAACGTTGTGCAACAAGTGCTTCAACTTCACTGCGGTGGTAACGGCGCACGCCTCCCATATCAACCTTGGTAAGCAGACCATTTTTATCCCAGCGCCAAAGTGTCATCTTCGACACTTTGAGCATCGACACCACTTCGTCGATAGTGAGCAGTTCCTTTGAGAGGTCGGCACGCTCAAGGTTGAGTTGTGCCACCTCGGTTGCATTGTTAATGAGCTGATGTGCAAACTCGCACAAGTCACCCATATTGATTTGGATAATGGCATTAGGACAACGCATTGCCAACTCCATCAAATCAAGATTATTTGTATTTTGCATATAAATGATGCCCGAGCGCATACAGCGTGCTCTCAACTTCGCCTCGGGGCGTCACATCCTATAACTCCGGCTCTCGGTCAGTGAGCGCTGCCAGTCCATTGTTAACTGATGCACTGCAAAGTTATCTCTCAAAGTAACTTTTCTAAAAGACACGTTTTTCACCTTTTGTTATATATTGTCAATCAGCATATTATGATAATATAATAAAAAAACTACTATCTTTGCACAAGTATTGCAGTCAATATTTATTGTTTTTACCTTAATATGCAAACATGACAGAACTAATAGCATACATTAGTGATACCCTCGGATTTAGTGTAAAACCTGTTAATCACACTTTCCGTCCGGAGATAATGAATAGCGAACGCTTCCGTAAATATAAGGTTGAGAATCTACTTATTAATAGTGAGCAGGTTCTGCTTGTATCGCCACCTGCAAACAAAGAGGTAACAGGTAAGGGGTTGGTATCTGACTTCAAAAAGATTTGCCGATATTATAACGACATTGTAATAATGTGGCTACCAAAAGTTGATTTTGCACTACGAAAAACTCTTGTTGCCAACCAAGTAAACTTTGTTGTTGTCGGCACGCAGTTACATATACCTTCGATGTTTATTTCTCTGAGAGAGAAACATCTAAAGGATATAGAACTTAGCGACACTTTTTCAACGCCGGCACAAGTTGTGCTCATCTATCACCTTGTGAAACAGTCGCTTGCAGGCTTGGCATTGAGCCAAGTCGCGAAGTTGATTGGGTATTCTCCAAAAACTTTGTCATTTGTAGTAAAGGAGCTGGAAGCAAAAGGAATTATTGAAGTACGACGAGAAGGTCGCACATCCAAATATATGTATTTCCATTTGACAGGCAGAAAACTATGGAATGCAGTAAAGTGTAAGATGGTGAATCCAATCATAAAAACGGCTTACTGCAATAAACACTCGTTTTATGGAGTGCAAGGTGTGTATTGTTCAGGCAAAGATGCCTATAGAGAGCATGCTTACGGCAACGACCATCCAAGTTATAAAGTAGTTGCTACAACAAGCGAGCATTACAAAACAATGGATATACCAACAGCGGAGGAAGGTCAACATTCTTCGGAAATTCAAGTCTGGCGTTATGCTCCGGGAATACTTGCCACCAATGGCTTTGTAGATCCATGTTCGCTTTATCTAACTCTTCGAGACACCGTAACACCACAACAAGCCAAGGAACTTTCTCGCATTTTCCGTTGGGTTACGTGGTGAAATAAAATTAGGTTGATTTCGTACCCCTAAAACGCACCATTCCGTTCTACTTGTTCCACCGATATTCAAAAATGGTCAAAATGGTTATTTTGTTGGTTAAAGTTAGTGAAAACACTTCGATTTTGACCCCTCAAAAAATTTGCATGTCGCTTTTGTCGTTTCTGTCGTCACAACCACTTTCGAAAATAGGCAAACCAGTAAATTAGTCGGGAAATTTGGCAACAAATCAGTATCTACAAGTTTGATAATATTCGATTTTGCATTGTTATACGAGCGTAATATAACAGTGCAGATTCAAGCATTACAATACTCGAATCCAACACATTAAAAACGCTATTCCGAATAATTGGACGAATGACCAACTTTTCGGAATAGTTATTGAAGACTGTATGGATTACAATAACGTTTATCTTACTGGTTGTCAGATTTTACGTAAGAAACTATTTCATGCAGACTTGATAGTATTTCTTCCGGGTTGGGAACCTGGCGGTATGCCAAGAATGGAAGTTCGTTGGTGTAGATATTTTCTACTTGTGACCATACAGATGCAGTATCAGTAATCAAAGGGGAATCTGTCAACTTTTTAGATTGCCAACCTGTAGGATAGTCAAAACGCTCTTGGTCTTCGTTGAACAGATCTTGAAAATCGCGGATAAACTCTACTGAAGATAGGTAGTCTTTAATCGATTGCTCTTTCAATAGGAAGTGCAAATCGTAAAAGTGTCTTATCTTGGCTCCCAAATTTTTGATGTGTTCGTCTGCCAATGAATATCTGAACAGCGATACCATTTTCTCTGTGAATGTGCGTTTAATATCTAATACAGCAATATTGAATGGCTCAAGACCGAATTGTGCCACCATTGCAGGATTGCGTTGACGGAGAAATTCGTATGCAAACGACGAAATACTCTTTATTTCGAATGGATATGGATTTGCGAAGGAGTTGATTTCGATAAGTATCTGACCTTTATTTATCCCCGATTCATATTCAGATGGGAGCACCTGCTCATATCGAAAATATTGTTTACGGTACTTGGAACTTTTCTTAGTCTTGCCCGGTATTTCAATTTCTTCAAGACCTTGCGACATATTGTGCATGGTTTTAGTAAGAACCTTTTTAAGTTGATTGTCGCTTAACGTAGCAGCCTCGCGTATTGCGATGTCTATATCTTCTGAAAATCGAGCCCCGATACCATATACTTTCGATAAACTTGTGCCACCTTTGAATATGGCAATGTGTTCTGCATCACTATCTGAAAGCAACTTTAGCGAGCGAGTAATCCAATAATCCTTTTCAATAAATTCCCTCTTGATGCCGAGACCACCTGCTTCAATAGACTGAGAAGCGGCTAATATCAGATCCTTGAATAGCTGCTTGTTCTCGTGTAGTATCATATTATATTCCAGTTTGCTATTGTAGGTAAAGTTTTCTCTGTGATACCGACATTATATGTAGTCACTCCGTTAAGTGATGATTTAAGAGCACTCGTTTCGTCTCCGACATATTCTAATATAGCCCCTAATAATGCTCTTACTTTTGGCGTGTATGCCTTGGCGAGTCCTGACAACTCTAATCTCTGAGCCTTTTCAAGTTCCTTTATAATAAGTATAAGCGACAGCGTTACCTCCGATGGAGTTGTCGCCGGTATTTCATTTATCATTTTTATTGCATCAAGTAATCGTAATAAGTCAATAGACCCTTCATCGATTTTATTTTTTTGAGAAACAAATCTTATGGAATAGCCGTTTCTTATTCTTGGCTTTCTATAGTTGTTAGTGCCAATAAGTATTTCGGTAGAGATTTGGGTTGTCAAACCCATTTTAGCGAATGCTTGTGTTCCTGTTATATAACCGACAATATTGTCGCCCTGCTTAAGATAATCCTTTACCAGTTCTGATATGTCAGGCATCACTTCTCCAAATACGGTAACTTGAGGTTTGAAGAATTTACCTTTGGCTATTTTCTTTAATTCTCCTTTTTGTACACGTCTATTTAATGCTTTCACCAAAGCCCTTTGATGCTCGTGTGGAATATCAAAATCAGCAGTGGTAAAAACTTGACCGGGAGCAATCTCTTTTAGTCGTGTTGTTATTACAGTTGATATTACCATAAATACTCTGTTTAACAATATCTTGTTGCCTATAATCGTTTGGTAGTGCAAAGTTAATAAAAATGTCTCGTTTTTACCGTCAAAAACGAGACATTTTTTGAAAAGCACGAAATAATTTGGTCAATTTTAATAGCTATTTAGTGTAAAAATAATTGCGTGAAACTCTCAGTTCTGTTTAATTTTAACGCTTAATGACCATCTTACGCAAAATAAATTGCATGAAGTCACAAATTATTTTCAAAGTTAAATTCATTTTCCTTAAGCATTGCGCAGCTTAAATCTCAATAACCTTATCCGGCTTAAAAGATAAATGCTCATTGGCAAAAACATATCCTAATTGGTTGGATATGCATTTTGTGCCACCTATTTCGTGATCAATATTGCGATGTGAATGACCGTATATCCAATAATCAATCGGCAACTCGGTTATCAGAGAGTTCAAATTGGAGGTAAATGCGCCATTGATTTGGCTACCACGAAACTCTTCCGCCATAAGGTCAAACGACGGGACATGGTGGGTAGCTACTATTTTCGTGTTGGCTTTGCTTGCCAACGCACTTCGACGTATAAACTCTGCGCACCGTTCATGCTCTTCGTTGAACCTGTTCCATGACAAGTTATATTTGCCATTACGGATGCGACGAAAGTCGGTTACGCCATGTTCAACGAAGTAAGCTTCAGCAATCGGAATGTTTGACCAAAGTGTGGATGCAATCAAATCAGCATCCTCATTAAGAGCAATCACTTTGTTGTATATTGCAGTGACATTGCTGCGTATATCCAAAGTCCAACCTTCATGCAGAGCATTTATGTCGAAACTTTTGTATAGTTCATGATTGCCGGGTACCACGAACGTATGCTCAAAGTTATCGGCACACCAATTCCAAAACGGATGACGCGAATACATATCGTCACCGAGATAACCGATATCACCGGCAAGCACAAGAATGTCACCAACCGGCTGTAACGGATTTTCCTTTAGCCACCGGCTATTATCGTGAAATTCGAGATGTAAATCTGATGCGTATTGTAGTTTCATCGCCTGACAACATAATAAGTTTGTAACAGCTCAAGATAGCCTCTAATCATTTCTTCAGATGTACCCAAGGCATCTTGCATGGATTGACTGGGTAGTGCATTTATGAGTGTTTGCGTAAACTCATTTATTGTTGCTACAACCTCGGAATCTACTTCGACTGTATCACTTGGGCGTATGATTGCCGAAAGTTTAAGAACATCGTTACGATGTTTTGTAATATCTTTTATGTTTACGTGATGACCTGTCGCACGCTCGGCTACCAAATTTAGATACGCTTTTGCTTTAAGAGCAGCCAAAGCAATCGGTGACGCATAACGCAATCCATTTATAATCGTTGAATTTTCGATTGTCAGATTGTAATATGGTTCGTCAAGAATAATAGCAGAAAGACTTGATACCTCGCCACCAATAGGTAATGGTTCTGTATGTGCTACAGATGTGAAAATATCATTGTGTCTTGATAACAGTTCGATCTTAACCGGGAAACCCGGCTTGCCGTTATCAAAGCTATAAAGCACATAACGCAATGTCTTGTCTTCATTTTTCCGAATACCTCTCTGATACTCTCCATCTGCAATAAACTGCCAAAACCCCTTGGCAAATTCAGGCGTCATATTCTCTGCAATTACAATCAAATCAATATCCAAGGTCGCTCTCGGACGCATTGAGGTCCCGCTTAAAACTTCATCACAAGCGGCGCCACCGATAATTACAAAATTATCAGAAAATCTGGCAAATGCTTCACGAAACTTTTCTATTCCTCCTACCATGGCATATTATTTATCATTATTTCCAACTCTTTTTCTACTCTCGGGTCTCTGTCATCTTTTAGAGTTAGATATACAGATAGTTTATCAATATATTGTTCATCTGTCACAAGTGGTGGATATTTCCAAACTTGAACACATTGAACATCCTCAAACGGCAACATTCGACACCCGGATTGCTCAATGTCTTTAAGTTGCTCTTTTGTTATCACTCTTGTCTGTACATCCTCTGATGCAAGCATAGAATAGTGAGACAATGCTGAATAACTACCAATCAGACCTATGTTGATAGGTTCTTGCAGGTAAAACTCTTTTTTAATTGGCGAAACGAGATATTGTTGAACTTTATCCCACAGTTCACGACGTTCAAATCGAAACTTTATATATTTGGTTTTACCATCAGCAGACTTGAAGTCTAACAGTCCAAGATTTTCAAATTGTTTGATAGCCTTTGCGATTGTCTTATAGCTATACGGAATAGCGTTGGTAATATCTTCGATGCTGTTACAGTCGCAATTAGCAACCTGCAAATGATATAACATTAGATATTGTGCTACCGGCGAAAACTCCTGTTTGACAATTTCGCAACTGCTTGCTCTGTTTATTATCAAATTTGGTAAGTGAGCATATTTGTCTGCTACCAAGAAATAAACGCCTTGATTTATCAACCTGTCTCTTTCAATGGTCTTCAGAGAATCGTAATAGAATACAACGGGGACCGACGTGGTTTCTGTTAACCTTTTAGCAATATTACAAAGCATCCTCGGCGTATAATTGATTTGTTTCTTGTCTACAAACAAATACAATTGTTGCTGATTGAAGGTAAACTTATATGTTTCAAACGACAAAATCAGTTGAGCCCACAAGTACTGTGTGTCTTGTTTGCTAAACGAGGAAAGCTTATATGGTTTGCCGGCAATTACAATATCTTTCATAAAGTGAAAATTGTATCATTCTCCAAACATAGGAGAACGATGCAAATTTAATCATAATCTTCTGATTATCCAAATATTTCTTCAATCAATTGCATCCACCATTTCCTGCTTCATCTCATCGTCTATCTCGCGATAGCGCGTGAATGCAGGACTGCCTGGCTTATGACCGGTGAGCGCACTTACCATATTTTGGTCCTTGAACTTCTTGTATACATTGCCAATAAACGTGCGGCGTGCTATGTGCGAACTTGCCACCTCGTAAATCGGTCTACTTACTGATTCACGTGTTTTCTGGTCAATCACAACAACATGGCGGTCAATACCTGCAATCTTCAGCATTTTCTTGATGTCGTGATTGTAACTTATGTATGCGCAATCCGGGAACAATCTTCCGCCGTCTTCGGTCTTGTATTTCTCAAGGATGCGTTGGGCTGTGGAATTGAGAGGCACTTGGATTGTTATAGGTCGTCCTTCTTTTGTTTTGCGAGCAATATAGTGGAGTTGCGTGCCAACTATATTATCCCAAGTGAATGTTAGCAAATCCGACACTCGACAGCCGACACAACACTGGAAAACAAATAAATCACGATGTATTCCCATACGTGGGTCGTCTGAGAAATCATATTCCTCCAATTGTTTTCTTTCATCAATAGTGAGATAGAATGGGGTTCCATAAACCTCTTGAGCGACAGTAAAACCGTGCATTGGATTTATTTGTATGCGACCGGTTTTAATTGCCCAATTGTAGATAGAACGAATATATTTGAAACGACCGGTTATCACATTTTGGCTCTTTGCACGGAGATTTATTTCAAGCGGAGCGCCTTTTAATATCTGCGGAAAAGTATGAACATAAATATGCTCATTGCGTAAGAAGTCCTCATATTCTCTCAATACCATAATGCCGACACCTTCAATAGTAAGGTTAAACGACGGATTGGTTATGCGCTTGAAATTTTGGAATCGCACCAGCGATTTCCGCTGAACCACATATGTCATTTTACGAGAATTTGATGCATGTTCAATATCTGTCGCAGCAAGATACTCATCATATAATTGAAAGAATGTGGCTCCGTTTGATGATTTTGCCGACTCTTCACGATAGAAACAGTCTATCACTTCAGCAAGCCAACCTTTCGGAATCTCATGACCACGCATCAGATTATATCGCTCTTCAACGTAACCGATAATATTATTCAGTTTTACACGAACATCATCGGCATGAAGAGCCTCCGGAGTTTTGTTGCGAGAGGCGACAATAACCAAACGTGTGGCTTCCTTTTTCTTTTCAGTAACATACTTTTCGATTTTCACCATAGCCGGCGAAATCCAAAGGTTGGTTTTGGCTTGTTGGTCAACTTTGCCCATGCGGAAACGCAATGATAAAGCCACGCGTCCTTGAGAGTTCTTTTTCTTTCCTGTGCTAATTTCAAACGCCATAAATGAGAGATTTTGAGGAATGATTTTTTGTTTATGCAAAGGTAAATAACAATCCCCATATCACCAAATTTCAACCCCATTTATTTCTCCATATATGGGGTTATTTTATGATATTTATTGAAAATCGCATAAGCTCTTAAATAGTTGTATTATTGCGCTAATATATTGTAATATAATTTTATATGTTACGTTTGTTATTTCTGTGAATAACACTATATAATACTATTAAATACCAAATCGAGATTTCCCAAAAGTATTGGGAATCGATTTTCCGCAGTGAGGGCA
>ENA-ORRO01001567-ORRO01001567.1-human-gut-metagenome-genome-assembly--contig:-NODE-1567-length-15801-cov-17.760574_pt1 | contig 15801 bp, 10 predicted proteins | sample MGYA00242176_ERZ509136 | MGnify/ENA primary metagenome ERZ509136 (study PRJEB26280, sample SAMEA2338644) | human gut metagenome | biome: human gut; feature: human-associated habitat; material: faeces...
CGTAAGTTCAAGAATTTAGTGAAAGGTAAATTGGAGACCGATACAGCCGAACAGACATCTAAACTGTTGATTGTAAAACTGGCGGAAGCCACTAAGAAACGTGCTCCTGAGGCAGACGCCGTGGCAAACTATCTGAGTCGGTATAAAGGAAAGAGCATCATACTTTGTGGTGACTTCAATGACAGTCCTATCTCGTATGCGCATCGTACGATAGCACAAGACCTGACTGATTGTTTTATAGAGAGCGGGAATGGATTGGGGATAAGTTATCACAGGAGTGGATTCTATGTACGTATAGACAATATCATGTGCTCTGAAGACTGGAAGCCTTATGGCTGTAAAGTGGATAGTAAAATAGCAGTTTCAGACCATTATCCCATGCTTTGTTACCTAAAAATGCAGTCTAAACACTAAAAAAAGAATAATATCGCAGAAATAATTTCTTAAAAAGAAAAAAAATGATTATTTTTGCACGTCATTATATGTAAATTAATAATTAATAACAATAAAAATAGAAATGCAAAACAAAGGAATTGTAATTTGTGTTGCCGTCTTGTTGACGCTTGCAAGCATCTTCTATCTGTCATTCTCGTTTGCTACGAGATATTATGACAGTAAGGCTGCAGAGTTGAAAGACCCCATTGCACAGCAGAATTATAAAGATTCTGTGAAGTATCTTGGTGTCTACTCTTATCAGAACTGCTTGGAAACTCAGATTGGTCTCGGACTTGACCTTAAGGGCGGTATGAATGTAATCCTTGAGATTTCTGTACCTGATGTACTTGAAAACCTTGCCGATCATAAGACCGATGCAGGCTTTACAAATGCCATGAAGGAAGCCAGAGCTCAGGAAGAAGCTAACGGTGGTGACTTTGTGTCACTTTTTATTAACGCTTATCACAAGAGCGCACCAGGTCATAAACTTGCAGAGGTATTCGCTACCCAGCAGTTGCAGGGTAAGGTTTCTCCTCAGAGCAGCGATGCGGAGGTAGAAAAGGCTATCCGCGCTTCTGTACAGGATGCTATCGACAACTCTTTCAATGTTGTACGCACTCGTATCGACAAGTTTGGTGTTGTTCAGCCTAATATTCAGAAACTGGAAGGTCAGCAAGGCCGTATCATGGTAGAGATGCCTGGTATCAGCCAGCCAGAGCGTATGCGTAAGATGCTTCAGGGTAGTGCCAACCTCGAGTTTTGGGAGACATACAATTCTGATGAGATCGCTCCTTATCTGCAGCAGCTCGACACTCGTATCGCTAATGGCGATAATGGTGAGGAGAAGACTGATACAGTAGCAGCAGATTCTGCTGCAGCCAAGAAAGCCGTAGCCAAGGCAGAGCCTAAGAAGGCAGAAGGCAAGTTCTCTATCAAGAAGAAGGACGATGCTGCTGCTAAGGTAGGCGAGGATGCACAGAATGCAGCTGCCATCAAGGCTCATCCATTGCTGGCTCGTCTGCAACTCGCTGGCGGTTTGAGTACTGTAGGTTATGCCAGTGTCCGCGATACTGCTGCTATCAACAAGATTATCTACTCTGCCGTAGCTAAGCGTGTTTTGCCATCTGACTTGCGTCTGCTTTGGAGTGCTAAGCCAGCAGATCATCTGAATGTAAAGAATATCTATGAGCTTCATGCCTTGAAGGTGACTACCACTACAGGTCGTGCTCCATTGGAGGGTGATGTAATCACAGACGCCAAGGACGAGTTCGACCAGATGGGTTCTCCTGTTGTCAGCATGAAGATGAATACTGAGGGTGCACGCAAGTGGGCTCAGATGACCAAGGCCAACGTGGGCAAGGCTATTGCCATTGTGTTGGATGGTGTAGTTTATTCTGCTCCTCGTGTTAATGGCGAGATTGATGGTGGTAGCTCACAGATCTCTGGTAACTTTACTATCGAGGATACCAAGGACTTGGCCAACACATTGAAGTCTGGTCGTATGCCAGCTCCTGCACGTATCGTTCAGGAAGAGGTTGTTGGTCCTACTCTTGGTGCTCAGTCTATCCAGATGGGTATCATCTCATTCGTTGTGGCTTTCGTACTCTTGATGGTTTACATGGTTGTTATGTACAACATTGTACCTGGTATGATGGCTAACTTGGCATTGCTCGTCAATGTATTCTTCACGCTTGGTATTCTGACGTCGTTCCAGGCAGCCTTGACGTTGCCAGGTCTCGCCGGTATGGTGCTTTCTTTGGGTACTGCGGTGGATGCCAACGTGCTTATTTATGAACGTATCAAGGAAGAGCTTCGTTCTGGTAAGGGTATGAAGCAGGCTGTTGCCGCAGGTTATGGTAACGCTTTCTCTGCCATCTTCGACTCTAACTTGACTTCTTTGATCACAGGTGTTATCCTGTTGACTACAGGTACAGGTCCTATCCGTGGTTTCGCCACGACCTGGATTATCGGTATCATCGTATCTTTCTTCACTGCTGTGTTCTTGACTCGTATAGTTTACGATTACAAGTTGAACCACGACAAGTGGATGCACTGCAAGTTTGACACTGCCGTTTCTCACAACCTGATGCAGGGCAAGAAGTACAAGTTCATGTCTATGTACAAGGCAACCTTTACCGTAGCTATCATTGCTGCAGTAGTATTTATCGGCAGCTTCTTTGTACGTGGATTGAGCAAGAGTATCGACTTCACAGGTGGTCGCAATTATGTGGTTCAGTTCGAGAGCCCAGTTGAGCCAGAGGAGATCCGTACAGTACTTGGTGATGCTTTCGTCAATGCCGATGGAACTAAGGCTAATACAAGTGCCATTGCTATCGGAACAGATGGTAAGACAATCCGTGTGTCTACCAACTATATGATTGAGAGCAACAACCCTGCAGTCGACGATCAGGCAGAGACTATTCTCTACAACTCTTTGAAGAAGGCTGGTTTGGTTTCTCAGGAAAATGTTGATGCATTCAAGAATCCAGATGTTCGTCAGGGTGGTTCTATTATTAGTAGTACTAAGGTCGGTCCTTCAGTAGCCAAGGATATCACTATGGGCGCTATCTATAGTGTGCTCTTCGCTTTGATTGCCATCTTCCTTTACATCCTGCTTCGTTTCCGCAACGTAGCCTTCTCTTTGGGTTCTACCATCGCTTTGGCATTCGATGCCTTGACAGTTATTGGTTTCTATTCTCTCTTGTGGGGTCTCGTTCCATTCTCATTGGAGATTGACCAGACCTTCATCGGTGCTATCCTGACCGTGGTAGGTTACTCTATCAACGATAAGGTGGTTGTGTTCGACCGTATCCGTGAGAACTTGAAGTTGCATCCTAAGGGCGACCGTCAGCAGCTCTTCAATGCATCTATCAATGAGACATTGGCTCGTACCATCAATACATCTACATCTACATTGCTCGTGTTGCTCTGTATCTTCATCCTCGGTGGTGACAGCATCCGCAGCTTCTCATTCGCAATGATTCTGGGTGTTGTATTCGGTACATTGTCTTCTATCTTCATCGCTTCACCTTTGGCTTACCTCGTCTTGGGTCGTAAGATCAAGGCCGAGCCTGCTGAGGAAGTTGCAGCTGTTGAGGCTAAATAATCAATGAATCTGATTCCCTGTCCGAGTCCTTCGGACGGGGGAAAGATATAAAACAACAAAAGGTCGCATCCATCAAGGAGCGACCTTTTGTTGTTTGTCAGTGATTCCACCGAGAATCGAACTCGGATCAAAGGTTTAGGAAACCTCCGTTCTATCCATTAAACTATGGAACCCCTGTAGAATATATTTTGCAAAGCCATTGGCAGAGTACGCAAAGAATGATTCTCTGTAGTACAGCGTGCAACTTTGCTTCTGCAAAGATACATCAAAAAAATGACTTTCCGAAATAAAAGCGCTAATTTTTTATCACTCCCTCCGTTTTACCCTGTTATAATAATGTGTTGTCTATGTTTTTAGCCTTACTTTTATCCAGTTTACTCACTTTTGTAGAGCTGAATTGCGAGAATCTGTTTGATACACGTCACGATTCCCTCAAGAATGACATGGAGTTTACTCCTGAAGGCAGCTATCATTGGACTCGTACCCGGTATTGGCGTAAACTGAACAATCTGGCAAAGGAACTGGTAGCTTTGGGCGAGAAGAGAAATAAGGAATGGGAAATCCCCGATTTGGTGGCTATGTGCGAGGTGGAGAACGATACGGTGATGACCGACCTCACCAAGCGCTCGCTTCTTCGTCTTGCAGGTTATGAATATCTGATGACTTCTTCGCCCGATGAGAGAGGTGTAGATGTGGCTCTGATGTATCTTCCTTCATCTTTCTGCCCTTTGCGTTCTTATCCCATACGTATCAAGTCTTTGGCTGGAATGCGCCCTACACGCGATATTTTGTACGTCAGTGGGCTTCTTCTGGGTGGTGATACCCTGCATGTGTTTGTTGTACATGCTCCCAGTCGTAGGGGAGGAGAGACGGTTTCTCGTCCTTTTCGTATGCAGGTTGCCAAGCAGTTGAACGAGGCGGTGGATTCTATCTATTCCTTGAGTAAGGAGGCAAGTATCATCGTGGCAGGAGATTTTAATGACTATTCCGACTCACCTGCATTGTTGTCTTTGCGTGCAGGCTCCCGTCTAACAGAGGTTTCGCAGCAAGCAACGGGCAGACATGGTGCAAAGGCCACATATCGTTGGCATGGTGAATGGCGCAGTCTCGATCATATACTTTGCAGTCCTCCTGTGGCAAGATGCTCTGTTGAGTGTTATGTGGGTGATTTGCCCTTCCTGATGGAAGAGGATGAGCGTTATGGTGGCTATCATCCTAAACGAACTTACTTGGGACCTCGTTACCTGGGAGGCTATAGTGACCATCTGCCACTTGTCTTTCGCTTTGAGCGTAAAGATGATTGAGTGCGATTGGAATCTTGAAAACTTCATGGTTCTGTGTATTTGTAAATAGCTTAGTCTTTGATGCTATATAAAAATGTGTACAGACTATGATGAAACACAATCTTTCTAATGGAGTGCCGTGGGTGTTGTAATGTGTACTGCTTTAATAGGAAGATTGATTTGTGTGGGTTGTATATAAACGAAGAAAGTTACCTGAAAATTCAGATAACTTCCTTGTTTCTCCTAAGAATAATTTCTTAATATTATATATGTATAAGTAAAAGATGATGAAATGCGTTTCACAACGTCGTTTTTGTTTTCTGATGCAAAGATATGAAATAGTTATCTTTATATCGGGTAAAAACAGTTTTTGTAGGCGTAATAATTGTTTTGTTGCTCCATTTAGCCAGTAAATGCCTTTATTCATGGTGGCTTTAATAGCTTTTTGACTCTTTTAGTTGATTCCTTATGATATGGGTGCAATATTATGAGTGTGTTTGCGTTTTAGATAATATATATAAGGAGTATTCATGATTTATTAATGGAATATATAAGTGTTTATGAGAAGAAATATTTTATCACTTGTCTGCTTGTTGGCTCTTTCTTTAGGGACAATGGCGCAGACAGTAGAGACTGAGGTCGGCAGGTTTTCTGTCATCCCTCGTGTAGGAGTGGCGCTTGCCAACTGGAGCAATAACCGCATTTATTATGCTTCTGGTGAAGATAAGGCTTCTTTGAAGTCAAGTTTCCAGGCTGGTTTTATGGGTGGTGTCGATGTGGAGTATCGTGCTACCAAGGAGATTGGCGTCAGTTTAGGAGCTTATTATGCCAAGCAGGGCTTCCGCTTCTCCAGTTATGAGGCTACTATTGATGCTGATAGAAGGAAGTATCAGGGCATTTCCGACTATCACACCAATCTGCATTATCTCAATGTACCTTTGATGGTGAAGGGTTATGTTACCCGTCAGTTGGCATTTATGGTTGGCGTACAGGCAGGTTTCCTGCTCAACGATCCTAAGTATGAGTTTACCTCCATTGATATAGAGAGGGACCAATATGGTGGTGCTACCTATGACAATTCACAGAAGGTGTCAGATTCCTGGCCAGCTAAGAAGGTGGATGTCTCTCTGCCTATAGGCTTGTCTTATGAGTATATGGGGGTAGTGCTCGATGCCCGTTACAACTTGGGACTTACCAATGTTGACGATTCTCCAGGTCATGATGACAGTTGTAAGAATCGTGTGTTTACATTCTCGGTGGGTTATCGTTTTGCACTTTGATAACATAGCAAAATCCGCATTCAGAAGAGTTTTGATCTCTCTCCGAATGCGGATTTCTTATTTGATGCAGTATCGCTATCTTCTTGAAGCAGATATTGTGGGTTGTATTATCCGTAGATTACCTTTCCGTTCTTGTCCTCGTAAGGAGTCAGGTCCTTTGCATACTGGTTCATGGCGCGAAGGCTCATACCCATAGACGAGAAACCACCATCGTGGAAGAGGTTCTGCATGGTTACCTTGCGTGTGAAGTCAGAGAACATCATTACGCAGTAGTTTGCGCAATCCTCTGCAACGGCATTGCCCAGTGGCGACATCTTGTCAGCAAAGTCCATCATGTTGTCAATATCCTTGATACCCTTACCAGCGGTAGTGGCTGTAGGACTCTGTGAGATGGTGTTGATACGCACGTGCTTCTCGCGACCGTAGATGTATCCGAAGCTACGTGCGATGCTCTCCAGCATACTCTTGGCATCAGCCATGTCGTTGTAACCGAAGAATGTGCGCTGAGAAGCCACATAAGAAAGGGCAACTACAGAACCCCACTCATTGATGGCGTCCAACTTCTTGGCTACCTGCAGCATCTTGTGGAAAGAGATGGCAGAAATATCGAGAGTCTTGTTCAGGAAGTTGTAGTCGAGATCATCGTAAGTGCGATGCTTGCGCACGTTAGGGCTCATGGCTACAGAGTGGAGAACGAAGTCAATCTTGCCACCCAATTTCTCCTGTGCTTCTGTGAAAACCTTTTCCAAGTCTTCTACGCTTGTCGCATCAGCTGCGATAATAGGAGCGTTGATTTGTTCAGCGAGTTTGTCGAGTGTACCCATTCTCAGGGCCATTGCTGTGTTACTCAGTGCGATGGTGGCACCTTCTTCAGCAGCCTTAACGGCTACTTTCCAAGCGATTGATTCCTCATTGAGGGCACCGAAGATGATGCCACGCTTGCCTTTTAACAAATTGTGAGTCATTGTTATCTTAATACTTTTGTTTATAATAACGGCACGATATCTTATATATATAATAAGGTGTAAACTTCTCTCGCTTACCATCTTTGCCGTTGAAATCGGGTGCAAAGGAACGCTTTTTTTTTTATATGAGCAAACTTTTTGATGAAAAAGATAGCCGTTTGTGCACAAACCCTATCAAACTGTGCATGTTTTTGGCTCAAAAAGTGAGATGTATGAAGGGTTCGTCCCGTTTTTTTGTTTGTCCTCATGGCATTCTTCTGTATTCCCTTCTCTGCTTTCTATAACTTCTGAACTTGCGAAAGCTCAATTCTTTACATTTCCCAAAATCTTTTTATCAAGAGGCCTTCCGTCTCTTTGGCTACGTCGTAGGGGATGGCTGGCAGACAGTCGGGCAGGGTGAAGTTATCGGTTTCTGTCCTGTCTTTCATTTCTGTCTGTGCTTGCTCCTTGGTCAAGGCTTTCACGCCGGTTACCACAAAGTCGTTCATCTCCTCTGTTTCTATTGCGCTCTTGCCAGGCAATGGTGTATTGTCGTAGTTCCATATCTTTCTGAATGATACGAGCGAACTCCAGGCCTCCTTTTTATCAGAGAAGGTCCAGTCGCATACATCGGTCTTTATTTTGATCAGCGGATTGGTGATTTTTCTGTATTGTGTGTTGTCTATGATGTGCCTGTACAGGTTCTTCTGGTGTGTGTCTATGTACATGATGGCTTTGTCGCTCTGCGTACCTTTGAAGTGTGAGCTATAGAATGTTGTGTCCCCCTTTATGCTGTTTATGGTATCGCGCTTCACATATTTGATGCGTGACATGTCGAACGATCTGGCTTCGCTGAGGATGGAAATATTGAAGTTGATGAGCTTTCTGAGTCCGCTTCGCTCGTATTGCCGGCAGGCACGCACTCTGCGTTTTGTCTTTCCGTTTTCCAGGTTGATGTAGAAGTCCATGATACCCTCCCGGTATAGGATGGTCTTGCCATTGTTGCGGCAGATGTCCCGAAAGACTCCGGTAAGTTTTATGTAGTCGGTCTTGCTTGCTGTCACTTCGGGCAGCGCATAAACCTTTTGCTTCAGCAGAACATCCCCTTTGATGGTCGAAGCGTCTATCGTTTTCGACTCATACGCCACGTTGCTGATGGTGATCATTCCGCTCTGTGGTTCTATGTTCCCCTTTGAGTCGCTGATGCACAGCAGGTGGTTGTCGCTGCTGAAGATGTAAGCGCCAGCAACGGGCTTCCCGTCTTGTTCGTCCACGATTCTTATCTGTGCACATACTGGCATCCAACAGATGCAGAGCAGCATGGCGATTGTTGAGATGATTCTATTTAAATGTATATTACGCTTTATTTCCATACGATTCGATATTTTGTGATTTTTTTCGCTTTTAGCTAATATAGAGCGGTACGCGATGATATGGTAAAAGGCTCTATACCTTATATTAAAAATATAGATATAGAGCCTTTGCAATATAGGGGCGAAAGTACTTTTATATTTGTCTTTATCCCACCTGGCTTCCTGGCTTTACCTTGCCCAGGAGAGAGGTGACGTTGAGGCTTCCGTCGAAGTTGACAGCCGAGAGAATCATGCCCTGACTCTCTATGCCCATCATCTTGCGTGGAGCAAAGTTGGCAACGAAGAGCACGTCCTTTCCGATGAGGTCTTCTGGCTCATAATAAGCAGCGATGCCTGAGCAGATGGTGCGCTCGGTGCCTGTACCGTCATCGATGGTGAACTTGAGGAGCTTCTTCGACTTCTTTACCTTTTCGCAGTTCAGGATGTGTCCTACGCGTATGTCGAGTTTCTCGAAGTCTTCGAAACTTACTTCTGGCTTGACTGGCTCTGCCTTATAGGAAGCCTCCTCGTTGGCCTTCTTGGTGTCGGCAAGTTTTTGGAGCTGCTTCTCTATCACCTCGTCTTCTATCTTCTCGAAGAGGAGCTCTGGCTCGCCCAACTGGTCGCCAGCCTTCAGCAGGTCGGTGCTTCCGAGTTGTGTCCATTCGAAGTTTGGCATATTGATCATCTTGCGGAGCTTCTCAGAAGAGAATGGCAGGAATGGCTCAAAGGCGATGGCGAGGTTGGCAACCAACTGGAGTGAGATGTTCAGAATAGTCTCTACTCGCTTAGGGTCGGTCTTCCATACCTTCCAAGGCTCGCATTCAGTGATATACTTGTTGCCGATGCGTGCCAGGTTCATGGCTTCCTTCTGTGCCTCGCGGAACTTGAACACGTCGAGGAATTGCTCTACCTTCTCCTTTACGTCCTTGAATTCTGCAATGGCTTTCTTGTCCACTTCCTGAAGTTCGCCACAGGCAGGAACCACGCCATTCCAGTATTTCTTGGTAAGTTGCAGGGCGCGGTTGACGAAGTTTCCATATACGGCTACCAACTCAGAGTTGTTGCGCTCCTGGAAGTCTTTCCATGTAAAGTTGTTGTCCTTGGTCTCAGGTGCATTGGCTGTCAGTACATAGCGCAATACATCCTGCTTGCCAGGCAAGTCTACGAGATATTCATGCAACCATACAGCCCAGTTGCGCGAGGTGGAAATCTTGTCATCCTCGAGGTTCAGGAACTCATTGGCTGGCACATTGTCTGGCAGAATATAGTCGCCGTGAGCCTTCAGCATGGTAGGGAATATGATGCAGTGGAATACGATGTTGTCCTTACCGATGAAGTGTACGAGGCGAGTCTCTGGATCCTGCCACCACTTCTGCCATGTGCCCCATTTCTCGGGATGTGCATCACAAAGTTCCTTGGTGTTGGAGATATATCCGATAGGTGCGTCGAACCATACGTAGAGCACCTTGCCTTCAGCTCCCTCTACAGGAACAGGAATACCCCAGTCGAGGTCGCGTGTCATCGCACGTGGCTGAAGGTCCATGTCGAGCCAGCTTTTGCATTGACCGTAAACATTGGAGCGCCATTCTGTGTGTCCTTCCAGAATCCATTTCTTCAGCCAGTCCTGATATTTTCCTAAAGGCAGATACCAGTTCTTGGTAGGCTTCTTTACCAGACCGTGGCCAGGGTTGTTCTTGTTGGTAGGGTTGATAAGTTCCTCTGGTGAGAGGGTTGCGCCACACTTCTCGCACTGGTCGCCATAAGCTCCCTCTGCACCGCATCGAGGACATGTGCCCACGATATTACGGTCGGTAAGGAACTCGCCGGTAACCTCGTCGCAGAACTGCTCCTCTACCTTTTCCTCTAAGACGCCCTTGTCATAGAGTGTGCGGAAGAAATCGGAAGCAAACTTATTGTGAGTAGGTGAAGTGGTACGGCTGTATACATCAAAAGAGATTCCGAAATCCTCGAAGCTCTTCTTGATAAGGTTGTGGTAACGGTCAACCACCTCCTGTACGGTGATGCCTTCTTTTTTAGCTCGGATGGTTACGGGAACTCCGTGCTCATCACTTCCACCGATGAAGACCACGTCTTGCTTCTTGAGTCTGAGATAGCGTACATAGATGTCGGCAGGTACGTAAACTCCAGCCAAGTGTCCAATATGTACACCACCATTAGCATAAGGCAAGGCTGCCGTCACGGTGGTACGTTTAAAATTCTTTTGTTCCATATTAGCTAATATATTTTTGTTATTTGGCTGCAAAATTACAAAAAAATACTGTAATTAGTAGGAAATATTTGCTTTTTTCTTTAGCTAATCGGTCGTTGATACATGAAAAAGTAACACCCCGGCACCCCTATAGCCATGAGTAATTACTTTAATACTATGCAAATTGTTTTTTGTTCGATATGAAATTGTTCTGAATCTTGTGAAAAATCTATGTTCTAAAGTTTAGAACATAAGTTCGATACTTTAGAACACAAGTTCCAAACTTTAGAACATAAGTTCGATAGTTTAGAACATAGATTTTTGTAGGCTTGAGAAAGTTTAGTTACATAAAAAAAGCCGAAAACATGCTGTTTCGGCTATGCAAAAAGTCTGGATGATGAGTCTTTCCTATGGTAATCTGTAGTCGTGAGCTTCACTTTATGAAGTTGAGCCCCAACTGTATCGCTTTTTTCACGAGCTGTGCCATGTTGTTGGCAGAGAGTTTCCTCATCAGGTTGTGACGATGGAACTCCACCGTGTTGTTGCTGATGTTGAGTTGCTGGGCGATATCGTTGGTGGATAAACCATTGGAGATGTGTTCCAACACCTCAGCCTCTCTATTGGACAAGGAAATTTCTGAAGTGTCCTGGTTGTTGATGAGCCTCATGAACTGTTGGCTGAAATATCCCTTGCCCTGTTCTATCTTGCGAAGGGCAATGAGCACTTCTTGCGGATTGTCGCCTTTCATGACGATGGCATCGGCGTCCTCCTTCATCAGTTGGCGAATCGTCCAGAGTTCTTCGTGCATCGTATAGACCAGTATCTTGGTGTTGATGTGAGTCTGGTGGATATACTTGATCAGTTCCATGCCATTGGCATCCTGCAATTCCAGGTCGATGATGGCGATGTCGATGTCTTTTTGCCTGAGCAGAAGGCGGCTTGATGTGATGTTGTTGGTGACATATATTTTGCCGTATTCTCCTGTGTGTTCGATGAGGGCTTGCAGCCCTGTTGAAACGATGGGATGGTCATCTACGATGAGAATGTTCTTTTTCATGTCTGTTTCGTTGCTGTCTGTGATAGGTTTGAGAAGGCTTGGACTATAGTGGAAAACGCACCTCTACTTTGTATTCTTCGTCTTGTTCGCTGATGGTGAGAACGGCTTTTAGGGCTTCTGTTCTCATCTTCAGCGTATCTTTGCCTATACCCATCTTACCCTGTGTGATAGGGTGTTCTGGGGATATGTCATTGGCAATGCAGAGGGAGGCTTGGTTGTTGCTTGCGTCCAGGGTCACGGTAATCATCTTGCTGTAGCCATACTTGATGGCATTCGACACACTCTCTTGAACGATGCGATATACTTCTAAAGCCGTTCGGCTTGGGAGATTCAGCTTCTCAAAGGAACGGCTGACGAACGGTTTGACGATAGTGCCATTCTCGGCGCTCATCGACTGGCAATAGGTGCATACCAGCTCAGAGAGAGAGGCATTGTCGAAACGAGGTGGTATCAACTCGTGTGAGAGGCGACGCACATCGTTTCCTACATTTTTGAGCAGGCGTTCTGCAGCTTCCTTGTCGGTCTGCATCATGATGTTGACGGCGAGAATGTCGTTGCATACGCCGTCGTGCAGTTCCTTGGCAAGTCGCTTGCGCTCTGTCTCCACTCCATTGATATAGGAAGTTTTCTCGGTCAACTCGGCACGTTGCTTCTCCAGTTTCCTGCGGTAGAGGATGATGAGAATGGCGATGAGCAGGATGATGATGGCGATGGTGAGGCAGAGAATGCGGATGTAGAGCAGGCTCTGCTCGTGGTTCATCTTTTCTATTTGCACCTCTTTCTCCAAGGTCTTGTATTTGACGTTGAATTCGCTCAGCTGCTTGTCGATGTCGCTTTGTTTCAGGGAGTCTGCCTTCTGATAGGCAGCTTTCATGGTGCTGTAAGCTTCGTGTGTCTTGCCCAGATTGTAGAGGCACTCGGCCTGGGTAGCGAAGAGTTTGTCTTGTGGCATCGCCATGTTGACTTTGTTGAATCTGCTGATGCTGTCAAGCAGGATGCGCTGCTCGGCGTATCTCTTCTGCTTGCCCAACATTTGCGCCTTGATTTCCAGGATGCCAAGTATGCCGTTGCTGGTAGGCCCCAAGTTGCGGCAAGCCTCGTCAGCATAAGCCATATAGTGCATCACGGAATCTGTTTTTCCTAAAGCTAAGTATGACTTGAGCAAAGGTGACAGATATTTGAGGGTCAGCACATTGTAGTTGGCTTCTTTTACCATGCCCCAAAGAGGGGTGAGGAAGTCGATGCTCTTTCGGTATAAGCCCTGTCGCATGAATATGGCACCCTTGTTGGCGTGGGCAGACAGTCTTTCGATGGTGTCATTGGTGGCTGTCGCCTTGTTTTCAGCCTTGTCGGAGTATTCGATGGCTTCACGGTATCTTTTTTGCTCGTTGAAGAGCACGGAGATGCAGTTGTTCAAGTATATCTCGTATTCAGTGTTCTGACTCTCTATGGCTGTTTCCAATCCCTTTTTGTAGTAAAAGAGCGAGGAGTCGAGGTCGCCCAGTCTTCGGTAGCAGATGCCCAGCGAGCCGCACATCCCCATCATACCTTCTTCGTCCTTGATTTTCTCAGCGAACAGTATGCCGTTCTTGCCTATGGCAGTTGCTTCTTTCAACTTTCCGAGGTCGACGAGTGCCGTGGTCTTCTCGCAGGTAAGCCAACTGCGAGTGGTGTCGGCGGCATTCATCTGCAGAGCGCTGTCGATAAGGGTAATCGCAAGTTTTTTGTCACCGGCGGCATTGTGGTTTATTGCCTCAAGGAACAGGGCATACGCCTTCTGCTCGTCTCCTGCTTTGTGGTTGGAACAGGCGGAGAAGAATGCCAATATCGGCAGCATGACGAATAGCCATGCCAATAGGGAGGACGGATGCTTGGATGTCATTATAGTCAGTTTACGTTGCATTTACCTTGCAAAGATATAAAAAAAGAACAGAAAGTGTATTTTCTGCGATTGAAAAGTTAATGGAAAGTATCCTTTTTCTGTAATTTGGGGTTCCAACTACGGAAAACCATGGGGGTGAGGCTATGGAATAACGTAGAATTTTAAGGAAAAGATGACTTTTATGTCATGTGGAAAGACTTTCATCTTATTTTGTCTTACCTTTACAATTCAAATCGTCCAAGTTATTTTAAATTCATTACAAAATACTTATATTTATGAAGAAAATCTTTAGTTTTTGGGTATTGTGCCTGATGGCATTTGCTACCTCGGCATTGGTAAGTTGTAGCTCCGATGATAATGGAGACGAGTGGGGCGGATTTCAGTTTGAGAATGTTCGTGATGGCAAACTGTCTGTTGCTGCGAATCAAACCTCATCCGAAATCATCATGAAGGCATCCAAGGCTTATCGTGCTTATGTTTCAGCTACTTCTGATGGCTCGTCTACTGAAGAAATCAGTTGGCTGCATTATGAAGGCTCTCGCCTTGATGACGGAACCTGTCACATCAATATCCGTCTTGATAAGAACGATACAGGAAAAAGCCGTTCTGCATACATTATTATAGTATGTGACGACAAGACGGTGCCCATATTGGTTACTCAGACTACTGAGGACAGCTCAAATGCAGGAGGAGATTCCGATGCGGATAATAGTGGAATTACGGCTCTCTTTACTATCACCAAAGAAAATACCGTCATAAATAATACTCATGTAGAGGATGATGGGACGGAGACTTATGAGCTGCAGTACCAGAATGGCAATTTGACGAGGTTCAAGCATGTGGAGCGTGATGATATGGATGGTGCCAGCGACAAGTATTGTATTGAGACTACTACCGGAACCATCTTCAACTCGGGAGCAAGTATCAAGACAGATTGGAATAGAAAAACTATCGATTATCCTTCTCAGAAGACAGAAGAGGATGTGGCAGACTTTAATGCCAAATTGGAGAATGGAAGGATTGTAAGTGGTACTATCTTCAAGTCATGGATGAACGGCACAAGACCATTTGAGATATCTTATAATGCTGATGGTACGATGAAGCAGACTCGTTATAATGACATCAGTGAGTATGATGGCTCTGACGACTGGGACAACCATACTTTTGTTTGGGAAAATGGTTATCTCACAAAGGTGAAGTGTGAAAGTATGGATGCAGTCTCTACATTTGCTTATGACAAGACAACAACCATTCCTGCACCTTTTGATAAGGCTCTTGACCTGAATATGTTGATGCTTTTGGAGGAGGCAGAGTTCTTTGATGGTACCAATGGTCAGATTCTGAATGTCCTGGCTATTGGTGGCAAGTTGGGCACTCGCTCCAAGGGATTGATCAAGGAGTATCATTGCGATTGGACAGAAGACACGCCTTTCACTCTCAAGATGACCTACAAGAAGCTGACCAGTGATGAGGTCATTGTGGAAGTAAACCATTATGAAGGAAATCATCTTAGCTTTGGTCATAAGTGGACTATCAAGCGTTCTTGATCAATTCGCAAGAAATGAAAAATGAAAAAACGGACATTGGAGTCAATCCCGATGTCCGCTTTTTGGTTAAAGCCAATAATAGTATCCGTTTCTATACTCAGCACCGTTTTCGGTGTAGCCTGACGGTACTTACCGATAAGACGAAAGTTCTATATTCCTCTTTCAGCCCAGTCGCCACGGTCGAGGGTGCGATAACCGATGGCCTCTGCCAAGTGGTGCGACTCTACATGTTCGCAGCCTTCCAGGTCGGCAATGGTGCGTGCTACCTTCAGGATGCGGTTGTAGGCGCGGGCAGAGAGTGACAGACGTTCCATCGCCATTCTCAACATGCTGATGCCAGCCTCGTCGGGTTCGGCATACTGATGTATCATGCGCTCGCTCATTTGTGCATTGCAGTGGATTCCTTTTTGTCCGCTGAAGCGTTCCGCCTGGATTTCCCTTGCCCTTATCACACGTTTGCGTATCTCGGCACTTGGCTCACCTTGTGCCGCTTTCGAGATGTCCTTGAAGGGAACGGGAGTTATCTCGCACTGGATGTCTATTCGGTCTAAGAAAAGAGGGGCCGCTGATTGTCCCACTTTTTGGCTCGCTCCATGCCATCTATCACTACGCCTACGATGATTTATCAAGGACATAGGTGAATGGCCCTTGTTTATGTTCACGATGTAAAGATAACACTTTTTGTTTAATTAGTCGAGCCTTT
>ENA-ORRO01001574-ORRO01001574.1-human-gut-metagenome-genome-assembly--contig:-NODE-1574-length-15762-cov-4.131406_pt1 | contig 15762 bp, 16 predicted proteins | sample MGYA00242176_ERZ509136 | MGnify/ENA primary metagenome ERZ509136 (study PRJEB26280, sample SAMEA2338644) | human gut metagenome | biome: human gut; feature: human-associated habitat; material: faeces...
CCCGCGGGCGTTTTTATCGGAAAGCAGGGCGGGGCAAAAAATTCCGCGCTCCCCCCTTGACAAGAGATGTGGCTCATGCTATATTAGCCACACGGTTAGTTACTAGACTAATTAACCAGATAACAAGCCGGCAGGAAAGGGGGAACCGCCTTGACGTTGACGGAAGACCGGCCCATCTTCCAGCAGATCGCGGAGCAGCTGGAGGAGGCGATCCTCTCCGGGGCCTACCCGGAGGAGAGCCAGGTGCCGTCCATCACGGAGTATTCGGTGCAGTACCGGATCAATCCCGCCACCGCCCTGAAGGGGATCAACCTGCTGGTGGACGCGGGGCTGCTGTACAAGAAACGGGGCGTGGGGATGTTTGTGGCCTCCGGCGCCCGGGAGAAGCTCCGCCAGAGCCGGCGGGAGCGGTTTTATCAGGACTACGTCCAGCGGATGGTGCGGGAGGCCCGGAATCTGGGGCTGACGGATCAGGAGTTGCTGGAACTTCTGGAAAGGGGAATGAAAGAAGATGGCCATTGAGTTTCAGCACATCTCCAAGCGGTTTGCGGACACCCGCGCCCTGGAGGATGTGTCTTTGACCTTTGAGGAGGGGAAGATCTACGGGCTGCTGGGCAACAACGGCGCCGGCAAGTCCACGCTGCTGAACATCCTCACCGGGCGGCTGTGCCCAGATAGCGGCACCGTCGCCGTGGACGGCGCACCCGCCGACAGCGACGCGGCGCTGGGCAAGCTGTTCCTGGTGGGGGAGAAGAACCTATATCCCGACGACATGAAGGTGAAGCGGGCCCTGGACACGGCGGCCGTGTTTTACCCGGACTTCGACCGGAGCTATGCGGAGAGCCTGGCAAAGCAGTTCGAACTGCCGTTGAACAAGAAGATCAACGGCCTCTCCACCGGCTACGGGTCCATCTTCCGTCTGATTTTGGGTCTCAGCGTCAACACCCCCTATGTGCTGTTTGACGAGCCTGTTCTGGGTCTGGACGCCCAGCACCGGGACCTGTTCTACAAGCTGCTGGTGCAGAAATACGCGGAGCACCCCTGCACCATGGTGGTCTCCACCCACCTGATCGCGGAGGTGGCGGACCTCATCGAGCACACGGTCATCATCCGGAAGGGACGCATCCTGCAGGACGCGCCCACGGAAGAGCTGACCGCCGCCTGCTGGGCGGTGTCCGGCCCTGCCGGGGTGGTGGACAGCTGGGCCGCCGGGCGGGACGTGTTTACATCCTCTGTGCTGGGCGGACTCAAGACCGTCTGCATCCGGGGCGGGGGGACAGAGGACCTGCCCGCCGGGCTGGAGCGGCGGCGCGTGGGGCTCCAGGAGTATTTTATCAGCCTGATGGAAGAGGAGGATCAGAGATGAACACGCGATTCGGCCGGGCCTTCCGGTATGAGGTCCGGAATTATTTCCGGGCAGTGGCGATCCTGTGGCTGGTCATGGCGCTGATCCCGGCGGCGATGCTGGCAATCACCTATTTCCTGGCCGGAGAGACGGCCATGGAGGGCAGCTTCAACGGCTATTCCATTGCCGTGGGGATGTTCGGCCTTGTGTTGGGCATGGTGGGCCTGCGGGAGAATCAGCGGGTGCTGAACCAGAACGGCGTGTCCCGTCGGTCCGCCTTCCTGGCGGACGTGGCCGCCCTGGCGGTGGCGGCGGTGCTGGTGGCAGCGGGTGTCACGGTGATTATGGGCGCCTATCAAACAGTCTTGGGCGGCCAGGGCCGGCTGCTGATTACAGATCTGTACCAGGTGATCTATGAAGGACCCTCCGCCGGTGCCGGGATCGGTGGCCTGGTGCGGGGCGCGATCTTCTCCGCCGCGGTGGGCTGGATGCTGGCGGCCCTGGGGCAGTTCTGCTCCGCCCTGTACTGGCGGCTGAACAAGTTCTGGACCATCCTGATTTCCGTGACCGTGCCGCTGGTGCTGATCTTCGGCAGTGTGCCGCTGATTAGCTGGCTGGGCACCACCTCCGCCGGGCGGGCGGCGGTGGAGGCCCTGGCGGCTTTCGGACAGTTCCTGGCCGCATCCCCCTGGAACGCGGCGGCGGTGCTGCTGGCCATGGGGGCGGCGTTCTTCGCCCTCAGCTGGCTGCTGCTGCGCCGGGCCATGATCCGGCCTGCAAAGTAACAGATAAAAGTGAAAAGATAAAGGATAAGAGATCTTCCCAAACAAGGGCATCTCTTATCCTTTATCTTATATCCGATATCTCCGGGGGCGCTCCATGTGTCCTATTGTCCGCCCACGATGCGGCTGTACGTGCGGGTGGTAAGGCCGTAGACCAGGGCGTAGATGGCGCAGAACACCAGCAGCGTCCCGGCGGCGCAGAGGGCGAACAGACGGACGTCAAAGAGGTTGAACAGCTCCAGCAGTTTGCACAGCATGGGGAAGGCTGCCGCCACATGGATGCCCGCCGTCACCAGGGGCAGGAAGAACACCAGCAGCACCTGACTGCGGATGGAGGAGCGGACCTCCCGGGGACTCATGCCCACCTGCTGCATGATCTGATAGCGGCGCTGGTCCTCATATCCCTCGGAAATCTGCTTGTAGTAGATGATGAGCACCGTGGACAGCAGGAACAGCAGCCCCAGAAACACGCCCAGGAACAGGAAGCCGCCGTACATGGTGTACAGGTCCACAGCGTTGTCCTGATGGCTGATGACGGAGTACACGTCATTGGCGTCCGCCGCCAGCAGGGGGTCCACAAAGGCCAGCTTTTCCTCTTCCGTGCCGTCCAGGTCCACCTGGACACGAAATTCCCGGTGGACTCTGCTGGCATCCCGGTCGCTGATGGCGGAGACTACGGTCTCATCCGCCACCACCAGGAAAAGCTGCGCCGTCTGGCCGGAGATCAGGATGGAGCTGTTGTATCGGGGAAAGTCCATGATGGTCCCAGCGATGTGAAAAGGGAGGTCTTCGATATAGAAGGTATCCGGCAGGTCCAGATTCTCTGCCTGGACCAGCACCTCTTCCGGCTCCAGGTCCACGGTATGGCCGGTGAGGCGGCCGTAGTCATCGGCGGTGAGCAACCGGATTTCGGTGCTGACGCCCTCCTGCGCCACAAGGGTGAAGGTGTTTCCTGTGTAATAGCCGACGGTGTCCCCCGGAGTGGACCACTGGAGCAGTTCCACCTTCCGGTCTGCGTCCGCGGCGGCGGTCTGGACCCGCTCCAGGGTGTCCTCGTTCAGTGCCGTCTCCTGTTCCGGCGGCACTTCGTCCAGGGACTGGACCACGTCCACATCATAGGGATACATCCGCTCCAAAGCTCCCTCCAGCCCGGCGTACAGGCTGACGGTGGTGGATACCGTCACCAGCACCATGGTGGAGAGGATGCAGATGTTGGCCAGGCCCACGGCGTTCTGCTTCATCCGGTACAGCAGCCCCGCCACGGCGGCCCAGATACGCGAGGAACTCGTCCTCCAAGGTCGGTTGCTGCTGTACCTCCTGCGGCGCTGTGGCGGCCTCACAGGCGGCTTGCAGCACATCTCTATTCTGCACTAATACTTCGTTCACGTCCTTGCAGCCATCCGGCAAAGCCAGCACGGCGCACGCAATCCCGCGCGCCGTCAGCTGCTCCCGCAGCTTCTCGTTCATCCCCTGCCCCGCCGCGTCGGCATCCCCGGCAAGAATCACCTTCTCCGGCTTTACTTCCCGCGCGTCCAACGCCTGCATCAATCGCCCGGTGTTCGCCGCACCACACAGCGCTACTGCCGGGAATCCCAGTTCCTCTAAGGAAAGGGCGTCAAAAATGCCCTCTGTCACAAACAGTGCTTTCCCGGCCGCACATTCCATAGCAGCGCTGTTCCAAAGCTGCATCGCTCCGCGGCTGTTCTGGTAGCGCGGTTCAGCATCCGGGTCAATGGCGCGGCGGCAAACGCTGCGGCAGACACCATCCACAAAGACAGGCAGCACCGCATAGCCATTCTCGACCACCAACCCAAACCGCTGCACGATCTCATCGGACAAACCACGCCCGGTAAAGTAGGGGTCGGGTCTGCCCGCTCTTTCCTTATAAGGAAAAGCCTGCGCCGGCTTCGCCGTTACCCGGATGACCTCGCCCCCGCCGTAGCGCCGATTGACGGCCTTCATTTTAGAAGGAAAATCTGTCAGATTTTCTTCCTGCCCCACTAAGTCAAAAACATCGTAGGTCGCGCCGCAGGCAAAGCAGTGGACGGTCTGATTTTTTTCATTGTACCCCATAGAAGGGTGAGCGTCTTGGTGCGCCGGGTTCAGGCAGGCGAACGGCTTATGCAGGGGTAGCCCGTGCTCCCACAGCCATTGAGGCAGGCAGCTTTTTAAGGTTTTGGCATCCGTTTTTCTCATACGAAAACTTCTCCTCTTACAGGGAAAAACTGTATCTTTTCCTCCCTGTAAAAAAGGGAAAGATATCATACAGTACTTACAGTACATACAGCACTTTTGAAAACGCGAAAATTTACCGCTGAAATGTGAAAAAACAGGGGTTTTGCGGGGTGATTAGGTCATCATTTGTGGCTTTGGCGGTCATCAGATGTAGCTTTGGTGGTAATCATTTGTGGCTTTGGTGAAGCACTTTTGGTCATCAAATGTGGCTTTAGTAAGGCTGTATTTGGTCATCAGTTGTGGTTTTAAAATCGCATCTATCGTATCATGTTCCGCTTGCGTGGTTTTTGCTTGTTGGGCTTGAAGCGGCCCTTGTTCGTTTCATCGGGCAAAGTCAGCTCGGGCGTTGGCGCGGGCCTGCGGGTGGTGCGGTCCAGCACGATCTCTACCCCGTCCACAACGCGCCCGGTGCGGGTGAAGCTGTACCCGCTGATGTAGTTCTGCTGGGTCAGATACTCGAGATAGATCTCGGTGTAGTTGCGCAGGCGCTGGCGGCGCTGCTCTGCGGCGAAAACCTGCTGCTGGCAGGCGGAAAAGCCACCGGCAAAAACGTGCTGGCCGAGAACCTTGCCGCCGCCTTTGGCCGTCCCGCATGGGACATCTCCTTCCATGTGAACATGGACGCAGCATCCCTCATCGGCATGGACACTTTTGCGGACGGTCAGGTGGTGTTCCGGCCCGGCCCGGTATACCGCTGCGCCCAGTGCGGCGGCTTTGGTGTGCTGGATGAGATCAACATGGCCAAAAACGAAGCGCTGGCCGTGCTGCACGCGGTGCTGGACTTCCGCCGCGCCATCGATGTGCCCGGCTACGACCGCATCCCGCTGGCGGAGGAGACCCGCTTTATTGCCACCATGAACTACGGTTATGCCGGCACCCGTGAGCTGAACGAGGCACTCACCTCCCGTTTCGTGGTCATCCAGATGCCCACCATTACGCAGGACGATCTGGAAAAGCTGCTGCGGACGCAGTTCCCCGATCTCGCTTCCAAGTATGTGCGCCAGTTTGCACTGCTGTTCCTTGACCTGCAGAAAAAATGCGACAGTGCAGAAATTTCCACCAAGGCGCTGGATCTGCGCGGTATGCTGGATGCCCTGCGGCTGATCCGGCGCGGCATCCCGGCAGGCGCGGCACTGGATATGGGCATCACCAACAAGGCCTTTGACTCCTACGAGCAGAGCCTGATCCGTGATGTGATCGCGGCGCGCATTCCGGCCAAGCTGGATGCCGCCAAGCTCTTTGGCTGATGGACGCCCAGAGCTACACCGCGCAGGAGCGGCGTGCGGCCAATCAGGTCTGGGCTGCTGCAGGAGCCTATGGCTTTGAGCCGCTGTTTCTGGCCCGCTATACCGACGGCACCACCGATTTTTACATGAACACGGTCGTGGGCCTCATCCACAAATATTACGGTGACACGCTGATCCGCAGCGTCTTTGACGCATGGGACGGTGATCTGCGGCAGACCATGCTGGACGACATGACATGGCTGTATCTGGAAAACGCCGCCTATCGGCTGGAGCTGCCCCGCCGCCCGGTGCTGGAAGCACTGCGCCATGCCCATGCAGATTACTTTTTTGCGATTCAATACAAGCTCTCCCGTCAGGAGTGGATGGCAAAAAATCAGCTGGTGTACACCATGCAGGCTGCACGCTGGCGGCGTGTGCTGGGCCGTGCCGACCCGGTGATGACCCCTTATGAGTCCGGCCTTGCTGCGGCTCTTTCCCCGGAAAAAGCGCCGGCAGCGGAACAGCTGAAAGCCGAAATTTTATCGATCTACGCAAAATTCAACCTTTTCGACGGCACTGTGCACCAGAGAGCAGCTTTGCATCTGCATCTGGACGGCCTGCTGGCAAAGCTTGCCACCAAAGCCATGCCCACCCAGATGATCAAGACCGACCGCGTGACCGTGGAGCACTCAAGCTCCGTGGATGCTGTGGGCGGCGGGCTGGCGGTGGACAAGCGCCGGGCCCACATCACCCTGAAGCAGAATGCCGCGCAGGACAGAGCCTACATCGAAAGCTGCTTCGGCCGCTCTCTCTACCCGCCGGAACGGCTGCGCAAGGCTGAGCAGGAGCTTTGCGTGGGCGACCATCTGGGGTGCCATTTGTGGTTCAGTGCCGGTGTGCCCAGCCCGGAGCAGGCTCCCACACCGGAAGCAAAGCATCTGGCTGAACAGGCTGAGCTGCAGGCCGACGGCAACCGCGCTTATTACGCCAAGAATCGGGAACTGCACCGCAGTGTGGTGCTGCGGCTCACCGAGCAGATCCGCAACTGCATCCTTGTGCACCAGCAGCCCAACGCCCGTGTTGCCCGCAGTGGCAACCTGAACGCTGGGCGCATCTGGCGCGCACCACTTTTGAACGATGACCGGGTGTTTTTGTGTGCCGAGGAAGAGAACCAGCCCTCTTTTACGGTAGACCTTTTATTGGACGCATCCGCTTCCCGCCTGCACTGTCAGGAAGTGATCGCGGCTCAAGGATCCATTTTGGCCCAGAGCCTTGCGGCCTGCGGTATCCCGGTGCGGGTGTCCAGCTTCAGCAGCCTGCGGGGCTACACCGTACTGCGTGTGCTCAAAGGCTTTGCAGACAAAAACCTGCAAAACATCAACCGATATTTTGCTTCCGGCTGGAACCGTGACGGCCTTGCCCTGCGGGCAGCAGGCGACCTTTTGCGGTTTGCGCCCGGTCCTGCGCCGCGGCATCTGCTCATCGTGCTGACGGACGCTTCGCCCAATGACAGCCGCCGCATCCCGCCCAGTGCAGAAAACCCGCTGGGCTGCGGTTACGAGGACGCTGCCGGTGTGGCTGACACTGCCGCGCAGGTGCGTGCGCTGCAGCGCATGGGCATCCGGGTGTCGGCTGTGTTCATGGGTGAGGACAGCTCTGCCGGTGCCGCTGCACAGATCTACGGCAAAAACATGGCCCGTATCCGCGGCATGGACCAACTGGCCCGCGCGGCCGGGCGGCTGATCCAGAACGAGATCCGTGAACTGGGCGATTGAACCATATTTTACCAGAACAGCCCACAGATGGGAGGCTTTGGCCTTGCCGTCTGTGGGCTGTTTTTGATGCATAACACAACTGATTCACTCTTGCAACAACCATGTTTCGGGTCGTTGTTGCAGGATGCGCGGAAATATTTTGTTTTTCTGTAAACTTATAGTTGTTTTTTGTTGTGAAGTATGCTATACTATGTTCAGTCAATAAAACATTCCTGCGTAAGCCGCCTGCTGTGCACCGGGTCGTTTGGCGCAGTGCCCATCCGTTATACAACGAACTGCTGTGTTATAGTTTCAGGAGGGAACCGATCATGGATGCCAACCGTTATTTTGATGCCATGCACAACGCTATGTCAGCTCAGCACCCCGGTGCGCAGCTGCTTTTAACGGTAAAGCTGCAGGACACCTGCGGCAACGATGCCTGTCTGGAGCTGAAGCAGCTGCCCGGTGAGAGCACCTCCATTCTGTGCTACTCCACCATGGGTCGCCGCTGCCTGAACTTTCAGCTGTTCCGCAAGGGCTGGCAGCTGTGCCACAACGCCGATGGCCAGCTGGTGGGCCGCTTCCCTTCCAGCGCCGACGGCCTGATCGACGAGACCGATTTCCGCGCCTACTGCCGTGAGGACAGGCTGGATATGGCCCGCACCCAGCGCATCACTGCTGAGCTTCGCCAGTGCGCCGGTATCAATTATCAGGGCAGCATCCCGCAGAACGCCCGCACCGGTGCCGTTATTACCGTGGAGAGTTTTGTAGAGGCCGGTGCCCGCTGGACCTACTGGAGTCAGGATGTTCTGCCCAGCCTGCCGCTGGGTGCCATCCTCTACTGGCTGGCGGATCATCTGGCCGGTGCCGAGCGCCGCACCCTGCAGGCCGACCCGCAGGCAGCCCGCCTTGCCGCCCAGTGGCTGGCCGGTGATACAGCCGTGTTCTTCCATCCGTCGGTGCCGATGACCGCCATGAATACGGTCTCTTCCGGCTCTGCACCCGCACGCCGCCGCACCACTGTGCCCGCTGCCCGCAACAAGAGCTGGCAAAGCATCATGGCCGTGATGGCAGGCATGTGAACGAAAAAGCAAGGAAAGACCGATCGTCTCTCCTTGCTTTTTCAGTATTATTCGAGGTATGGGTCCAGCAGGGCATCCACCGTTTTGTTCCGCTTGGGGTTCGGCTTTTTGATCACATGGCCGCGGCAGACCACCAGTTCCAGATGCTGCAGCGCACGCAGGTCTTCCAGTGGGTTGTGCTTTGTCACAATAAAATCTGCGCTCTTGCCTGGCTCAATGGAACCGGTCACGTCTCCTGCTCCGGCCAGCTGAGCATTGCGCAGGGTGGCCGTGTACAGGGCGAACTGGTTGCTTACACCGCAGTATTTGTGGAAGTAGCACAGCTCCCGCCAGAAATCGTACTGGGTGATGTATGGGCAGCCTACATCGTTGCCCAAGGCCACCGGGATGCCGTTGGCAAGGGCGGTCTTTGCGCTTTCCACCACACCGTCAAACACGATCTTGCCGTTATACTGGTCCTTTTCCGAAGCGCCAGAAACCGCCGTATCAAACAGTGCGTAGGGCAGCGCCGGGGAGATGGTGGTGCACACAAAGGCTCCCCGCTCCTTGTAAAGCCGGATGGTCTCATCGTCCATCTTTGCGCCGTGCTCAATGGAATCCACGCCGTTTTCCAGCGCCACCTTTACGCCCTCTGGCGACTCGGTGTGTGCCGCCACGGTATAGCCCAGCTTGTGGGCCTCGTCGCAGACGGCTTTGACCATTTCCGGCTTCATTTTCAGCTCTCCGGGCGTTCCCTTTTCCGCAGCATCCAGCACACCGCCGGTGATCATCAGCTTGACAAGATCCACCTTCTGTCCGCTGGCCTTTTTGAGCTGAGCCAGTGCTTCGGCATTGTTATGGGCCGCAACTGCCACCGAGCCCGCCATGTGTCCGCCCGGCACCGAAATGCCTTCGTTGGCAGCAAGGATGCGCGGTGCCAGCAGCTTGCCAGCTGCAGCATCATCACGGCAGCGGGTGTCAAAATCTGCAATGCCGCCCACGGTGCGGATGGTAGTCACGCCACCCAGCAGTTCCAGCTTCGCGTAGCTGCATACCAGCCTGTAGGCCACCGCACGGGTCAGACCTTTGCTCAGAATTTTGCGCACCAGCGCAGCATTGTCCCGCGGCTTTGCGCTGGGCTTGCCGTTGCCTGCCAGATGCACATGCAGGTTGATCAGGCCCGGGCACAGATAGCCTCCGTGCAGATTGATCACCTCATAACCGTCCAGATCCACGCCCTCATCGACAATGGCAATGATCTTATCATCCTCGGTCAGCAGGATCTTGTGCGCTTCCGGCTGCATCTGCTCGGTGCCATCCAGCAGGATCCCGTTCGTATAGGCACGTTTCATTGGGAACATCCTCTCTTTTTCAGGTTTTTTCGGACAGGAGTTGTTTTGTTCCAGTATAGCACGTTCCGGCAGATGGTGCAATGCAAAAACGGGCAGGAAAGGTTCAGCCCTCTCCTGCCCGCTCGATGTTATTTATTTACTGTGCGGCTGCGCTGGAAGCCACTTCGGAAGCAGCAGCCTCAGAAGATGCGGCTTCCGAAGAAGCAGCTTCGCTGGATGCGGCATCTGCGCCGCCGGTCACGCCGCCCTCAACGACCAGCTCATCCTCATAGTCAAGGCCGTAGGTATCCACCAGAGTCTCCTCATAGTCCTTGTGGAAGAAGTTCTCCTCGCCCAGAGCCTTGATCTCCTCGTTCAGCCAATCCAGAACAGTGGTGTTGCCCTGGCTCACAGCGGGAGCAATGGTGTCCTGACTGCCCAGAGAGGGAATGCCGACCGTGTAGCCGGTGTTCTGCTTTGCAAATGCAATGACCTCGGTGTTATCGTTGGCCCATGCCACGCCGTTGCCGTTCTCCAGTGCATTCTTGGCCGTTGCATAGGAATCGTACTTCTGCAGCGGAATGTCGGGGTACTCCTTGGTCAGGTAGGTCTCGGCGGTGGTGCCGGAAATGACGATCATCTGATCGTCAGCGTTCCAGTTGTCCAGAGTGGTAATAACGTTGCTGTCCGGAGAAATGACACCCAGAGCCACGTTCATGTAAGGCAGAGCAAAGTCCACTTCCTCTGCGCGCTCCGGGGTCACGGTGAAGTTTGCCAGGATCACATCCGCCTTGCCGGTCTGCAGGTACTCGATGCGGTTTGCAGCCTCGGTAGAAACAAAGTTGATCTCTACGCCCAGATCCTCGCCCAGACGGCGTGCAAAGTAGACATCATAGCCCTGATATTCGCCGTTCTCGTCCACATAGCCGAACGGGTTCTTATCGGAGAACACGCCGATGTTGATGGTGCCGGACTCCTTGATCTGATCCAGCGTGCGGTAGACCACGCTGCTGCCGGATGCTGCGCTGCCAGATGCTGCAGTGGAAGCAGAAGAAGAGCCGCCGCATGCGGTCAGAACAGCGGCAGCGGAAACTGCGCCCAGACCCAGCAAGAAGGAACGACGAGAGATCTTAGACTGTTTCATAATGATTACTCCTTTACAAAATCTTTCCCATTTGGCTGCGGAACACCCGCAGTCTTTATCTTGATCTGTGACTCATTTCACAGCATCAAACGTGAAGGTGCGCAGGAAGCGTTGCGCGCGCTCGGTCTTGGGCCGGTCAAAGAACTCGGCCGGTGCAGCTTCTTCCACGATCTTGCCGCCATCCAGAAAGATGACGCGGTTGGCAATGGCGCGGGCAAACTGCATTTCGTGGGTGACAATGATCATGGTCTTGCCCTGCTTGGCAAGGTCCAGCATAACGTCCAGCACCTCGCGCACCATTTCCGGATCAAGGGCAGCGGTCACTTCGTCAAACAGAAGGATCTCCGGGTGCATACACAGTGCGCGCACGATGGCAACGCGCTGCTTCTGTCCGCCGGAAAGCTCCCGCGGGTAGCTGTTTTTCTTGGCAAGCAGGCCCACACGGTCCAGCAGAGCTTCGGCCTCCTGCTGCACTTCCGCTTTGGGGCGCTTCTGCACCTTGGTGGGTGCCAGAAGCACATTGTCCAGCACCGTCATGTGCGGGAACAGCTCGTAGCTCTGGAACACCATGCCGATGCGCTGGCGCAGCTGAGTCAGATTTTTACCGCCGTAGGCAACGGTCTCATTGCCCAGCCGCACCCGGCCGCTCTGGGTGGGCTCCAGACCATTCAGACAGCGCAGCAGGGTGCTTTTGCCGCAGCCCGAAGGGCCGACCACCACGATGACCTCGCCGGGCTTGACAGCAAAGCTGATATCATCCAGCACGGGGGTCTCGCCATAGGCCTTGATCAGATGTTCAACAGTCAAAATAGGTTCTGCCATGTACGGTCACTTCCATTTCTTTTCGAGATAGGATGCCAGCAGACTGATGGGCCAGCATACGAAGAAATATAACACGAAAACCGTGAGATAAATGCCAAACGCTGCGTTGGGGCTGGCGGTGCGGTTGGCCTCGATGATCTGCTGTGCTACCTTGATCACTTCCACCACACCGATCATCAGCACAAGGCTGGTGGTCTTGATCATGCGGGTAATCAGGTTGATGGACAGCGGGATCAGGCGGCGCACCGTCTGCGGAATGATGATGTACCAGTAGGTCTGCGCACGGCTCATGCCAAGGGCCTCGGCGCTCTCATACTGGTGCTTCGGAATGGCGATCAGCGCACCGCGCACAAGGTCGCTCATTTCTGCGGTGCCCCACAGCACAAACACGATGATGGATGCCGTCTCGCCGGAAAGGTTCCACCCAAAGGCACGGGTGGTGCCGAAGTAAACGAGGAACAGCAGCACCATCTGCGGCATGATGCGGACGAACTCCAGATAAAGCCGCAGAACCGCCTTGATAACGGGGTTGCGGGAGGTCATGAGCACGCCCAGCAGGATGCCCAGCGGCAGGCTGATGATCACCGAGACGGCGCTGATCTTAAGTGCAACGCCAAGGCCGCCCAGCAGGCGGGCCATGTTTTTGCCCTTGAACAGGACATCAAGACCCAAATCCAGCATAGCGCAGCCTCCTTTCGATCAGGCTGCCCACAATGGACACCGGCAGCAGAATGATAAGGTAGAACACCACCAGCAGAAACAGACATTCGATGGTTTTGGAGTACATGCCGATCAGGTCCTTTGCCGTGAACATCAGGTCCATCAGGCTGATGGCGCTGAACACGCTGGTCTCCTTGAGCAGGAAGATCACATTTGCCATGAAAGCCGGCATACTGGTGGACATGGCCTGCGGCAGAATGATGTAGCGCATGGTCTGCCAGCGGTTCATGCCAAGGCTGTAGGCACTTTCGGTCTGGATGGGCTCAATGGCTTCCAGACCGCTGCGGAACGCTTCGGCCATGTAGCTGCCGCCCAGAAACGCCAGACCGGCAATGCCGCAGATCTCGGCATTGGTGCGGATGCCCACCTTGGGCAGGCCATAATAAATGAAGAACAGCTGCACCAGCAGCGGTGTGTTGCGGGACAGCTGGATGTAAACACCCACGATCTGCCGCAGAACGGGCACCTTGTCATACTGGATCACTGCGCAGGCAAGGCCAATGATGATGGCAAAAATGATGCCTGCAACGCCCAGCCGCACGGTAAGTACAGCGGCCTTCTGGTAGAGCGGCAAATATTGCTGGATCGCATTCCAGTCCATTGCCGGATTCCTCCCTTGTATCCTGATTTGCGGGTCAAAACAAAACGCCCGGAAGCTCCCTCTTCAAGTAAGCTCCCAGGCGGTCAGCGACAGATCCTTCTGCGTGTTCCCACACAGAATATGCAGATATGCTCACACGGCATACCATACTGCAGGGCGGCCGGTCCGGGAAGCGTTTGCGGTACAACAACACATTGCGCAACAACACATCATAGCCGTTTCCTCCCTGAATGATCTCAATTTTCGGATTTGCTCGACCCGATGCACGTAGTTTACACCCTATTACCCATTATGTCAATATGATTATGGGACTTCTTTCGATTCTTTGCTCATTCAGCCTAAAATCATCTCATTTCATGTGTAAATTTTATTCATTTTTCAACTTGACCGTATGCGTCGTGCGGACAGCAAAAAGCCCTCCCGTCGGGGGAGGGCCGGGCCGGATAAAGATTTCTTAGGAAAGTTTAAGAAACAGCCGGTTTTGCTTTCTGCTGCCATATGCTCCCCTCCTGCCTTTTCTTTTATAAATAAGTATCATGATCTCCCGGGAAAAGTGCAATCAAAAGGCACCGGCTTGTGCAAAAAAGCCGGTGCCTTGGGGCAGGAATATTTTACAGGTTCAGCAGCACATTGGCCCGGAAAACGTTGCCGCTCGTTTCCACCGTCAGATTGCCGTGATACCTGTGCACGGCAGTTTCGACGGAAACAAGGCCGATGCCCTGTCCGTCATGCTTGGTGGAGTGCAGAACGCCGCCCTGCTTTTTCAGCACGCCATCGTAGCGGTTCTCCACCATCAGGCCCATCATGGCCGGGCTGAGCATCCGGGCCAGCACCTTGATCTGCCGTTCTTCCGGCGGCAGCTTCTGGCTGGCATGAAGCGCATTTTCCAGCAGGTTGCCAAGAATGGTGCACAGGTCGGCCTCCGGCAGGGGCAGGAGCTTGGGCAGTTCCAGCTTCCATTCGATCTGGATGCCCTGTTTCCGGGCCTCGTAGTCGTAGTGGCCGGCAAGCGCATCCACCGCAGCGTTGACGCACAGGGTGGGTCTGGCATCGCTGAGTTCGCTCTCGTACTGGCTCAGGTAGCTTTTCAGTTCATCCAGCCGCCCGGCCTCGGTCAGGCCGGAGATCACATGCAGGTGCTGGCGGAAATCGTGCCGCAGGTGGCGGGTCTGTTCCAGATAGCTGCGCAGCTCCATATAGCGGCGGGACTCCACGGCCAACAGCTGGTTTTCGCGGTCCAGCTGGGAGCTGCGGGCATACTCCTTTGCCACGCGGTACATCTCGTACAGCAGCAGAAAGATGCCCAGCAGCGAGATGCTCACTGCCAGCACCGCGATGATGCGGATGCGGTTCATCAGGATGACGCCGATCTCCTTCGGCATCCGGCTTGCTGTCTTCCACGATCGCCGTCTGCAGGTTCATTGCTGCACCCCCTGTTCCTTCTGCTTCCCTGTTTTTTATATTATAGCACAAGTTCTGCCTTCCGTGGTCTGCCATTCGCGCACAAAACAGCCCGTTTCGCGCAGGTTGCGGCAGTGGACAGAAATTTTTTTGTGTTTTCCTGCTGCAATGCAAAACAAAAAAGGCACCACACAATGTGTGATGCCTTTCTGATCTGGTGGAGAATACCGGGATCGAACCGGAGAACGAAGTGACAGCTGTTCGCATTGACTTCGTTGCACAATATGGATATAATATAATTAGAATTTTACTATTATAGATCGTTCAGGAGCAGGAGGTGCTTTTATGAATATCCGTCCATCTGCAGCGATTCGTCAGAACTACAACGAGATCGCCGATCTGTGCAGAGAAACCGCTGAGCCGATTTTTCTCACCAAGAACGGCGAGGGTGACTTGGTCGTCATGGACATCGAAACCTACAACCGCCGTGAAAAAATGCTGAAGCTCCGTGAAGAGCTGCTTTCCGTGGAAGAGGACCGGATGCGTGGAAGCGAGGGCTATTCGATTGACGAGGTCACCTCCATGATGCGCAGTGCGATCAAGGAGGCCGCCGGACATGGAGCAGCAAAATAAATACCGCGTGATCGTGTCAGCACGGGCTGCTCAGATGCTGGTGTCCCACGCCGCATTTCTGGCACAGGTCAACCCTGCAGCAGCAGAGCGGCTTACAGTGGAATTTGAAAAGGCTGCAAAATCTCTGGAGCAGATGCCGCAGCGCTGCCCATGGCTCAAAGGCGAATACATTCCTAAAAATGCTTACCGATTTATCTTGTTTGAAAAACGCTATATGCTTATCTTCCAGATCGTAGATCATACGGTTTATGCAGATCATGTGGTAGATTGCAGACAGGATTACGGCTGGCTCATCCGATGATCAACAAAGGCGGTGGCTTTCCCTTTTGTGGGAAGCTCCCGCCTTTTTTCTGCGTCTGTATAAAAAGAAAAGCACCATACTTCCTACGAAGTACAGTGCTTTTTTGGTGGAGATTACCGGGCCGATTCTGACCACGGTGACCCTCTTGCAGTCCATGCACGGCGCTCTCCTGGGTGAGCTAAGCCCTCACTCGTTTGGCAACAACAAAAAAACACCACACGTTTCTGTGTAGTGCTTTTTCCTTCTGGTGGAGAATACCGGGCCGATTCTGATCACGGTGACTCTCTTGCAGTCCATGCACGGCGCTCTCTTGGGTGAGCTAAGTCATTCAACATTATGATCTCCACCACCAAGCTGTCTGCCCGGACTGTCCTGCGGGCAGTTAAAGCGGCGTTTCGGCTGTACC
>ENA-ORRO01001576-ORRO01001576.1-human-gut-metagenome-genome-assembly--contig:-NODE-1576-length-15753-cov-24.341190_pt1 | contig 15753 bp, 10 predicted proteins | sample MGYA00242176_ERZ509136 | MGnify/ENA primary metagenome ERZ509136 (study PRJEB26280, sample SAMEA2338644) | human gut metagenome | biome: human gut; feature: human-associated habitat; material: faeces...
TCGCGAAACATCGGATCATACTTCTTGATGGTCAGATAACCGCTCTGATAAAGCAGAGGCAGGGCGTCTGTCATTTCCTCTGTCGATTGGTCGAAGGAACTCAAAACCGCCTCCTGACCCTCCAAAGAAGCAAGGTTGACATGATACTTATCCAGCAATTTCAAGAGGAAAGATGGCGTGCCCGAACCAAACCAGTAAGGAGCTATCTTGCGTGCGTTCAGCGACTTCACCAGGCTGAACGGATTGAAGACGTCTTCTGACTTTTCGCTGAAATGATAGCCATCATAGAATTGCGTCAGCTCTTTCAGACACTCCTCGTACGTCATGCCAAGGACTTCGCCCAATGCTTCGACGTCTGGTTTCATCTGTGTGGTTAGTTCCGTCTTGCTGATACCACAGATAGCCGAATACTGGTCGAACAGACTGATGTTGTCGAGGTTGTTGAGCTCGCTGAAGATGCTGAGTTGCGGGAACTTGGTGATACCCGTGATGAAACAGAACTCCAGGTATGGGTCGAGCTTCTTTAGAGGACTGTAGAAGTTTTGCATAATGCGGCGAAGCGGTTGCAGGTTTTCCTTCTCATGCACCACATCCAGCAAAGGGGCATCGTATTCATCGATGATAACGACTGCCTTTTCGCCCGTCTGCTTGTAAGCTCGCTTTACGATACCTTCCAGTCTTTCATTAGGGTAAATCTCGCCTTCTCTCTTACCATAAAGCTCTTCGTAGGGTAAAAGTTCCAGATTAAGATAATTGTTCAAGGCATTGGCGTCAAAATGCTTGGCACCGCTGAGGTCGAAATGAAGCACAGGATGCTTCACCCATTCCTTCTCGTATTCGGCAATGGCCAATCCCTCGAAAAGCTCCTTTCTTCCCTCGAAATAGGCTTGAAGGGTAGAGGCAAAGAGCGACTTTCCGAATCGTCTTGGACGACTCAGAAAGACATACGACATCTGCTTTTCCCGGAAATCCACGATGAATTGGGTCTTGTCTATATAGAAATAACCGTTCTCGCGAATCTTCGAGAAAGTCTGAATTCCTACGGGATATTTATTTACTATCTTCGCCATTTTTTTGCATGCTCTACATTTCAAGCTACTAAGTTACGAACAAAATCTGAATTGGCCAAGCGTTTTTTTAAAAAACAGATAAAGAACTGCCTGCGTGGTGGATACTTATCGTTGAAAACAAAGAAAGGCACCCGAAAAGTGGCGCAGGGGGAATTCTCAGTGGATAACACCCTGCGCCCATTTTTTTGATTTACATCTTTGTCACTTCTCCACAATACAAGTCATCTGCCATGTGGAGGATAACGTCGTTTAGCTCTAAATCATCTTTGAAAAACTGCGGAATAGCATCATAGCCTATGGCAGCACCTAATATATTGCCTGTTACAGCTCCAGTACTGTCGCTATCACCACCATGATTCACAGCCGCAATCATTGCTTCCTCAAAGTTGTCGAAATGGCGAATTGCACAGTATAGCGCAATGGCGAGTGCTTCTTCACCGACCCATCCGCCTCCTAACGCACCAATATTCTGAAGGTCAGAATGGTCGTTTGCCGAGAGATCTATTGCAACTCTTGCAATCCCCATCATCTCCAAAACTTCCCGATGATGCTGCGGAAACAGATCGTCAAGTTTCCCAATTCCCTCATATATATACTCTATCAGGCCTTCTCTTGTCGGATTCTCATCCAAGACCAAACGATAGATGACATGCGACATCAAGGATGCAGGTATATACCCAAGCGGATGCTGATGGGTGATTTCTGCGGCATCACCAGCCAACTTGTCCGCCTCCATGATGTCCATACGGTTGTCAACGGCAGCATAAAGCGGAATGGGGGCAATACGCATGACACCACCACAGCCTTTGCTGTTGTTAATAGTTTCTTTCCCTCTGAAGATGCCATTCAGCGACATCATACATCCCTTTTCGTAAATTCATCAGCAAACGGCTTCAAATTGCCTTCAGGATTGTGGCTCTGATGGGCATTATGGTCATCAAGTATAGCAAACACTATCTTGCGATACTTGTTTTTAAACTCCAGCTCTTCCATCACCTCATGAAACAGTTGTGCTACATGACGTGGTGGATTACGGAATGCGCCGCACCCCAAGGCTCCAAGTACTAGTGAGTCGTGACGATGAATCAAACCAATACGGAAGATAGTTCGTATCTTGTTCTTGATAGGTTCCACATGATGGTTGGCAATCATTCCACTTGTCGTTAAGTCTGGTCGATTCATACCAGCCACTGTGATAAACGAGAGGCTGACAGGATTATCCAGCAAGGCATAGCCCTTCTGTTCACTTTCCCTAAAATAGATGGCATCGGGCGTATAAACTCCTCCAAAATTCCTGTCAAGGGGATACTGGTAGTGAGAACGCTTGATACGATACATCCCCGCAAAGGGAGCAAACTGATAGAGGGAACGGAACAAATTCGTCCTGCGGAACAGTGTTTCTTCCTGTGCTCCAGCACCTGTTGCTACACCGCCACCAGGATTACGCCTGCTGGCCATGTTCAATACGGCAGGATTATAACCTTGCTCTTTCAACTGCACCCCTGCATACAAACAGTCAATGTTTTGTACTTCAACGACAGTTTGATAGCTGCTTTGCACCGCCAAACATATTTCGCGCTCATAGAATACTGTCTTGCTCATCATATCCGAATCATCAGGGAATGAATAACACTTTCCGTTCTCTGTTACATATCCGCCTTGGTTGACGATATCGACAGTATTGCGAAACTCTTTTGTACGCAACTCTTTTACCTGATAATATGCCGAATGGTCACCCTGCTTTACTCTATCCATTAAAGCACGATACTTTTCAAGAAAATCCTTCTGAGGATTCCATCTGTATGTATATTCCTTGCTGCTCATTTGCTTATTTCATTAAAACTCCCACCCATAACTACTATTCTTTTACCTTCTTTCATTATATCTTGTGTAAATTTTACGTAAAAATACGACCTTTATTTCAAACTACCAAATATTTCTGGTAAAATTTACGCAAGAACGTCATTTTTTTATCTTATGGTCTTATTAGGCCGAAAATCTTATGCAGATTTCTTCCTAACATTCTCTTCTACTATCTTACGCATTGTATCAAGTTCTCCGTAAGCCTTGATGTTCCTGTGCTTAACCAGAACCTTGGCTTTCTGGTCGATAAAACCATAGATTCAATTTTTATTTCTGCATTTTCACGCTCTTGAATTGCACTTTCAAACCAGATAAAATAGGAATATATAGGCTTGCTTACAATGCTCAATATCGTTATATCCCAACAAAAATCAAATCGATAGGCCAGGTTTGGCAAAATCAAGGTTGTTTCTTTGATCGGAGGGGAGTGATGTGCTGGATTTCGAAAACGTTAAAACGTTAAACGTTAATAGGGTGGAATCGGGGAGCAGCACATCCGTTCCATCAACCGTATTTCCCCCGCGGATCGGTCCTAACTTATGATCATGAGTGATCCTAAGTTACGGCCATGTGCGGTCGTAAGCAAGCCTCGGCAAGGTGTTTTGTCGTTTAGTGAAGATTGTGTTTCGGGCTATGTCATGATTGGGTGTACATGACGGCTTGCACAACTCAAATAATTGGCCCGAAAAAGTAAGTTAACTTCGTTGGCCTACGAAGTTAACTTCATCAGCCTACGAAGTTAACTTCATCGGCCTATGAACTTAACTTCATAAAAAGGGGTGAAAAAATGCGTGCTTACCGCCACGGTAGACTCGGGGGGCAAGGTAGGGCAAGGGTAGGGGCTTTAGGGGCGCATCCCAATATGATAAGCCTGCTATTTATAGTCCTTCTGTCAGAAACTTGCGAAGATGTATGTGCGTGATGCCGTCATCATCATTCTTGGTGAGCAGAGGGGTCATGGAGATAACGTACTTCGGATAGTTGTCCTTGATGGCATGAAGATTGCCAAACTCTCGCTCTCTCGTTGCCTTGTCGTAGATGATATAGGACGCTTGTACATAGATGCGTTCACCTCCCGGCTTGGTACATACAAAGTCGATTTCTCCAGCTTGCAATTGTCCCACATATACTTGATAGCCCAAACGTATGAGATGCTGATAGATGATATTCTCTATCACTTTCTCAATGTCTCCTTCGCGCGTTCCTCCAGCAATGGCATTTCGAATGCCGTTGTCTTCGAAGTAAAACTTGTCGTTGGTTTCAAAGATTCGTTTGCCGTGGATGTCATAGCGGTTCACCTTGTGCAGGATGTAGGCTTCGCAAAGGAAGGAAATGTAGTTGATGATGGCCGTGGAGGTTATTGATTCACCTTGCGATTTCATGTATTTGGCGATACTGTTGGCAGAGATGAGCTTGCCTGTATTATCTGCAAGAAAACGCACCAGATTCTCTAAGAATGGTACGTTTCTTATCTGGTTGCGCATGATGACATCCTTGAGCAAGACGGTGTGGTAGATATCTATCTGATACTCACGGGCGTCGTCTTCTTCCAAACCTATTTTGGCTAAGCCAGGCAGGCCACCATACTGAATGTACAGAGCAAGCGCTTCGTCATTATCCGATAGATGATGGAATTGCAAAAACTCGTTGTAGCTTAGCGACTGGATATAGATTTCCTTATATCTCCCGCCTATGATGGTGCTTAGTTCGTTGCTCAGCATACGAGCATTGCTACCTGTGATGATAATATCTGTGTTGGGTTCTGTACGATAGCTTCGGATGGAGCGTTCGAATTCCTTGATGTCTTGTATCTCATCAATAAGGATATAATTATGTTTGTCAGAATAAAAATGCTGTCCGATATACTCGTTGAGATCTTGGTAGGTCTGAATGTGGTCAAACTCTCTTTTCTCCTTATCTATATAGATGATATTGTTGCTGCTATCTGATATTTTACGGTCACGAATCATCTTCATCATGCAGCTTTTGCCCACACGACGTTGGCCTACTAAGACGATGATGGTCTCCTTGCCAAGAAACCTTTCTATTTTGTCGATATATGATTGACGAATAATAATTGCCATGATTTTGTCTTTTATAGAAGAAACTTTTTGCAAATATACGACTTTTATCTTTTATAGAAGATAAAATGTGGGACAATTTTGCTTTTATCTTCTATAAAAGATAAAAATCGTCCTCGATTTGCAATAAGATAAGCTGCACTCGACAATAAAAAAGAATGTGATTCTTTTTGTATTGCCCTCGATTTGCATTATCTTTTGATAAGATAAAGCTGCACTCGGCAATAAAAAAGAATGTGATTCTTTTTGTATTGCTCTCGATTTGCATTATCTTTGTACCATGATATTCTATTTCTCAGGCACAGGAAACACGCTATGGGCAGCACAGACGCTTGCCGAGCGGTTGGGAGATCGGCTTGTCAATATGGCCGACGCGATAGGGGGAGAGGGACGTTATACCCTCGGAGAACATGAGGCCGTCGGCTTCATCTTTCCCGTTCATGGCTGGCGTACGCCCCGCCTTGTCCGGCAGTTTATCGACCAGCTCTCGATAGATGCTGGTGGAAAGTCCCACTACGCCTACCTCATCCTCACGGCAGGCGACTCCATCGGTCGCACCGTGGAGCGTCTGTTGCCCCATCTGCGCGCCAAGGGTATTGATCCTCAGCTCTTTGCCTCGATCATCATGCCCGAGTCCTATGTCGGACTGCCCTTCATGGATGTCGATACGCCCGCCAAGGAGCAGAAAAAGAAGGACGAGGCTGCCAGCCAGCTCGACGCCCTCGTTGAGACCATTGCCCGATGGGACTGCAGACGGCGTGATGACTCTTTTCGCTCGCTCACACGCGGTCCGATCCCAGGGTTCTTCTCTGGTCCCGTGGGGAGCTTCTTCGAGCGTTTCCTCATCACCGACAAGCCCTTTCATGTCGTTGCCGATCGCTGCATCAAGTGCGGACGTTGCGCCAGCGTCTGTCCCGTAGGCGATATCGAGGGCGGCAAGGGCCGTCAGCCCCAGTGGCTTCACCACGATGACTGCCTCACCTGCTTCTCCTGCTACCACCATTGTCCCACCCACGCCATCGAGTTTGGCGGACGGACGAAGCACAAAGGACAGTATTTCTATACGCGCAGGAAGTAGGGCGGGGGAGGGTTTGTCCTCCCGCCTTCGGGATGGTCTCGGGACGCCTTCGGGAGAAGACCTATCGCTCCTTCTGCTGGATGTACTGATTAAATCCTAACTTTTCAAGCCCACAGGAGGAATAGGCGTTGTCGAATCGTTGGTCTGAATCCTGTATTCCCAATCCTCGATGGTTCTGGTTGTGGTACTGAAGTTGATACCTATTTTAACGAGCTTTCTGCCATCTGCCTCAAAAGGAACCATATAGCCTTTGTCGTCTATTTGGGCTAAGGCTTCCTGGGCGGACTTGTTGATTTTTATCTCGAAGACGAAGACGGTGCTGGGAGAGAACATCACGGCATCGGCTCTTCCCCTACAACTCTTTACCTGTGTGAGAACAGCTATGTTCATCATCGAAAGCATGATGTAGAAAACGGTCTCATAATAATACTCGTTTTTCTGCATATCTGCCAGTACATCCTTTCCGCCTTCTGGATAAGGTATAGAGGCAAAGTAGGACCTCATCAGCGTCATCGCCTTGTCGATATCTCCATACACCAACGCCTGATAGAATTTTGCCGCAAAGCCAAGCGAAGTGCCATCGCTCAGATTCGTGTAAAGCGGCAGCAGGTTCTCCATCAATCCTCCCTTTACTTCCTTGTTTGGAATACCCAGATAGTATCCATTGGTCAAAGGATCATATCTTTTGATAGTAAGATAACCGCTCTGGTAAAGCAGCGGGAGGGCATCCGTCATTCTTTCCGTAGGACGGTCGAATGAGGACGGAAAGGCGAAAACCTCATCCAGATTCATAACGTCTGTGTTGAATCTTTGCATCTGATGAATCAGATAAGTAGGAGTGGCTGTGGCAAACCAGTAGCTGCTGATGTAGCCGGCGGCAAAGCAACGCATCAAACTGAAGGGATTGAAGATATCCGGACAGTTGCGGCTGAAATGATAGCCATCATAGTTTTCGGTCAACTCTTGCTCCATTCTTTCAAAAGTCAATCCGTTGGTTGCTGCCAACTGCTCAATGTCCTGTTTCAGAGTCGTGGTGAGTTCTTCCTTGGTAATGCCGCAGATGGCAGCGAACTCTGGGTCCATGCTGATATTGGCCAGATTGTTGATGGTACTGAAGATGCTGAGCTGTGAGAATTTCGTGATTCCCGTGATGAAGGCGAACCTGATGTGGGCGTCATTGGCCTTGATTGGGGCATAAAACTCCTGCATGACGGTCCTGATCGCTGCGAGTTTGTCCTCGTCGTGGAGCACATCAAGAAGCGGAGCGTCATATTCGTCTATTATAATGACAACAGGTTTGCCTGTGTGCTCTTTTGTCGAGACAATCAGGCTCTTGAGTCTGTCTCCGGGAGTTTTGCTTTCTGGACTCTTTCCCCAAATGCTTTCATATTGGGAAAGCAAGACGTTGAATTTAGATTGTAAATCTTTGAGATCGCAATTCTTGAATGTTGACATGTCGAAGTGAAGGACTGGGTATTCCGTCCACTCCTTTTCCAAGCCCTCGATGGCAAGCCCCTTGAACAGATCTTTCTCACCTGCAAAATAGGAATGAAGCGTACTGCTGAGAAGGGATTTTCCGAAGCGACGGGGACGGCTGAGAAATACATATTTGTACTTCTTGGTCATCCGATAGACGAGTGCTGTTTTGTCTACATAAACGCATTGTCTTGCGATGAGGTCGCTGAAAGTCTGTATTCCCACAGGATAAATTCTTTCCACCATGGTCTTTGCTTTTTTTCTTTGTGGCAAAGTTACGAAAAGTTTTTGAGTATAGAGCGAATAAAAAGAAAAAGGTTTTTACGAGAAATAGGGTGACAAGGTCGTTCGTGTGGTTTCAATACAACTTTTGGCGTATAATAAAACCTGTCGGATACTAATAAAAACGGTCGGATACTACTAAGAAACCCCAACCAGCCTCAGGCTGATTGGGGTTGATATGATAGTCTTCTGTCTATTCGGTTGGGCCTTCAGCTATATGACTTGTCTTTCAGACTACTCCATAAGTTTTCTGACTACTTCATAAGTCTTCAGACTACTCCATAGGTCCATGAGCCTTTCTGACTACTCCATAAGCCTTTTGACAACCTATTCTTCCGTCGTTCTGCTGTCGGCCAGCACCCGCCATAGTTTTTCGTCGGGCAGGGGCGAGACGACATCGATCGGCTGTTTGCTCACAGGATGTACAAAGGTCACGCGGTGGCTCAGCAGGCTGATGCCTCCATCGGGGTTGGATCGCGGCGCGCCATACTTCAAGTCGCCCTTGATGGGACAGCCGATATGAGCCAGCTGCGTGCGGATCTGATGGTGGCGTCCCGTGAGCAGGTGGATTTCGAGCAGCACGTAGCGGTCGCTACGCCCGATGACCTTGTAGCGCAGCATAGCCTTCTTGCTGCCCGCCACCTCGTGGTCGTAGGCATAGGTCTTGTTCTGTCGCTCGTTGCGCACCAGCCAGTTGGTCAGCAGTCCCTCCGCTTCGGCCGGCTCATGCTGGACGATGGCCCAGTAGGTCTTGTGGACCTCACCCTTGCGAAACAAATCGTTGAGGCGGCTCAGCGCCTTCGAGGTCTTGGCAAAGACGACCAGTCCAGCCACGGGGCGGTCCAGACGGTGGACCACACCGAGAAAGACGTTGCCCGGCTTCTGATATTTCTCCTTCAACCATTCCTTGACGGTATAGGAGAGCGGAAGGTCGCCCGTCTTGTCGCCCTGTACGATTTCGCCCACTTCCTTATAGACGACGATGACGTGGTTGTCCTCGTAGAGTGGCTGCATCGTGCCTTACATGTTCATGCCGCCATCGACCTGGATGACCTGGCCGCTGACATAGCTTGAGAGGTCGGAGGCGAGGAAGAGGCAGACGTTGGCGATATCCTCGGTCTGTCCGCCACGGCGAAGAGGAATCTTGGCCATCCAGCCCTTGCGGATCTCCTCGGAGAGTTGGGCCGTCATCGGAGTCTCGATGAAGCCCGGGGCGACACAGTTGGCGCGCACGCCCTTGGGGCCGAGCTCCTGGGCGATAGACTTGGCCAGACCGATCATGCCTGCCTTGGAGGCCGAGTAGTTGCATTGGCCAGCGTTGCCGTGGACACCCACCACGCTCGACATGTTGATGATGGATCCGCCACGCTGGCGAAGCATGATGGGAGCGCAAGCGTGGATGAAGTTGAAGGCCGACTTCAGGTTGACGTTGAGGACGGCATCCCATTGTGCCTCCGACATGCGGAGCATCAGGCCGTCCTTGGTGATTCCGGCATTGTTGACGAGGATGTCGATGCTGCCGAAGTCGGCGTGGATCTGCTTCACGACGGTCTCGGTCTCGGCAAAGTCGGCGGCATTGCCCGCATAGGCGCGGCAGGTGACGCCCAGGGCCTCGATCTCCTGGCGTGTGGCCTCAAGGCCGGCAGCCATGTCGTCGTTGAGGACAAGGTCGGTGAATGCGATGTTAGCGCCCTCGCTGGCGAACTTCATCGCCACGGCCTTGCCAATACCACGGGCTGCACCCGTAATCAATGCTGTTTTTCCTGTTAAAAGTCCCATAAATCTTTTATTTTGTTGTTGTTACTGTCCTTGTTTCAAAGTCGTCTTGCCCAATGCGCCATAGACCACCTTCGCCACCATCGGCCGCGAGGTCTCCTCGGTCAGCCCGTGGCCCAGGCGCCCGTAGATGAACGGCACCTCCAGGCCCTTGATGCAGTAGTGGGTGATGTCAGCGACCAGATAGACGTCGTCGATGTCAAACTCGCCGTCGGCCTTGGCTTCGGAATAGACCTTGCGGAAGAGTTCGATCTCGTCCTCGTCGAAGTTCTTGCGCACCTGCTCCACCTTCCAGATGTTGCGGAAGAACTCCGCGCGCAGGTTGCCGTTGCGGATGACGGTCTCCTTGATCATGCTCAGATGGGTGTAGATGAGCTCGATGATCTTGTCCTGGGGACTGATCTTCTTGTTGGCCACTTCGTCCAGCTTGTCCGACAATCGCTCCAGCTCCGACTCGATGACGGCGGAATAGACGTCGTCCTTGCTTTTGAAATAGGTATATAGCGTGCGGCGACCCTTGCCCGAAGCTTTGGCAATGTCGTTCATCGTAGTGTTGGCTATGCCGTTCTTGGCAAACAACTGCCGCGCTACGTCAACTAGTTTTTGTCTCGTTTTCGATATGGACATAATCAAATATACCTAAATACTAAAATAACAGGTTGCACAAGAACCCTTTTCGTGTGCAAAAGTACCAATATTATTTGACAGCACCAAAACTTTCCCCTACAAATTGCACACTTTAACACGCTGTGCATGATACGGGTAGGTCTTGGCCCGTCGGCTCCTTGCGGGCGGGGGAGGATAGGCGCGTGGGGCAAGAATTCTCTTCGTCGTGGTGGTCCATGACGTCGCGATGGAGAAATCCTTTGTGATATTTACCGCCTTAAATTTGCCGTTTTGAAGAAATAATTGTATTTTTGCACAAACTTTGAATATGGCAGAGGAAACAAAAAATTATTGCGCTATGTTTCAGCCCTTTAGCTTCCGACGCGATCAGGACGCGTTCGGAGGAAGGTGGCGTGTTGGCCCTATTCAATCACTCATTAGAAAACACTTTTAAGCTAAAAAAAATTATGTGTGGTATTGTAGGATACGTTGGAACGAAAAGACAGGCTTACCCCATACTGATCAAGGGGTTGAAGCGATTGGAATATCGTGGTTACGATAGTGCCGGAGTGGCCTTGATCAATCCCGACGGCGTGCTGAGCGTCGATAAGGAGAAGGGCAAGGTGGCCGATCTGGAGCGCTATTGCGCGGACAAGGACACACGAGGCACGATCGGTATCGCCCACACGCGTTGGGCCACCCATGGCGAGCCCTCGGCGCGCAACGCCCACCCCCACTACTCGCAGTCGCGCAACCTGGCCATCATCCACAACGGCATCATCGAAAACTATGCCGAGATCAAGGCACGCCTGGAGGAGAAGGGCGTCCGTTTCCGTTCCGATACCGATACGGAGGTGCTCGTGCAGCTCATCGAGTACATCCAGGAGCGCAAGCAGATCGAACTGCTGCCTGCCGTCCAGCTGGCCCTCCATCAGGTCGTAGGCGCCTATGCCATCGCCCTGCTCGACAGTCGCCATCCCGACACCATCATCGCAGCGCGCAAGCAGAGCCCGCTGGTGGTGGGTATTGGCGAGGGGGAGTTTTTCCTCGGGTCGGACGCCAGCCCCATCATCGAGTTTACCGACAAGGTCGTCTATCTCGAGGACGGCAACATCGCCGTGATGAAAGCCGGCGAGGAGTTGCAGATCGTCAATATATATAATGAGAAACTGCTGCCCGAGGTCAAGACCGTCGATATCGACCTCGGACAGATCGAGAAAGGGGGCTTCCCCCACTTCATGCTCAAGGAGATCTTTGAGCAACCCGAATGTCTGGAGAACTGCATGCGCGGGCGCATCAACGTGGACCACAACCACGTGGCCCTCTCGGCCGTCATCGACTACCGCAAGGAGCTGCTCGCGGCCAAGCGCATCATCATCGTGGCCTGTGGCACGAGCTGGCACGCCGGTCTCATCGGCAAGCAGCTCATCGAGTCGTTCTGTCGTGTGCCCGTCGATGTGGAGTACGCCTCGGAGTTTCGCTACCGCAACCCCGTGGTAGGACCAGGCGACGTGGTCATCGCCATCTCGCAGAGTGGCGAGACGGCCGACACGCTGGCAGCCGTGGAACTGGCCCGCGAGCGTGGCGCCTTCATCTATGGCGTTTGCAACGCCGTGGGAGCCAGCATCCCCCGCGCCACCCATACGGGATCCTACATCCACGTGGGCCCCGAGATTGGCGTGGCCTCGACCAAGGCCTTTACGGGCCAGGTCACGGTGCTCACCCTCTTCGCCCTCGCCCTCGGTGCCGCCAAGGGCACGGTGGCGCGCGAGGAGTATGTGCGCACCATCGAGGAACTGGCCAACATCCCAGACAAGATCCGCGAGGTGCTGAAGCTCAGCGACCAGCTGGCCGAGCTCGCCCGTACCTTCACCTATGCACACAACTTCCTCTACCTCGGCCGTGGATACAACTATCCCGTCGCGCTGGAGGGAGCTCTGAAGCTGAAGGAGATCTCCTACATCCATGCCGAGGGCTATTCGGCAGCTGAGATGAAGCACGGCCCCATCGCGCTCATCGACTCCGACATGCCCGTCGTGGTCGTGGCTACCCACGACGCGATGTACGAGAAGGTGCGCTCCAACGTCCAGGAAATCAAGGCACGCGAGGGACGCGTCATCGCCTTTGTCTCGAAGGGCGAGCAGGACATCACCCGGATGGCCGACGCGACAATCGAGCTGCCCGACACGCTGGAGTGTCTGGAGCCGCTCATGGCCACCGTTCCCCTGCAGTTGCTGGCCTACTACATCGCTGTCTGCAAAGGCAAGGATGTGGACCAGCCGCGCAACCTGGCCAAGAGCGTGACGGTGGAATAACAAAAAAGCAATAATGTCTAAATAAGCCCGTCGCCGACGTGGCGGGCGTGAACAAGATATATGGAGAATAACATACACGAGGATTGTGGCGTGGCCATGATTCGCTTGCTGAAACCGCTGGAGTACTACCAGCAGAAGTATGGTACATGGATGTACGGCCTCAACAAGCTCTATCTGATGATGGAGAAGCAGCACAACCGTGGCCAGGAGGGCGCCGGCATGGCGGCCGTGAAGCTCCAGTCGGAGCCGGGTAATGAGTATATGTTCCGCGAGCGGGCGGAGGGCAAGAACGCCGTGACCGATATCTTCGGTATCGTGCACGAGAAGCTGAGCCACTACACGCCCGAGCAGCTTTCCGACGCCAGTTTCGCGAGCGACCATCTGCCCTTTGCGGGCAACCTGTACATGGGCCACCTGCGCTATTCCACCACGGGCAAGAGCGGCCTCACCTATGTGCACCCGTTCCTGCGCCGCAACAACTGGAAGGCCAAGAACCTCTGCATGTGTGGCAACTTCAACATGACCAACATCGAGGAGATCTTCCAGAAGCTCACTCGCCAGGGCCAGTGTCCGCGCATCTATAGCGACACCTATATCCTGCTGGAGCTGATGGGCCATCGCCTCGACCGCGAGGTGGAGCGCAACTTTGTCATTGCCCGCGACAACGGACTGAAGGACCAGGACATCACGCGCTACATCGAGGACCATGTCGAGATGGCCAATGTGCTCAAGACGACCATGACCGACTTCGACGGAGGCTATGTCGTCTGTGGCATCACCGGCAGCGGCGACTTCTTCTCCATGCGCGACCCCTGGGGCATCCGTCCGGGCTTCTACTACAAGAACGACGAGATCGTCGTCGTCGCCTCGGAGCGCCCTGTGCTGCAGACCACCTTCGACCTCGAGTGTGAGGACATCCAGGAGCTGCAGCCCGGCGAGGCCATCATCGTCAATAAGGCCGGCGAGTGCTCCATGCACCAGATCGTGCCGCAGCGTGGCGACGCCGCCTGCTCCTTCGAGCGCATCTACTTCTCCCGCGGATGCGACCGCGATATCTACAACGAGCGCAAGAAGCTCGGAGAGCAGCTCACGGATCCCGTCCTCAAGGCGGTCGATTACGATATCAACCACACCGTGCTCTCCTTCATCCCCAACACCGCCGAGGTGGCTTTCTACGGCCTCGTGCAGGGTTGCGAGCGCTGGCTCACGGAGCGCAAGATAGAGCAGGTGCGCCAGTTGGAGAGCGTCGAGGAGGTGGACGACGAGGCCCTCATCAGTGTCCTGCGCCAGCATGTGCGCTCTGAGAAGGTGGCCTGGAAGGACATCAAGCTGCGTACCTTCATCACCGAGGGCAACTCGCGCAACGACCTCGCAAGCCACGTCTATGACATCACCTACGAGAGCATCGAGGGTGGGGTGGACAACCTGGTCATCATCGACGACTCCATCGTTCGCGGCACCCAGCTGCGGGAGACGGTGGACTTCCTGTACGAAAGCGGCGCGAAGGAAGTGCATATGCGCTCCGCCTGTCCGCCCATCATGTACGGCTGCAAATATTTAAACTTCTCACGTTCCAAATCTGAGATGGAGCTGATCACCCGTCAGGTGATCGAGAAGAGAGAAGGCCCCAACTGTCCGCAGGAAGTTCTGGATGAATATGCAGATCCACATACAGAGAAATACGAGCAGATGGTACAGGATATCTGCGAGATGCAGAATTTTACCACCCTTCGCTATCACAGACTGGATGATCTTCTGGAATCCATTGGGATCGATCCTTGTAATGTATGCACATATTGTTTTAACGGTAAAGAATAAAAAATGTTTTGAAAATAGAGCTGCTGTTTCAGATGAGCCTCCTTAACTCCCGGTTGCATTTTGGATATCTGCGGCTTATAATAAATGCGGATATATCTTTTGTGATATATCCGCGTTTTTTATATCAGTTTTTTATGTCATGGGAAATTATTTCGTAATGTTCCAATGACAGAGTATCACAAAAAAATTTTCAGGAGTATAAACATGATTTTTCCTATAAAAGCCGTGATATTTGATGTAGACGGCGTCCTTCTGGATTCGCTCTCTGTTTGGAAGGAGCTTGGAAAACGATATATTACAGATCTGGGATATCAGCCGGTTGCGGAAATGGACGAAATCCTTTTTCCCATGAGTATGGAGCAGGGAGCGGACTGGCTGAAAAACAGGTTTACTCTTGCGTATTCCGAAGAAAAGATCGTGATGGATCTGAAATCCCGGATCCGTAAATACTATTTTGAAGAGGTCCCGGCAAAATCAGGTGCCAGAGAACTTCTTCAATGCCTTGCAGAACAGAAAATCCCGGCTGCGGTGGCAACCTCAAGCCCCAGGGAACATATCTGCCGGGCGCTGGAAAGAAACGGACTTCTTTCCTTTTTTGATAAAATCTATACCACCAGTGAGATCGGAGAAAGCAAACATTCTCCGAGGGTCTATCTTACAGCTGCAGAAGCACTGGGAACAAAGCCATCCCGGACGCTGGTTGTGGAGGATTCACTCTACGCGTTGCAGACTGCCGGAAATGCAGGATTTCTGACTGCCGGTATTTATGACGCATTGGGAGAACCGGATCAGGAACAGCTGAAAAAGGATGCCTATATCTACTGTCGGGATCTGACAGAGTTACAGAACTATATATTCACAGAAAACGGAGGAAACCAAAGATGAAAACAGCATTAACCATCGCAGGCAGCGATTCCAGCGGAGGAGCCGGGATCCAGGCCGATATTAAAACCATGATGGCAAACGGAGTATACGCCATGAGTGCCATCACCGCGCTAACTGCCCAAAACACCACCGGTGTCACAGCCATCCAGAATGCAACCGCAGAGTTCCTGGGTCAGGAGCTGGACTGTATTTTTACGGATATCTTTCCGGATGCAGTAAAGATCGGAATGGTTTCCGAAAGTGATCTGATCCATATGATCGCAGGAAAGCTCCGACAGTATCGGGCAAAAAATATCGTGGTGGACCCGGTTATGGTTGCCACAAGCGGTGCAAGACTGATCAATGAGGAGGCGGTGGATGTTCTGAAGGAAGAACTGTTTCCTCTTGCAGATCTTCTCACCCCCAATATCCCGGAAACCGAGGTGCTTACCGGACGGAAGATCAAAAGCGCCGATGATATGATCGAAGCTGCAAAACAGGTTTCCGAGCAGTATCACTGTGCA
>ENA-ORRO01001581-ORRO01001581.1-human-gut-metagenome-genome-assembly--contig:-NODE-1581-length-15729-cov-3.123772_pt1 | contig 15729 bp, 10 predicted proteins | sample MGYA00242176_ERZ509136 | MGnify/ENA primary metagenome ERZ509136 (study PRJEB26280, sample SAMEA2338644) | human gut metagenome | biome: human gut; feature: human-associated habitat; material: faeces...
TTTTTAGCCACAAGAATCCAGAACCCTCACGAAAGGACGAATGCTCTCGTCGAGTTGCATATTTTCCCACAGGGTTGCACCGGGCACCGTACCATTCACACTGTAATGGTCATCCCACGTATCCGTACAGGATACACCGACGGTTGCGGCGGCTAACGCCACAACACCCGTCTGTATATAATATTTTAGTTTCATTTTCTTTAGCGTTTAAATGTGAATATTAGTAAACATCCTCACCGATACCTCCGGCACCACAAATGCTTATGGGCACCAATTCCATATAATCAAGAATGAAACATCCTCTGTTCCCTTGTGTGAATACGGAACGAATACGAATCTTATGGTCCGTATGGGGCTTCACCTCTACATTGCAAATCTTACGACGGAAAGTATAGGCATTATTATACATCAGCGTACAACTATTCGGACTGTATCTTGGAGCATCCGTTCCGTCATTCCCCGTAAAGATACTCTTCGGCCCGCTATAATAACCGTTGTTCTTCATCGTACGTGCATTCTCTTCCAACTGTTCACTGGTGTAAATACCGGAAGAACTTTCTTCTGAATTCCGAAAACCCGTAGTTCCATTATAAAGCCCTCCGACGCGTGAATCATCGGCACGATAGCGCATATCGATAGGAATTCCTTGCGGTATGCCGTCCACATAAACCTGGGCAATACCACGGTCCAACATGCCGGGATAACCTAAACGGAGTTCGTACGTGCCGGGAGGAACATCAGGTAACGGGAAGGTCACATCGTAACTCGTTCCCAAAATGTTAATCTCATCTCCTCCCCAGTTCCACCAAGGCACTTTCGGACGCTGCACAAAGAAAATGGTATTCTCGCTGAAGGTGCAATTTTTCATATAGCCAGGTGGAATGTAATAATTGAACCCGCCATTCTCTCCACCATTCTCATCATTGTCATGAGAACCGTAAGCCTGTGTCGGATTCCCGCACAAACGGATATCATTACTAGTCAACTCGGGCCATAATGTATAAAAATCCACACGCACTCTCGTATTCATCACATTGTTACGCATCGTCTGGTCATAAGCCACAACATCGTCTAAGTAGAAGTAGGACACGTTCAATGAGAAGTTCTCTGCATCAGGCTGCGTCAAATAAGCACCACGTACTCTGTCATAAGAATTGTACTCCGTAGCCGTACTATGGTTGATATAGTAACCAGCCGGATGCTCTACCTGCTTGTCCACAGTAGCATACACTCTCTCCAACTTTATCGTGGAATAATCCAACAACGTAGAAATCCACTCCGTAGGATTGGCATAGGCCGTATTGGTACCCCAGCAGTTAATCAACTTAGCCGTACTTGCAAACAGACGGTCCAGAATATGATAGGACAGGAACATATTCAACGGGTTGTAACGGCTGGTCAAGGATTCTTTATTCCAATACTTCTCTTTGTACGTCCTTCCTTCAGAATCGTCAGGATCCACTTCATTCAGACCGAAAATATTGGCAGCCGCATTATCTTTATATTTCTCAACGGCTAAATCGTACAACGCATCGACCTTCTGGTCCAAAGTCATATTGGCGTTAAAACGATCACTGTACTTCTCATACAATACCTCATCGGGAACGATAAGTAATGTGAAACCTTGATAGCGATGGTCCGGACGCTTGGCATGATATTCGTAGCCTTGGTCATTCTCGTTGAAGACACCTCCGGAATGAATTCCGGTTTTGAACTCCGGATAATTTTCTTTCCAGATTTCATAGCTGTCATCACGATAATGAATCAACGAGTCCAGCAATCCGGTACGACTGAGAGCCTCATAATAAATCGTAAACTCATCATGATTATCGTCCAACAGACTGGAGCCCAAACTGGTATTCGGTATCAGTACGCGATCTACCGGATGAACCACTCCGTTGTCCACGGAATCATTCTTCAACTCGTTGATAATGGCGGAACGACGGTTGATTACACTTAACGTCATCCCGTTCGCATCTACCGTATCCCCGTTCGTCACGATAATCAAAGGCAAATCAAGCTCATTATTTATTTGCTCCGTTTCGGAGAAATTATAAGTGTACTTGATGCTATTATCCACCAAACAGGCTTTCACCAACGTATCGCACAATTCGACCGGAAGATCCTCGACCGAAGCGTAACCACGTTCTTTCAAAAATGATTCCACTCCGGAATTGACGGCCGGATAGAAAGTCCGGGAGCCACGACTCGACAGAAAATCCATCTCGCCGGCACGCTCGACAATACGCTTGAACAGGCTGAAATCTTCGCGATTCTTCAAAAAATCACTCATCATCTCTCCCGTAAAAGTATAGTAGCTATCGGCTGCCAAGTCGTCATTACAACTGGTGAACAGACTCATCTGTACCGTTAACAGTAAAACGGTACACATGGATATTAATATTTTAAACAAATACTTCATAACAATTATTTACCTGTTGATTCATAAGAGTCACCGGCCTCCGGATAGGCAGGATTCTGCTTCAAGTTAGAGTTAACCTGCAATTCGTCGTAATTATAAGGCCAATAAATAGCCATCATGTTCTTCAACTTACCGGTTGCAGTCGCTGCATTTTCCGTAAACTTACTTTGCACGGCATCTACCAAGTAATCCGTGTTGCCGTCACGACGGGTATGACGTACCAAATCAAACCAACGCTTACCCTCGAACAAGAACTCACGTCTACGTTCGTCGAACACCAAATCCATCAATTGCGATTTTGTAGAATAATTACTGTAAATCAAAGAGGAAGACGTGTTCGGTGCCGAACGGTCGGCAATGGTCTTGATTAACTCAAAAGCGGCTTGCCCCAAACTGTCATTACGCTGAGTAGCATCTTCTCCCATCATGCAAATCAAAGCTTCCGCCTTAATCAGCATCATATCGCTAACCCGGTAAAATACCCAATTGGCATCGTTCTTCCCCAGGCGCTGCACATAAGCCAAAGAACTACCGGAAGATAAACTCGGATTGATACTACGATACGTATACTTAGCTATATCCACGATTTCCGGATTAGACTCGTTATCCACATGGATGGACTCTTTAATACGCGTGTCCTTGTTCGACAAGAATATCTGCGGAGAAGACAGCTCTTTCCAAAGATCCTCTGCTGGAGCGAACTGGCCATAGTTCGGATCCTTATCATTGGATTTGAAAAAACGATAGAAAAATTCGGCCGGTACGTCATTCGACTTGGAACCATCGGTCGTACTCTCCGAAAAATCCAACTCAAATATACTCTCCGGACCTCCGCCTTCACCGAAATTGGCATTATAAGCCATTCCTGCTTCCAAAATGGTATTGTCATTGTCCGGAATCAAAGGATAACCATTCACCATATAATAGGAAGAATAATTATTCTTGAAATAATCCGTCTTGTAATCGATAACCATTTGGGCATATTTCTCTGCATTGGAATAATCATCTATCCACAAATACATATCAGCCAACATGGCAAAGATAGCATTCTGCGTGATGCGTCCGTAACTGATATCCTTACCGGACTGCTTCGGCCATACCTTCAACGCATTCGGCCATACAGCCAACAAGTCATTAATCAAGTTCCGAACGATGACATCCCCGTCCGTAGCCGGAAGGTTCAGTTCCTGCTCGTCATTTGTAATAGCCTCCGTATAATAAGGTACATCCTTAAACGTACGCACCAAATAGAAATAACAAAGGGCACGCAAGGCCGTAACCTCGGCTATCGTAGCCTGCACGTCACTCGGCAAATAATTCGGGTCTTTCTCTGCCACTTCCGGTGCTTTCTGGATGACCAAGTTGCAACGGTCGATGACAGAATAGAAACTCGACCAATCGGTATAAGCATTGGTGGAAAGAATATTCTCGCTCAAAATATACCCTTCTGCCGAGGTCGCGCTGAATTTAGGATGAAACCCTTTACGCGTGTTGTCCGAACGGCTCTCTCCCCAGATGAACAAGCGACGAACAAAATCATCATCCTGCATACGTGTGTAGCAACCTGTCACTATCTGGTCCACATCGTTCTTCTCATTCCAATAATTATCTTCATACACCATGGTCAACGGATAAATATCCAGAAAGTCTCCACAAGATGTCATAGACATTCCGACCATGGCCAGAAAAGCTGATTTAAACCATATTTTCTTCATCTTATTCATAGCATTATCAATTAGAAATCTACTGTGACACCAAAAGTATATGACTTGGCACGCGGAGTCTGCGCGGCGTCTTGCGTCACACTATATCCTCCGTAACCCAACTCCGGATCCACACCGGAATACTTCGTCAAGCAGAAAAGGTTATTACCACTCAAATAGAAACGCAAACCGCTCAAGCCGATTTTCTTCACCATCTTCTGCGGCATATTATAGGAAATCTGCAAATAGTTCAGACGCAAGAATGTTCCGTCTTCCACAAAGCGGTCGCTGATCATCGTATTATAGTTCGCAAAGTTGCCGCTCGTACTCAACGCACGCGGAATGGAAGTGAAATCTCCCTCCTTGCGCCAACGGTAGTTCACGGCCTGACTCTGGTTGTTGTTCGAACCCATGCTCTCCATGTCCAAACGGGCCAAATTCACAATGTCGTAGTCCACACGGTAGTTGAACTGTGCATTCAAAGCCCAGTCGCCATAATTGAACTTGAATCCGAAACCACCGGTCAACTTCGGCAACGAGTTACCCAAGTAAACTATATCGAGTTGGTTGATGTTACCATCGTGGTTCACATCTTCATAAATCGCATCACCCCCCTTGAACTCATATCCGGTACCGCCTGATACGTAATTGAACATCATCTGCAACGGGTCACCCTTCATGTCGCGTACGATTTCTCCGTTCGCATTGTATACCAAAGGAGCCGTCCAACCGCCATTGTTATTGAAATTGGCGATGAAAGCCTTAGCATCCGCATCTCCGTCGGCAGCCAAGCGTTCTTTCTGCAGATAAGTATCATAATTATACATATAGACACCCTTGTAACGATAACCGTAAATGGCACCGAAAGGATTGTCCACCTGCACACGTTGCAGGAGTTTCCGGTTCTCAGCCACCCAGTCACTATTCAAAGTTTCCAATACACGGGGATCCATTCGGGTAATCTCATTCTTGTTGTTGGCGAACGTAAAGTTCAAGTCCATCCAAAACTTACCTTTCTGAATCAATTTGTTGGTGTTCAAGTTGATTTCCCAACCTTTATTGTTCATGTCACCCACGTTCTGATAAGGATAATTCGTGAAACCGGATATACTGGATATTCTCACATTTTCCATCAACATGTCTTTTGTGGTCTGCGTATACAAGTTGATATCAGCCTTGATACGGTCATCCCAAAAGCCCAAGTCGAAACCGACATTCCAAGTATATTTCATTTCCCACTGCAAAGTGTTCAATTTCAAGTTATTCGGAGCCATACCGGTAGCGCCGAAATAATTGCTGGCAGCACTATACTGATTGACATACAAATAATCTTTATTAGGCTGATTACCGGTCATACCCCATCCCGGACGGATAGAAAGCATAGACAACCATTTACGCGTACCTTCCATCCACGGCTCGTCCACCACATTCCAACGGCCTGAAACAGCAGGGAAAACACCCCAACGCTTACCCGGACCGAACTTGGTCGTACCGTCTACACGGGCAGATACGTCAAAAATATATCTTTCCTTGAAAGCATAGTGAGCTGAGAACGTGTAGTAAAGACTTCTCCAACGGTTGAAGTTGCTGGACATACCCGGAGTAATACCACCGGCACTCGGAGCTTCCACACCGTTCGGCAAACCTGCTACTTCGGTTTTCTGGTCACTTGACGTACCTGAAACCAATTGGAAACGTCCCATCGTCATAAATGAATGGTCTTCATTCAAGAAATGAGGAACAAAGGTCAACGTATGCGTAGTGGTAAACGCCAAACTCTTGGAACTAAAGCTTGTAGCCCTGCTCACTCCACTGGCATTCCAGTTATCCGTAGACAATTCACGCGGATAATAGGTATCTTCGTATGCATTGAACACATTCATAATCACCTTTCCGTTATAAGTCAAACGGTGTTTGGTATCATCAATACCCAAGAAGTCATACTGCAATTCCAACTTCGGGTCGATGGCGTACGTCGTATAAGAGTTCTTGGCATACTTGGCACTCGCAATCGGGTTCACAAGATTGCGTTGATCTTCCAATGCATCTTTAGCCTTCAACATCTCGTAATAACGTCCCAAAGAATTACCCTGCTCATCCTCTTCGAAAATAGCCAAGTTCGGCATCTTCTTATAAGCAATAGCCAACAAATCATCGGAATTTCTCTGGTTGTCCGTATAAGTCAAAGCAAAGTCACTGATAATCTTAATACGATCACTTACATAATAGTCCAACATCATACGGGTCGTAAAACGATCCAACTTCTGTTCGATGATAGAACCGGTTTCATGGTCATAACCACCGGATATACGGAAAGTTGCCTTTTCACCACCACCGGTAATGGAAACGAAATGATTCTGGCGCAAACCGACTTGTTTCACTTCTTTCACCCAATCCGTGTTGTTGTTGAACATCTGCCATTCAGAGAACACACGCTTATCCGTAATGTAATTGAATTCAGGAATATCAGCGGCCGCATCACTCAAACGAGGATTGAAATACGCTTCCTTCATCAACATCGTATATTGATCTCCCGTCAACAAATCCACTCCATCCGGCTGGTAGGTGCCTGTCAAACGAAGAGAATAAGTCAATCTCAGTTTTCCACGTTTACCACGCTTTGTTTTGATTTCAATCACACCATTCGCACCTTGAGAACCCCAGATCGCCGTAGCAGCAGCATCTTTTAAAACGCTGATACTCTCGATATCTTCCGGGTTGATATTCAATAATTGCGCGAACTGTTCATCATTGGCATTTTGTACATCAAAGTTACTCTGATCCACATTCCAAACGTCACCGTTCACCACAATCAAAGGTTCGGAACTCGTCAACGTACTGATTGTAGACGCACCACGCAAACGCATCGTCGTACCGGCACCCAAGTTACCGGAATTCATCACGATGTCCAAACCTGCGATACGTCCTTGCAAAGCTTCATCTACGGAAGTAAGACCCAAGCCTTCAAATTCCTTGGCATTAATAGTCTGTGAAGCGAAAGAGACCTCGCGCTCCGGAATGGCCAAACCGGATGATTCCACACGTTTCTTTGCTTTTACTTCCACCTGCTTCAATACCATGGCGTCCTCCAAGGTCACATGGTACACCTTTTTATTAATAGGAAGAATCTGGGTCTTCATACCCACATAGCTAATCTTCAAACGGTTTTTAGGATTCTTGATTTTCAAGGTGAAATTACCGTTAAAGTCTGTCACTGTGGCAGATATGTTACGGTTAGAAGCGTCCATTTCAACAATAGCAGCCCCCACAACAGGCCCGAAAGAGTCGGAAATCGTTCCACTCACACTCGTTATTCCCTGAGCATTCACTACCGAGACAACGACCAGGCAGCAAATTAAGAAATAATATTTTAATTGTTTCATTGTCTTTATCATTAAGGTTAATTACCTGAAATCTCATTGTAGGCATCAGACAACTCTTTTGTATAGAGCAATGGCTTGTCTATCAGATGTACGACTGCTGTAGAAGAGTTGAAGATACGAGTTGCCGATTCAATATCCGTACATGCAGGAGGGGTACCTGAATCTTGTGAACTTGTACCGGAACGGAAGCGATATTCACGTGCAAAGTAATTGCCATCCAAAACCTTACGGGGAACTTCCCCTTCAATTTCCATTTTATTGGCATCATTGCAAGTGATGACTATACTTCCCGAACCGGCCTGACCGCTGTTCGATACGGTAAGCGTGGCAAAACGGCTTCCTCCCATGTAAGAAGTTTCGTAAGTACCCGATGAGGCAGGAGCTGTCTGATAAACCGCACTGTTCTGGATATGATAACGTATAAAGTTGTTAATCAATGTATTCATGCTATCTATCTGAACCTCCAATCGAGCAGCCTCTTCCGGATTGCTGTTCTCGATTTCATCCAGCTTGTCTTCCAACTCAATCACATCTCTCCAATCCGGAAGCAAGTTATTCTCATACATTTTCTCTATCTCGGCTGTAGGCGGAGCATAGACTGTATAATTATAGTTCTCCATGACCGAGAGGGTCAAACCATTGGAAATGGTCTTGGCAGTACCCGTAGAAGAAGACCCGCTTGTAGTAATGTTATAGAATTGAGACACTAACGTACTATTCTCCACCATATTAGAGAACTCACTATAACGATTATCCTTTGTTGCCAACTCCTTTAATAAAGTAGAAACGGATTTTGAAGCAGACATCACCGGTTCCATATCTACGATAAAGGTTTCACCATTACCGTCAGGATTCTGCCCCATGTTATAATAACCTTCCACCTCACGAACTTTCAGTTCATAAGGGCTATTGCTACTATTCTGGTCGGCAAGTTCTTTACGATAAGGAGTAGTAATACGGATGTTTGCACCCGTACCTTCGAGTATGACCGGACAACCGCCCTTTGTGACCCATACGCTCTTACCCGTTGAAGTAGTGGCAGACTTATCCTGTACGATGATGGAATTCTCCAGAATATCTTTCAGACGGTTCGTTACGTAATCAGATTCTGTACTACCGTTTTTCCAAGGGTTTGTGATTTCTGTACCGCGTGTCAACGTACCGTCTGCATTCTTCGTTGCATTATAACGTTTACATTTGATACGGCTACCGGTCAGTGAAGGACTATAATCATAATAAAACTCCGTAATGGTAGGCTGGTTCTTGTGATAATCTACCGGATCCACATAGTTTTTCAAAGCTTCATCGGTAGGAAGAATGAACAAGAACATGCTTTCCATGGAATTCAGATAAGCCTGATAGTCCAATTCATTGATGATATAACGCATGATATCGGTCTTGGTGTTACGGTCGTTGTCATTCAAAGATGCGGGGAAAGCCACAGATTGGTATTCCGGAATATTATAAACTTCGTTAGACTTGTATACCACACCATTGTTGGCCATAAGGCAAGAACCGATACCCGTCTGTCCGCCCGGTTCGCCCACAGAAAGTCCCATCTCCAATTGGGCCGTGTTCATCACCGAACTGAACTTGCTGGGCACAGTAGCCACCAAAGAATACTTCATGAAGTTGTCCAGCATATTCACGATAATATGGTTCGGGATACTGTCTATATATTTATAGCGGTCAATCAAAGCGGCACCGCCACCAGACTGGAAGTAACGCTCGAAAGCAGCATCCGTAGGAGCCACAATGACTGCCATGTCTTCACTCATAGGCGTATTGGACGAACCGTTCTGATACTGGTTCCATCCCGGATCGTAAGACAAGACATTCGCTGGATCGTAATCCACATTCTTATAGGTCAACAATGCATTTTTGCCTCCCTCGGTTCCCAAATCGAAACCGTTATTCAAATAACGCCATACGAACGCAGAGTCCACCCCGACCGTATTCGACAATCCTTCGTTATATACCGGTACGGCAAAACGATCCAACATCTTGCTGAATGTCGAAAGCTCTCCGTCGTTATGAATAGCCTCAGCCATATTGGTCAAAGGATTCATAACGTTTTCCAAAACCTGAATGTAACCGTTCTGACACGTAATATCCCTTTCCACCAAACGTTGCCCGTTGATATACGACTCCGAAGTGTTGTCGCAAGCTCCATTGGTCAAAAACTTCAAATCGTCGTTCGTAATCGACTTATTCGACATATAAGCGGAAAGGAAATGCACCATCGGTGCTGTCGTATTGTCCCGAAACACCGTCATTCCTCCCGTTGCCGCATCCGAATATTTAGAACGGTAATACAGCCAATATTCGTTGTCCGGCATGTCCGAAGCGCGCAACTGCGGAATCGTATCATACAGGTTCAACGAAGAAGAGCGGCGTATCACAGTCCCGGGTGCCGGATTATTGCCAGGCGTGCTCGACATCAACTCTATCAGATAAGCACTGTTTATCATCGAAGAATTAAACAATAACTTTTTCTGCGAAGGCGTCAAATCGCTATAAGACTTGGCTCCCCACACATTGTTCTGAAAGAATCGGGTGAAAGCGTCGTCATTCGCAACGAACAACGTCTTACTACCCGTCAAACGTAAGGTTCTGGCATACTCTGTCTCGCCGTTTGCATCCGCGGTCGAAACATCCTTGTCATTGATAAGTTCCAACATCGTTTTATAATTCCCACGCTTCTCCAACTCTTCGTAGATGCTGCTACCCAACCACGAAGGCATTCCGGTCAAAAGCTCGTCCTCACAAGAGACTAACAAACCACCGGCAAAGAACAGCGCACATGCAGAATAGGTAAAACGACCCATTTTACTTTTAATGTTACTACCTTTCATATTTCCATTAGGTTAATATTTTAATAGATTTATTATTCACTCAATATATAAATATCGTTTTGATACACCACGTCCCTCCCGTCACCGGCTCTCGGCCGAGAGTTGACCAGCAGTGTGCCCACACAACATTTTTGCCACTTTCTTTTCGGGAGTCCTAACTCCTCTAAAGCGCTGAATCCGTGTCCTCTAATATAGCCTACTTTACATTCCATTAGGTTAATTATTCAATATTTTTTAAATCGGGTGCACAAAGCTCCCCCTTTTGGGTATCAAAGATATGACATTTCTGTAAAAACACATAATAAAATCTAAACTAATATCGAAAACATGTTTAAAAACATATTTCTGAGCTGACACAAATCTGTTTTTTCCACGTATTAAAGAAAATTAGCACAGTTCTTTTCACACTATTTCCGTTTGTTTCGCATATACCACGGTCTGACCAAAAACAAATGATACATTCCCGTTCCTACGAATATAGCCCCTATTATATAAGTATATATCGTTTGTCCGACTTCCGTTCCTAACCCGAAAGCTACGGAATACCCGGCCAAAAGTCCGGCATCCCATCCTAAAAGATAAGAAGTCTGTGCCGTTCCTCTCTCGCAATGCTCGCAGATACGAATATAAGAAAGCAAATACCGGCTGGTCACAAAACCGAGGCCGCTTCCCAGGCATAAGGCGATACACCATTTCATCCCTTCCATATCGCCCCCCAATCCCCATAATGACGCACTTGTCACGAGAGCAACGAATCCTACTGCAAACTCCGTTTGCAACTTTTCCTTAAAAAACAGATGATGCCCCCATAAGGCCAAAACCCGACAGCCAAAAACAAGTAAAATCCGGCATCCCGGTATTGCCCCAACATCAATCCGGCGGAAAAGGTCACTCCTGTCAGAGGAATAAAGAGCCGGAATCCCCGAGGCAGCCAAAAACGGTCGAATGTACACCACGACGGTTCCAAAGGAGCCCTGAAAGGAACACGCATCATCATAACCAACAGGCCGGCGCAAAGCAGAAAAGCCACGGATACTCCGGCAAAAAGGCGTACACCGTAATGCATCGGTACGACAATACCCGACAAGGGACCGAAAACCAAAGCCAAACGAGTGAACCAATAGTAGACATGTGCGGCTTCCGTCCGCTTTTTCGTATCGGACAAATCCAGCAACAAAGTACTCCCCAAAGCGATTTGGAACACACTATATGAAGCCCCCTGCATCATCCTCGCCAGCCACTTCCCCCACTGCGGACCATCGAAAAGAAACGCCCCCGTAGCGCATACGATGACGGCTAATGCCCACAAGGCCACATTTTTCCGCCGGTAAGCATCCAACCAGTAATTGCAGAAAGGTGCAGGTAAACATACGCCCACCCAAAAGAGCAACACGGATACACACATTCCTCCCACGTCTTCCCCCGGTATTCGTCCCATACACACAGGAGCGACAGGCAAAAACATATATAAAGAAGTGCATACACAAAAGTTGGCTAAGATGATTTTCAGGAAATCAGCATGCCACAAGGTCTTATGCCCGATACTGGTTTGTGCCACGCCTTAATACTGCTCGTTTTCATCCGGAAACGTCCGGGCTTTTACGTCGCTCACATATTGCCCGATGGCATCTGTCATCACCGTATGCAAATCGGCATAACGTCGGAGGAATTTCGGAGAAAAACCCTTATTCATCCCCAACATGTCGTTGACCACCAAGACCTGTCCGTCTACTTGCGAACCCGCCCCGATACCGATGATGGGGATATGTAATTCAGAGGCTACCCGACCGGCCAATGCAGCCGGTATCTTTTCCAATACGATGGCAAAACAGCCGGCTTCTTCCAGTAAATGCGCATCGGCCACCAGTTTCTCCGCCTCGGCCTCGTCTTTGGCACGCACGGCGTATGTGCCGAACTTATTGATACTCTGCGGTGTCAGCCCCAAATGTCCCATAACGGGAATACCGGCTGCCAATATAGCCTTCACCGTGTCGATAATTTCCGCCCCGCCTTCCAGTTTCAGAGCGTCGCAGCCGCTTTCCTTCATAATACGGATGGCATTGGTCACTCCTTCCGTGGGATTGACCTGATAAGAACCGAAAGGCATGTCGCATACGACCAATGCCCGTTCCACACCGTGCATCACCGAAGTCGCATGGTATATCATCTGATTCAACGTAATCGGAAGCGTGGTCGTATTGCCCGCCATCACGTTCGACGCAGAATCGCCAATCAGAATCACATCCACTCCGGCACCGTCTACAATACGAGCCATCGTATAGTCGTATGAAGTCAGCATGGCTATTTTCTTTCCCTGCTGTTTCATTTCAATCAGACGATGCGTCGTCACTTTACGTGTATCCTCCACTAAATATCCTGCCATAATACTGTTTTTTAATAAAATCGGCCGCAAAATTAATCATTATTATCCGTTCAGGCGAGCATTTCAAGTAGTTTTTCCACATCGAAGCCCCGAAAATCCGGAATCACCCTGTCGCACAAATCCTGAATCTGCTCCGGCGCATTCGTCGTGGAAAGACCGACCACCTTCATTCCTGCCGCCCGCCCGGCCTTCAGTCCGTTGAAAGAATCTTCAAACACGACGCAACGCGTCACCGGAAGACCGAACACTTCGGCTCCCAACAGATAACAGTCCGGTTCCGGTTTGGAACGGGAGAAAAATTCCGCCGTCAGAATACGGTCGAAATATGACTTGAAATCCGGATGCGCCCGGTACACGTTCTGCATCTTATCGTCGTTCGAACTGGTTACGACAGCCGTACGGATACCGGCCCGCCGCAGGTCGCGAAGGAAATCTTCCACTCCGGGCACATAGTCGTAGGCCATGTTCCGTTCAAAGTCCTCCAATTCGCCGGCTATTTTGCGCTGCACGTCATCGCATCCGGCAAACCATCGGTCGAAAATCTGCACAAGCGTCTGTCCCTTTATCACGTTCTCAAAATGCTCCACTTCGGGATGGTACGTCTTCCCTTTCATACCCCAAAAGAGTGAATACTGAGACTCGGTGTCGAACACCACTCCGTCCAAATCAAACAAAGCCGCCACCTCTTGGCCTTTACTTAATTCCATCATTTTCTTTCGCCGTTTTTATAATTCAACGGACAAAATTACGGATTTTAATTGGAATATCCGGCAAAAGTCATAATTATCCCATCCCCTACACACAAGGGATTTTGCAAAAACATCTTTCATCCTTCAGACAATACGGTAAGTCGCTCATAATATTACCATTATGAGTTGAAAGATGTTTCAGGCATCCTTCAGCCACACGTCATTTCATTCGGCGCAGAACGAAAAATCGTTTGGCTGAGATTGAAAAATCGTTCGGCTGAGAAAAAAATATTTCATACCCCAAACGTTTTTTTCAGCCCTCATTGGAGCGGATTGAAAAATGGCTGAAAGATGAATGAAACATCCTTCAGGTTGTAACCTTTTCGTTTTGAATAATTTATGATATTCACTGAAAGATGAAGGATGATTTGCGAAACTTACAGGAGAGGAAATACTCTTAAAATTACAGAAAAACTGACTCCCGAAATTCAAAATCGTCTCCCACAAAGAAACGGATATGCCTTGTTTTTTGTACTTTTGTCTCCGATACCAAGATATACGTCCAAACGATATGGAAGACAAACTGATAGAACTTATCGAAAACAGCATAAAAAAGAACTGGGACCGGAAAGCGTTCACGGATTTCAACGGAGAGAGCTTGCAATACAAGGACGTGGCGCGTAAAATAGCCAAGATGCACCTGCTCTTCGAAGCGGCCGATATCCGGCCCGGCGACAAAATCGCCTTGTGCGGACGCAACAGCGGAAACTGGTGCGTGGCGTTTCTGGCCACCATTACCTACGGCGCCGTCATCGTGCCCATCCTGCACGAGTTCAAGCCGGATAATGTGCACCACATCGTCAACCACAGCGAAGCACGCCTGTTGTTCGTGGGCGACCAGGTGTGGGAAAACCTGAACGAGAACCGCATGCCTGCCTTGCAAGGCATCATTTGCGTGAAGGACTTCACGCTCGTGAACAGCCGCTCCGAAAAACTTTCTTTCGCCCGCGAACATCTCAACGCCCTGTTCGGACAGCGTTTTCCCATGATGTTCCTTCGCGAACACGTACATTTCACGCCAGAAAGCTCACCAGAACAGCTCGCCGTCATCAATTATACTTCGGGCACCACGGGATTCTCCAAAGGGGTCATGCTTCCCTACCGCAGCCTCGTGTCCAACGTGTTGTTCTGCAACCGTACCATCGGCATCGCGCCCGGCGACAATATCGTATCCATGCTGCCCATGGGACACGTGTTCGGTTTGGTCTACGACTTCCTCTATGGCGTATGTTTCGGTGCCCACCTGTATTTCCTCACGCGCATGCCTTCGCCCAAGGTCATCATGACCACCGTGGCAGAGTTTCATCCCCGCATCATGTCTTGTGTGCCATTGGTCATCGAAAAGATATTCAAGAAAGAAGTCCTTCCGAAAATCGACAGCAAATTGGGCAAGCTGCTTCTGCACATCCCCATCATCAGCGAAAAGATCAAGGAAAAGGCACGCACGGAAAGCCTGCGCCTTTTCGGGGGGAACATCAAGGAAGTCATCATCGGCGGCGCACCGTTCAACGCCGAGGTGGAAGCGTTCGTGCGTTCCATCAATTTCCCCTATTCCATCGCCTACGGCATGACGGAATGCGGCCCCATCATCTGCCACAGCCCGTGGCACGAAACGGCTTATATGTCGTGCGGAAGGGCGGCCGAAGGCATGGAACTGAAAGTGCTGAGTTCCGACCCGGCACGGATTCCCGGCGAACTGGTATGCCGCGGACGCAACACCATGCTGGGCTACTATAAAAACCAGGAAGCCACGGAACAAATATTCGACGCCGACGGCTGGCTGCACACGGGCGACATGGCCGTCATCAACCCGGAAGGCGACGTGTACATCAAAGGACGCTGCAAGAACATGCTGCTCAGTGCAAGCGGACAAAACATTTATCCGGAAGAAATAGAATCACGGTTGAACAACCTTCCTTACGTCAACGAATCATTGGTTATCATGTGCAATGAGAAACTGGTGGCCCTTGTCTACCCCGATTTGGGCGAAAGCCTGAAAGACGGGTTGGACGACCATGCCCTGTGGCGGCAGATCGACATCTCACGCCAGGAACTGAACAAGGAGCTGCCGCCCTATTCTCAAATCACCAAGGTGGTGCTGCAAAACGAAGAGTTTGAAAAGACCGCCAAGAAGAGCATCAAACGCTATCTTTACCAGAACATGAATCCCTGAACGACATGAAATCCAGTCTGACTGTTTACAAGGCATCGGCAGGCTCGGGCAAGACGTTCAC